>ENA-OZKZ01000080-OZKZ01000080.1-human-gut-metagenome-genome-assembly--contig:-NODE-80-length-51004-cov-11.158904_pt1 | contig 51004 bp, 40 predicted proteins | sample MGYA00244828_ERZ653768 | MGnify/ENA primary metagenome ERZ653768 (study PRJEB26926, sample SAMN06165273) | human gut metagenome | biome: ENVO:00009003; feature: ENVO:2100002; material: ENVO:00002003...
AATAGGTTCCGTTACAAGTTCTTTCGATATTGTTCAATTTTCAAGGTCCTGTGCGTCGCAGCCTTAGTGGCTGACAGCTTACTTATTTTATCACTTTCGTGATAAATTGTCAAGCACTTTTTTGAGAAGCTTTTGAAGTTTTTCGAACTTGGAGCGCTTCAGGTTTCTCGGTATCAGCCGGAACTTTTCAGCGTCTATTGGTTCTTTTCAAGGGCTTCCTGCTGAGGCTTCAGAAGTCATTCTTTTGTCTCAGCGCTTGGCGCTCAAGTATAATACCACACACCGGGGCAGTTGTCAACACTTTTTGACATCTTTTTTGAAAGAAAATTGAGTTTGCTTCACTTATATTGTACTCACCCCCTCTTCTCCATGTAAAAAGGCCGTCCATGCATTGCACAGACGGCCTTGGGTCTATATATAATTACTTATATAATAAGCTTTTAGCGGATCTCGATGCCCAGCTTGAACTTCAGGTTGCCAAGGATCTTCTTGACCACGCGCTCCACTTCCTCAGCAGAGACTTCCTTCTTGGGATCGGACAAGGACAGGCTGAAGGCCATGCTCTTTTTGCCTTCGCCGAGGTTTGCGCCGCGATAGATATCGAACAGCTTGACCTCGCTGACCAGCGGGCTGGCCTTGCGGATGGTCTCCTCGATCTCGCCGCAGGATACAGCTTCGCCGCAGACCAAAGCCAGATCGCGCTTGACGGGTGCATAGGGGCTGAGGGGCTTATAGCGCAGCTCGCCCTCTACGCAGGACATCAGAGCCTCATAGTCCAGCTCGCCCAGATAGATGTTCTGGCTGTCCTTCTGCTCCTTGGCGATCTCCAGCTCGGCGTTGATCTCGTTGGCCAGCTTGCCGAACACGCCCAGACGCTTGCCGTTGCAATACACGGCGGCGCTGATGCCGGGGTGCAGCCATGCGGCGGTCTCGCGCTGATAATCAAAGGTCAGGCCAAAACCGGCTGCCAGTGCTTCCAGCGCGCCCTTGACGGTGAAGAAGTCCTCCTCGGGGCCGAAGGCACCGATGCAGAGAGTCTGACGCTCGTGGGGGTGCTCATTGATGGGCAGTTCCTTAGCCAGATAGACCGGTGCCATCTCGAACAGGCGACCCTCGGCGTTGCCCTTTTTCAGGTTATCCACGATGACGTTCAGCATGGAGGGGGTCAGCAGGGTGCGCATGATGGACAGGTTCTCGCTGATGGGGTTCAGGATACGGATAGCCTTGCGGGCTTCGTCCTCGGCAGGGATATGCAGCATATCCAGCTCGGCGTTGGAGTAGAAAGCCAGCGTGGAGGCCTCGTAGAAGCCCTGTGCAGCCAGCAGGCGCTTGGTCTTGAGCTGCTGCTTCTGGTCATAGTTCAAGCCGCCGTTGGTAACGGAGGCAGTGTTCAGGAAGGTGGGCACGATATGGTCGTAGCCGTACTCACGGATGACCTCCTCGGCCAGATCCGGGAAGCCTTCCACGTCATCACGGTACAGGGGTGCAGACACGTCCCAGCTGCCATCGGCCTGCACGTCCACGGTGAACTCCAGACGCTGCAGGATGTCGATCATGGTCTGGTCGGGCACGGTGATGCCCAGCACGCCGCAGATCTTTGCCGGGGTGGTGACGATGTGCTTGCGCTCCAGCGGACGGCCATCGGTCAGGTCATATTCCAGCGTGGTGATATCACCGCAATCCAGCAGCTGGATCAGGTGCAGAGCGCGTGCCAGACCCAGCTGCGGAGAATAACGGTCCACGCCCTTTTCGTAGCGGGCAGAGGAATCGCCGTTCTGACCCAGTGCACGGCTGGTCTTACGCACGCTGTCGCGGGCAAAAGTAGCGCACTCGAACAGCAGGCTGGTGGTGTTATCGTCCATGCCGGAATTTGCGCCGCCCATGATACCGGCCAGTGCTACCGGCTTTTCAGCATCACAGATGACCAGATTGTTGGGGTTCAAGGTGAACTCCTTCTCGTCCAGCGTAACGATCTTTTCGCCTTCGTGGGCGCGGCGTACATCAATGGTGCGGCCGGCGACCTTGTTCAGGTCAAAGGCGTGCATGGGCTGACCCATCTCCAGCAGGGTGTGGTTGGTGATATCCACCACGTTGCTGATAGAGCGCAGGCCGCACAGTGCCAGATGACGCTTCATCCAACGGGGAGACTCGCCCATGCGGATGTTGCGGACATAGTGTGCCATGTAGCGGGGGCACAGCTCCGGTGCCTCCACCTTGACGGTGATGGGAGCATCCGGCTCGCAGACTGCCTTGTAGTCCATGGCGGGCATGTGCAGGGGCTTGCCCAGAACCGCAGCCACCTCACGGGCAATGCCCAGAACGGACTGGCAGTCCGGGCGGTTGGCGGTGATAGAGATATCAAAGATGTAGTCGTCCAGACCCACCACGGGGGCGATGTCGGTGCCGGGGACAGAATCCTCGGGCAGAATGAGCAGACCGTAGACCTCAGAGCCCGGGAACAGATCATCGTTCAGACCCAGCTCTGCGCCGGAGCACAGCATACCGTTGGACTCCACGCCCTGCATCTTGCGGGCCTTGATGGTGATGCCGCCGGGCAGGGTGGAACCATCCAGTGCGGTGGGCACGCAATCGCCCAGCTTCATGTTGGCGGCACCGGTGCTGATGCGGATCTCGTGGCCGTAAGCGCCGCAGTCCACCACACACTTGGTCAGGTGGGTGCCCTCCTGCTTTTCCATCTCCACGATCTTGCCGACGACCACCTTGCTGATGCCGGCATCCAGCGGGATGAGCTCTTCCACCTCGAAGCCGCAGGAGAACAGCTTCTCCTCCAACTCCTGTGCGGTAACATCGATATCAACGAATTCTTTTAACCAACTGAAAGGTACTTTCATTGTTTGTTCTCTCCCCTCTTATTCGTGGAACTGCTTGAGGAACTGCAGATTGTTCTCGAACATCAGACCGATGTTGTTGATGCCATACTTCAGCATGGCGATACGCTCGATGCCAATGCCGAAGGCGAAGCCGGAGTACTCGTCCGGGTCAATGTTGCAGTTTTCCAGCACCTTGCGGTTGACAACGCCGCCGCCCAGCACCTCGATCCAGCCGGTGTGCTTGCACAGAGGGCAGCCCTTGCCGTGGCACTCGAAGCAGCTTACGTCCACCTCCACGCTGGGCTCGGTGAACGGGAAGTAGGAGGGACGCAGACGGGTGCGGGTATCGGCACCGAACAGCTTCTGCACGAAGGTGTTCAGCGCACCCTGCAGGTCGCCCAGCGTGATGCCCTTATCCACGACCAGACCTTCCATCTGGTGGAACATGGGGCTGTGGGTAGCGTCCGAGTCAGAGCGGAACACGCGGCCGGGGATCAGCACCTTGATGGGCGGCTTCTGGCTGTCCATGGTGCGGATCTGACCACCGGAGGTCTGGGTGCGCAGCAGGAATTCATCGGACAGATAGAAGGTATCCTGCATATCGCGGGCGGGGTGATCCTTGGGCACGTTCAGGCGGGTGAAGTTGTGGTCGTCATCCTCGATCTCCGGGGCATCTGCCACGGCAAAGCCCATACCGGAGAACACGTCGATGATCTGGTTGGTGACCAGCGTCAACGGGTGCAGACCGCCCACGGGGCGGGTCTTGGCGGGCAGGGTGATATCCACCGTCTCGGCAGCGTTGCGGGCAGCAAGTTCTGCCTGCTTCACGGTCTCGGCGGCGGCATCGTAGTCTGCCTGCACCTTCTGCTTGAGTTCATTGATGATCTTGCCCATGGCGGGGCGCTCTTCCGGCGCAACGGTGCGCAGATTCTTCATCAGGGCAGGGATCTTGCCGTTTTTGCTGAGGTATTCCTGCCAGAAGGAAGCCAGCGTCTCCTTGCTGGACACCTGACCAAGGCTTTCAGCGGCCTGCTTGGCCAGCTCATCGATCATTGCTTGCATGGATTTTCTCTCCTTTATTCTTTGTGTTCATGGAGCGGAATACAACAAAAAAAGCTCCGTCCCCTGCCCGACTGCTCAGGCAAAAGGGACGAAGCTGTGACTATTTCTGCTCCGCGGTACCACCCGGTTTCCGTCTGCACAAAGGCAGACGGCGCTCAAACGCCGTAACGGGGCGCAACCGTTCTGTGCTAATAGATGCACCCGCATCGTTCGCGCAGACCGCTCGGGAGCGAACTTCAGCCTCTGCCGCACATGGAAGCCCTTTCAGCCGGTGAAGCTTCTCTCTTTGCCGTGCAGACAGCGCCTACTCTCTCCGTCGCTGCGTTTGGTATTATGATAACCAAGAGTTATGTTACCACATTTTGCGGCGGTTTGCAAGCCGCAGAGCAGTTTTTGTTTGCCGGAGCTGCGTTTTGCGCCTTCTTCTCGGTCAGGCGGCAGGCCTCGCACGCCGTGATGCAGCACACCGCGAACACCAGCAGGGCACAATCTGTCGGCACGCGACGCATGGGCACTACACGGGCGCACAAAGTATTGAAGCTTTCCACAGCGCTCTGCGGTAAGCCCAGATAAAACAGCGCCAGCGAAAGCGGCAGGTGCAGCACTCTGCCCCATAATAAGGGTTTGAACGAGACCTCCGGCGGGCAGAGGGTGCGCACTTGCAGCAGCACCGAAGTGCCCTGCACGCTGAGTGCGGCGCAGCACAGCCCGCTTGCCCACAAACCGGTGCGGGCGGCGTAGTCGCAGCCGGAGCATACTTCCAGCAGCATGGCGGGAAAGGGTGCAAGCGCCGCGGGCAGCAGCAGCCCGCAGCCTGCCGCCAACAGGCGAAAATACAGCACAAAGCCGCACAATTTCAGGTAGGTCACCGCTGCTTGCGCAAGGATAGTGTCGAGCGCCGGCGGCGGTTCAGTTTGCGCGGCAGCGGGCGGCGCGGGCAAAGGCTCCGGTATGCCGCGAACACGGCAGAGCAGCGCAGCTGTCAGCCAGCCTGCCAGTACCTGTGCGGCAAACAGACACACCCCCGCCGTACGGCTGCCCAGCAGCTGCTCCCCAACCGTCAGAATAACAAAGGATGGCCCGGAACAGATGCAGGCGGGCAGCAGAGCCGAAGCCTCCTGCGAGGTCAGTTCCCTGCTGCGGACTGCCTCGGCAGTGGCAGCGGCAGCAGGGGCAAAGCCGCCCACAAGGCCGATGAGCAGCACACTGCCCGCGCTGCGGCTGCGCAGGCCGATACAGCGTACCACCGGCCAGAGCAGCACACCCAACACCTCGCCCGCGCCGCTACGCATGATAAGCGCCGACACCACCAGAAACGGAAACAGCGACACCAGCAGCGGCCCGCCGCAGAGCGCAAGACCCTGCCGGAAGGCTTCCGCGCAGGTCTGCGGCGCGGCAAACACTAGTGCCGCCGTAGCTGCACCCAGCAAAAAAAGCCCCGGATGCAGCGGTTTGCAGCTTTTACTCATAAGCACGCCCTCCCCCTCCATATATATGGAAGCATGGGCTGTGCAATGTACAAAGCGCGGGACGGGAGGGACAACGATGGCCAGAGCACACCACGACCGGCGCACCCCGGGCGACTGGCTGCGCGGGCTGTTCCGACAGCCGCCGCCCGGGTTTTACAGCCGCCCCGCCGTATACCTGAGCGGCGACCGGATGGAGATCGAGCATTTTTGCACAGTGTTGTTCTTTGATGAAAACAGGCTGTGTCTGCGGCTGGCGAAGGGGCGGTTCACGGTATACGGCAGCGGACTGCGCATCTGCACCCTGACCGCCGCCCGGCTGACGGTGCAGGGGCAGTTTTTGCGCACCGATTTTTCCGATGAATAGGAGGCCATCATGGAAGCTGCAAGCCTTTGGGCGGGGGTGCGCTTTACCGCCCGGAACGGCAGCCCCGAGGCACTTTTGACCGATGCCGCCGGACAAGGGCTGCATTTATACGGTATTTTTTCCCTACCCGGCGGCTTTTACGGCCATTGCGCAGCATGGCAGTACCGACGGCTGGCCGCACTTGCCCGGCACAGGCGGGTGCGGCTGCGGGTAGAAAAACGGCATGGGCTTTATTTTTTGCTGCGTCCGCTGCTGCGGCGCAAGGGGCTATGGACCGGGCTTGTCGCTTGGGGGCTGGTACTGCTCTGGCTGCAAGGGCTTATATGGGCGGTGGACTACGGCAGCCTGACTACCGGACAGCGGGCGCGGGCGGGTGCGGTGCTGCGCAGCTGCGGCTTGCAGCCCGGCACTGCCGTAACCGAGGAGCTGCTGCGCACCGGAGAATATGCCCTGCTGGAAAGCGGCGAGTTCTCGTGGGCAAGCCTGAATTTTGAAAAAGGCCGACTTGCGGTGGAAGCTGCTCCTGCGCGTGCACGCCCTAAAATTGCCGCAGGCACCCTGCATGGGCTGCGGGCAAAGTGCAATGGGACGGTGCTGCGTACAAATCTTGCCAGCGGCACTATGCTGGTAGTGCCCGGGCAGACTGTGGAAGCCGGGCAGGGGTTGATCGGCACGGCACGCAGCGAGCGGGACGGCACCTTGATCTTTGCCCCGGCGGCAGGCACAGTGGTGGCGCAGTTAGAGTGGCAAACAGACCAGATCGTTCCGCTGGCAGAGACGATGTCGCAGCTGACCGGCGAAAACAAAACAAATTACCGGCTGTTTTTTGCCGGGCATTCTGCCGCACTTTCGCCCTCCGCACCCGATGGGGATGGGCTGTGCCGCACCCGGCATCTGCAATTAGAGGTTTTCGGTCTGCCCCTGCCCTGCGCGGTGGAGGAGACCACCTATTACGGGCAGCAGCTAGAGACGATCTACCGCACCGAGGCGCAGGCGCTTACGCTGGCGCGGTTACAGGGGCTGCGGGCGCTGCACGATGCTTTCCCGGATGCCGACATCCTCGCCCGCCGGGAGGAATGTACCGTGCAGGAGGAGACCCTGCATTACAATGCCGTGTATACTGTGGCGGCAGATATCTGCACATAGCAAAGGGCGGACGATTTGGAATGGTCTCCGCTTTGCTCTGACCATGTTCAGCGGAAAGATTATTGTTTATTTACAGGTCTGGAAAATCTGCGGATTTTCCAGACCTGTCTTTTCACGAGAGGGGTCGAGAGGGAAAGCTTCAGCTATAAAAGCAATTTGCATTTGAAGCGCAGATACAAAAAAGCCGCTGCACCGGATCACGAGCAGCGGCTTCGGTATTTGTTATTTGTTAGACTGAGCGTTTTCAGCAGCCTGTGCATCGTACTCAGCAAGCAGGGCGTTCAGGTCGTACTGGTACTTGCTGTGGCAGAAGTGGCAAACCACCTCACAGTTGGGGTCCTCGTCCCGCATCCGCACAAGTTCGGCACGGCCAAGGCTGAGCAGCATCTCCTTGGTGCGCTCGGCGCTGCAATCGCACTGGTACTGCACCGTGCGCTCGTCCAGCACGTTGGGGGCAAAGCCTGCCAGTGCCAGCTGCATCATGTCCTCGGGTGTCTTGCCCGCATGGAGCAGCTCGGTGACAGAGGGCATGTCGTTGATGTTCTTTTCCAACCGGTCGATTTCGGCATCGGTAGCGCCGGGCAGCAGCTGTACCATAAAACCACCGGCGCAGAGAATGGACAGGTCTTTGTCCACCAGCACGCCCAGCGCCATCACGGTAGGCACCTGCTCGCTGTAGGCATAGTAGCTGGTCAGATCCTCAGCGATCTCGCCGGATACCAGCGGCACCTGCCCGACCGTGGGCTCCTTTTGCAGGCGGTTGTCCCGGATGACGGTCAGCACACCGTCCTTGCCCACGGCAGTGCCCACGTCCAAATGGCCGTTGGCTTTGGCGGGCAGCTCCACCAGCGGATTGTCAATGCAGCCCTTCACGTTGCCGGTACCGTCGGTGCAGGCGATGAGCACGCCCGCAGGGCCGCCGCCTGCCACACGCAGGGTGATGCGGTCGCGGTCATCCTTGAGCATGGAGCCCATCAGGGCAGCACCCGTGAGCAGACGACCCAGTGCCGCGCTGCAGGTGGCGCTGGTAGTGTGAAGCTTTTCCGCTTTACGGACAATATCGGTGGAATCCACACCGCAGAACACGACACCGCCGTTCTCGGACAGGCCGCGGATCAGGTTTGCCATAGGTTATTCCTCCAGTTGTGTATACTGTTTTGTTGCACAGAAGAAGTAGCGCTGGCTTTCCTCGGTCAACGGGCCGAAGGTCTCGCCATCGCAGACGCTTTCCAGTGCAAAACCGTGCTTTTCCAGCGCCGCACGGATGGTAGCCAGATCATAGGTATACTCGCAGAATTCCTCGTGGAAATGCTCGCCGGTCTCGTGATAATCAATGTCCACCGTGATCTCCACCTTGCGGTCGGCGGCGTTATAGTGGTTGCGCCACACGCAGGCGGCATCCTCTTCCTCAAAGGTGAACGCGTTATCGCCCAGAATCTTCTGGTGCTTATAGGGGGTGTTCATATCAAACAGAAACACGCCGCCCTTTTCCATAAAAAAGCCCGCGTTGGCAATGGCGGTGTCCAGATCCGGGATGTGGTTGAAGGTATCAAAGGTGGATACCGCTGCCCGGATGGTGCCGTAGAGATCCAGCTTGAGCAGGTCCTGCCGGAGCAGCAGCAAACGACCGGAAAGTCCCAGCTGCTCGGCCTTATCCCGCACCACGCAGAGCATCTCCTCCGACTGGTCGATGCCGATCATATCGTAGCCCGCCTGCGTCAGCATCAGGGTCAGCTCCCCGGTGCCGCAGCCAAGGTCGGCCACAATGCCGTCATGGATGCCGTGGGCTTCCAGCTTTGTATGGATCTGGCTGTACAGGGCATCGTAGTCCGCTTCGCCGTTGAATTCATCGTAAAAATAGGCAAATTCATTGTAAGCCATGGCGTTACTCCGCCTCTTCGTTTTCCGCAGCCACTGCGGCGTTGAGCACCGCCTGCAGCTCCGGGATGCCGTAGCCGTTTTCGCCGCTGGTCAGCACTACTTTCTGGCAGCCGTAGGGGCGGCAGATGTTTTCAAAGTCCTCCTGCGTTTTGGCAAGCTGGCTCTTTTTCAGCTTGTCCGCCTTGGTCAGCGCCACCACATAGGGGATGCGGTGGTAGTGCAGATAGCGCAGCATCTGCAAATCGTCCGCGCTGGGGGCGTGGCGGCAGTCCAGCAGCTGCACCAGCAAGGTGTGGTGGCGGGGTGCCTCGAAGTAGCTGTTGATGAGGTCGTCCCAGCGCTCACGGTCGGCGTTACTCACCTTGGCGTAGCCGTAGCCCGGCAGATCCACAAAGTAGCAGTCGTCCACCGAATAGAAATTGATGGTAGCCGTTTTGCCCGGCGTACTGGACACGCGCGCCAGATTTTTGCGGCTGCACAACTTGTTGATCAGGCTGGATTTGCCCACGTTGGAGCGCCCCGAAAAGCTCAGCTCAGGGCGGTCGCTCTCGGGCAGCTGGCTGGAAATGCCATAGCTGGCAATAAAATCAGCTTTATTGAAGATCATGGCGTGTTCCTTTCTGGTATTTCAGCAGACAGCGCCCGGCTGGTTCTTCTCAGGCGCGGCGGGGATGCGGCTTTCCCCTGTTTTGGACTTTTTGGTGCGGGGACGGCCTGCGGTGCTCTTTGCTGCCTTCGGCTTAAGCAGGGCGGCAGCCAGCACCTGCGAAAGGTTCTGCATGGGCAGGAAGGTCAGGTTCTTCTTGACCTCCTCATCCACGTCGTAAAGATCAGGCTCGTTGTCCTTGGGGATGAGCACGGTCTTCATGCCCTCGCGGTAAGCAGCCATGCTCTTTTCCCGCAGACCGCCGATGGGCAGCACATTGCCGTGCAGGGTGATCTCGCCGGTCATGGCCACATCGCCGCGCACCGGTACGCCGGACAGGCAGGACACCAATGCCGTGGTCAGGGTGACACCCGCAGAAGGGCCGTCCTTTGGCACAGCGCCCTCCGGGGCGTGGATGTGCAGATCGCACTTTTTCAGCCGCTCGGGGTCGATGCCGTATTCCTCGGCGTGGACGCGCACCCAAGTGACCGCCAGCTGTGCGCTCTCCTTCATCACATCGCCCAGAGAGCCGGTAACGGTGATTTTGCCGGTACCGTTGTCCATGACCTGCACCTCGATGGGCAGGGTCTCGCCGCCTACGCTGGTCCATGCCAAACCGTTGGCGATGCCCACGGCGTTGGTGCGGTTGAGGAAGTCCGGCTTGACGATGCGGGGGCCCAGCAGTTCCTCCAGCATGGTGGCGGTCACCGCCACGCTTTCCACCTCGCCGGCGGCGATCTTGCGGGCGCACTTGCGCAGCACGCTGGTGATGGTACGCTCCAGATTACGCACACCGGCCTCGCGGGTGTAGCCGTCGATGATGCCGTAGAGTGCGCTCTGGTTCATGGTGACCTTGCCGGTCAGGCCGCAGGCCTTAAGCTGCTTGGGCAGCAAGTGCTTGCGGGCAATGTTATACTTTTCCACGCGGGTGTAGCTGGGCAGCTCGATGACGTCCATGCGGTCCCGCAGCGGGCCGGGGATGCTGCCCAGATCATTGGCGGTGGTAATAAAGAGCACATGGCTCAGATCAAACGGGATATCAATGAAATGATCGTTGAAGGTGCTGTTCTGCTCCGGGTCCAGCGCCTCCAGCAGAGCTGCCGCCGGGTCGCCCCGGAAGTCCCCTGCCAGCTTGTCGATCTCATCCAGCAGCATCAGGGGGTTGGAGGACTTGGCGGTGATCATGGCGCTGATGATCTTGCCGGGCATAGCACCGATGTAGGTGCGGCGATGACCGCGAATCTCGGCTTCGTCCCGCACGCCGCCCAGACTGATGCGCACATACTTGCGGCCAAGGCTTTCCGCGATGGAACGCGCAATACTGGTCTTGCCAACGCCCGGAGGGCCGACCAGACAGATGATCTGTGCTTTCACGTCCGGTGCCAGCTTGCGCACGGCCAGCATTTCCAGAATGCGGTCCTTGACCTTTTTCAGGCCGTAGTGGTCCCGATCCAAAATCTGCTGGGCGCGGTGGATATCCAGATCATCCACGGTCATGGTGTTCCACGGCAGATCCAGACAGGTATCCAGATAGGTACGGATGACCGTAGCTTCCTGATTACTGCTCTGCATCCGGGACAGGCGGTCTACCTCCTTGAGCAGCTTTTTCTCGCTGTCCTCGGCAAGGTGCAGCTCCCGGATCTTACGGCGGTAATCATCGGCCTCGGCGTGGGTATCGTCCCCCTCGCCCAGTTCATCGTTGATAATGTGCAGCTGCTCGTGCAGGTAGTAATCGCGCTGGTTCTTGTCCATGGACTCGTTGACCTTTTCCGCGATCTCCTTTTCGATCTTCATCACCTGGCATTCGCGGCGCAGCATCTCCACAAGGCGCTGCAGACGGCCGTTGAGGGTGTTCTCGTTCATCACGGCCTGCTTGTCCTCGTAGCGGAACAAGAGGTTTGCCGGCATATACTCGGTGAGGAACATGGGGTCATCGCTGGAAACGATGGTGAACACCACGTCCTTGGCAAGGCGCGGGTTCATACCCAGATACTCGTCAAAGCCGGTCTTGAGGGCGCGGAGCAGTGCTTCGGTCTCCACAGCTTCTTCGGGCTTCGCGGCACGCACCGGAGCAGAGCGCACAGCAGAAAGCAGAAAATCGCCGGTGGTATCCAACTCGGTCAGCTTGGCGCGGTACTTGCCCTCTACCAGCACCTTGACCAGTTCGTCCGACACGCGTAGCACCTGCTTGACCTCAGCTACTACGCCGTAGGTATACAGATCCTGCTGGGTGGGCTCGCTGGTCTCCATCTCCTTCTGGGCAACCAGAAATACGTTGGAGTTATTGGCCATAGCCCACTCCACGGCAGCAATACTCTTTTCCCGCCCGACTTCAAAATGAACAAGGTTGTTGGGGAACACCACCAGCCCACGCAGTGCGATGGTGGGCAGATGGAGTTCCTTCCGCTCGACCTTGATGGTAACTTTTTCAGACATATACAAACACCTCCCGACTGCCGCTTGAATCCCTATACTGCGGCAGCGCTATCCTTTGGGGTCTTTTAAGGTGTATCTGAAAACAAAGAAAATGACGAATATTTCGCAAGCACAAGCGGGATTTAAGGCAAATAGCCGCAGGAATCCTTTGTGGATTTCAAGACTGTTTAACGCAAAATCCAGCTGTGTTTGTAGAAATAGACTAAATTTTCGACTTTTCAGATACACCCTAGATAAAAATACAGTTGTTTCCTTATTATACAGATTTCCGGCCAAAATGCAACTGCCTTGCCGGAATGGTCGGTCATTCAGGGCGGTTTTCGTGGGTGTTGAAGCCCATCTTGCCCAGCGCGGGCAGCAGCGCCCGCAGGGTGACCGAGGTGAGCGCGCCCATGACAAGCCCCAGCACCAGCATGACCGGTGCATAGTACAGCGACAAAGACGAGGAGATGATGACCCCTGCGCCCAGCAGCTGCCCCACGTTATGCGCCAGTGCGCCGCAGACCGACAGGATGAACCATGTAGGCCGCACCGGCAGAAGATAGTACAGCACCCACATCACCGCAAGAGACAAAAGCCCGCCGCACAGCGAGAGGAAGCCCGCCGTAAAGCCGGAAACCAGAAAGACGAACAGCGCCTTGAGCACATCCAGCACCAGTGCCTGCCGAGCGCCCATGAAGAACAGGGCGTACATGACCACGATGTTGGCAAGGCCCAGCTTCATGCCCGGCAAAAGCCCCGGGATGACCAGCGTGCCCTCGATGAAGGAAAGCGCCATGGCCAGCGCAAACAGCAGGCCGGACAGGGCAATGTGCCGCGTTTTTTGATAGTTGCGGTGATTTTTAGGCATAGAGGATACGCTCCTTTATTCTTCGGGCTGCTGCGTCTGCTCGTAGGCTTCCTGCTCTTCCATGGCGGCTTCCCATGCGGCAAAAAGCTCCTCCTGATGGAAGCGCAGGTCGCTCAGTTCATCGCTTTTCTGGCGCAGCAGGTCGGGGTCGTTATAAACCTCCGGGGAGTTGATCTCGTTGTCCAGCTCCACCTCGCGTGCGCCGCAGGCCTCCATCTCGTCCTCGCAGGCCTTGATCTTGGCGCGCAGCTCGGCGCGGCGGCGGCGCTGCTCCTTGCCGTAGCCAGTCTTGACGGGCTCGGCAGCCTTCTGCGCAGTCTGCACCGGGGCGGCACGTCCCATCAGGGCATCGTAGCTGGGGTAAAGCACCGCCTTGCCGTCCTCAAGATAGAGGATGGGACAGGCCAGACTGTTCATCAGGTGACGGTCGTGAGTGACCAGCAGCAGCGTGCCGGTGTACGCCATCAGTGCTTCGGTCAGGTTTTCGCGGGTGTAGATGTCCAAGTGGTTGGTGGGCTCGTCCAGAAACAGCAGGTTCGGCCGTTCCAGCACGATCTCTGCAAAGCGCAGACGCGCCAGCTCGCCGCCGGACAATGCTTCGCAGGGCTTGAACACGGTATCGCCCCGGAAGCCCAGCTTTGCAAGGTGGCTGCGCACCTCCAGCTCGGTCATGCGGGGGTACTTGTTCCAGATGACATCAATGACCCTGCCCTGTCCCAGACGGTTCTGCTGCTGGGCAAAAATACTGGGACGCGCCCCGGTGCCCAGCCGCACCATGCCGCCGGAGGGGCGGCGCTTGCCGTCCAGCACCTGCATCAGGGTGGATTTGCCTGCGCCGTTGGGGCCGGCAATAATGAGCCGCTGCCCGCGGCAGACCGTATAGGTAAAGGGTTCCAGCAGGGTGCGCTCCCCGATCTTGATGCTGAGGTTTTTCAGCAGCACCAGCTCGTTCCACGGCTCTACGTCATATTCAAAGCGGAATTTCAGCTGGTTGGTCTCGTCCTTGGGTGCCTCGGTGATCTCCAGCTTTTCCAGCTGCTTGCGGCGGCTCTGCGCCATTTTGGTGGTGGAAGCGCGCACAAGGTTGCGGTCCACATAGTCCTGCAGTTTTTCAGCCAGTGCCACATCGGCATCGTGCTGCTTCTGGCGCAGGGCATCGGCGGCTTCCTTCTGGGGCAGATAGGCCGAGAAGTTACCCTTGTAGGTGGTCATGGTCTGGAAGGATACCTCCCAGATCTTTGTACAGACATTATCGAGGAAATAGCGGTCGTGGCTGACCACCAGCACCGCGCCGGAGTAGCCCTTGAGGTAGTTTTCCAGCCATTCCATAGTGGCAAAGTCCAGGTGGTTGGTGGGCTCGTCCAGAATGAGGACATCCGGTTTTTCCAGCAACAGCTTCGCCAGACGCAGCCGCGTCAGCTCACCGCCGGAGAGCACCGCAATGTTCTTTTGCCATGTATCCTGCGCAAAGCCCATGCCGGACAGCACCTTTTTGATGTTCACGTCCATGTTGTAGCCATCGGCGGCGTCTACGATGTTTTGCAAAGCATCATGCTGCGCCAGCAGGTCGGCGTTATCGGGCTGGGCAGCCATGCGGCGCTCTAAGATCTGCATCTGCGCCATGGCGTCCAGCACCGGGGCAAAGGTGGCGCGCATCTCGCCGTAGATATCCAGCGTGGCGTCCAGCTTTGCGTTTTGCTCCAGATAGCCCAGCGTTACCCCGTGGGTCACGCTGAACTCACCCTCGTAGTCCTGATATTCGCCGGTAAGGATCTTGAGCAGAGTGGTCTTGCCCGCGCCGTTTTGTCCCACGATGCCGATGCGGTCCTCCCGCTCGACACTGGCGGTCACATCGTGCAGCACCACCTTTTCGCCAAAGGTCTTACCCAGTTTTTCCAAATGTATCAGCATAGTTTTGATCCGTTATCCGTTCTTTTTCATATTTCAGCACTGATGGCGGCGGTTCTTCAGGCCAACGTTGGCCAGCTCCTCCTGCTCCATCACCAGCGGATACAACTCTTCCAGACTGGCGATCTCGTAGGTGGGGATCACCTTGCCGGGGTTCTCGGCGTGGTTGGGGTTGTACCAGCAGGTATCCAGCCCGGCGTTGCTGCCGCCCTGAATATCGCTGGACAGGCTGTCGCCCACCATCAGAACGTGCTCCCGGTTCTCCACACCCAGCGCGCGCAGGGCTGCATCAAAGATGCGGGCATTGGGCTTTTCGCAGCCCATTTTTTCAGAGATGAACACATCTTCCATAAAGTTCATCACGCCGCTTTCCGCCAGACGGCGGGTCTGCACCTTCTGCGCGCCGTTGCTAACGATGGCCAGCGTTGCCACCTCGGAAAGCTCGCGCAGCACGTCCAGCACCTCCGGGCTCATCAGGTCCGGGTGGGTGGACAGCTGCTCCAGATAGCAGCAGTTCATCTCCACGCCGTCGCCGGCGGCATTGATGGCCTTTAAAAAGCGGCTGAACCGCTCGCCGAACAGCTTTTCGCGGCGGATCTGGCCTTTTTCCAGCTGCCGCCACAGTTCCTCGTTGATGGTGCGGTAGGTCTGCACGGTCTCGGCGTCCGGCTCGATGCCGTAGTTCACCAGCGTTTCGGCCAGCGCCTTGTTTTCGGCCGCGTCAAAGTTGAGCAGCGTATTGTCTGCATCGAACAGGATGCAATAGTATTTTGCCATAGTATCTCACTTTCTTTTCAGCATTTCCCACTTTGGTGTATCAACAGGGAGAAGCCAGCCCCACCCCCGGCAGAGCTGGCTTCCCATTATTCAGAAACGATTTCATACGCAGACAGGTCTGTTTGTGCCGGGGCGTTGTCCGGGCACATTGTTTTACCCTCGCAGGGCGTCAGACCACATTTCTGCATTTCTTCCTCCAGTGCGCTGTTATCCACGTTTTCCCAGTCGGTATCATAGTAATCCACGCTGCCGTTGGTCACGTCATTCTCCCCGGGCAGGGAGGGTGTGCGCATCGCTTCCCAGTACATAAGGCTCCACCTTCCTCTCCCGCCAGCCTATGCGGCGCAAGGAGGAAATGTGCCCTTAGTTGGCAGCTTCCTTGCTGGCGCTTACCTCGGTTTTGGAGGAAGCGGGCTTTTCCTCTTTAGAAGAGGCTGGTTTTTCCTCCTTGGAAGAGGAACTGCTCTGCGAAGAAGAAGCGGGCTTTTCTTCCTTAGAAGAAGCCGCAGAGGAGGCGGGCTTCTCCACCTTGGAGGAGCTGCCAGCGCTTTCAGAAGTACCGTTCGAGGAGGAAGAAGCGGGTTTCTCTTCCTTGGAAGAGGCCGGTTTTTCTTCCTTAGAGGAGGACGTTTCTTCCTTGGAGGATGCAGGCTTATCCTCCTTAGAGGAAGCATCAGAGCTGCTGGAGCTGCTGGTGCTGCCGGACGTTCCACCGCTGACCGTAAGTTCCAGCTTGTTGCTCGTGACGGTGCAGTCATTATAGCTGGCGGTGGCATACACCCGGAAGGTGCCGCCCACCATGGAGGGGTCTACCTCGCCCTTTACGGTGGTCTTACCGGCAGCCTGTGTTACCTCGCTGCCGTTGACATACCAGCGGATGCTGGAAGCATCCAGATACTTGCCCTTGAGGGTTGCCTTAAAGGTATAGGAATCCCCCAGCCCAGCCTTACCGCTGCTGCTGACCTGGATAGAGGCTGCTGCAAACACAGCGGTCACATCCACGTTCTGGTCAAAATTGGTATCGGTGCGGGTGCGCTTGGTCACGCCATCGCTCCACTTGACGAACACATAGCCGTCCTCCGGCACAGCGGTCACCGTAACGCTCTGGGCGGCGCTGGTCACCTTGACGGTAAGAGACTTGCCGCTCTCGTCGCCGCAGGTCAGGGAGCCGCCGCCGGTTTTGTCCACACGATAGTCCGCCTGATACTCCGTTTTTTCCTCAACAACAGAGGAGGAGGCCGTCTCCGAGCTGCTGGGTGCCTCCACCGCAGAGCTGGGCTTGGCGGTATACTCGGCGCGGGTGGGGATATTATTGGTATCCGGGCGGCGATCCTCGGTCTCGTAGGCGTGGGTGCGCAGATACTTCAGCAGCACCTTCAGGCCTGCGGGCTTGAGGTGGATATCCCCGCTCTGGTAGTAATCGACATTGCCGTAGCCGTTGGCGTCCTTCAGTGCCTCAGCAGAGTTGAGGAACTTGACGCCCAGCTGTTCACACATGGTCAGCAGCGCCATGTTGAAATCATCAATGCGGGTCTGATCCATATTGGGGTAGTTGGAGTGGTTGGACGGGACCGGCGGCACCGTGTTGACGATGATATCGGTATAGGGATAGCTGGCCTGAATGGCCTGTACCAGCGCGGTGTAGTTGCTGATAAAGTCCTCGGTATTCATGCCGTTGTCGTTGGTGCCCAGCATAATGACCACCCGGCGGGGCTTCATTTTGGCCACCGCCTGCGCGATGGTGTAGCGGTTATCGTCCCGCTTAAAGGTAACGATGCCCTCGTTCAGGGCGGCGCTGGTGCCAATGCCTTCCTTGGCGCAGAACTGCTGCAACGAGATCAGACCGTTGGCGTACAAACGCACCGTGTTGGAATCGCCGATAAAAAGGATCTGCTCCTGATAGGCGTCACCAGCATCAGCAGTCCCGGTGAGCAATGCGCTGGAAGTCTCGTTGATCTGGTAGTGGTCGGAGATATCCTCCTCCCCTTCCGGAGCGGGCGCGGGGGTAATAATGGAAGAATCCCCCGGCTGCTCCGCCGGGTCCTTGCCCCGCTTGAGCATGGTAAGGGTGATGCCGATGGTCAGCAGCGCCGCCAGTGCGCACACGATGCACACCAGCACCGCCTGCTTCTGCATCGGGGTCAGCGCCTTGTTCTCCTGTTGATTATTGCTTCTCATATTCTATCCATTCTCCTTCCGAAGGAATGAAACTTCCTGTCATACCCGGGCTGCCAGCAGCCGGTCGGTAAGGTCGGCGCAGCTTTCGGCCAGCAGCACCGGATGGAAAGCTTCCAGCTCTTCCCGGCTGCCGTAGCCGTACAGCACACCGGCAGCATCCAGACCACAGTCGGCAGCGCCCCGCATATCATCGTTGCGGTCACCCACCATCAGTACCCGCTTGCCCTGCAAGGCGGGCTGGCTGAGCACATAACGCACGACCTCGGTCTTGGTGTCCCGGCTCTCGTCCATGGAGGCACCGCCGATAAAATCAAAATACTGCGCCAGACCCTGCTCCTCCAAAATAGGGGTGACCACCTTGGTGGGCTTGGAGGTGGCGGTGCACAAAATAAAACCAGCCTGCTTCAGGGTTTGCAGCATCTGCAGAACACCCGGGAACACGGCACACTCGTGGCTGCCCTTCACCGCGTAGCTCGTGCGGTAAAGGTCGGTAGCTTTTTCGATCAGCGCCGGGTCGGTGAAGTGCTCACCGAAGCTTTTGCGCAGGGGCGGACCCAGATACCGGCGCAGGTTGATGCCGGATACATCCACACCCATGGTGCAGAAAACCTCTTGCAATGTATGAATGATACCGGGGGCCGAATCGATCAGCGTCCCGTCCACATCAAATAGGATCGCATCATAATGCAGCAATGTTTTATTCCTCGCTTTCATGGTGATACATCCAATAGTATAGCACAGATTTGATACATCAGCAATTCCAACAAAAGATTTTTCTGTCTCTTATGCAGGATTTTCATAAAAAGGGAGGCTGCTGCACCCTGTTTTGTGCAGCAGCCTCCCTTGCGGCAGAACGATTCAAAGCAATGTCGGGCAGCCTGCGGGCTGCCCGACATTGCATTTTCACGGGTTAGATTGCAGTAAAGATCGTCCCACGCAAAAAACATTACTGCGCAGGTGATGGGCAGCCGCTGTCCCCCGGGACATAGAGGTTGTTGGAGACGAACTCCAGCTTATCCTTGAGCACCAGTTCAAGGTTTGCGACGGCGTGCACCATATTGGTGGCGGAGTCGTTCACCTCCAGCAGCTTGCAAAGATCCAAGCCATCCAGATCCATGGCCTTCTGCATCTTCCGGCTTTCGGCACACAAAATGTGGCTGAGCGCCGTTTCCTGCAAGGCAATGCTTTCCATCAGGTCCACAACAGCCTGATCCAAGCTGACCTTGGGCATCTCCGGACACTGAGAACGGGCGCATGGTGTATCGATCATCATAGGGCAAAACCTTCCTTTCCGGTCGTGTGCCCTATCCTATGCTGCGGCGGGTACGGCTGTTACTGCTTTTCAGCCTGCGCGCGCACCTTCTCGATGGTGTCGCGGTAGCCGCCGGAGCCGTACTGGATGCAGCGGTTAATGCGGCTGATGGTGGCGGTGCTGATCTCCACCGCCTTGACGATCTGCTCATAGGTGGCACCGTCCAGCAGCAACTTTGCGGCCTGCAGGCGCTGCGCCATATCCGAGATCTCCTTTACAGTGCACAGATCCTCAAAAAAGGCGTAGCACTCTTCCCGGCTCTCCAGACTGAGGATAGCGTCAAACAGTGCATCCGTCGTCTCGTTTCTTCTGGAATTTTTTTCAGCCATTGTTTTTCTCCTTATTATAACAGCGGCGGCAGCAGGCAAAGCAGACAGTGCTGTCGCACGGAATATTCTGCACGCTATTACTTTAGCACTTCAAAGTGTGAAAGTCAAGACCTGTGGGTGAATGGTTTTCAATTAACAGCATATTCAGTTTTATTCTCTTCACACATGAAAGAAAATCATCTAAAAATTATTCCCGGAAAATGGCTTGAATTGGCGTATCCTCTGAACTTGTTACAGAAATATTGACAATTGATGAAAACGGGAATAAAGTAGGACACAATCATTCAGCAAATGCAAGGAACAGGACATGATCTTCTGCATCACCCTCTTTCAGCGAGCCGCTCCTCGGATGAAAAAGCGGCAGTCAAGAGCAGAGGACCCTCGCCTGCGAGCAGCCTGTGTGAACCGGGTTTTGTGCCCCCAAGTAGCATGGTGCCGTCCAGCCCACGTTATCGGGCAGCATGGTCAGTATACCATGCGTGGGAGAGTGGCTGTTTTAACACAGCAAGCGAAGTGGTACCGCGGAGTATTGCTCCTGCCCTGGCAGGCGGGAGCAGAAGCCTTCGTCTTCGGAGTGTGGCCGGAAAGCCCGGTCATGTGCTGAGGACGAAGGTTTTTTACGCTCCGGGGAAGCGCTTTGCCGGACGGCATCCTATCGTTCCGAACCTGTTGCGGAGTGAAAAAAGGAAAGAGGTAGAAAACTATGAATACGCTGGTCATCGTATTGATCGCAGCGGTGTGCCTGTTTGGCGCTTATGTGCTTTACGGCCGCTGGCTGGCTAACAAATGGGGCATCGACCCCGCAGCCAAGACTCCGGCTGTCGTCCACGAGGATGGCCGGGACTATGTGTCCACCAATGGCTGGACGGTGTTTGCCCACCAGTTCAGCTCCATCGCTGGTGCAGGCCCTGTCACCGGTGCCATTCAGGCCGCAGCCTTCGGCTGGCTGCCGGTGCTGTTGTGGGTGCTGCTGGGCAGCATCTTCTTCGGCGCTGTTACCGACTTTGGCGCTTTGTATGCTTCCGTTAAGAACGACGGCAAGAGCATGGGTATGCTGATTGAAAAGTACATCGGCAAGACCGGCCGCAAGCTGTTCCTGCTGTTCTGCTGGCTGTTCTGCGGCATCGTGATTGCCGCTTTTGCGGACATGGTTGCCGGCACCTTCAATGCCTTCGGCGCAGACGGCGCAATGGTTGAGGCTGCCAAGACCAACGGCGCTGCCGGCATGGTGTCCATCATGTTCATGGTGTTCGCCGTTATCTTTGGCCTGCTGCAGAAAAAGTTCAGCTTCTCCGGCTGGAAGGAAAGCGTTATCAGCATCGTGTTCATCGTGCTGTCCTTTGTCATCGGCGCAAACCTGCCCCTGATCCTGGGCAAGGCCGCTTGGAGCTACATCACCTTTGTGTACATCTTCTTTGCTGCTGTGCTGCCCATGTGGCTGCTCAAGCAGCCCCGTGACCACATGACCACCTTTATGTTCGTGGCCATGATTGTGGGTGCTGTGGTTGGCCTGCTGGTGGCACACCCCACCATGAATCTGCCTGTGTTCACCGGCTTTACCAACGAAAAGCTGGGCACCATGTTCCCCATCCTGTTCGTCACCGTGGCCTGCGGTGCAGTTTCCGGTTTCCACAGCCTTGTTTCCTCCGGTACTTCCTCCAAGACCGTTGAGAACGAGAAGGATATGCTGAAGGTCGGCTACGGTGCCATGATCCTTGAAAGCCTGTTGGCTGTTCTGGCTCTGTGCGTTGCCGGTGCTGCCGCAGCTGCCGACGGTACCCCTGCTGCCGGTACTCCGTTCCAGATCTTCAGCCGCGGCGTTGCCGGTTTCTTTGAGATGTTCGGTGTGCCCGCCTACGCTGCTACCGTGTTCATGACCATGTGCGTTTCCGCACTGGCACTGACCAGTCTGGATGCCGTGGCCCGTATTGGCCGCATGAGCTTCCAGGAGCTGTTCAGCGTGGACGACATGGAGCACGCCGAGGGCTGGCGCAAGCTGTTCTGCAATGTGTACTTCTCCACCTTCATCACGCTGGTGTTTGGCTTTATCCTGACCAAGATCGGCTACGCCAACATCTGGCCTCTGTTCGGTTCTGCCAACCAGCTGCTGAGCGCACTGGTGCTGGCTACCCTGTGCGTGTTCCTGAAGGTGACCGGCCGCAGCAACAAGATGCTGTTCCCCCCTCTGGTCATCATGCTGTGCGTTACCTTTACCGCACTGGTGCAGCGTCTGATCGCTATGGTCAAGGCCATCAGCACCGCCGCTTCTGTTACCATCCCTGCCGGTGAGACCACTTGGGGCGCTGTGTTCATCGCAAACGGCCTGCAGCTGATCCTTGCCGTGCTGCTGATCGTGCTGGGCCTGAACATCGTGTTCCACTCCTTCTCCGCTTACAAGAAGGCTGAGCACAACAGCGAAGCAAACGTCTGATTCTGCCATTCACAATCCTGTTTTCAATAAACAAAACGCCGCTGACGATGCACAAAGCCGTCAGCGGCGTTTTGTTGTGGAAGCGTATTTTATATGTAAGCCCGGAAAATCTGCGGATTTTCCGGGCTTACATTTTCACAGACTGAGGAAAAGAGAAACGGCCTATTATAAATGACAGCTTTCCCAGCTTTGCAGAGCGGCCAGCTGGGTCTCAGTATGGAACCAGTGTTCCCCACCCTCCAGAATGGTCAGGTGCGCCCCGGTCTGCTGCCGGAACTGCTCCATGGCGGTGTGCCCGGTAAGGGGATCTGTATCAGCATAGAGCACCTGTGTGGGTACTTTCCAGTGCAGCGGGTGCTCCCGCACCCAGCACAGATACGGCCACGAAAGCGTCTCCCCAAAGTCTGTGGGGATCTCCCCTGCCGCGTGCAGCTGCTCCTCCGTTACCCCTGCCTGCTGCATCAGGGCAAGGATCAGCTTTTCCATATCCACCACCGGGGAGACAAGCAGTGCCTTTTCCGGCGTTTGCGTCTGCAACGCCTGCATGGCAAACCACGCCCCGATGCTGACCCCATACACCCGAATATGCTTCCATACCGGCTGCATCCGGGCATAGACCGTTTGCAGTTCCCGAGTGACCACCCACGGCACCAGCTTTTCCCGGCTGTTTTTTCGGGTGCCGTGCTCCGGCAGATCGACAGCCAGCACCTGCCAGCCTGCCGGGCAGGCTGTGCGGGCAAAGCGGGCTGCCTCGGCCGCGCTGCCGTTTTTGCCATGGACATAGAGATAGACCTTACGGCTGCGCTTGCCGTACAGGACAGCCGGGATGCCTGCGATCTCAAGCTTGATTTTTTCCATAACGCTCCCTCCTGTTTTGGGGGCGTATTGCGCCCTGTTTTTCTCTATGATAGCACAAGCAGCAGCCAAACACAAACAGTAAAAAGTTGCTATCATCCTTATTGCAAAACGATTTTGAATGGCCTCCGCTGCCGCTCTGGCCATATTCAGCGGAATTATGATTTATAATTTTGGGATAACGGAGCGTCTGCGGACGCTCCATTATCCCATTTTCACGGGAAAGGACGTAAGAGATAACAGCTGCCGTTTCCAGTTACGCCCCCTTCTGTGAAAAAGAGGTTCTGAAACGCTCGCAGGCGTTTCAGAACCTCAAATATTAAAATATACTTTCCTTAAACAATGGCCAAAGCGCAGCGGAGGCCATTTGAAATCGTTCTGCACAAAAAGAGCCACCGCACAAGGCTGTGCGATGGCTCTTGAGATAGTGCTTCAGGTTTTGCTTAGCCGAAGATGTTGATCAGGATACCAGCAGCAACGGCAGAACCGATAACGCCGGCCACGTTGGGGCCCATGGCGTGCATCAGCAGGAAGTTGGAGGGGTTCTCGCTCTGGCCGACCTTCTGGGAGACACGAGCGGCCATGGGCACGGCGGAAACGCCGGCGGAACCGATCAGGGGGTTCACCTGACCGCCGGTCAGCTTGTACATGACCTTGCCGCACAGCACACCGGCTGCGGTGCCAAAGGAGAAGGCGATCAGACCCAGCACGATGATGAACAGGGTGCGGGTATTCAGGAAGGTGTTTGCACTGGTGGTGCAGCCCACAGACAGAGCCAGGAAGATGGTGATGATGTTCATCAGCTCATTACCGGCGGTCTTCTGGATACGATCCACAACGCCGCACTCCTTCATCAGGTTGCCCAGCATCAGCATACCGACCAGAACGGCGGCATCCGGCACGATGAGGGAAACAATGATAGCGACCATGATGGGGAAGATGATCCTCTCGGTCTTGGAGACGGTGCGCAGCTGCTTCATGACCACAGAGCGCTCCTTGGAGGTGGTCAATGCCTTCATGATGGGCGGCTGGATAACGGGCACCAGTGCCATGTAGCTGTACGCTGCCACAGCGATGCTGCCCAGCAGCTCAGGTGCCAGACGGGAGGTAACGAAGATAGCGGTCGGGCCGTCGGCACCGCCGATGATGGAGATGGCAGCGGACTGCTTCTGGGTGAAGTCCACCAGACCGGTAGCGGCCAGCAGACGGGCGCCCATGTAAGTACCGAAGATACCGAACTGTGCGGCAGCGCCCAGCAGCAGGCTCTTGGGGTTGGAGATCAGGGGTGCAAAGTCGGTCATGGTGCCGATACCGAGGAAGATCAGCGGCGGGTAGATGCCCAGCTTAACACCCATGTAGAGCATATCGGCCAGACCGCCGTTGTTCAGGATCTCGACCCACATGGGGTGCTCCAGACCGTCACCAACGAAGTACTGCATGTGGATGATGCCGCTGCCGGGGAGGTTGGCAAGGATCATGCCAAAGGCCATGGGCAGCAGGATCAGGGGTTCGAATTCCTTGACGATGGCGAGGTACAGCAGAAAGCAGCCCACGCAGATCATCACTGCGTACAGCCAGCCGCCGGGCTGGCCAAACTGTGCAAAGCCGGAACTTTGGAAAATACCGACCAGAGTATCAATAAACTGTGTCATGCTCTTCCTCCTGTGTTAAAACGGGGCCGTGGTGTCGTTCACGCCGGCCTTGCCCCAGCCATTTTTGCCACGACGCACTGCCTTAAGGGTGTACTTGCCGTTGCCCATTGCATGGATAGCAGCCATAATAGCGGCCACCACATCACCGGGGATGCCCTCCTCTACCTGAGGAGCGGGCGCAGCCTGCTGTACCGGAGCGGCAGCGGGCTTTGCGGCAGGTGCCTGTGCAGCAGTCTTGGCAGCCTTCTTCTTGGCATTCATCGAGTCGAAGATCTTGCCCTCCAGCGTGATGATAGCCATCAGCAGCACGAGGATCAGGAACACCAGCACGATACCAGTAATGGTAACGACCACATCGAAACCTAAGTCCATGGTTTTTCCTCCTGTTTGTTGGATACTGCAAGCGATACAACATCGTTAGCAGAAAATCAATTTGGGTATAGTATACCGTATTTTGCCATTCATTTCAACAAAAATTAACAAATTTTATTTTTGCTGCTTTGTGATATGACATGGACAAAACGAACCAAGCTTAGCGGCGGCCGATGCGCGGGGTGGCATCCGTAAAGCCGGTTTCCAGCTTATCACCGATGGAAAGGCTCTGCGCCGTGCCCAGTGCAACACAGTTTACAGGGTCTGGCGAGACGGTGACCTCCACCTTCAGCTCCTGGCTCAGATATTCGGTCAGGCCGTGCAGCTGGGCACCGCCGCCGGTCAACATGACGCCGTTGCGGTAGATATCGCCTGCCAGCTCCGGCGGAGTCTTTTCCAGCACCTGATGGGCTGCGGTGCCGATCTGCTCGCTGAGCATCATCACCGGCTCGTACAGATCATCGGTGGAAACGGTCACGCGCACCGGCAGACCGGTGAGCAGGCTGCGGCCCTTGATCTCCATGCTCTCATGGAAATCGGTCTTTTGGGGGCAGCAGGCAACGTGCTTTTTCAATTCTTCAGCGGTGCGCTGGCCGATGGCAATGCTGTATTTGTTGCGGACGTGCTTGAGGATCTCTTCATCGTAGTGGTTACCGGCCACGCGCACACTGGTGGCCTTGACCTTGCCGCCAAGGCTCAGCACGGCGATATCCGTGGTGCCGCCGCCGATATCAATGATCATGCGGCCGTCCGGCAGGGTGATGTCGATGCCGGAGCCGAGAGCAGCGGCAATAGGCTCATCGATCAGGTACACCTGACGGGCACCGGCTGCCACCACAGCCTCCACCACGGCATCGCTCTCAATGCCGGTAATGGCGGCGGGCACGCACACTGCCACCCGGGGCTTGACCATGTGGGAGCTGTACACCTGCTTAACAAAGCGGCAGATCAGCTCCCGGGTCATGGTGTGGTCGCTGATGACGCCATCCTTCAGCGGAAAGATGGCGGAGATATAGTTGGGTGTGCGTCCCACCATGGCCAGTGCTTTATCGCCGGCCTCCAACACGGTGTTCTTGCGGGTATCCATTGCCACAACGCTGGGCTGATTGAGCACCACGCCCTTGCCCTCCTGCGCGATGATGATGGTAGTAGTACCAAGGTCGATGCCGATATCATTCTGTGCCATAATTGCCTGAATCCTTTCTCTGCGTTCCTCTATCATGTATGTAACGCCCGCAGCGGCGGGCAAAAAACAAAGACTGCTTTAGTATAACATAGTTGCGGCAAAAAGTATACAAGCTTTGCCGCTGTTCTGCGCGGTTTTATCAGGGGCTCTCCCCTTCTGTGCTGAGCTGCTGTGGCGGCTGTCCGGCCTGCAGCAGAGCGCACAGGCCGCTGTAACGCAGATTCTGCCGGATGTTGCTCATCATGCTGTTCACCACGTCCCTGCGGCCCGCCACAACGCACAATTTGCGCGCGCGGGTGACGCCGGTGTAGAACAGGTTGCGGTAGCACAGCCTTGGCGGCACCTGCGCCACCGGAAGGATCACCGCCGGGAACTCACTGCCCTGACTTTTGTGCACCGTGATGGCGTAGGCGATCTCCAGCTCGTTCAGGTTTTCCGCCGGGTAGAGCAGCCGCCGGTCGTCCATACGCACCACCATGGAGCGCTCTCGCAGGTTGATGCTTTCCACGATACCGATATCGCCGTTGTAGGCGCCTACGCCCTGCTCGCCGCCGATGCGGTTCCAGACGATCTCGTAGTTGTTGCGCACCTGCATCACCTTGTCCCCCACTCGGAACACTCGGGCGGCGCTTTGCAGCTGGGGCTTGCCTTTCTGGGGCGGGTTGAGCAGGTTTTGCAGCTCCACGTTCAGCGCCTGCGTGCCGGTGGGGCCAAGCTTTGTGGGACACAGCACCTGAATATCCCGGATGGGGTCAAAGCCGTAGCTCCGGGGCAGCCGGGTGGTAACAAGGTCGCACACCAGACGCTGCGCAGCCTCGCCGTCCGCTTCCAGAAAGAAGAAGTCGTCGGTTTTGCTGCCCTTTTGCAATGGCTCGCCGGAGATGATATGGTGCGCGTTTTCCACGATGAGACTGCGTTTTGCCTGCCGGAAGATCTCGTTCAGGCAGACAGTTGGCACACAGCCGGAGCGGATGACCTCGCTGAGGATGTTGCCCGCGCCTACGCTGGGCAGCTGGTCGGCATCGCCTACCATAATAATACGGCAGGTGTAGCGCAGTGCCGCAATGAGTGCCTGAAACAGCTTGACGTCCACCATGCTCATCTCATCCAGAATGACCACGTCACACTTGAGCAGGTTTTTGTCGTTGTGGATAAAGCTGACCACGCCGCCGGTGTAGTCCACCTCCAACAGACGGTGGATGGTGCTGGCCTTGCGACCGGTCAGCTCGCTGAGCCGTTTGGCGGCGCGGCCGGTGGGGGCGCACAGGGCTACCCGCTCGGCCTGATTTTCCAGCAGCTGCAAAATGGCGTTGACCGTGGTGGTCTTGCCAGTGCCGGGGCCGCCGGTGAGCACAAGGCAGTTCTCTGTCATAGCCTTGCGGATGGCTTCCCTTTGCAGGGGGGCGTAGGCAAAGCCCTGCGTCAACTCTAAGATCTGGATGTTTTTATCCAGCTCCCGCACGGTATTCTTGCCGCGCTTTGCCAGCAGATTCAGCCGGTCGGCAATGTCCTGCTCCGCAGCCAACAGATCCGGCAGGTAAATATAAGGTACCGCATCGAACATTTTCACGCACAGTTCTTCCGTCTCGATGCACCGGTCCAGTGCACGGGCCAGCTTTTCCGGCGGCTGATGGATGAAGTTGGAGGCAGTGGCCAGCAGCTGTGCCCGGGGCAGGCAGGTGTGGCCGTTGCCCGCATTATGGCGTAAGGTGCGCAGCAGAGCAGCTTCCAGCCGCTGGGCACAGTCCCCTTCCATGTGGTAATACTGGGCGATGCTGTCCGCGTGACGGAAGTCCAGCTGCAACGGCTCGCCGCACAGCAGATAGGGGTTGGACGCAATAGCCTGCATTGCCCCCACGCCAAAGGCTTTGAACACTTCCATGGCCTTGCGGGGACTGATCTCGAACTGTGCCAGATAGGCGATGAGCTCCCGCATGCCAAACATCCGCTTGAACTCCTGCTGGATGCGATCGGCTTTATCCGGCGAGATACCCGGGATCTTAGTCAGCCGAGCGGGGTCGTTGGCGATGACCTCCAGCGCCTCGGCACCAAACATATCAATGATCTTATCCGCAGTTTTTGCCCCGATATACGGCAGGGAGCGGCTGGCCAGAAAGGCATATACTGCTTCCAGATCCTTGGGCATATCGGTCTCGCATTCCTGCGCGTGGAACTGGCGGCCATAGGTGGCGTGGTTTTCGTATCTGCCGCGGCAGATGACGCTTTCCCCTGCGTGCAGCTCGCCTACGATGCCGCAGACCACCGTGAGCACCCCGCCGCCGGAGATTTCGAACACCACATAACCGTTATCCTCGTTCTCGTAGATGATATCCTCCACGACGCCTTCAATCTGTTCCAACTGCTCGTCCACCAATTCCACCTCCTTTTGCACAGATATTATAAGTATAGCCCTTTTGGCGGGATTTGTAAATTGTAGAATCCGTAAAATACCCCGGCGACTCTCGCCTTTTTCCGGCGGTTGTGCTATACTGGGCGCAAACACTACGTCACGAAATGAGGAGCAACAATGGAGATCATCATTCATCAGGCCATTCTGCACGTTCTGGATACCACCATGGATGCGCCGGTGCTCAGCGGCGGGCCCATGGAGCTGACCGCCGAAAAAAACGCCTACCTGCAAAATCACATTGAAAAGCTGCTGGCCAGCGACGACATCCGCCAGTGCCGCCCGCTGCCGGATTCAGCCTTTAAAAATGAGCTGGAGCACAATCAGGACTTTGTGGATCTTTCCTGCCGCATTGCCGGGGTGCTGTTCGACTATATGCACGCCCACACCACCATCCCCGGAGCAGACCTTGCCGTGGTGGATTTTACCCGGGACGGCGCGCCTTGGCTGGGCATCCTGAAGCTGAACTACAAAAACGGCTACACCCACTATACGGAAACCGTAGAGGGTGCCCCGGTGAACTCCATCATCCAACAGCGCGCCTGCCTGCCTACCCAGAGCGGCAAGGTGGAGGAGGGCGCACTGGTAGACCTGACCGATTACTCCATGCGGCTGCTGGAAAAGAAGTATGATATTGACGGTCACAAGGAGTTTTATCTTTCCACCGTGGTGTTCCAGTACACCACCGCCCAGCCGGAAAAGAAAAAACTGCAGGCCATTCAGGAAGCCGCCGTGCAGGCTGTGCAGGAAAACTACGCCGAAACGCCCCATGTGGAGGCGCAGGTGGCTATGATGATCGCCAATCAGGCCGCCGACAACGACAATCAGGTCTCCATCCAGCAGGTGCGCCAGCAGCTGGAGGAGGAATACCCCCTCGCCGCCGTGCCCTTTGACGACTATGTGGAAAAGAGCGATGTCCTTGACAGCGCCGCCCAGCCTGTGACCGTGACCCCCGCCCGCATCCGCCGGATGGAGAGCCGCAGCCTGCGCACCGCCAACGGCATCGAGGTAAAGATTCCCACGGAGTTATTGAACGCCGAATCGGAGGTAGAGTTCCTACACGCCGATGACGGCAGTATTTCCCTGCTGATCAAAAATGTCATTTTGTAAGCTGTAACTGCAAAATCTTGCAAAACCCTGCGTTTAGCCTTGCTATCCGCAGGGTTTTGTGCTATATCAGTGTTGTATCTTTCGTAGTATATCCGTTACGACCTTAGAGGAGGAAATTTTATGGAACTGGCTCTCATCACCGCGCAGCAGGTCGTGGTCTTGTTCCTGCTGATCGGCACAGGCATGGTGGCGGTCAAGACCGGCGTGCTCAAGCTGGAAAACAAGCAGGCGCTTTCCAATCTGCTGGTGTACATCATCGTACCGGCCATGGTGGTAAACTCTTACCGCATGGAGTTCAGCACCCAGATCCTGCGTAATCTGCTGGCGGCTTTCGGCATGAGCGTCCTGTCCGTGCTGCTGGGCACCGTGATTACCCTGCTGCTCACGGCACGCAAGACCGGCAGCCGGATGCCCATTTTTCGGTTTGCCTGCATTTTTTCCAACGCAGCGTACATGGGCTTCCCGCTTATTTCGGCGCTGTTCGGCGCTGAGGGGCTTTTGTACGCCAGCGCCTACGTTACCGTGTTCAACATTCTGCTGTGGACGCTGGGTTATGGCCTTGTCAGCGGCGGTTCCAGTGTAAAAGAGGTTGCCCGCAGTCTGGTGCGCACCCCGGTGCTGTACGCCATTGTGGTGGGTCTGGGCATCTATCTGCTGCAGATCCCGCTGCCTGCCCTGATCACCCAGCCGCTGGAACTGCTGGCCGGTGTGAACACCCCGCTGTCCATGCTCATCACCGGTATGCTGATTGCTGCCGGTGACGTGCGCAGCATCGTGACCGACAAGCACATCTGGAAGCTTGCCTCCGTGCGTATGCTGCTGATCCCGGCGGCTACGCTGGCACTGTTCGGGGTGCTGGGCTTCCACGGCACTGCTGCACAGGTGGTCACGCTGCTGGAATGCTGCCCGGCTGCCGCCATCACCTCGGTATTTGCGGTGCAGTTCGGCCACGATGAGCACTTTGCCGCCGGCAGCGTGGTGCTGACTACCCTGCTCAGCATCATCACCCTGCCGCTTTGTGCGCTGATCATCACCATGGTGATGTAAGACGCCGTGCGATAGTGCTGTATTTATATTGTAAGAAGAGCCGCCGTGCATCGTGTTGTACAGCGGCTCCTTGCTTTGAACGGGACGATTTGGAACGCGCTCCGCGTCGCTTTGCGCATAATTAGCGGAATCGCTATTTTAGATTTCGCGTTTGGAGCGACCGCGTTTGCGGAGCACAGCGCAGCAATAAAAGCCCCAGTGGGGCTTTTAAGCGGCAGAGCGGTCTGCGTTAGCAGATGGAGGGGCTTTGCCCCGACAAGCTCTGCGGAGCGCTCCAAACGCTATTTTCACAGAAGGGCTGCAATGATTAAAGTGCGGTCTGAATTGCAAATGCCGTTTTCCTCCACGACCCCTCCCGTGAAAAGGGGATTCAGAAAAGCCCGCAGGCTTTTCTGAATCCCGAATAAAAAAACTAATTCCGCTATTTATGCGCAGAGCGCACGCGGCGCGCATTCCAAACCGTTCTCTCAGAACCGCAGCCGCATCTGATACCACACCACCCCGCCGTGGGTGGAAGTGGAAACGCCCTCGTTCGCAAAGTCGAACTTTGCATAGTAGTGCAAAAGCTTCTCCTTGCAGGTCAGTACCAGCCCCTTGCGCCCCTGTGCGCGGGCATCTGCAATGGCTCTTTGCAGCAGCAGCCCGGCATAGCCCCGGCAACGGCAGCGCGGGAGGGTGTTCACCCCAAAGATCATCTGCCATGCGCCATTTTCATCATGCAGGGCGGCGTCCGCGTACATCTCATCGGTCAGGTCGGGCATATCGGTGCAAAAGCCGTCCACAAAGGCCACCAGCTCCCCCTGCTCAAGCAGCAGCCAGAAATGACCGGCATAGTGTGCCAGCCGTCCGGCAAATTCCTCTGCCGTGGCAGCCTCCGCTGCCGGAAAACAGGCCGCCTCCACGGCGGCAATGGCCTGTAAATCGTCCATAGTTGCGTTGCGGATCTCCATGGTATCTCCCCCTCTTCTCTTTTTCTATTCAGTATACCACAGCTGCCGCGCAAAGGCAAAATATTTGCATCTGTTCCCCGTCCGTGTTACAATGGCTATACTACGCTTGGAAGGGAGTTGAAACGCCATGCCCACCGAAAACCGCACTACCTTAACGCCGGACACCCCGGTGCGCTACCTGAAAGGGGTGGGGCCCAAGACCGCAGAGCGGTTCGAGAAGTTGGGCATCGTGACGCTGGCAGACCTGCTGTGCCACTACCCCCGGCGCTACATCGACTTTTCCAAGCCCTACTCCATTGCGGAGGCCCCTGCCGACACTGAATGCGTGGTAAAGGCCGAGGTGTTTGCAAAGCCCGGCGGGCGCATTCTGCCGGGCGGGCGGCGGATGGAGCGCATCACCGCCGGGGACGATGTAGCCAGTCTGGAGATCACATGGTTCAATAACCCCTACGCCACCCAGAAATTGCAGCTGGGGCAGGAATACTATTTTCAGGGCATCGTGACCGGCGGGATGCTGCGCCGCCAGATGGTCAACCCGCAGGTGCGCACCGCCGAGCAGATCCAAGCCGCGCCCTTTGAGGCCGTTTACCCTCAGACCGAGGGACTGTCCAGCAGCGCCATCTCCCGCTGCATCCGGCAGCTTTTGCCCCATGCGGAGCTGCTGCCCGATCCGCTGCCCCCGGAGATGCTGCAAAAATACCGTCTGCTCCCCAAGGCCGAGGCGGTACGCGCCATCCACTGCCCTGCCACCGAGGAGCAGGCTGCAGCGGCGCGGCGGCGGCTCATTTACGAGGAATTGCTGGTGCTGCAATTGGGCATCGGGCGGATGCGCAGCCGGGGCGCAACCGTCACCGGGGCACCCATGCGCCGCGCCGATCCATCCCCTTTCTGGCAGAGTCTGCCCTTTGCCCCCACCGGGGCGCAGCGCCGTGCAGTGGAGGAGATTTTAAACGATATGGCGGGCGAAACCGCCATGAACCGCCTGTTGCAGGGCGATGTGGGCAGCGGCAAAACGCTGGTAGCTGCTGCCGCCATCTGGGCGTGCATCCGGGCGGGGTATCAGGCCGCGCTGCTGGCGCCTACCGAAATTCTGGCCGCGCAGCACGCCGAGGGGCTCAACCGGCTGCTTGCCCCCTTCGGGATGCGGGTGGCCCTGCTGACCGGCGGCATGAAGGCCGCCGCCCGCCGCACCACGCTGGCTGCCATCCGCAAGGACGAAGCCGACCTTGTGGTGGGCACCCACGCCCTGATGAGCGAAGGGGTGGAGTTTGCCCGGCTGGGTCTGGCGGTCATTGACGAGCAGCACCGCTTTGGGGTGCGTCAGCGCGGCGCACTGGCAGAAAAAGCCGCGAACCCGCACCTGCTGGTCATGAGCGCCACCCCTATCCCCCGCACGCTGGGGCTTTTGATCTACGGCGACTTGGACATCTCCATTCTGGACGAGCTGCCCCCCGGGCGCACCCCGGTCAAGACCCGGTGCATCACCGGCAAGCGGCGGCAGGACCTGTACCGCTTTCTGGACAGCGAGATCGACAAAGGGCGACAGGTGTATCTGGTCTGCCCCGCCATTGAGGATGTGCCGGACGGCGGGCTGAACGCCGTCAAGACCTACTACGAGGACATCGCCAAGGCGTTGCTGCCCGACCGCCGGGTGGGCCTGATGCACGGCAAGCTGAAGCCCAAGGAGAAAGCCGCCGTCATGGAGGATTTCAAGGCCGGGCGGTTGGACGCACTGGTGTCCACCACCGTCATCGAGGTGGGCGTGGACGTGCCCAATGCCAGCGTGATGGTGATCGAAAACGCCGAGCGCTACGGTCTGAGCGCCCTGCACCAGCTGCGCGGGCGGGTGGGACGCGGCGCTGCCGAGAGCTGGTGCTTCCTTGTCAGCGACAATACCAGCGAGGCCGTGCAGAAGCGGCTGAAATTCCTGTGCTCCACCACCGATGGCTTTGCCGTGGCACAGTACGACCTGGAGACCCGCGGCCCCGGCGACTTTTTCGGCAGCCGCCAGCATGGTCTGCCCACCTTGCAGATCGCCGACCTGATGAATGACACCCGTACCCTGCACGCCGCTCAGAGCGAGGCCACTGCATTGCTTGCCGCCGACCCGCTGCTGGAAAGCCCGGCACACGCTTTGCTGGCCGCGCAGGTGCAGCAGATGTTCGACAAGGCCGGGCCGATGAACTAAAAAAGCGCTGTCGCACAAAAAACTCGTGCGACAGCGCTTTTCTTTACGTTTCCTTGCTCCCAACAATGTTTTGCAGGATGCGGGCGGTCAGGGCGTCCAGCTTTGTTTCCAGTGCGGGCAGGTGCAGCAGGCGGTAGAGCCGCTGATACACGGCATCCACCGCGTAGCCCGCAGCGGCAACCAGCAGCACCGCACCAGTCAGATACGCCAGCGAGGGCAGCAGCGCCCCGCCGAACCGGGGCAGATCCACCAGCTGCCACAGCAGCGCCCGGGTAAAATCGCTGTCGTGCAGCAGATACACCCCGAAGGATAGCGGTGCCAGCCGAAAGACCCAGCGCCGCCAGTAGTCCGAGCGGATACGGATATTCTGGAACAGCAAAAACATTGCTGCCGAGGCGATGGCCGTAGCCAGTGCCTGATAGCCGTTGACGGTATTCACAAAGCCGTTCAGGTGCAAAGCGTTTTCCATCTGCAGCGCCAGCATCCGGTTGAACAGCCCCGCCGCCGAAGCTGCCAGATATGCCAGCAAACACAGCCCGCTGGGCACGGTCACCCGGTATTTGCGGAAATAAGCGGCCATAAAATACAGAGTGTAGAACCAGATAAAGCTGTACCCGTTATTCACAAAGGTTTCATCCGTTGCCCAGTAGAACAGCGTGCCCCACACGCTTTGCAGCAGCAGCGCCACCAGCAGCAGCGTTTTGTACTGCCGCCGGTCAAGGCTCTGCACCACCGCATTCAGCACCGGCACCGAGAGGTACATCAGAAAATAAGCCGAGGCGAACCAGTAGCCGTTGGAGGTAAGGGGTAAAAGTGCCCGGAGCAGCGAAATGGCTGAAAGCGGCACCGCACCCGCCTTGACCGCAACGCAGAAAGTGAGCATGGAGTAAAACCATACCTGTGCCCCGATGCGGAACAGCCGCCCGGCGCGGACAGCCCCCTTGCGCTCCGACAGATAATAGCCGGAAAGCATTACAAAGCAGTTGGTGGACACACGCGCCAGAATAAACAGCAGCCAGTAGATCCAGAATGCCGCCGACCCCTGCGGTGCCGCACTGCCCAGCCCGCCGTGCCCAATGCCATGCATCAGAACGATCATCACCATACTGAGAATGCGCATCGCCTCAAAGCCGCTATGCCGTTTCTGCTCTTCCATACCCCATTTTCCCCTTACATTTCCCCTGTTTCCAGCTGCCGCAAAGCCTGCCGCACCTGCTGCTCCGGCCGCAGCCACGCTTGATAGTACGCCGCATTGTGCTGCGCCATGGCTAAGATCGCCGCCGGGTCTGCCAGCAGCTGCCGCAGCTGCGCCTCGCACTCTGCCGGGGACGTATATGTTTTATAGTTTTTGCCTTCTTCAAAGCCGCCCGGCAGGGTGTACCGCAGCGGCTCGGTAACGATGGCGCGCCCCGCCGCCACATACTCGGCCAACTTCCAGCCGGTAGAGCCGTGCAGTCCGGTAGAAGCCACGCAGATTTCCGTGTGCTGCATCCGGTGCAGATACGCCCGCTTGCCGGTCAGCTTGTCCGGCACGATCAGCTCCGGGCACAGCTGCCGGGCACAGGCGTTGTCGGATACGCCGCCGGTGAACTGCTCCGGGAAGGCGCTTTGCAGCCGGTGCAGCAGCTCAATGCGGTCGGCGTTCACCTGCCGCCACTCTGCCTGCAGTTCCGGGTATTGCCGCACCGCCGGCTCATCCGGGTCCCACAGACGGGTCAGAAAGAGGATGCGCGGCTTTTTGCGCACCCGGGTCAGGCAGGCTTCAAAGTCCTGCGGGTAGCAGCGGGTAGAAAGCGCCCACTGCTTCAGGCGGCTCTTTGCGCTGCGCTCCGCTTCCAGCGGCGAGCCCGGGCAGGTAACGTAGTAGTTCAGCCCCAATGGCCGCAGCTTTGCGGGAATACCGCCCGGGAACTGCCGGTTCTTCTCCTCCGAAAAGGAACGTTTGAACACCACATCTGCCCGTTGGAACAGCGCCAGCACCGCCGCCGGGTCGTTGTAGAAGTAGCCGTCCATCAGGTCAAACACCACCGTGCGGCCGTCGATCTCGGTTTCCAGCAGCGCTTCCCGGGCAAGGGGATTGCCCTGCCGCACGTCCTGCACCCGCAGGGTCAGTTTCCCGCGCTTTGCCAGCAGGGTAAAACCCGCCAGAATGCCGCTGACGTGGGCAGCGCCCTCCCGGGTGGCAAGTTTTATTGTGACCTGCATTTTGCCTCCTATCGGTGGAACAGCCCGGTGCGCCGCTCGCCCATGGGGATGACGTCACAGAACACACACCGGCTCTTGGTGGAAAGCTGCACATCCTTGTGATAGCAGCCGAAAAACCATTTTTCGTAGGTCAGCTTGAGCAGGATCTCATCCAGAAACAGGTGCAGACGGTTGCTTTCGCCAAGGGCAAGGGCGGTAAAATCCAAAAATCTGCTTGGTGCATCGTGGGTCAGCACATAATCTACCTTGTAGTCTACTTTCTCTAAGTTGCGGCGGCAGGTGTCGTACTCCTCGTCACTGGGCATCTCCTGCTTCCACCAGTTCACGCCCGGCTCCCGGTCGTCCTTATCCTGACTTTCCGCGCCGCCGAAGCAGAGATAGCTCTTGCCCTCCAGCTCCAGCACACTGCCCCGGCACACATGGTATACGTTGCCGCCAAGGCTCTGCACCCTGCCGCCGAACAGCTCGGTCTCCGGGTACTGTGCCAGCAGGTCGTAATTTTCGTGGCTGCCATCCAGAAACAGAATCGTGTAGGGACGCTTGCGCAGCCAGTCCAGCCGCTTGCGCTCTGCGGCGCTGTCGTCCCACACAAAGCCGAAATCCCCCAGCACCACCACGGTGTCCTTCTTGCCCAGCCAACGCAGCTTGCCCTGCTTGAAGCGCTGGATATCGCCGTGGGTATCCCCTGTAAGATATACCATTCCTGCCCTCCCTGCCGGAGCGAAAGAACGGTGTAAAACACCGCAAGGCTCTTGTAACACCCCGGCAAACCTGTTATTATTATAGAACACAGCACACTTGCTGCAAAATTGATCTTCCGGCGCGCCGCACAGCGCAGCCGTATCCCGTATATTTTATCGCTTTTTAAAGGAATTGTCCACATGAAACGTATTTTTGCATTGGTTCTTTCACTTGTATTTCTGCTCAGCTGCCTTGTGCTGCCCGCCGGGGCCATGTTCGACCCCAGCCCGGTGTATCAGGTGCAGGCTGCAAGCGCCTATATCGTGAACACGGATACTAACATCATCGTCTATGATAAGGACAGCACAAAGCAGGTGTCTGCCGGCGGTCTGACCAAATATATGACCCTTGCCGTGCTGCTGACCAACTACGCCGACCAGCTGGACAGCACCTTCCAGATGCCCTTTGCCATCTCGGACTACGTTTACAACACCAACAACGCGGATATGCGCTCCAACGAGACTTTCACCTACCGGGAAGCCATGTACGCCATGCTTACCCGCAATGCCAACGAGGCAGCCATGGGTGTGGCGTACACCCTTTCCGGCGGCGATCTGGACGGCTGGGTGGCGCAGATGAACACCCTGTCCCAGCGCATCGGCACCACCGCCAGCAGCTGGACAGACGCCTGCGGCATCGACAGCGGCAACACCACCTGTGCGGTGGATATGTACCTGATTCTGCGTTACCTGATGAGCTTTGACGCCTTTGTGGAGGTGTCCGGCGCGCCCAGCTTTACCATGCCCGCCAAGGAGAAGCACCGCTCCTCCTCGGTGCTGGTCAGCCAGAACGCCGCGCTGAGCAAAGCCAGCGGCGGCAGCTACTACCGCAGCGCCATGCAGGGCGGCATGTGCAATGTGACCGCCTTTAAAAACGATACCGGCACCCAAAGTTATGTTTCGTGGGGCAACAAGGACGGTGCCACCTATATCTTCTGCGTGATGGACAGCCCCGACAGCTGCGATACCTTCGGCTACGCCAACCGCCGCCCTGCCCTGTTCGAGACGGTCAAACTGATGGACTGGGTATTCGACAGCTTTTCCATTCAGGCTGCGCTGGACACCGACCTGACCATTGCGGAGATCCCGGTCCGATATTCCTCCGACACCGACACCTTGCAGCTGTACCCCAACGACAGCATGATGACCCTGCTGCCCTCCACCAGCGACGGCACCGTCACCCAGAAATACTTCCATCTGCCGGACTACGTCTGTGCCCCCATCCAGCAGGGCGATGTAGTGGGCACGGTGGAGCTGAAGCTGGCGGGCGAGACCATCGGCGTGGTGGAGCTGATCGCCGGGCAGGACGTAGCCCGCAACCCGCTGCTATTCGGGGTGGACAAGGTGAAGGAGTTCCTGACCAGCCTGTACCTGAAGGTGGTGCTGGTGCTCAGCCTGATCGCCGCCCTGATCTATGGGCTGTGGCTGCTGTGCTCCAACTGGAACCGCCGCAAGCCTACCAAAAAGATCCACCGCCGCTATTAAGTAAAGCAAAAGCCCTGCACCGGATGCAGGGCTTTTTTCTGTATTGCAGCGCCTCAGGCGCGGTTTTTCAGAAGTTCTGTCAGGCTGCGGAAGGTTTGGCCATGGTTGCCGGTAACCGTCTCGGCGTGGAGCAGGCTGCTGAGAACGCTTTCCTCCACGCACTCTGCCACCGCCCGGAACAGGGGGTTGATGGCATCATCGTGGAGCAGGGTCATGGGCAGCAGGGCTTTCTCCGAGTAATGCGGCACCCGGTTGGCGGTGGTAAAGGCGATGACGATCTCGCCGCTGCCGTTGCCGCAGTAGGAACCTGTGCGGGAAAGTCCCACCAGCGCCCGGCGGCACAGCCGCCGCAGCTGCCGCTCGCTCAGGGGGATATCCGTGGCCAGCACCGTGATGATGGAGCCCTTATCCTCGTGGGGCGGGATGCTGTCGCTCAGCAGGGTGTGGATGGGCGTGCCCGCCACGATGAGGTCATCGAACAGCGCATGGTTGGAGAGCACCAGTGCGCCCATGGTGTAGGGTTTTCCGTCCAGTTCCACCACCCGGGAGGCGGAGCCGATGCCGCCTTTCAGCCCGTGGCAGCGCATCCCCCGCCCGGCACCTACGGCACCCTCGGCAAAATCTGCCTTGCAGTCTGCCAGCGCGGCAAAAACGTGCTGCTCGGTCACATGAAGCCCCCGGATATCGTTCAGGCCGCAGTCGTTGCACTCGCAGACCACCGGGTTCACGCTGCCGGTGGTCTCGCAGATGTCGGGGTTTTTCTCCAGCATATACTTTACCAGCGCGGTCTGCGCCGTGCCCACGCTGAGGGTGTTGGTAAACAGGATGGGCGTTTCCAGCGTGCCCAACTCGTCGATCTGCACAAGGCCGGTGGTCTTACCAAAGCCGTTGATGACATAGCTGGCCGCCAGCACTTTTTCGTGGAAAATATCCCCTTGGTGCGGCAGCAGCGCCGTTACGCCCGTCTGCACCACGCCGTCTGCCAAGGTGCAGTGCCCTACCGTCACCCCCGGCACATCGCTGATCTTATCCCGCGCACCTTTAGGCAGTGTGCCCACCTGAAAACCCCATTCGTTCCCTGCAATGCCCATCGTAGCTCCTCCTTGCTTTTTTCTAAGGTGTATCATAGCATTTCCGCTGCCAAAAGTAAACCACTGTAACAAGTCGGGGCGGGCGCTGAAAAAGGGGCCGCTGCACAGCTATCTCCCTGTGCAGCAGCCCTTTGCTTTTTTACGCTGCAGTGCAGTGTCCCTCAGGAATGCTCCACCAGACGGAAAAGCCCCTTGAACTTTTCCCAGCAGGCCACCACCCGTTCGCGCTGCACAAAATCATTGAGGTGCCGCTGCATTTTCCGTTGGCCACGATCTTCTGAGCGCCGCATAGGAGACCAGGAAGTTTGCCAGCCACCCTGCCGGGACGGCAAGCCAGACAAAGGCAATGCCAAAGCGCGGTGCACAGAGCAGGGCAACGGACAGGCGAATGGCAAGGTTTACCATGTTGGCAATGAGGAACGGGCGCATGATGCCAAGCCCGCGCAGCACGCCATCGGTCGCCATCTTGATGCCCATGAAGATGAAGAAGTACCCGAGCCACCGCATATAATCACCGGACACCTGATAGGCCAGCGCCGTTCCGTCCTTGCCCAGAAACAGCGAGGAGATCTGGGTGTGCAGGGTTTCAATGACCGCAAAGGCAATGACCGCAAAGCACAGATCCAGCACCAGCGCAGCGTGGTAGCCTTTTTTGAGACGGTCGATCTTCTTTGCACCAAGATTCTGGGAGATATAGGGCGAGACCGCATTGCCGATGGAGACAAAGATCAGCGAGAAAACATTTTCTACCCGCATCGTTGCTGCATATCCGGCAAGCGCCTGTGTGCCAAAGGGGTTTACCACCGCCTGCACGATCATCATGCCGATGGACACGGTGGACTGCTGCAAGACCGATGGCACCGCAATGCGGAGCATGGAATACAGCTCCTGCCGATCGAACTTATTAAAGGGGCTTTTATATTGCCGCATCCGGTGCAGGAAGATCAAAAACGAAAACACCGCAGAAATGCCCTGTGCGATCAACGTGGCAAGGGCTGCGCCAAACACGCCCAAGCCAAGCCCCGCCACCATCCAGAGATCCATAAAAATATTCAGGATGGAGGAAAAGATCAGCAGACCCAGCGGGATCCTGGATTCCCCAATGGAGGTAAACATGGTGGAAAGAATGTTGTACATGAACAAAAACGGGAAGCCTACAAAATAGACCCGCAGATACAGCACCGCATCCTCCAGAATGTCGGCGGGGGTCTGCAAGCCGCTCATCATAGCACGGGAAAAGCTAAAGCCAAAAACGCCAAGGACAACGCTCAAAACCAGAAAGCTGAGCAGGGACGTTGACACGATGGTTTTCATTTTGCCATAGTTTTTAGCGCCAAAATAGCGGCTTACCAGCACACCGGCACCCACACCGGCACCCAGTGCCACGCAAATAAAAACATTGGTCAGCGCAGCACAGGCACCGACAGCCGCCAGTGCCGAGGAGCCGACAAACTGACCGACTATGATGGAGTCCGCCATATTATAGACCTGCTGAAAAAAGCTGCCCAGGATCATTGGCATTGCAAAAACCGTCAGCGCTTTCAGCGGCGCATCTGTGATCAGATATTCATCTTTCGACATGATCTATTTCCTTTCAAGCTGTGTTTCTCTCAATTTTTTTAAATTTGCTCTGGCCAAGTATACCACGCTTTTTCCCTACTGAAAAGCTCCCGCTTGCATTCTCGCAAACTGCTTTTATAACGTCCCGTTTCCCTTTCTCTCGTCTTGACAAGCCCTTTTCTTCCGATTACAATACCAAAAAGAGTCGGCGGGCGGTCTTTTTGCTGCCTGCTGCCACAATCTTCCGGGAAAGGAACTTTTTCATGGAACCAAAAACAAAACAATCTCTGCTCGTTACCGTGGTAGGGGTAACGCTTTTTGTAGCGCTGCTGCGGCTTTCTGACGTTCTGGCCTTTGCCGCAAAGCTGATAGATCTGGTACTGCCCATTCTGGCGGGCGGCATTCTGGCGCTTTTTATCAACGTGCCCATGACCGGTCTGGAAAAGCGGCTGAACCGCCTGTTCGGCAAGGCCAAAAAGCAGCCCTCGGCGAAAGCCATCCACCTTCTCAGCTTTTTCATCACCCTGCTGGGCGTTGTGCTGGTGCTGGTATTGGCGCTGACTTTGCTGATCCCGGAGCTGGTGCAGTCCTTCCACAGCCTGTATGTGCAGATCGAGGCCAATATTCCCCGCTGGACTGCCTATCTCAACGCACAGGATGCTGACATGGGCTGGCTGATGAACTGGCTGGAGGGCATCAACTGGGAGCAGTTGCTGCACAAGGTCACCGCAAGCATCGACACGGTGCTGGTCAATGCGGTAGGGGCTGTCTCTGCCACGGTGAATATCGCGATCACCGCCTCGTTTGCGCTGATCATCTCCGTCTATATGTCCCTTAGTACGGAGAGCCTCGGCCACCAAGCCCGCACGCTGGTGTGCGCCTACCTGAAGCCTGCCCACGCCGCCGGGGTGCTGAAGTTCTGCCGGCTGTTCCGGCAGTCCTTTGCAAACTTTTTAACGGGACAATGCAGCGAGGCAGTGATTCTTGGCGTTCTGATGGCTCTTGCATTTTCCGTTTTCAAGATCCCCTACGGCAGTCTGGTGGGCGTGCTCACCGCCATCTGCGCCATCATCCCCTATGTGGGTGCACTGATCTCCTGCGTGGTCAGTGTGTTCCTTGTGCTGTTGGTAGACCCTGTGCTGGCGGTGCGCTGCCTGATCGTGTACCTTGCCGTGCAGTTTGTTGAAAACCAGTTCATTTATCCCCGTGTGGTGGGAAAATCCGTGGGGCTTTCGCCGCTATACACCCTTATTGCCGCCATGATCGGCGGAAAGCTTTTTGGCATCATCGGCATTATCTTCTTTATCCCCCTGACAGCGGTGGTCATCGAGCTTGTAAAAGAGGACACCTTTCGGCGTCTGCGCGCAAAAGAGCCCCTGCAATAAAACAGCGTGCCCGGAATACCATACCCCCTGATATCCTTCCCTGGTGTCAGGGGTATTTTTATGCCGTGCAGCTGCAAAGCACGCGGTTGTTCGCCCTTTTCCATGCAAAATCCTTCAAAAAACAGCTTGAAACGCTTTTGTTGCAATGATACAATATGATTGTTATTTTATGGGAAAATCGGCGTATGCCCCGTGCGGACAGGCCGCGAGCGTAGGGGTTCCTGTGGGGTGTGTAAGAATCGCTAAGGTAGCACTGCGCTCCTGCACTTGCGCAGTACTGCCTTCCGAAAATGTGAGGAAAGTATATTTATATGATAAAAAAGATCTCCCGCCGCTCGTTTTTGCAGGTTTGCGGCGTTGCAGCCGCCACGGCAGCGCTGACCGCCTGCGGCGGCGGCAAGGCTGAAAGCAAAACAGCAGATGCGCACGAAGCCGTCACCTTTATGGCACCTTATAAGGAGATAGAAGCCTTTATTGAGCAGGTGCACAGCGTTTACCCGGAAGTGAACATCGAGGTCGTGCCATACAGCGGCGATAACACCACCACCTGTTTGCAGAATATGTTTGCGGCAGGCGACCTGCCGGACGTCTGCACCTTGACCTACTACGACCCCCAGATCGATCTGGTCTCCGACAAACTGCTGGACCTTTCCGGCTACGATTTTACGGATAACTATGTGGAGTCCCGTCTGCAGGACGTGTTCGACAACGGTGCCATCTATCTGCTGCCCTCGGTTTACAACTGCTACGGCATCACCTACAACAAGACCCTGCTGCGGGAACACGGCTGGGAGCTGCCCAATTCTTTCGCTGAGCTGGAAGTGCTGGCTGCAAAAGCCAAGGAAGCCGGGGTCGATCTCTGCCTGTCGCAGATCCAGTACCCGGGCTACGGTTTCCAGTATCTGTGCAACATTGCAGATGCCGATTTCCTTGGCACGCTGGACGGCAGACTGTGGCAGAAGGATTATCTTTCCGGCAAGGCAAACGTCAGCAACACCCCCGGCATGATGCAGGCAATGGCGTATGTCAAAAAGTGGAAGGACATCGGGATGCTGAACGACTCCGGCGATGCTCTTGACGACAATGTGACCCTGCAGAGGATGGCCGAGGGGAATACCCTGTTTTTGATCGGAAACACCAACGGCATTGTGGAGGCAGACGGCAACGCCGATAAATTCGGCCTGATGCCCTATCTTTCCGAGGACGGCACCCAGAACGTTTTTGTGCTGAATGTGAACCGCTTCTACGGTCTGAATAAAAAGCTGAAACAGAACCCCCAAAAGCTGGAAGATGCGCTCAAGGTGATGCGTGTGCTTTCCACCGTTGCAGGCACCAGCGCTCTGCAGCCCGCAACGGCGCTGAAAAGCAGCCTGTTGCCCTTCAAGGGTGCAAAGGCAGACGGCACCTACTATGCCGACATCGCCGATACCCTGAACGCAGGCAACACCGCGCCCTTTATCTATTCCGGCTGGGAAAACACCTTCGTGACCACCGGCCTTAAAATGCTGGACTTCATGAAGGGCAACGCCACCATGGAGGATGTCATCCGTCAGCTGGACGAGGATCAGGACAGTGTGGTGAACAACACCCCGGATGTCATCACTACCGTTACGGAGGAGCTTTCGCAGCAGGACTGCGCCATGCTGGTAGGCCGCTGCTTTGCACAGGCTACCGGCAGCGACCTTGCGCTGGTCTCGCTGAGCACATGGATCCCCGGCAACCCCACCGAGCAGAACCACCACGGCGTAGCCGCCAAGCTGTACGCCAAGGGCATTACGGATTACGACCTTTCGGTCATCCTGCCCACCGGCTGGAACCGCACCATCCAGACCGTCACCCTGACCGGGCAGCAGATCAGCGACCTGCTGGCTTCTGGCTACGATGCCTACGGCAACGGCAAGGGCTACCCCTATGTGCTGGTAAGCCCGGTGCAGCCGGAGGCGGGCAAGACCTATCAGGTTGCCATCTGCGGTGTGAGCGACCAGCTGGCTGCCGAAGCAACGGTGACAGACAGCGGCGTGGTGGGCATGGATGCCGCAAAAACCTTCTTTGGTGCTTACACCACCATCAGCCGGGCAGACACCGCATGGAGTTGAATAAAACGGACAGGAGATACTGGATGTGAACAACAAAATCTATAAAAAGCTGTTTGTGGGCTTCGGCTTTGTCAGCATCGTGTTGATCCTGACCCTTTTTGTCATGAGCCAGACCTACATCCAAAACCTTGTCTACCACGAACGGCTGAGCCAGATGGAAGAGGTCACCCACCAGATGTTCCACAGTCTGGAGGATGTGATCGACAACCACTGGGACGAGGTGGATGTGCAGTGTAATTATTTGTACAACACCCCGCTGGAGACTGATACCGATCTCTACCGCTATCTGAAAAAGCTGTCGGAGCTTTCCAATTACCATGAAAAACAGATCGAACTGATCGCCGTGGATGCTGCCGGGCGTTATTATACCGAGTATGGCCGCACGGGTCTGCTGCGGGAAATGAACTATCTGGAAAACGCGCCGCAGCGGGTCAGCTATGTTTCCAATTCGTTGACCGTGGACGACTCCCGGATGGTGTTCCTGAAACAGCTCTCCACCCCTATCACACTGCAAAGCGGAGAGAAAGAGATCACCCTGCGCTACTTTGGCATCGCCCAGAGTATGACCCAGCTGAACGATTATTTCCGCTGCGACGCCTACGAAAATAACAACAGCGTCTATGTACTGGACAACAACGGTTTCAAGCTGTTCAACGCCAATGATACCGAGCTGTTGAAGGGGCATAACGTATACACTGTGCTCTCCCAGATGTCCTATCTGCACGGTTCTTCCTTTGCAGCAGCAAGGGAGCGGCTTGCCCGCACAGGCTCCTGTTATTCCAACGCCGTGCTGGACGGGACTGAGTATTACTACGCCCTGAAGCAGATGGAAAACGCCCAGTGGACGCTGGCGTTCCTTGTTCCGGCAAAATATGTGGCCGTGAATACGCAGAAGCTGGTCAATATCGTCATGGTCGTTATTGTAGGCTTTGCAACGGTGTTTTCGATTACGGCAGTCATTGCTGGCTGGTTCCTTTTGCGGGAAAAGCAGCAGCGGGAGCTGCGGGCCGAAAAAGAGACGAACCTCCGTCTGGAGCAGTATAACGTCCAGCTGACGCAGGCCAACGACGAGATGCGGCGGGCGCAGGATGCTGCCGCCGAGGCGTTACAGTCCGCCGAGCGTGCCAGCAAAGCCAAGACGGACTTCCTCTCCAACATGAGCCACGATATCCGCACCCCCATGAACGCCATCATCGGCATCACCGCCCTGATGAAAAACGAGCTGCACGAGCCGGAAAAGCTTGCCGAGCATCTGGGCAAGCTGGAAAGCTCCGGTCAGCTGCTGCTGGGCATCATCAACAATATTCTGGATATGAGCCGCATCGAGAGCGGCAAGACCACCCTGCATGTGGAAAAGATGAACCTGCCCCAGCAGATCAGCCAGCTGGACAGCATCATCCGGCAGCAGGCAGGTCAGCGCAGTCAGACCTTTACGGTAAGCACCAATCTGCAGCACGAAAACGTGCTGGCCGACCCCAACCGTTTGAATCAGGTGCTGATGAACATCCTCTCCAATGCGGTCAAGTATACGCCCACCGGCGGGCACATCCGTTTGGAGGTGGAAGAGCTGCCCCGGAACGAGCACTACGCCCGGTACCGCTTTGTGGTGCAGGATGACGGCATCGGCATGAGCGCGGACTACCAAAAGACCCTTTTCGACCCCTTTACCCGGGAGGAGCGCTCCGGCACCAACAAGGTGCAGGGCACGGGTCTGGGTATGGCTATTACCAAAAGCGTCATAGACCTGATGGGCGGCTCCATCAGCGTAGAGAGTGCCACCGGTAAGGGCACCCGCTTTGAGGTGGTGCTGGAATTCCCCATTGACACCGAAGCGGACACGGTGCAAAAGGCGCAGGCGCTCCCGGAGGAAGAAGAGACCACTTCTCCCCTGTCCGGCATGAAGTTCCTCTGTGCCGAGGATAACGCCATCAACGCCGAGATTCTGCAAATGCTGCTGGAAACAAAAGGCGCAAGCTGCACCATCTGCCCCAACGGTCAGGAGATCGTGGATGCCTTTGCCAGCGTAAAGCCCGGCGATTATGACATGATCCTGATGGATATACAGATGCCGGTGATGGACGGCTTGGAAGCCACCCGCCGCATCCGCAGCGGCGAAAACCCGCTGGGACGCACCATCCCCATCCTTGCCATGACCGCCAACGCCTTCCTTGAGGATATGCAAAAGAGTAAGGAAGCCGGCATGGACGAACACCTGTCCAAGCCTGTGGACATCAGCGCACTGGAACAGGTGGTAAAGCGCTTCCGCGTTACCCCCCCCCCGAAAATAAATAGCGGTCTGCAGCGTTTTTGCCGCAAACCACCGCATGACCTTGCATAAAAAATCTGCTGCCCCTTTGCCCGGATATTCTTGCATCCGGTACGGGGCAGCAGTTTTTTGCGTTATAGAAGGAGCTTTCCCCTCAGATGGGCATGGTCTGGTAGAACCAGTCCGAAATGGCCTTGCGGGTGTCGGCGAAGAACTTCTTCACCGGGCAGGCGGCATCCCGGGCTTCCTGCTCCAGATCCGTGCCTGCGGGGAAGTTGCGGATGACGGTATACGCCACCGACTGCGGCGGCAGCGACATCATCACAGCCGGGTCGTGCACCACGCAGATCTGCTCGCCTACCGCAAGGGTAGCGGGGTCGGAGGTGGTCTTTTCGTCATGGTCCTGCCAGACGGTGCTGTCGGTAACGATCATCTGATAGGTCTCCTGCTCTTCCGCAGTCACCAGAATAGACTCCACCTTGCCCTCCACGGTGCGGCTGACGCCCTCTACTACACCATAATAGTAGAGCTTCTTGGAAAACAGCGCCGAAGCAGAGGGCAGCACGCTGACGCTGAGCAGCAGCACCGCAAGCAGACAAAAGAGCGAGCGATAGGTCTTTTTCATAGAAAACCTCCATTTTTCATGTTGCAGCGGAGCGCCCGGCGCTCCCGGATGCCTTATTTTACCATAACTACCGTCGGATTTCTATATCCGGGCTTAACCGGCCACGGAAAATCAGCTTTTATGCAAAAAGGACTGCCGTGCAAAACAGCGCACAGCAGTCTTTTTTGCTTTTATCGGTTTATTTGCTGATGGAAAGGGTGCCGAAAGCAGTCTCTTCAAAGTGGCTGCTGTACAGCTCCTGCATCAGTTTGATGAGCGAGAGGGTATCCTCTGCGCCGGCGGTCTCGTAGCAGGAGTGCATCGCCAGCTGGGGCAGGCCGATGTCCACGCAGTTCATGGACACCTGTGCCATAGCCAGATTGCCCAGCGTGCTGCCGCCCACCTTATCGGAGCGGTTTGCAAAGTATTGCAGCGGCACACCGGCGCGGGCAGCCAGCTCCCGGGCGGCGGCAACGCTCATGCCGTCGCTGGTGTACTTCTGACCTGCGTGGGTCTTGATGACCACGCCCTTGTTCATGTAGGTGCAGTTGTTCACATCGGTGTGCTCCGGGTGGTTGGGGTGCACGGCGTGGGCGTTGTCGGCGCTGACCATAAAGCTGGAAGCCACCGCGCGGTGGAAGTCCTCATCGTTGCCGCCAAGGCTCTGGGCAATGCGGTGCAGCACATCGTACAGGAAGGTGGAAGCTGCGCCCTGCTTGGTGCCGGAGCCGACTTCCTCGTTATCAAAGAAGGCTGCCACGCCGATGGAGCGGGCGTTCTTGGCGGTCAGCAGACCTTTCAGGATGCCGTAAACGCACTGCTGGTCGTCCAGACGGCCGCAGGAGATGAACTCCTCGTTGCAGCCCCAGACGGTGGCCTTTTCCCGCACATAGAGGAACAAATCGCTGCCAAGGATCTGCTCCTCGGACACCTTCAGCTCCTCTGCGATCAGCTTTTTCAGCGCGCCCTCCTCGCAGGCACCGCCCAGCACAGGCAGCATATCCACCTGCTTGTTGAAGGAAGCCTTATCGTTGACCTCGCGGTTCATGTGGATGGCCACGCTGGGAATCATCAGCAGGTCGCGGTCCAGTGCCACCAGACGGGATACGATAGCGCCGTTCTCCTGCACCAGCACACGACCCGCCACAGACAGCGGACGATCCATCCATGTGGCGCAGATCATGCCGCCGTAGCCCTCGGTGTTCAGCTTGGTGTAGTTCTGCCCCATGTGGATCTCGGCGTTCTCCTTGATGCGGAAGCATGGAGAATCCGTATGGGCGGCGGCAACGTTGAAGCTGTAATTTTCCAGCTGGTCGCCCATGCGGAAGGCAATGATGCTGGAACCGTTGCGGCAGACAAAATAGTCCTTGCCGGGTTCCAGCGCCCACTTGCGGCTTTCCAGCAGCTCGGCAAAGCCTGCTTTCAGCAGGATATCCCGCACAGCGGCGGTGGTGTGGTATGCGGTGGGGTTGCCATCGATGAAGGACAGCATTTCACGGACTTCGGATGCGATCATAAAAATAAACCTCCTAATTTCCTGAGAAAAGAGCCGGTCAGTGCTGACCGGCCCTTTTTAAGCATATTCAGGTTACTTTTTGGCAGCGGTCTGTTCGCGCTTTGCTAGGGCGGGCAGAATGAATCCCAGCACGGTCAGCACCACGGGGGTGATGACGTTCAGTGCAAAGGTAAAGGGGTCCTTGTCGTACATACCCAGCACGCAGCACACGGCAGTAACGGCAAAGCACCAGCCGCCGAAGAACTTGGCCACGGCCTGATTCTTGACAAAGCGGTACTCGGCGGGGATGGTATCGTAGGCGTTGCGCAGGGCGATGTAGGCGGCAAACACCCACAGATAGCGCATGGGCATGCACACAGAGTTCAGCTTGGTCAGCTGGCGCAGAACAGCAGCCGCACCGGGCACGAAGGACTGTGCCAGAATGATGGAGCCGGACAGCACAGCCACCATCTTGATGCCGTTGCTGTGCACGCCGTGGGCGTTGACCTTGTGCAGAGCCTGCGGGATGAACTGCTTGGTGTGCTCGTTATCCAGCAGCATACGCAGCGGTGCATCGATGCTCAAGATCAGCACGGCAAGCTGGCTGATGACGTTGCACAGGGCGTAGATGATCATGAACAGATCGCCCACATGGTAGTACTGACCCAGCTTCTGGAAAGCCCAGTAGGAACTGTTGGCGACATAGGCGTTGAAGCTCTCTGCGCTGGCGTTGATGACGGCGGGGTCGAACATACGGCTCATGGCCAGCGTGCCCAGAATGGCGCAGGTGACCACCATGACGGCCAGCGCGATCATGCCGCGGGGGAAGCCCTTGCTGGGGTTCTCGACCTTATTGACGTAGGGAGAGATCTTCTCGCAGCCACCCACAGCGAACACCAGAATGGACAGAGAAGTAAAGTAGGTGACGTTGAAGTTGGGAATGAGGCTGCTGAAACTCAGGTTGGCGTGGACGTACTCTGCCGTGGGGTTGATGGCCGGGGCAGCGAACATCATCACGATGTACAGCAGGGACATGACGAAGGTGCAGGTGCCTGCGGCAGTCAGCAGCTTTTTCAGAGGGTTCAGACCCAAGCTTGCAATGTAGCAGCCCAGCAGCAGGATGCAGAAGGTAGCCAGCTGGATGTAGCGGGTGGGGAAGGAATCGTAGGTCTCCGCGTTGCGGAAAATTGCCCAGCTCAGCGCCTTCAAAAAGCCGCTGCCCTTGCTGGCAATGTAGGTGATGTGGCAGGCCCAGTAGGTCCAACCGGCGTAGTAGGCCAGCTTGGCGTTGGTGGTCTGGTGCAGCCAGGAGCTGACGCCGCCGCCCTCGTTTTTAAAGGCAGAGCCCAGCTCACCCACCATCAGCGCATAGGGGATGAAGTACAGGACAAACATGAAAATCCAGCTGAAGATGACCTGCGGACCGTTAAAGTACACAAAGCCGTTGGTAATGTTGCCGAAGCCCCAGACCGTAGAAAAGGCCATGAAGGCAAGGGTAAGCCACGAGATCTTTGTGGCTTTTTCTTTGTTAGACATGCGGACAATTCCTCTCTTTCTTTTCCACACAGGGCGGAAGTTCCTGTAAGAAGGCCGAGGTTCCGCATACGTTTCGCAATTTTTACCAAAAATACAGCAGTACTCGACCGATCACTTTGATAGTATAGCATAATTGCAGATTGTAGACAATCTGCAATTCCCATAAAATGATTGGTCAAAATTTAGACGGTCAGCCAAATTCCCCTTATTTTGCTGCTTCGTCCGCTGCCTGTACGGCGCTGTTTGCGCTGCGCATCCGCTCCATAGGCTCCATGTAGTGGGCGTAGACGGCGCGGCAGGCAACCTCGGTGTCGCCGCTTGCCAGCGCCTCGTACAGCTTGGTGTGAATGCCGTTCTGCCGCTGTGCCAGCGTCTCGTGGTTGGAGCCGCTATTTGCCCCAACAAGCAGGTTGCCGTAGTTCAGGTCGTCCCAGAATTTCAGCAGTCTGGGCAGCCCTGCCCGCTGCACGATGACCGCATGGAAGCGGTTGTCGTTCTCCACGATCTGCGAAAGATCCCCCGGCCGGACATTGCGCATCTCCTCTAAGATGCCGCGCAGGGTGCGCAGATCCTCCTCCGGGAATTTGCAATCAAAATAGCGCAGCGCCGTCATTTCCAGATTTGCCCGCAGCAGATAGATCTCGTAGGCGTCCTCCGGCTTTACCCGGCGCACCGAGCAGCCCACATTGCGCGAATATTCAACCATGCCCTCCTGTTCCAGCTGCCGCAGCGCCTCCCGGATGGGTGCCCGGCTGGAGCCAAACTCCTCGGCCAGTTTCTGCTCGGCCAGCTTTACGCCCGGCTGTAATTCCCCGGTAAGGATCTTGCTCCTGATGGCAGAGGTGATACTTTCCCGTAAAGTCTGAAAGGCAAATTCGCCCATGACTTTTATCCCCCTTTTCCCTTCTATACGTTCTTTTTTGCCGCACGCAGTCCGCAGCCGCTGCCAGTGCAGCCGCAGGCCTGTATTGCGTGTGCCTTATAAGGATACCACGAAACGGTGGAAAAATAAAGTTTTCTGGCAAAAACAGGTACTTTCTCCCCTCTCCGTCGTCGAAAGCCTGAACACAAAAAATGCCCCCGGAGGGCTTATTGCAGCTCTCCGGGGGCATCCTATATACGTTATGCCTTGGCGCACACGGTCGGCATTTACT
>ENA-OZKZ01000089-OZKZ01000089.1-human-gut-metagenome-genome-assembly--contig:-NODE-89-length-49088-cov-11.392450_pt1 | contig 49088 bp, 49 predicted proteins | sample MGYA00244828_ERZ653768 | MGnify/ENA primary metagenome ERZ653768 (study PRJEB26926, sample SAMN06165273) | human gut metagenome | biome: ENVO:00009003; feature: ENVO:2100002; material: ENVO:00002003...
AGCAGCAGATTTACAGTCTGTCCCCATTGGCCACTCGGGAACACGCCCATATTCATTTTTGCAGTCGTGTGGACTGCCTGTATATGTTACCACTGAAAGCGCAATTTGTCAACCCATAATTTGGGCTGGGCGCAAAAAAAGAAGAAATAAAGGCAGAGATCACAAAAGCCCTCCCGCTCGGGTGCGCTTTACAGCGTCCGGGCGGGAGGGCTTTTCAGCCTGACAAAAACAGGTCAGGAGAAAATCACTTCTGGTTCTTCATGTAGATGTGGTGCGGCAGACCGGCGATGTACAGCGGGGTCAGCTCGGCCTGAATCAGCGGACGGGCGTAGTCCAAGAAGTCCTCGGTCATCTGGGTATGGTTGTTGTTCATCCAGCTCAGGGGAACCTTCTTTTCCAGGTTGGCGACCTCGCTGATGGGATGCAGCTCGGTGGTGCACTGGTAAGGATTGTTGGAGATGCGCTTCAGGGCAACCATCTGGCCGGTAACACCCTCAAAGGCTGCCTTGGCGGCAGCACCACCCACCTGATAGGCCTCGGTGATGTCGGTACGGCTGGTCAGGTGACCGGCGCAGCGCTGCAGGGTGGAAAGCTCGATGCAGCGGGTCTTGGTGTCCAGATTGCGGGCCACCACATTGGCCAGATACCGTGCGGTACCGGTCAGCGCCTTGTGACCGAAAGCATCCACGGCGTGCACGTCGTCCGCCAGCTCACAGACATAGCGGCCATCCTCCAGCTTAACGCCCTCGGACACGGCAATAACGATGCTGGGCTTCTTTTCCTGCATCACACGCACCTTTTCCACAAAGCGCTCCACGTTGAAGGGAACCTCGGGCAGGCAGATCATGTCCACGCCCTCGCAATCATCGCTCTTGGCCAGTGCGGCGGCAGCGGTCAGCCAGCCGGCATTGCGGCCCATGATCTCCACCACGGTAACGTACTTGGTGCCGTACACGGTGGCGTCGCGGATGATCTCTTTCATCACAACGCCAATGTACTTGGCCGCAGAGCCGTAGCCGGGGGTGTGGTCGGTGACCATCAGGTCGTTGTCGATGGTCTTGGGCACACCCATAAAGCGAATGTCACTGCCAATGCGCTGGCCGTAGTCAGCCAGCTTGCCGATGGTGTCCATGGAGTCGTTGCCGCCGATATAGAAGAAGTAGCCGATGTTCAGCTTTTCCAGAATGGCGAACAGCTTTTTGTACACCGCCTCGTCATCCCGCCAGTCGGGCAGCTTGTAGCGGCAGCTGCCCAGAAAGCTGGACGGGGTGCGCTTGAGCAACTCGATGTCCAAGTCATCGGTCAGCAGGGTGGAAAGATCCACCACCCGCTCCTCCAGCAGACCGGCAACACCGTTGCACATACCGTACACAACGTCTGCGCCGCGGTTCTTGCAGCTTTCAAAGACACCCGCCAGACTGGCATTGATGACAGAGGTGGGGCCGCCGGACTGACCGACAATTGCGTTTTTTCCCATGATGATTTCTCCTTTTTTGTTTTTTCTGTTTCGGCTATAAAAACGTGCAGTCGCACGAAAACAGACGCGGAAGGAAAAGGCGGATTACAGACGGATGTGGCGGGGGGTCCCGTTCACATACACAGGGGTCACCTCGTCCAGGATCAGCGGACGAGCATACTCCTCAAAGGCTTCGGTCACCTGCATCCCGTCCGGAGTGATCCATTCCAGCGGGACCTTCTTTTCCAGATTTGCCACCTGCTGCACATCCACAGACTCGGTAATGCACTGGTACGGGTAGTTGGAGACTCGCTTGAGGGCGATCATGCGGCCGCTCTCGCCGGCAAAGGCAGCAGCGGCAGCGGCACCGCCAACGGCGTAGGCCTCGTTCACATCCGTGCGACTGGCCAGATGGCTGGCGCAGCGCTGCAGGGTGGAGAACTCGATGGCGCGGCTCTTGCACTGCAGCTTGTCGTGGATGAGCTCCGAAAGGTAACGGCTGGTGCCGCTGAGGATGGCCTTGTGGCCAAAAGCGTCCAGCTGGCCGGCGGTGGACACCAGATCGCACAGATAAGTGCCGTCTGCAGTCTTTACGCCCTCGCTGGCTGCGATGATAACGTTGGACTTTACCCGCTGCAGCTCGTCCACCCGGGCAAGGAACTTGTCCTGATCAAAGGGCACTTCCGGCAGCAGGATCAGGTCGGGGCCTTCGCAGTCCTCGCCGCCTGCCAGACAGGCCGCACCAGCCAGCCAGCCTGCGTGGCGGCCCATGATCTCGGCCACCGTCACGCTGCGGATGTTGTACACCGAAGAGTCGCGGATGACTTCCTTTAAGATGGTAGCAATGTACTTTGCGGCAGAGCCGTAGCCGGGGGTGTGGTCGGTGAGGCACAGATCGTTGTCGATAGTCTTGGGCACACCGATGAACCGCACACTGCTGCCCACCTGCTGCCCGTAGCGGGACAGTTTTGCGATGGTATCCATCGAGTCGTTGCCGCCGATGTAGAACACGGCACAGATGTCGTACTTGTCAAACAGGGTGAACAGCTTGACAAACGGAGTGGCATCGGTGTCCGGGTCGGGCAGTTTGAAGCGGCAACTGCCCAGATAGCTGGACGGAGTACGCTTGAGCAGCTCGATGCTCATGCGGTCGTCCAGCAGAACGTTGAGCTCCAGCAGCTCCTCCTTGAGCAGACCCTCGATGCCGTACTTCATGCCGTACACCTTGTCTGCACCCAGACTGCGGGCGGCTTTGTATACGCCCGCAAGGCTGGAGTTGATCACGGCGGTAGGGCCGCCGCTCTGACCAATGATGATATTCTTGGCCATGGAAACCTCCTTCAGATCATATAAAATGTGTCCGCTGCCGGGCAAACGGCTTTCCGCACCGTCCAGTAAAGTGGTCTGTCGGCCCTGCACTGCCAACGGACCGGGACGGCAAAACAGACGTCTGCCGCAACTGACACAAAAATATTTGCAGCTTGTGTATTTGCTTTTTGTAAAATGTGCAAAATAAGCTGCAATTCTATTGTACCCGTTTTGCCTGTTGTATGCAAGACCCAATTGGTTGCACAGGCAAAAAAAATATGATAAAATGGGTGCGCACTCCAAAATTACCGGGCAGAAGTACCTGCCTGTTGGGATAAATGCAGAAAGCTGGACAGAGAATATGGGCATTTCACACGAGTATCATTCGGCACCCCGGCGGCGCACACGCGGGGGCATCAGCGGCAAGCTGCGGCTGGCGGGGGTCATTGTGGCCATCCTGCTGGTCGCCTATGCGGTGACCGCCATCTTGGAAAAAGGGACTGCGGAGGAGGAAAGCACCCCCCAGACCGGCGCAGGCGGCATTGCACAGAACATTCTGGCACCGCTGCCCATGCAGGGCGAGGCGGCTTCCGGCAGCGGCAGCGAGGGTGCAGCCGATAGCAGCGGCACGGCACAGGCGGTACAGCTGGAAAGCTTCGGCCCCGCCCGGCAGACCGATGGAGCCTATACCATTAAGGCGTATGACGCCAGTGTTATCCGGCAGCCGACCTGCGGTCAGGTAGACCTGAGCTATTTTTCGGACGCCGCCTTTCTGGGCGACAGCCTGACGGTGGGCTTCTCGGACTATCAGATCAATCTGAGCGGCGCGCTCATCTGCGGCTATACGGGTGTGGGGCCGGACGCCATCGTCAACCGCGCCGCCGTCAAGAGCCCCACCCGCGGGCAGGAGGTGGCACTGGATGTGCTGGCAGCGGCGCAGCCCAAAAAGCTGTATATCCTGCTGGGCACTAACACCCTGACCACCTTGGGCGCATCTGACCGTTTTCTGGCCTACTACGGCCAGATGCTGGACGAGCTGCGCCAGACGCTGGGGGACGACTGCATTATTTATGTGCAGTCCATCCCGCCGGTACGGCCTGCGGCAGCGGAAAAGAAGCCGGGGCTTGCCTCGGACGTGCTGCGCGGCGTGAACGAGCAGCTGGCACAGCTGGCTGCAAGCAAGGGCTGCGTTTATCTGGACCTGTGGGAGGCACTGGCTGACGGCGAGGGCAACCTGAAAGAGATGATCGCCGCACCGGACGGCGTACACCTTTCGGCCGGCAACGGCTACGGCGCATGGGTCACCTACCTGCGCAACCACGCAAAATATTCCGCAAATAACCCATGGATCATGGGCAGCGCGTACAGCGCAGAATAAAAAACAAAAAGCAGGTGCACCGCCTTTTCAAAAGCCAACGCTTTTGATAAAGATGCAGTGCACCTGTTTTTTGTATTATTTTTTATCCTGTGGGTCATCCAGCCCTTTGAACATCACCATGCCCAGATTTGCAAAACCGGCGCCCAGCGCAAAACCGACTGTCCCCATCGACACGCTGAACAAAACGCCCATGGCAACGCCGAACAGGATGCCTGCGATTTGACTTTTCTTCATTTTACTGCTCTGCCTTTCCGTACCATGCAACGGACAGCCGCCACGAGAGAGCATACAGCGCCAGCGCCGCCGCCAGCACGACCACCAGCACCAGCAGCGAGCCATGCGCGGGCAGGATGCTTTCAAAAGCGCTATCCCCCGAAGAAACGAAATATCCCATAAAGCTTGCAAGCAGACCGATGCACAGGTAGTACGCATACCGGGCTTTCTGGTAGCCCAAGCGGTAGGCCAGCGGCAGCAAAATAATGTTGCCCAGCAGGGTCAGCATAGCCACCTGAAGCAGGGTCGCCACGGTGAGCTGAACCGTCACCGTGCCCCAGAGCAGCTGTGCTGCCGCCAGCGCTGTCATGCTCAGCAGTTCCGCCAGCACCATACCACACAGTCCGATGAGGTATTTGCCGCCCACGATCTGTCCTTTTGTCACCGGCAGGGCGGCGCTGTAAGCGCTGAACCGGCCGTTCTGGTCGTAAGCCAGCAAGGTCATGGGCAGGATGCCCAGCAAAAGCCCGCCGTACAGCATAAAGAAATTAGACCCTTCCTTCATGAAAAACGTTCCCATCAGCATCATAGCCACCGACATCAGAATGATCCATCTGGTGTAGCTCCACATCTGGTAGGCATCCTTTAATAGCAGACCTTTCATTGCACGTTCTCCCCTTTCACCATCAGTACAAACAATTCCTCAATGCTTACCGGGGCAAGCTCTGCTCCGGCGGGCATTGCATCCCGTCGCACAAGTGCCTCGGCACCGTAGGGGGTGACCCGCTTGCCGTACACCTGTGCATCCAGTGCCGCCAGCTGCGCCGCCGTGCCGTGCCACAGAGCGTATTCCTCCCGCAGGGCGTCCTTTTCCTCGCAGAGCAGCAGCCTGCCCTTGTGCAGGAAGGCGATGGTATCGCACAGCTTTTCCAAGTCGCTGACGATGTGGGAGGAGATGAGAATGGAGTGGTTTTCATCCCGGGCAAAGTCCAGCAGCAGGTCGGTCACCTCGTCCCGCACCACCGGGTCCAGCCCGTTGGTGGCTTCGTCCAACAGCAGCAGCTTCGGGTGGTGTGCCAGCGCCACCGCAATGCACAGCTTCATCTTCATGCCAGTGGAGTAGTCCTTGTACTGCTTTTTATCCGGCAGGCCGAACTTTTGGCACAGTTCCGCATAAGCGGCAGCGTCCCAGTTGCGGTAGATGCCCGCCATCACCTTGCCCGCCTGCACCGCGTTCAGGCACAGGGGGATGCCCTCGCTGCCCAGCACCACGCCGATTTCCTCCTTGGCACGGACAGAAGCGGTGCGGTTGTCCCTGCCAAGGATGGTCACGGTGCCGCCGTCCCGCTGCACCATGTCCAGAATCAGTCGGATGGTGGTGCTTTTGCCCGCTCCGTTTTCGCCGATCAGGCCGCAGATGGTGCCCCCGGGCAGGGTCAGGTCCAGCGGCCCAAGGGTAAAGCCCTTATAATGTTTTGTAAGTCCCTGCAGTTCCAGTGCGTTCATGTTCAGCCCTCCCACAGCAGTTCCAGCATCTCCCGCAGCTCTTCCCTGCTCAGCCCGCAGGATGCGGACAGGCGGACGGCCTCGGTAAGATGTTCTTCAATCTTTTTCAGGTTTTCTTCCCGCAGCAACTCGGTATTTTTAGGGGCTACAAAAAAGCCCTTTGCCGGTACTGCATAAAGAAAGCCCTCTTTTTCCAGTTCATCGTAGGCGCGCTTAGTAGTAATGACGCTGATACGCAGATCCCGTGCCAGCCCCCGGATGGAGGGCATGGCCTCGTCCGGCTGCAACGCCCCGCTGATGATCTGCTGCTTGATCTGGTTGTAGATCTGGTCATAGATGGGCGCGCCGCTTTTGTTGTTGATAAACAGTTCCATCGGCTGCTCCTTTGATACTCGCGTTTCGTCTGTATATGTACAGTATATACAGTAGACACAGACTTGTCAAGAGGGTGCGCAAAAAAAAATACACCCGCCATCCAAAATGGACAGCGGGTGCAATTTTTATAGGTTTTACAGTGCCTTGATAGCGGTCTTGATGCGCTCGGCGGCAAGCTTGGTCTTTTCCGCATCGCCGAAGGCGGTCAGACGGAAGTAGCCTTCGCCGCACTCGCCGAAGCCCACACCGGGGGTGCCCACAACGCCGCAGTTTTCCAGCAGCCAGTCGAAGAACTCCCAGCTCTTCATGTTGCCGGGGCAGCGCAGCCAGATGTAGGGGCTGTTCTTGCCGCCGCAGTACCACACGCCGCACTCGTCCAGTGCATCGGCAATAACCTTTGCGTTGCGGCGGTAGTAGTCCAGATTGGACTGGATCTCGGCCATGCCGCTCTCGGTGAACACGGCGGCAGCAGCGCGCTGTACCACATAAGGCACGCCGTTGAACTTGGTGGTCTGACGGCGCAGCCACAGCTTATTCAGGTTCATCCCCTCGCGCTCCAGTTCCTTGGGCACTACGGTGTAGCCGCAGCGGGTGCCGGTAAAACCTGCGATCTTGGAGAAGGAGCAGATCTCCACGGCACACTGGCGTGCACCCTCGATCTCGAAGATGCTGCGGGCAAGCTCACCCTCCGAGATGAAGCACTCGTAGGCGGCATCGTACAGGATAATGGCATCATTCTTGCGGGCGTAGTCCACCCATGCCTTCAGCTGTGTGCGGGTGTAGGCAGCGCCGGTGGGGTTATTGGGGCTGCAAATATAGATGATGTCTGCCTTCACGCTCTCGTCCGGCATGCCGAGGAAACCATTTTCCTGCCCGGTGCGGCTGTAAATGATCTTGCGGCCATCGGTGACGTTATCGTCCACATAGGTGGGGTACACGGGGTCCGGTACCAGCACGGTATTGTCCACATCGAACAGACCCAGCAGGTTTGCAAGGTCACTCTTTGCGCCGTCCGAGATAAAGATCTCGTCCTCGGCGATCTGGGTGCCGCGGCCGGCGTAATAACCCTGAATGGCCTGCTTAAGGAAGGGGTAGCCCTGCTCCGGGCCGTAGCCGTGGAAGCCCTCTTTGGTGCCCATCTCCTCGGCAGCGTCGCGCATGGCCTGCACCACGCACTTTGCCAGCGGCTGGGTCACATCGCCGATGCCCAGACGGATGATTTCTTTTTCCGGGTGTGCTTCCTGATACGCAGCTACCTTGTGGGCAATGTCCACGAACAGGTAGCTGGCCTTCAGTTCGTTGTAATGCTTGTTCATCTTCATGATACTTTCCCTCGCTTCTTTTATTGGTGCAACCCTCTCAGGCATCTCGCATTCGCTCGATGCCAGCTCCCCCGAAGGGAGAGCTGTCGCCGTCAGGCGACTGAGAGGGTTCTTATTTACACTTCGGTCGTGCCCTCGCACACGGTCTCGGCTGCACCGGTCATCAGCAGCTGCTTGCCGGGCAGCACCCGGATGGTCAGCTCGCCACCGCGCAGCTGCACATGGATGTCCTCTCCGGCTGGGCAGACGCCCAGCTCGGTCAGGGCTGCCACGGTGGCACAGGTGCCGGTACCGCAGGCCCATGTCTCGCCGCTGCCACGCTCCCACACGCGCATCTTCAGGTGGGTGGCATCCACCACCTGCACAAACTCGGTGTTGATGCGCTCCGGGAAGTTTTCGTGGTGCTCAAAGCCCGGGCCGATCTGCTCCAGCTTCAGGCTGTCCACCTCCGGCACAATGGTCACGCAATGGGGGTTGCCCACGCTGATGCAGGTCACCCGCCACAGGTTCTCTTCCACCTCCAGGGGCAGGTCTACCAGCGGTCCTTCGCCCATGTTCACGGCGGGCAGCGCCGCCGCCATGGCGGTGTAGGCACCCATCTCCACCTGCCACAGCCCCTCGCCCATGCGGGCAACGGTCTTTAAGCCGCTGAGGGTGTCGATGGCAAGCTTCGGCTTTGCAACGCCGTGGGTGTACAACCACTCGGCCACGCAGCGGATGCCGTTGCCGCACATCTTGCCCTCGCTGCCGTCCGCATTGAAGATGCGCATCATGGCGTCTGCCCCGGCTGTGACCGGTGCGCAGATGCAGATAATACCGTCCGCGCCGATGGAAAAGTGCCGCCGGGACAAGCGCTCTGAAAGCGCCGCGATCTGTTCCGGCACACCGGAGGTGCGGCAATCCAGATAAATATAATCGTTGGCGCAGCCCTGCATTTTGGTGAATGAAAGCTTCATGCTTATCGCTCCTTATAAAAGGGACTGGTCAGTCCCTGTAAACTCATTACTTTATAATGATAAAAAAACCGGCACGAGATGTCAAGGGAAAAAGCAGCTTTCAGACAATTTTCTTCAGTTGCTGCAAAACAGGGCTTGACAATACGCACTGCATGGGATATAAAAAAAGAGAGCGCTTTGTACAGCAGGCAAGGCTGTGCCGGATACCGGAGACTTTTTCCGGGGCACGGCGGGCTGTACGCGTATGCAATACAACTGCAAAAAGGAGACCACAGGAATGGATACTTTTGAAAAAATCCGTGCATTGCTGGCTGAGCAGCTGGACGTTGACCCGGCAAAGATCACGCTGGAAAGCGATATCATGAGCGATTTTGAGGCTGACAGTCTGGATATCGTGGATATGGTGATGACGCTGGAGGACGAGTTTGGCATCGAGGTGCCGGACGACGCCATCGAGTCCCTGCGCACCGTAGGCGATGTGGTAAACTTTGTGGACAGCCACGCGCAGAACTGATTCTTTTAGGCAAAAGCCCCGCCTTTGCAGTGCGGCACACGGCCGTGCAGGCAGACGGGGCTTTATTATGGTTCGTGCGGAACGTAAAGCGTTTGGCGCACGGCCTTGGGAGGATATAACAAAATGGCAAAAGACAACAAGAAGCTCGTGCAGGCGATCACCAGTCAGGAAGAAAACTTTGCACAGTGGTACACCGACATCTGCGTGAAGGCAGAGCTGGTGGAGTACTCCAGTGTGAAGGGCTTTATCATCCTGCGCCCCTATGGTCAGGCCATCTGGGAACTGATCCAGAAGGATCTGGATGCCCGGTTCAAGGCTACCGGCCATGAGAACGTGGCTATGCCGGTGCTGATCCCGGAGAGCCTGCTGCAGAAGGAAGGCGAGCTCGTCAATGGCTTCGCGCCGGAGGTGGCGTGGGTCACGATGGGCGGCTCCGACAAGCTGGAAGAGCGTCTGGCGGTGCGTCCCACCAGCGAGACCATGTTCTGCGATCACTGGTCCCGCGTGCTGCACAGCTACCGCGAGCTTCCCATGAAGTACAACCAGTGGTGCAGCGTGGTGCGCTGGGAAAAGACCACCCGTCCCTTCCTGCGCAGCCGCGAGTTCTGGTGGCAGGAGGGTCACACCATCCACGAGACCGCTGCCGAGGCCGAGGCTGAGACCCAGCAGCAGCTGAACTGCTACGCAGATACCTGCGAGCAGGATCTGGCGATCCCCGTGGTGAAGGGCCGCAAGACCGACAAAGAAAAGTTTGCCGGTGCCGAGGCCACCTACACCATCGAAGCCATGATGAAGGACGGCAAGGCTTTGCAGAGCGGCACCAGCCACTACTTTGGCGACAAGTTCAGCAAGGCTTACGATGTCACCTTTACCGGCCGCGACAACCAGCTGCATCATCCGTTCCAGACCAGCTGGGGCGTTTCCACCCGTCTGGTGGGTGCTATCATCATGACCCACGGCGATGACGACGGCCTGATCCTGCCCCCGGCCATTGCCCCCATTCAGGTTGTGGTGGTGCCCATTGCTGCCCACAAGCCCGGCGTTTCCGAAAAGGCTGCCGAGCTGGCCGAGAAGATCAGCAAGTACGCCCGCGTGAAGCTGGACGACAGCGACAACGCTCCCGGCTGGAAGTTTGCCCAGTGGGAGATGAAGGGCGTGCCCCTGCGTTTGGAGATCGGCCCCAAGGATCTGGAAAAGAACCAGTGCGTTCTGGTGCGCCGCGACACCCGCGAGAAGGTCTTTGTAAGCTTGGACGAGCTGGAGACCGCCATCCCCGCCCAGCTGGAAGCTCTGCGCAAGGATCTGTACCAGCGTGCGCTGGAAAACCGCGAAAAGCGCACCTGGGCTGCCACCACTATGGACGAGGTGAAGGAGCTGGCCAAGGCCAACACCGGCTACATTAAGACCATGTGGTGCGGCGATCTGGCCTGCGAGATGAAGATGAAGGAAGAGGCCGGACTTTCCAGTCGTTGTATGCCCTTTGAGCAGGAGCAGCTGAGCGATGTGTGCCCCTGCTGCGGCAAGCCCGCCAAGGCCATGGTCTACTGGGGCGTTGCTTACTAAGTATTTGCCTTTCTGACCCGATACAAAACCCCCGGAGCGCTTTTGTGCTCCGGGGGTTTTACTTTACTATGTCTTACCGGTCAAAGGTGGTACTAAGGGTGGTCTGCCAGCTTTCACCGGGGGCAAGGCAGGCGGCTGCGGCGCGCTGCTCCCAGTCCTGCGGGTCGGTGGCAGCAGCGGGCAGACTGTGCCACGGCTCAATGCACACAAAGCGCACCGGCTTTGCAGGAGCCGACCAGATGAGCGAATAGGGGTAGCCCTCCACCCGGCAGGTGATATTGCGTCCGGTGTCCTTCTCGCAGATGCCGATGGTGCCGGTGCGCAGGCCTGCCATGCAGAAGCTGTCGTTGGCAAACAGGTCATCGGTCAGCTGGATCGCCTGCTGGTTCTTCCACTGGTAATAGCTCTTGCCGCTCAGCAAGCCGTTGGGGCTGGCATCGAGGATGACCGGGCTTTCCGGCCGGTCAAAACGGAACTCGTAGTCGGTGGTGGTGTGCTTGGCATCGAACGGCACATTGAACGCCGGGTGGAAGCCGATGCCGAAGCGCAACTCCTCGGTGCCGGGGTTTGTCACCTGCAAAGTGTGGTGCACAGTCTTGCCCTCCAGACGGAAGGTGCTGGTGAGCGCAAAGTCATAGGGGAAGCGCTCTGCCTTGATAGCATCGTCTGCCCGCAGCTCCAGCTGGATGGTGTCCCCTTCTGCCCGCAGCAGGGTATGCTCCAGATCCCGGGCAAAGCCGTGCTGGCCGCCCTTCCATGTTTTGCCCTTGGCTGCAAAGGTGCCGTCCACCAGCTTGCCCGTCCACGGGAACAGGATGGGTGCGTGGCGCTTCCAGATGGCGGGGTCGGCCTGCCAGAGCATCTCTTCGCCTGCGGCGTTCTTCAGGCTGACGGCCTCTGCACCGTGGGTGTCCACGGTCAGGGTCAGGAATTCGTTGTGAATGGTTGCCTGCATTTTCAGTATCTCCTTTGTCCTTCTTATTTTCCGGGGCCTGCTGTTTCCAGTATACTCCCCTGTGTGCCAAAAATAAAGCCCCAGTCCGCCCGGTTTCAGCAGGGCTGTGCCAGCGGCAGGGCGACGGCAAAGGTAGTGCCGTTTTCGCTGCTGCTCTCCACGGTCACGCTGCCGCCGTGCAACACGGCGATCTCCCGCACAAGGGCAAGCCCAAGCCCCACGCCGCCCATTTCCCGGCTGCGGGACTTATCCACCCGGAAAAAGGGCTGGAAGATGCTCTCCCGGCAGTCTGCGGGGATGCCCGGGCCGGTATCCGTAACGCGCAGCACGGCGGCCTGCTTTTCCTGCCGCAGGGTGACGTGCACCGCGCCGCCGGGGCGGTTATACTTGATGCCGTTTTCCACCAGATTGAACACCAGCCGGTAGATCAGTGCATCGCTGCCCACCATGCCCAGTTCCGCGCAGTCCTGCTGCAAGGAGATGTTGTTTTTCTGGGCGAGGGGGGTCAGGTCGGTCAAAATCTCCTCCACCAGCGGTGCAAGGGCAATGTGGTCGGTGCGGGAGACCGATTGCAGATTGCTCATTTCCAGCAAAGTGCGCACAAGGGCAGTCAGACGGTCCAGCTGCTCCCGCAGAGAGATGACCAGCCCGGCGGTCTCGGCATCCATGGCCGGGTGCTCCTCTGCAAACAGTTCCAGCTTCGTCTGCAAAATAGCCAGCGGGGTGCGCAGCTCGTGGGCTGCGTTGCCCGCGAACTGCCGCTGCAACTCAAAGGACTGCGCCAGACCATCCAGCATCCGGTTCACCGACCGGCTCAGCTGCCCGAATTCCTGCACAGTATCTTCGTCCAGACGGACGGTGGCAATGCTGTCCTGATCGACCCGCTGCGCCTGCTGCGCAAGCTGCTGCAACGGTTTCAGCGCTCTGCCGCTGACAAAATAAGCGATGGCTGCGCTGAGGATGGTGACCACGGCGGTGATGCACCAGCCCTTGCGTCCAAAAACCACCTTTGCATCGTAGACTTCCTGCGAAAAATGTGCCAGCAGGCTGGACATTTCCTCCTGCGGGATCTCAATAGTCAACGAATCCGCACTGCCGGGCTGATACTGCATCATAAAGCCGTTGAGGGCATCCATGCCGGTAACGCCGGTGCGGTATAAAAGCAGGTTCATGCACACGCAGGCGCAGGCGATGAGCAGCGCCGTCAGCAGGGTGATGCGCCATTGCAGAGATAACCGTTTCATTGTACCTCTCCTCCGATCTCGTAGCCTTCCCCGATGCGGTTGCGGATGGGGTCGTAGCCCAGCGCCGCCCGCAGCTTTTTGCGCAGGGCAGAGATATGTACCCGGATGGAGTTGCTGAAGCTGTCCACGCTGCCGTCCCAGACGTGCTCAATCAGCTCTTCCTGACTGACCGGGCGTCCCTGATGCAGCAGCAGATATTCCAGCACGCCGCTCTCCTTCCGCGTCAGCGCAAGGGGCTGACCGTCCACCGTGGCAATGCGGCTGCGGGTATTGAAGCTGAGCCGCCCGCAGCACAGGCAGACGTCCTGCTGGATGAACTTGCGCCGGGTCAGGCTGCGCACCCGGGCTTCCAGCTCTGCAAGGTGGAAGGGCTTGGAAAGATAATCGTTCGCTCCGGCATCCAGTCCCTCCACCTTATCTGAAATTTCACTGCGCGCCGATAAGATCAGCACACAGGTCTCAAGGTCGTGCTGCCGTAAGCTGCGCAGCACCTGCATCCCGTCCACCTTGGGCAGGTTGAGGTCCAGCAGTACAAGGTCGTACCGCTCTGCCGCCAGCGCTTCCAGTGCAGCTTCGCCGTCTGCACAGGCGTCCACCTCGTACCCGGACAGCCGCAGCTTCCGGGCAATGTCCTCCCGCAGGGAGTGTTCGTCCTCTACCACCAAAAGGCGCATTTTGTTTTCCACCCTTCCCGTATTATTGCGTTTTTCTTCATTATAACAGATTATAGCAGACGGTGTTAAGATTCGTGTTAAGATTTTCTTAGCAGAAATTTTATCTCCCATGGTGTATACTGGTGCCATCAAACAACAGGAGGCTATGATGTTCATGACAAAAAAACAGGCGCAGCTGCTTTTGCTTGCCGCCGGGGTGCTGATGCTGCTGTTCGGTGTATGGCGGGGCGAGGCAGATACCGTATTTTCAAAAGCCATCCGGCTGTGTATGGAGTGTGTGGGCATTGGATAAGAAAAAACTAGATCCCCTCGCCCGGTTCCGGGGCTTTATACAGGCCGGGGCAACCCTTTTGACCAATATCCACCTGCCCAACTTTGCCAAAGGGACGCTGTATCAGGGCAGCGGAAAATACGTCTGCGTGCCGGGACTGAACTGCTATTCCTGCCCGGGCGCTGCCGGTGCCTGCCCGGTGGGGGCGTTCCAAGCGGTGGTGGGTTCCTCCAAGTTCCGCTTTTCCTACTACATCACCGGCATTCTCATCCTCTTCGGGGTGCTGCTGGGGCGGTTCATCTGCGGCTTCCTCTGCCCGTTCGGCTGGTTTCAGGAACTTTTGCACAAGATACCCTCCCCTAAGTTCTCCACCAAAAAGCTAAAGCCGCTGCGCTATTTAAAGTATGCAGTGCTGCTGGTCATGGTGGTGCTGCTGCCATTGCTGGCGGTCAACGAGCTGGGCATGGGCGACCCGTTCTTCTGCAAATACCTCTGCCCGCAGGGCGTGCTGGAAGGTGCCATTCCCCTCTCCCTGACCAATGCGGGCATCCGCGCCTCGCTGGGCAAACTGTTCACATGGAAAGCCTGCATTCTGCTGGCAGTCATTGTGGGCAGCGTGGTGTTCTACCGCCCCTTCTGCAAGTGGCTGTGCCCGCTGGGCGCGTTCTATGCGCTGCTGAACAAGGTCTCGCTGTTCCAGATGCGCGTAGACACCCACAAATGCGTCTCCTGCGGTGCCTGTGCAAGGGCCTGCAAGATGGACGTAGACATTACCAAGACCCCCAACCACGCCGAATGTATCCGCTGCGGGATGTGCATGAAAGCCTGCCCTACGGACGCCATCCAGTACAAGTTCGGGTTGGGAGACCAATCAAACACTGAAACAACAAAGGAGTAAAACCATGAAGCTTAACCGTGTAACCGCACTTTCGCTCAGCCTTGTGCTGGCTTTCAGCCTTGCCGCCTGCGGGCAGGGCGCATCCTCTGCATCTTCGGCATCCTCTTCTTCCGCTTCCTCTGCGGCAGCGGAAAGCAAGACCGAGGAGCAGCTGCTGGCGGAGGAAAACGAGATCCTTTCCGCAAACGATGCCCTGTGGGAGAAGGTGTTCTCCTCCATGGACAAAAACGTGACCGAGACCACCCTCAGCACGAACTACGGCGATTTTCTGCTCAGTGCCGTGGAAAAGACAAAGGACCAATTCTCGGACGAGGAGTACAAAACCCTGACCGCCGATGCAGAAAAGATTCGGGATATCGAAAATCAGATCGCCGCCCTTGCCCCCGCGGACGCGGCTGCTTCCAGTGCCGCCGCACAGGGCACTGCTTTCCCCCAGTTTGAGGGCAGCGATTTAGAGGGCAACCCGGTGGACAACAGCCTGTTTGCGGGCAACGCCTTTACTGTGGTGAACTTCTGGTTCAACGGCTGCAAGCCCTGCGTAGAGGAGCTGGACGACCTGAACGCCCTGAACGAAAAGGTCAAGGCACAGGGCGGCGAGGTGGTCGGCATCAACACCGAGACGCTGGATGGCAGCCAGCAGGGCATCGAAGCTGCCAAAAAGCTGCTGGCAGCAAAGGGCGCAAGTTACCGCAACATCTACTTTGCTTCCGGCAGCGAGGCCGGCAAGTTTGCGCTGAACATCATGGCCTTCCCCACCACCTACGTTTTTGACCGGGACGGCAACGTTGTGGGTCAGCCCCTGCTGGGCGGCATTGACAAGGAAGAAAACCTTGCCGCCCTGCAAAAAAACATTGACGCCGCCCTTGCCAAGGACAGCGCCAAATAAGCGATTCTCCCCTGCCGCCTTCGGGCGGCTTTTTTGTTTGCCGCGGACATTGCCATGCACGTCCGGGCACCGGACGGAATACGCTGGGGCAGAAGCATACTTTTACCAGCAAAGGAGCGTATCTCCATGAAAAACACCGGAACTCTCCGCATCCAGACCTTTGCGGCACGCCAGTCTGCCCCCGTGGAGGGGGTGACCGTTGCGGTGCAGGGGGACGGCTTCACCCTGCACTGCATCACTGATGCCACCGGCAGCGCCGCCGATATTCCCGTTGAAGCCCCCGCCTGCGCCCTCTCGCTGGACGAGGACAACACCACCCGCCCCTATGCCATTGTCAGCCTGACCGCCGCAAAGCCCGGCTACCGCACCGTGCGCATTGAGGGCATCCAGATCTTTGCCGGGCAGGTAACGCTGGCGCAGCCCCAGATGCTGCCCGTCACCGAGGAAGACCGGGACATCCCGAACGCGCCCATCATCATCCCGCCGCACGCTTTGTTTGCGGGCAGCGGCGGCAGCGGCCCGCAGCCGGTGCAGCACTGCACGCCCCGGGTGCTGGATCAGGTCGTCATCCCTAAAAATATCACGGTGCATCTGGGCAAGCCGGCGGCTTCTGCCCGCAACGTGACGGTATCCTTCCGGGATTATATCGCAAACGTTGCTTCCAGTGAGGTGTATCCCACATGGCCGGAGCAGGCACTGCGGGCGAATATCCACTGCCAGATCTCGTTGGCGCTGAACCGCATCTATACCGAGTGGTACCCCAGCAAGGGCTACACCTTCAACATCACCAACTCCACCAGCTACGACCAGTACTACGTCCACGGGCGCACGGTGTTCGAGGTGATGGTGCGCATTACGGACGATATCTTCAACACCTATCTGCGCAAGCGTGGCACGGTGAACCCCTATTATTCCGAGTATTGCGATGGCAAGTCGGTCACCTGCCCGGGGCTCAAGCAGTGGGGCACGGTAACGCTGGCCAACAACGGGCGCAGCGCCTTGCAGATCTTACGCTACTACTACGGCAGCAGCATCGAGATCGTGCGCACCAAAAATATCCGCTCTATCCCGCAAAGCTACCCCGGCACGCCGCTGCGGCAGGGCAGCCGCGGCACGGCGGTATTCACCCTGCAAAGGCAGCTGAACCGCATCGCCAAGGACTATCCCTTCCTTGGCAAACTGACGGTAGACGGCGTATTCGGCAGCCGGATGGCCACCACGGTGCGGGCGTTCCAGAAGCAGTTCAATCTGACCGCCGACGGCGTGGTGGGGCGGCAGACATGGTACAAGATCAGCTACATCTATGTATCGGTAAAGGACCTCGCGGAGTTGACCAGCGAGGGCGAGACTTCCACCGGCACCCTGTCCAACGGCACATGGAACGGCACGGTGCTGAGCACCGGTGCTTCCGGCAGCGCGGTGGAGCAGGTACAGTTCTGGCTGAACACGCTGGCGCAGTACGACAGCGCCATTCCATCCGTAAAAGTGGACGGCGTATTCGGCACCGCCACCGCCAATGCGGTACGCGCCTTCCAACGCAAATACGGCCTTACAGTGGACGGCATAGTGGGCCAGACCACTTGGAAAGAACTGTACGACGAGTTTTTGAGCATCCAGTCCGACAATGGCACCCCCAACGCCTACCCCGGCACGCCGCTGCGGGAGGGTGCCTCCGGGCAGAATGTGCGGCTGGTGCAGTTCTGGCTGAAGATCGCCCGCACCGTGTACACGAGCCTTGAAAGCGTGACCGTGGACGGAAAATTCGGCGCGGGCACGGCGGCAGCTGTTCGGCGTTTTCAGCGGTACTTCGGGCTGACAGCAGACGGCGTGGTGGGGCGCACCACATGGCAAAAGCTGTACGAGGTGTACAACGATATCGCCAACCGGCTACTCTCCTCTTCCCTGCGCCCCGGCGAGTACCCGGGCGTACTGCGCACCGGCTCCACCGGCACGGCGGTGCGGGAGCTGCAATTCTATCTCTACCTCATGAGCGCCTACGAGAGCAGTATCCCGCCGGTAAGCATTGACGGCAAGTTCGGCGCAGATACCGAGCGGGCGGTGCGGGCGTACCAGCGGTTTGCAGGGCTTACCGTGGACGGCGTAGTGGGGCGCACCACATGGAACTCCCTTTATGGCCGCGCCAGCCAGCTGCGCTCTTCCGGCCCGGTGGTCACCTTAAAGCGTCTGCCCTACCCCGGCACCCCGCTGACGGTGGGCAGCAGCGGCAAGGCGGTGCTGTACTACAATCTGCTTTTGCTGCGCATCGCCTATTATTTTTCCAGTGTGGAAGCCCCGCCCCTTGCCGACCGTTATACCGACGAAACCGCCACAGCCACCCGCAGCGCCCAGCAGCTATTAGGGCTGGAGCAGACCGGCATTGCAGATGCCGACACATGGACGGCGGTGGAGGCGCTGAGCTTGCAGCTGGCCGCTCACGCCCCGAATCCCGATAGAGACACACCATCCGGCACCGCCTACCCGGGGCGCGCCATCGCCGAAGGCAGCGCCGGGCAGGAGGTGGGACAGGTGGAGCGCTGGCTCAACCGCCGGGCGCAACTTTCCTGCGGCGAGGGCTATGTGGCCGACAACAACCGCTTTGGCGCGTCAGACGCCGCTGCCGTGCGGGCTGTCCAGCAGCAGGCGGGGCTGCAGCCGGTAAACGGCATCGTGTACCGCGAAACATGGCACGCCTTGCAAGCCCAGTGTACCGACCCCTGCGGCTGCGAGAAGGAGGAATGAGGGATGGCACGCCTTTTGATCTATGACGCCTACGAAAACAAGGTGTACACCTACGCAAACCTGAACGAGAACGACCCCATGCCTTACAGCACCCTGACCACCCTGCGGCTGCGGGAGTTCCGGGGCAAATCGGCCAGCCCTACCCTGTGGACCACCATTGCCGCCATGGAGGCGTGGAACCTGACCCGCCGCAAATACGGCAGGGGCATCCCGGTGGGGTACGCCTTCCGCCGCATCTGGGAGGGTGGCCACGGCACCCGCAGCCAGCACTACGCCGGGGTATCGTTCGATGTGGGGCAAAGCCTTGACCAGCGCCAGCGCACCGCCATTTACAACGCCGCCCGCGCTAGCGGCGCATGGGGCTATGTGGAGCCGTTGAGCCAGACCCCCACATGGGTGCACTTTGACCGCCGCTACGGCACACCGGCGTGCAGCGGCACCACCGCCGGTTACCCCACCCTGCGCCGGGGCAGCCGGGGCTGCTATGTCATGATTTTGCAGGATGCGCTTTCCACCCTTGGCTACCAGACCGGCAGCCGTATCGACGGCATTTTTGGTGCCCGCACCGAACAGGCTCTGCGCGGCTACCAGAAGCGCACCAGCCTGCGGGTGGACGGCGTGTGCGGCTGCGACAGCTGGAAAAAGATCTCCACCGCCGTCATCGGCATCGGGCGCACCAAAACCACCATTGACTAGCGTTTGTCCTATATAGCTTATACAGAAAGAGCGACCGCACAAAACAATGTGCGGTCGCTCTTTTTTCTCACTTTACGGCCTGTTTCAGCTGTTCCAGATCTGCGGCGTCCGGGTGGGAGAGCGCCTTATCGAAGTTTTCGATCAGGGCATCCAGATTGGGGATGTGCAAAGGCTTTGCCTTCATGGCCTCGTACCGCTGCCGGACGGACACCGGCATTTTGCCCTGACACATAAAGCTGCCGATGACAGTGTTGCTGCCATCCAGCGCCTTCCGGGTGGCGGCAAGGATCTTTTCGAAGTAGGGCGCACTGCCGCCAAAGCCTGCGGTGCCGAACAGGAATACCCGCTTGCCGTGCAGCTGCTGCAAGAAATCCAGCGTGTCGGCGTCCGCCTTGCCCTTATCCGTCCAGAAACCCACATACAGGGTGTCTGCTGCCAGCGCGGCAGCGTCCGGCGCGCCGAAATAGCAGCAGTCTGTCTGCGGCAGCTGCTCCTGCAGGGTCTGTGCCAGCAGTGCGGTGTTGCCGGTTTTGCTGCTGAATACGATGGCGTAACTCATTTTTACCTCCCTCAGAGCAGCGGCAAAGCTGCCGGATGCTCTTGTGCATACGATATTTTACGGCAGTTCCTTTGCCGGGAGAGCCTGAAATCATGGAACAGTATAGTACAGTGCCCTGCCAAAATCAAGGGTTGACGATATTCTCGCCTTTCCCGGCCAGAAAGCTGCGCAGATTGCCGGTGGTGATATCCATCAGCCGCTGCAATGCTTCCTTGGTGGTCCATGCGATATGCGGGGTGAGCACCGCGCCCGGCAGACTGCGCAACCGGCTTTGGGGCGGCAGCGGCTCGGTGGCAAAAGCATCTGCGCCGTAAAAGGCAAGCTTCCCGCTTTCCAGCGCATCGGCTACGGCTTCCTCGTCCACCAGTGCGCCCCGGGCAGTGTTCAGTAGAATGGCACCGGGCTTCATTTTTGCAAGGGCTTCCCGGCTGATCAGCCCGCGGGTTTCCGGGGTGGCCGGGCAGTGCAGGCTGAGCACATCGCTGCGGGCAAGCAGGGTGTCAAAGTCCACGAATTCCACCCCATCGGCGACGTACTCCGGGCGCACCGTGCGGGTGCACACCAGCACCTCCATGCCAAAGGCCCTTGCAATGCGGGCGGTCTGGCGGCCGATGCTGCCGTAGCCGTAGATGCCAAAGGTCTTGCCCAGCAGCTCCACCTGCGGCAGCAGACCGTACTCTGCCGGGATGCCCAGCTGCCAGTACCCGGCCTTTACTGCCCGGTCGTACCGCTGGGCACACTGGCAGATGGCCAGCAGCAGACTGAAGGTCATCTGCGCCACACTGTAAGTAGAGTACCCCGGCACGTTGGCTACTGCCACCCCATGGCGGCGGCAGGCTTCAAGGTCGATATTATCCGTGCCGGTGGCGATGATACCCACCCACTTGAGGTTCGGGCACTGCGCCAGCACTGCTTCGTCAATGCGGCACTTGTTGATGAGCACCAGTTCTGCATCCCCGATGCGGGGCGCAATATCGGCGTAGTCGGTGCGCACATAGCTGGTGGTGTCCGGCACCAGTGCCTTTACCCCGGACCAGTCCAAGTCCCCTTCTTCCATCACATAGCTTTCCAGAATCACTGCCTTCATAATTTTCCATTCCCTCTCTGGTTTACGTCATTCCGTTTCTTTCAGCGGATAGAGCGCCAGTGCAAGACTGCCGCCGTAGGGGCGGCTGTCCAGCGCGGCATAGCCCTTTGCCAGCAGCAGCGCCAGCTGTACCCTGTCCTCCAGCGGCACCCACACCGGTGCAGTGCGGACGGGCGCGCAACCGGTGCACAGCAAAAAGCAGGGCGCAAGGCTTTCCAGCGGGCGCAGCGCCCGCAGCCCAAAGCCCTGCCGGAAATACAGCGGCAACAGCGCTGCCGCCGTTTCGGTGCACTCTACCACCGCCCATGCCGTACCCTTGCGGCGCAGCCGGTCTGCCCGGGCTGCGGCAATTTCCACCAGCCGGGCGGGCAGCTCCTCGCCGGTATTTACCGGCGGGGTGAGCAGGCAGCCGCCCTCCAGCTGTCGGCGCCCCAGCCAGCTGCGCAATGCCGCTGCGGCGGCGGTATCGGCGGTAAGGGGCAGCACCAGCAGCGCTGCCCCGGCTGTGCCCCACGCCTCGCCTGCGGTCAGCATCCGCAGCACCTCGGAGCAGGGGCGGTAAAACCCCGCCCCGCCGCAGCGCACCAATGTAAAAAATTCCTCGGCGGAAAGCCGCCGTACCTGCCGCTGACGCGGCGGGTCGCATACCTGGATCATTTGCAGTTCCTCCGTTCTGTCGTTCTTTCCATCAGCATACGGAAAACTGCGTGCGAATCGGCGCGAAACAGCGCGCCTTACAGTGCAAAAATCAGTCCAGCGAGACGTCCTCGCTCAGTACCTGCCCGATGGGCTTTGCGATGCACAGGTCGGCAGAAGCATCCGCTCCGGTGGGCTGCATATTGATGACCACCAAATTATCGCCCCGGAAATACCGGATGAGCCCGGCGGCGGGGTACACCACCAGACTGGTGCCGCCGATGATAAGGGTATCGGCATGGCGGATGGCATCCACCGCGCCGGACAGCACCTCCTCGTCCAAGCCCTCTTCGTAAAGCACCACGTCCGGCTTTACGATGCCGCCGCACTCGGTGCAGCGGGGCACACCGGTGCTGTTTGCGATGAAATCCACATCGTAGAACTTTCCGCAGCGGGTGCAGTAGTTACGCAGGGTGCTGCCGTGCAGCTCGTACACGGTTTTGCTGCCTGCCGCCTGATGCAGGCCGTCAATGTTCTGGGTGACCACAGCCCGCAGCTTGCCCTGCTGCTCCAGCTTTGCCAGCCGCAGATGGGCGGCGTTGGGCTTTGCACCCTTTACGATCAGCTTGTCGCGGTAAAAACGGTAAAACTCCTCCGGGTTTTCCTCCCAGAAGGTATGGCTGAGGATGGTTTCGGGCGGGTAGTCGTATTTCTGGTGGTACAGGCCGTCCACGCTGCGGAAATCCGGGATGCCGCTCTCCGTAGAAACGCCCGCGCCGCCAAAAAAGACGATGCTGCTGCTTTTTGCAATGATGTCTTCCAGTGCCTTGACCATAGTTGAAACGCCCCTTTCCTCATGGAAGCTTTTGTGTTAAGATAATACCAGTATAGCACATTCTTGCAGGAAAGGAAGAGGCCGGTTTTGAACGTCTGGTACATCAACAGCATCCTTGGTGCCATCTGTCTGGAGGAGGAAAACGACGCGCTGTGCGGGGTACATTTTTGCCCGGACGGTGCGCCGGAGCTGGAACCTCTGCCACGCAGGGTGGTGGAAACGCCCCTGCTGCAGGAGGCCGAGGAGCAGCTGAACGAATATTTTGCCGGGGTGCGCCGGGAGTTCGACCTGCCGCTGGCGGCAAAGGGCACGGCCTTTCAGCAGGCGGTATGGGCGCAGCTGCGCAAGATTCCCTATGGGGAGGTGCGCACCTACGGACAACTGGCGGCGGCGCTGGGCAAACCCAAGGCAAGCCGCGCCGTGGGCAGCGCCTGTCACCGCAACCCGCTGTGCATCGTGGTGCCCTGCCATCGGGTCATCGGCGCAGACGGCAGCCTGACCGGCTACGCCGAGGGACTGGAGATCAAGGAATATCTGCTGGAACTGGAACGATTTTAAGAGAATGATAAAGGCTGCTGCGCATCGTTTGCGCAGCAGCCTTTGGTGTTTTATGCAGTTTTAAAAGCCCGTAGGCGGGACGTAATAGCTTGGGATAGACCCGCTTTTGGGCATAGCTGCGGCCTGCTGGCGCAGCGCCGAGCGGGTAACCTCTGCCCAGGAATACTGGGTCATATACTCGCCCCGGTAGGAGTTGAAGGCTGAGCGGTCTCCCCGCAGGAAGTTATAATAATCGCAGTCCACCTTGCTGGTATCCAGCGCCAAGGTGCTGCGGCCGCGTACCAGCAGCCCGTTGACCCCTGCATCCTCCAGCGTATGGCTGAGGTCAAAGATCAAATTGCGCAGGTGGCTGTGCAGCGAGGCGGTGTCGGGCTTATCCTCCCACAGGACAGCCAGCATCTCGCCGTTGGTACAGGTGGCGCCGTTGCGGTCCACAAGGTAGGCCAGCAGCTCCTTGCTTTTGCTGCGCTTGAAGGAGAGCGGACGTCCGCCCACAAAGATCTCGAAGTTGCCGAAGCACTGGATCTTGATGCCCACAGGTGCCGTTTCCGGCGGGTAGCGCAGATTTTCCAGCACATTGCGCACGTCCGCCTCGTTGGCGGGCTTGAGCAGAAAACCGCTGACGAAGATCTGCAATGCTTCCAGTGCATACTCCGGGTGCTCGGTGACCACGATGATATTGCAGCGGGGCTGCAATTTCTGAATCATGCGGGCAAGGGCAAGGCCATTCATGCCCGGCATTTCCAGGTTCAAAAAGGCAGCATCCATCGGGCCCTGCCGCATCCACGTCAGGGCATCGTCAGTCGTCATGGCACTGATATAGTCACAGTCCGGTGCCACCCGGCACAGGATGCGGATCAGCGAATTGATCGCAAGCTGACCGTCATCCACAACCAGTATTTTCATAGCTTCTCCCCCTATCTGCTTACGCAAAACAATTCCCCGCTGTTAGTTTAGCACGCTGCAAACTTTTAGGCAAGTTTTTTTCCGGAAAAGCCCAAAAAAGAAACGTTTTCGCCCAGATATCTGTCCATCTTCTCCTGTCTCTTCAAGTCATTTTCGCAGCTTCGGTCGCCTTTTTCGACGAAATACCGGAGCATTGCGCGCTCAATTGATATATCAAATCAGCGTTCATTTGTCCCCGCTTCCCGCCGGAAGGCACGGCTTTTCCCCGACAAACACAAGGCCGCTGCACCGGTCTTGTGCAGCGGCCTTGTGAATAATTTGCGTTTGGCGTGCTCTGCGGCGCGCTCCAAACGTTTTTTCACGGGTTCTTCAATGGAGATCCAGCTCCGGCGGGACATCCAGCTGGTCGGAGACATATTTCCCATTCTTTTTGCGCTGACGCACACACTCGGTAAGCAGATATTCGATCTGCCCGTTCACCGAGCGGAAGTCATCCTCTGCCCAAGCGGCAAGGGCATCGTAGAGTTTAGCGTTCAGGCGCAGGGGCACCTGTTTTTTCGGCTCTGCCATATCAGTACAGGCTGCCGCTGTTCACGATGGGCTGGGCATCGCGGTTGCCGCACAGCACCACCAGCAGATTGGATACCATTGCCGCCTTACGTTCATCGTCCAGTTCCACTACCTTGTTCTCGTTCAGACGATCCAGCGCCATTTCCACCATGCCCACAGCGCCGTCCACGATCATCTTGCGGGCGTCAATGATGGCACTGGCCTGCTGGCGCTGCAGCATGACCGCTGCAATTTCCGGTGCATAGGCCAGATAGGTGATGCGGGCCTCCACCACTTCGATACCTGCCTCGGCCACGTTCTTCTGGATCTCGTCCCGGATGCGGGCAGCCACCACCTCAGAGGAGCCGCGCAGACTGCCCTCGTCGGCCACGCCGTCGCCGGTGGTGTCCACGTTGGGAGAAACATCATAGGGGTACACCCGCACCACGTTGCGCAGGGCGCTGTCGCACTGCAGGGAGAGGTATTCCTTATAGTTATCCACGTTGAACACAGCCTTGGCGGTATCGGTCACGCGCCAGATGACTGCAATGCCGATCTCCACCGGATTGCCCAGACAATCGTTGATTTTCTGGCGGGAGTTATTCAGGGTCATCATCTTGAGCGAGATTTTTTTGCTCATGGACTCGACGCTCATCTGAGCATTCTGGCCGTTATTGCCAAACAGCGCAGCCACGCTGTTTTCCTTGCTGTTCACGTCTCCACTCTGGCTCAGGCGGGTGCCTGCGGCGGGGTTGACGGCGGTACAGAAGGGGTTTACCCAGTAAAAGCCCTGTCCCTTCAGCGTACCGATGTAATCACCAAACAGAGTGAGCACCAGCGCCTCCTGCGGCTTTAACACCTTGAGACCGCAGAACAGGAAAATGCCTGCGATCCAATACGCAATGGACAAAATCAGCAGCGGAATGCCCAGAAACAGCCGGTGCGGCCGATCTGCATTGAGCAGCGTGATACAGAAAATGAACAGGGCAATGGACACCACATAGCCCAGCAAGGTGAGTAGCAGCATGGCCATACCGTTTTTGCGGGTATTCAAAATTTTCTCTTCCATAACAAGTCCCTCCTTATCAGGGTCGGAAACGTTTCTTTGTGATATCAAAATCATATCATTTTATAAAAAATTTGTCAAGTACTTCCAACAAAAAATCCCCGCCTGCCCGGGTAAAGCGGGCAAAGCGGGGTCAAATGTTATAGGAGCACCGCGCACCGGGCAAGCAGGGTTTCAGGCGTCTGCCTGCGCTTCTCCCCCGATCAGCACCACGGCAACATCATTGACGTTGGTACCGGTAGCACCGGTGATGATAAGCCCCTCCACCGCCTGCAAGGCGTGGTAGGCATCGTTGTTTTGCAGGGTATCGAACACGTTCCGGCCCGCTGCTGCCAGTGCTGCGGCGGTGTCGCCGTCCACATAGCCGCCGGCGGCATCGGTGGGGCCGTCGGTGCCGTCACTGCCCACGGAGAACACTGCGGCGTTCTGTCCCGCCAGCGCCGGGGCTGCGGCCAGCGCCAGTTCCTGATTGCGTCCGCCCAGCCCTTTGCCGGTCAGGTGCACCACGGTTTCCCCGCCCGCGATAAAGGCCAGCTTTTTTCCTTGTCCCGCATGGGTGCGGGCGATGGCACCCAGAAAGCTGCCTGCCTCCTTGGCTTCGCAACAGAGCCGGTCGGTGAGGAGGATGGGCTCATATCCCAGCTCCCGGCAGGCTTTAGCGGCAGCAGTGCACAGCTCTCGGACGCTGCCGGTGATCTGTGTGGTCACATTGTCAAGGGCTTTCGGCGTTTCCTGCGCCAGCAGCGCCTTTGCCTGTTCTGACAGGTTCAGGCGGTATTTTTCCGCAATGGCAAGCGCTTGTGCACAGGTGGAGGAATCCGGCACCGCCGGGCCGCTGGCGATCATATCCAGCGGGTCGCCCAGAATATCGCTGAGCACGATGCTGAACACCCTTGCGGGCGCGCAGTGCTGTGCGAACCGACCACCCTTGACAGCGGACAACCGCTTGCGGATGGTATTCATCTCCACGATATCGGCTCCGCTGGCAAGGAGCTGATTGGTGATGTCCTGCAATTCCCCGCCGGGGACAAGCGGCTTTTCAAACAGGGCGCTGCCGCCGCCGGAAAGCAAAAACAGCACCGTGTCCTCTGCGGTCAGCCCCTGCACCAGCGCCAAAGCTTTTTCGGTGGCTGCAAAGCTGTTGTCATCCGGCACGGGATGGCCCGCCTCATAACAATTTACACCGGGGATTCCGCCTTTTACATGGCCGTACTTGGTCACCACCACGCCGCCGTCCACGCGCCCCAGTGCCTGCACGGCGGCATGCGCCATCTGCCATGCGGCCTTACCTGCCGCCACCAGCAGCACTCTGCCGCCCCTAGGCTGAAAGTTTTCCAGCGCGCGGCACACCGCTTTATCCGGCAGCACCGCCTGAATGCTAGAGCGAATGATTTCATCCGCATCCCGCCGCAATGTGGTATTCATAATACAGTCCTCCTAACAGAGTTTGCCCATTCTCGATCCGAATGACCTGCTGCGCAATTTCCGAGTGATGCAGGGCTTTACGCGGTCAGGTCTTTTTTGCCGGGGTTCAGGACGAGCCACACGCCCTCACCTTCACGGCTGCGGTTTTCGTGGCTGCCATAGTAGACATAGAGCTTGCTCAGGGATACCGCACCGATCTCTTCCGCAGTGGGGGCGGCGGCAGTCAGGGCTTCGGCGGTGACTGCGCCGTTCTCGGCTTCGCTCACGTCTGCCCATGCGGTCTCGTTGGCAGTCGTCAGTTCATTCACCTCGGCACGGCCCATGTATGCCGGAATATGTTCCGGGTCAAGGCCGATGGCCTCGGTAAAAGACTCCACAGCCTCGGTGTAGTTCAGCTCGGTCAGGTATTTCCGTCCCAACTCGATCTTATCCGCTGCCGTAACCGCTTTTTTGCTTTTTTCAGTTGCTACATTTTGTATTCCTCCAAAGCGCAACCCCAAGGTTATGCTTCAAACATTTTCCAGCTGACACAGCCGTCCAGCCAGAATTTTCCGTTTCCAGAGGTCATGCGCACCTTATTCTGTGCATCCAGATCGTTAAAGTGCCACCACTCCGAGGCCAGCGGTGTCATGCCTGCATTGGTACAGTACCCCTGCAGCCGCCGCGCACCGTCTGTCATGGATGCCGATGCAGTGGCCCGCTTCCATGCGGTGGCCGAATTAGAAGTTACCGGGCCGGTAAAGCAGGCCGCCGCACTGCTCAGCTCGTGCATGGCAGAGGGCATGGCGTATTCCTCACCGGTCACCTGTACAAAGGGACACCCCGCCATGCCGTGCTCTGTCTGCTCAGTGATGCGCAGCAGGGTCGTGTCCATTGCCACACCGCGCTGATGGTTGGAAAGAGACGTTGCAATAAACCAGCCGATATTCCACGCGCCCTTGTTCAGCGCCGTCATCAGTTCCTTGTCCGTCCTTGCCTTGGCGTACACTGCATCCTTTACCAGCATCTGCACCTCATAGGGCCGGAATGTCTCTATGATCTTTAGGCAATCGCCCGCCTTCAAAGCATTTTTCTGCGCTGCACCAACCTTTTTTGCCATAGCGTAATTGATAGGCATTAGATACTCATCCCGCCCAAGGCGCTGGTTGTAGAACAGGCCGTCATACAGTTTCTGTCCCGTAATGCCTTCAATATCCTTTCCGCAGGTTTTAAAGATCGATGCCTTGGCATTGGGGTTTTCGTATACGATGGAAGGCAGAACATCGGGCAGATTGATCATACACAGTTCATTTTCCAACCAGCCCACGGTGCCGTCCAGCAGGCAGACCTGCCAATATGCGCCAGACTCCTGCCGGATATAAAACATATCTCCCGCTGCAAGTCTGCGCAGTACCGTACTGGCCCCATCCGGTCTCTCGTACAGCAGCATCACAGCCGCCCCTGCAAAGCCTGTTGAACCTTCCAACGGCAGTTCGAAGTTCTGGGGAACGCGGATGCCATCCCGCAGAACTGCATTGTCGTCCAGTGCTGCATTCCACATCGGTCCGGTTTCAGAGACCGGATCACTGACTTCCTGCTGCTGCCAGCTGACAGCCCGCTCTTCCACTGTGGGGTTCTGGCAGCCCGTCAGAAGCCATGCGCATGCCATGGCCGAAAGGCACAGAAAATCACGTCTTGTTGTTTTCATGTATTTTCCGTCCCTTCTTCCTGCTGTTCCTGTGCCGGAGTTTCCGGCGCTGTCGGTGCCTTCAATGCGGTCTCCTGCTCTGCCGCCGATCCCTCCGGCGACTGCGTCGGCTGTTGTGCCGCCGGGGCAGTCTGCCCCGCTTCCGTTGTTTCGGTCTGTGTCGGCTGCGCTTCCAGCAGTTCTTCCTCCGGCGGTTCGCCCTCTGCATCCTTTGCAAGATCGTCCTCCGGTGCCTGATCCCCAACCGGCTGAACACTGCCGCTGCCGTTCAGGTTGCTGCTAAGTGCGCCCTCCCCGAATGTGCCCGACTGACTGACGCCGTTGATAAAATAGTAGCTTTTTTCATGGGAATGATCCCATCCCTGCTTCAGTTCACCATTTGTCCCAAAAGCATAGGGCTGGCCGTCGATCACACACCACCCGGTCATCTGATTTCCGCTGCCGTCCAAATAGCGCGTGCCCGCATCCGTTTCAACCCAGCCGGCCTGACTGACACCGTCCACAAAGAAATAATCCTTTCCATCGGTCTCTGTCCAGCCCTGTGCCGGTGCGCCGCTGTTGTCGTAGTATTTCAGGACGCCGTCCGTTTTTTTCCAACCGTTCAGTCGGTTTTTGACCCGTCCATCACTATCCAGTTCCCAGACCTTTCCGTCCTCCTGATAAGTACCGGTGCGCGGATGTCCGGTTTCGTCAAAGCAGTACTGCACTCCGTCCAGCATGATCCAGCCGGTGTACAACTGGCCGGTCTCCGGTTGGAAATAGTAGTATTTTCCGTCTATCTTCGCTTCACCCTGGGTGAGCGCTCCATCTGCGTTGGCATAGCCGACATAGCCGTTCTCTTCGATCCAGCCGACCTTCAAAAAGTTGTTGCTGCCAAAATAGTAGAGCTTATAGTTGATCTCATACAGCCCCTGCGCACGGGTGCCGGTAGTCGGCGAGATATAGTAGCGATGCAGTCCTTCGCCGTGCCACCCCGTAGTCTTACTCTGGATCGCTTTGTAAACTCCAAAAGCGGCCCCTGTGAGCAGACACAGGCACACCAGTACTACACCGACGACTTTCAGCGGCCTTGCCGCCCTTCTTCTGCGCGTATTCTGCGTCACGCTAAACCGATATCGTTTGATCTTCTGGCGTTTCATTCTCATCTTCCCATATAAAGATTCAGCCCCCGGTGGAATGCCAGAGGCCGAATTTCATGTTTAATAGGCGTCCTGTACCGTCTCTTTACCGTTTTCACGGTAGGTCGTCACAGTAAAGCCGTTGTAATACAGCAGGCCATCCTCGCCATCACCGATGCAGCTGGAAGCATACTCCGAACTGTTCGGCTTGCCAATAGCGGCATACAGCTTGGAAACGTCTTTGCCCACATACTTCAGGGCAGTTTCCAGGCTGGCAGTTTCTGCCGGAGCAGTCTCTGTAACGGGCTTGCTTTCCACAGGCTCCGTCTTTTCTTCTTTGGAGGAAGCAGCCGTCTCCTGCTTTGCAGGCTTAGATTTTGCCGCAGTCTCGGCCTTGGATTCTGCCTTGGATTCCGCCTTGGATTCGGCCGGTTTCTCCGATGCCGCCTCGCTTACCGCAGAAGAAGCTTCAGAAACTGCCTCCGAGACTGCCTCGCTTTCCGGCACAGCCTCCGACGAAGCAGCCTCCAATGCCACAACGGAAACCGATTCGGATTCCACAGCCGAGGAAGCGGTCGTTTCTGCTTTTGCCCCGCATCCCGATGCCAGAAGCATCGCACCGCAGAGCACTACACCCATCATCTTATAGTTTACATTCATTTTGTTTGTTCCTTCTTTCTATTCTTTCAGTCAGTCGGCCAGGGCGCAGAAGACCCATTCACCGTCCGACAGAAATGCTGCTTTTAGTTGCTGCTCCCGCACATTCTGCGGAAGATACGCCGTAAACGGCTGTGTTCCCTCTCCGCAGGGGGAAGCTTCGTAGGTTCCGGTCTCTGCCAGAATGTAGATTGGAGAGTCGTCATCCACACGCTGCCCGCTCAGATCGCCTGTCAGGCAGAAAGTCCCCTCCATTCGGCTGTCCTTCCGTTGTGCCTTCGCGCTTGTACCGGTATCTGCCGCCGGGACTGCCGTGCGTTCCGGAGCAGGCATTTCCGGGGCGCGTTCCAGCAGCCAGTTCAGGTTGCGTTCCACCAGTTCCACCAGCAGCACATCGGGCTGCTCTTCTGTAACAGCCGTCAAAAGGTAGGGCATATTCCGGGAGAAACAGGCGTTGCCGTAGCTCTGTGCCAGAAAAGGATGCAGATTGATGCCAAAGGAATCGCGGTATACAAAAATGCTTCCGTCTGCCGCCGAATTTTCCGTGTGGATCGTGATATCATCTGCCGAGTGGAATTTTTCGTCATACTGATAGGTAAAGTCGTATACCGTATCCTGTTCCGTCTCGTTTCCGGCAGGGTACACCATCTCATACAGGTCGCCGGTATGCGGGGATGTTTTTCCATTGATGCAGGAATCAAACTCCGCTTCAGAGCCTTTCAGTTCTTTCAGTAAAGTCTGTGCTGCCAGCTGTGCGCCCCGCATATTCCAGTGGCTGTCCCGACGGTAATACAGCTGCTCTTCGTGGTCAGACAGTGTTTTGAACAGATCCACATACCGGACATTCTGCTGTTCCATCTGCTGCTGAAGCAGTTGGGCGTTCCGTACGGAGGCTGCCATATACCGTGCCGGCATCTGACCGCTATACAGGGAATTTTTATTGGGTGCGATGGTAAAGCAGAACCCAATGCCGTTCTCTTCGCAGTATTCCTGCATCAGACCCAGTACATGAGCGGCCGCATAACTCTGCCGGGCTGTAAAGGGTTCTGCGCCGGTATAGTCCGCAAGAGTGCTTTTATAGAACAGCCAATCGTCTTTTCCCAACAGCACACTGCTGCTATCCAGCGTTTTGAGCACGGTTCCGGTAAGCTGATCGTTCAAGGTGATCATCTCATGACGGAGCCCGAAATGATCCGCAAAATAATCCGAAAACTCATTCAGGATACCGGTATTGAAGCTGCCATCCTCTTTCCGTAATTCAGGAAAGGATGCAAGCTGCTCATTGCCCACCGCTTTTTCCGTCTGCCAAGGCATCACAGCCACAGGCAAAATGCAAATTGTGGCAATGACCCCCACAAACAGGATATATCCTAATTTTTTCACTTGCATTTTTCCACCTCAGAACTGGAAATAGATAAAAGGCACATAGGATGCAGCCGACAGATGCAGAATATCCACCAGCAAAAGCGCCAGCGCCCCTGCATAACTCAGTGCCTGAAGGCATGCATACACGCTTCCGGTCTGCTGCTCTGCTTTACGGCAGACCAGCGGCAAAACCGGCATACTGCCCACAAGGCCAACCGCCAGTGCAAACAGGGTCAGCGGGGTCAGACACTGCGCCAGCAGCAGCCCTGTCTGCGCAGAGGCAGAGCCCCCGGAAAACATGGCTCCTATCATTGAGAAGGCCTGCCCCATGTTGTCTGCACGGAAGATCACAAAGCCAACCAGCACCACAAGCAGGGTGTACAAATGTTTCAGCACCGCACACGCAGGGTTCTGCCCGCCTTCGCCATGTTTTCCCAGCCCGAACAGCTTTTTAACGGCGTCCTCTGCCACGATAAAGAAGCCATGCCACAGGCCCCAGACGATAAAGGTCCAGTTTGCACCATGCCACAGCCCCGTGCAGAAAAACACGATCAGCTTGTTCCAGTAAGTCTTTGCCTTGCCCTTCCGGTTGCCGCCCAATGGGATATACAGGTATTCCCGGAACCAGGTGGAAAGGGAGATATGCCATCTGCGCCAGAATTCCTGAATACTGGCCGAGACGTACGGATAATTGAAGTTTTCCTTGAAGTGGAACCCAAAGCACAAGCCCAGACCGATGGCCATATCGCTGTATCCGCTGAAGTCGAAATAGATCTGCATCAGATAGCACACTGCGGCCAGCCAAGCCGTCCGGCTGTCCAGCACAGAGCGGTCGGCGTTGTAGATCAGTGCTACAACATTGCCGCAGATATCGGCGATCAGCAGCTTCTTGCTCAGGCCCACAATAAACCGGCGCAGGCCTTTTGCCAGCTGCTCCAGCGTATTTCGGCGGCTATGGATCTCATCTGCCACGTCCTCATAGCGGATGATCGGTCCTGCCACCAACTGTGGAAACAGAGCAATGTACAGCAGTACATCCCGGAAATGAGTGCTCTTCAGGCGTTCATTCCGGTATACATCGATCACATAACTCAGCCCTTGAAAGGTGAAGAACGAGATACCCACCGGCAGAACGATGGAAGGCACCGGGATCGTCACGCCCGGCAGCCGGTCTACTGTCTGTACCAGAAAAGTCAGATACTTGAAAATACCCAAGACTCCCAGATTAACGGCCACAGCGGCATAGAGCACGCTCTTTCGCCCGGAGACGAACAGACCGGCCAGATAATTGCAGAACACAGAGAACAACAGCAGCAGAACATACCACAGCCCGCTGAAGGCATAGAACAGCAGACTGGCTGCAACGAGCCAGAGATTTTTTGCTTCCCGCCCGGGCAAAAGATAATAGCATCCCAGCACGATGGGCAAAAACAGAAACAAGAAAATTACGGAACTAAAAACCATTTTTCGGCTACCTCAGCAATCACGGAAACTGGTAGCTGAACACCGTTTTATTCAGCGGCATTTTATACATATTATATTCTGCATGGCCGTATCTGCCGGCACGATAGCCCCACTCCAGTTCCACATCATAGATATAGGGAACTCCGTTCTCGCAGATCATGACCCATGCATGGTCCGAGTCCTTGCGGCCCACACCGCCAGACACTACATAGGCATTGTAGCCCAGCCGCCGGGCCATATAAAGGAACTGGCCTGCAAAGCAGTAGCAGTTGCCCTTTTTGTGTTCAAACATGAACAAAGCGCTCTCTTCTGCCCAAGCCGTTGTGCCTCTTGCCTGATGCGGACGGGCAAGGTATGCGCCGTGATCCCGGACATACAAATAGGCGGCGCGCAGCTTTTGCGCCTTCGTCATGCCAGAGTTTGTGCACGCAGCCAGTGCCTGATCCACATAGCTGTCCAGCGTTGCATTGCCAGAGGTATAGCGGCCATTCGCATCAAAAGTAAGGTATTCTACCGCGCTGTTCGTCAGGAACGAGCCATCCTCTTTGACATAGTACATTCCTCCGTCGATCTCGTGCAAACCCTTGGCGTACCGATCGATGGCATAGCCATTCTTCGAAACATGATACAGCTTGCCGTCAATCGTCACAAAGCCACCTGTGCCGGTGCGTCTACTGACTGCACCGCGTATGCAGTCGGCACCAGAAGCATGGCCGACATTGCAAGAATAACAGCCGTTACACTAAGTTTTTTCAGCATTTTTTCATACCCCTTAATCGATTGATTTTTATTGATACTCGTTCCAGATCTGTTCCTTCAGCTTTTTTTCCTGCCTGCGCAGGATCCATGCTGAAACGACTGCCGCAACAGCCGAAACGATCATGCCAACGATTCCAACCACACAAAAGATTTGTCCGGTAGACGCAGGTATTCCCTCCTTATTTGAGCCATCCGCTGGTGCGGAGCTGGTCGATCAGAAGATAGGCCATCTGCATATCAAAACGATAATCCGATGGATACTGCTCCTGCAGATCTTTCAAAACCTTTTCAGCTTCACTGTACTGATCCAATGCCTGCAGTACAGTTGCCAGATTCAACCGGGTGGCAATAGTATCGTAGCCGCTGTCCACCAGTTCCTCCAGCAGCTGCTGCGCTTCAGCATAGTATTCTTCTGCATTTTCTTTGTCAGATGCTGCCTGCTGCATCATAAGATCCGCAAGCATCTCCTTTTGAAGCACAGCCTGACCTTCCGGAAGGTTCTGGCATCCCTGTTTCAGAATGCGCACAGCCTTTTCCATATCGTCCTGATTCAGCGCTGCATTTGCGGCTGACAGGTAAGCATGGCTCAGGAGCTGCGGGTCCTCCACCTCATTGAACACTTTTATGTAAAGCGCAAGCGCCTGATCATAGTTCTTTTGCAAGGACAGAATTTCTGCCGCAACCAGATCACAGTCACCGGAGGAAGCGCCTTTTTTCTGCAATGTATCCAGCTTCTGCTGTGCCTCTTCCAGCTTTCCATCATTGGCAAGTGCAATAGCAAGACCCCCGATAGCTTTCAGTACCTGCTCCCTGTAACCGGACGGCCGCCTGCAGTTCCAGCACCGCATTGGCGTAATCCTTATCATAATACTTAAAGATCGAGCAGATCGTAGAGTACCCCACTCTACAGCCACTATTCTTTTTTAGATTTTACAGCTAATTCCGCAATCGGTCAATGAAAAACACTCCAAAATCCAATTTTTTTGGGAGGGGAAAAAAATTGTTTGACGCAATCGACAGTATTGCCAAAAACCTGACAATTTGATTGTATGCTCCGTCAAACAGGCCCATTAAACAAAAGGAATTGTATCGCCGATGCAGGCGTTGGGCGTGGATATCCAGACCATCCAGAGCATCGTAGGCCATGCCGATACCGAGATGACTGAGCATGATCTCCATGTTCAGGAATCCATTCGGCAGAGTGCGGTCCAGTTGTTCAGCGAGGCATTTTCGGCTTGAAAATTGGACGGAACGGCACGAATTATCGCGAGCCAGCTTTTCAAATCGTTGGCATCAACGCTGGCTCGCATATCGCAGCAGATGATGTTGCGTCAAAAAAGCCCACTTGTCCCTGCGATTGACCAGATAAAATCTTTGGCATTGTGGTCAAAATTGTGGTCAAAGCCAAATGAGGCCAGCCTATAAACAAAAAAGTCCAACGATTTCTAACGTGAAATCGTTGGACTTATGGTCCATCAGAGCTGGACAAATCCGAACTTTTTTCCTCCACCGAATCAGTGGTCAGAGTGTCCTCAAACCGGACGGTTTGGGTTCCATCCTTGTAATTGAACGTAATCAGCATCCGGTCATCGTACAGGAAAATGGCATTGACAAAAATTTCAATCAACGCTTTTCGTTGCTTTTTCTGCGAAATATCGAACTTTCTGAATTTCATCAGCCAGAACCGGATGAAATTCTCATTGAAGCTGGGCTTCTTCAATTTTTCATCTGCGATTTTTGCAGTCAGTTCATCTTTCTGGATTTCCAGCGCTTCCAGACGCTCTTTCGTTGTCCGGGTGTACAAGCCGTCCTCGATTGCCTTCATCAGGTTGTCCAACTTTTTGTTGACCTCTCGCAGTTGCTTTTCCAGCAGCGGGATCGTTGTGTTCTCCTGATTCTGGACATCCATGACCAGTTGAACGATCTTGTCGATCACCGCATCGTCCTGAATCAGCTTCATGGTTTCCCGGACGACCAGCTCTTCCAGCCATTCTTTCTGCACGGTCTTTTTGTTGCAGCCCTTGCGCCGCTTGACGTTGGCGCATTTATAATAATAGTAGGTGCGTCCGGTAGCACTGGTTCCGCTTTCGCCGAACATCAGCGCACCACACTTGCCGCAGAACAGCTTGGTGGTCAGCAGATATTCCTCGTCTGCCTTGCCACAGGCAGGGGCACGCTTGTTCTTATCCAGACGCTTCTGCACCCGGTCAAACAGGTCTTTCGGAACAATAGCCGGAATCGCATCCGGCACAACGATGTCCCGGAAAGACAATTCGCCAATGTACCGACGGTTCTTCAGCATGGTATTTACGCTGCTGTGGGTCATTTTGCCGCCCAGCATATTGTGGACACCCTTGTCGTTGAGAAAGTTTACGATCTCCACCATTTTATCGCCGTTGTCATACCGCTGAAAGGCTTCCAGCACCAGCGGCGAGGTCAGCGGGTCAAGATGATAAAACTTGTCCTCGTCGATTTTATAGCCAATCGTACCTGTGCCGCCAGTGCACTTTCCTTTCAAAGCGTTCTCGGTCTGACCACGAATCACTTTTTCGGACAGCTCTGCCGAATAGTATTCTGCCATACCTTCCAGTAGCGTTTCCACCAGAATGCCCTGTGAACCCTCGGCAATGGGCTCCATGACGGAAATCAGATGGACACCGTTCTTTTTCAGGATCATCTTGTAATTTGCGCTATCAAAACGATTCCGGGCAAAGCGGTCAAATTTCCAGACGAGAACAACATCAAACAACTTCTTGCCGCTGTCTTTGATCATCTGCTGGAACTCCGGGCGATTGTCCGTTTTGGCAGAGAATGCACGGTCAATGTAGTGCTTGATGACCGTGATGCCGTTCTTTTCGGCGTAGGCAGTGCATTCCCGAATCTGCCCTTCGATGGATTCTTCACGCTGGTTGTCGGAGGAGTAACGAGCATAGATAACAGCAGTCATAGATTCACTTCCTTTTTAACGGGTAAACTTAATATTTCATTGCACGTCCATAATTATTGAGTTTCATAATCTTTTAGACGTTCAAGATCCTGATAATATTGTTTGATTGATAAATTCATACATTGCCTTCTGTTCATTTCCGTTCTCTGTAAAAAGTGTTGACTTCCATAAAAAAGCGAAAAATCGTGTATGCCGGATATAATATTTGAACAGAGTTGGCTCCACTCTCGGAGCTCTTCCGGGGGAAAGTCCAAATCGCCTTCTTTACAATACAGTTCATTAATTCTAGATAGGGCATCTGCTACAAGATTCACAAACTCCTCTTCGGTTCGCTCGTTATTGAGAACTTCATTGTATTGTGCGATAACATATTCGGCCAATGTAATCATTTCTGACAGAATTGATTTTGTTTCTTGTATGATTTCTTCTGCATTCGCAGTATGTTCAGCAGTGTATTCTTTTAATGATTGATAATAAGAATGAATATTGAAATAAATTCCATTTATTACAGCCTCTGATTCTTTTCTTATACGATACCACCATTTTTTATCTTGCGTATCATCCGCCCAAGTAGTGTCACAAATATAGTTTCCCGATACTATGTCTGAATAGTCAAGTCCAAAATAAGCAAAAATCAAGTTGGCTGGCTTATTTTTCCACTTCGATTCTTGTGCTTTGCTATTGAAAATGTTTAATAACTTTATCCTTTCAACAATTTGAAGGTTTATCAAGGACACTTGCTCGAATGATACTGGCTTTTTAAGAATCACTTTAACTGCATAACGTTTTGCAATCCCATTATGAAGCGGCTCGACTGAGCAAATACAATAATCCTCATCATCATAAAAGAACTTTTTCGGAAGATACGGCTTGTAATCCTTAACATCAAAAAAAACAGTGCCGCCTATATTAGCTCTATAAATCGGGAATTGCACGCAATTTGGATTGTTTTTGTTCCATGTTTCTAAAAGTAAGAACAACAATTTGTGTATATCATTCAAATTTTTCTTTCCGTTTCGGATTGTGCACTTACTTGTTATTGCATCGTATAAAAAATCAGTAAACAAGCTGATCGATTTATTTGGGTAAAGTCGAGAAACCTGGCTTGCATTACTAGAAGCAAAAACTGCATACCCTTTTCCTGCAAAATCGCGTACTGTCGATTCCATATCAAAAACAGCAGACCCATCAACTTGAAAGTTCCCCGCAAAACAGCAATCGAGAAAGATCACTTTATTTCGTGCAGAAATTGCATCTAAAAAAGAAATTATATCTTGTGTACATATTAATCTATCACTTAATACCAAGTAATGTTTTTCACTCAATGTTGTCCCATGTCCTGAAAAATAGAATAGTAAAGTATCGTCATCTTGTACAATCCTTTCAATCCCTTTTAATGCTGTGATTAAGTCGTTTGCTGTAACTGTGTTTGTTAATCCGCAAACTATCATATCTTTTTCCGCAACTTCTAGGCCGTAAATAAAGGCATCTTGCATTGCAATAATATCGTTTTTACAAAAGAAGAGGTTATCCGCTCCATCAATAAAGTATTCGCTTACGCCAACGATTAGAGCTTTTGTAGTTCCCATGAGTGCACTTCCTTTTTAACGGACAGCCGAATAACTCTTTGCGTACTTGTAAATTTGCCGGGCGCAGTCAAGGCTCATTTTGCTGGAATCGTTGTGCTTGAGCCACGCATTCACGTTGCCGGGATTCAGTTTCAGGTCTGCATAAATACGATAATTCGTCAGCTGTTTCTTTTGCTGAATCTCTACCACTCTGCGGTGAATCAGTTCTTTTGTATCATTATCGGCAAGAGCAGCATCCCGGACGGAGCAATAACTGCGCCAGACTTTCAGATAGCCCTCCGACAGCTCTGCCGACTGGTTCTGCAAAAGCGCAAGTACCTGCTCCCTCGAATAGCGATTTGAAAGTCGTTCATACTCTGCAAGACACACAGGGTCTTTTGCATAGCGGAGCAGCAGATTTACTTTATCAAACACCAGTGCATAGAGGTACAGCGGCTCTTTCAGCCGTGGATTTTCATGTAAGCAGTTCGCCAGCTTGTGAATGCTGGCAGTCTGAACACCGGAAAGTTCCGTCACATACTGCTTCAAAAAGCCCTCAAATGTCAGCTTCCTCACGGTCTCCACCTCTCCACATACTCCTGATACCGGATGTAGAAGTCCCGATACCGCCACTCATTCAGGATGCTGGCTTTCAGTTCGTCCTCATCTGTTGCAAGATGCTCCAGCAAATCCCAGTCTAGCGAGTTCCTCACAGCTTCGCTCTCCACGTCCGCCTTGTCGGTATCACGGAAAGAGCAAAGCTTTGCAATCACCAGATCTTCCAGACTGGGTGTGTAGAACTGAACCTTTGTGCCACCGAAGGGCAGCGGTTTCAAACGGTCGGGATAGTTATAGGGAAAATTGTCGATGTAGGCTTCCACATCCGTGTTGATATCGTACTTACCGAGCAAGCCGTACAGTTCTTTCGGAACGCTCAAGGCATCAATGTCATGAGTAGCGCGGGTCAGTTTGCCCAGCAAAATAAACGCACTGCCGCCTACGATCACCATCTGATAGCGGTCGTTATTGTCGATCATCAGATCTGCGTCTTCGTCCAGACGTTCCAGACGCTTGCGGAGGTCATCTAAGATCATCTTTCCCATAAAACAGCCTTTCTTATTTTCAATAATAGTATTTTCTAAAATCATTTTACAGAAAAGGAATCCGATTGTCAAGCACAAATCAACGACATTTCATACAATTCATACTACCATGTTGTCAGTCCACATCTCACACTGGCTAATGACCGTGCTGATTGCCGTATCATAATCTTCCGGTGGATACTTATATTTTTTCAGCAAGTGCTTCACCATCTTACGCATACTCGCACGGGCAGTTTCTTTTTTCTGCCAGTCTATCGTCCGATTTTTGCGCAGCATTTCCGTAAGTTCTCTGGTCAAGTCAATCAATTCATTATTTTGATAGAAGTCCTTTATGTTTTCCGGCTTTGTCAGAGCATCGTAAAAAGCCAGTTCTTCCTGCGTCAAGCCCAGCTTTTTACCATTGTTATACAGTTCTGTAATCTCCTGTGCCGTTTTCAGAAGTTCCTTGATGACCTCCTCGTTTGTAATCAAGCCATTGTAGTAAGAGTTCATCAACTGTGTAATCTTTTCTGAAAACTTCTGAGACTGCACAACATTTGTCCGTTTATACAGTGAAACTTGCTCTGCCATAAGTTTTTTCAAAATTTCTACGGCAATGTTCTTTTCTTTCATTTTTGAAATTTCATCCAACACCGCCGGGTCAAACAGGCTGATATTTTCATCTGCCTTCTTACTGTCAAATAAACTGATAACACCTTGACTCTGGATACTTGCTTTCAGCAGTTCATTGATTTGAGCATTGATTTCTTTCAAAGAAAGTGTCTTGCCGCCACTCCCACCATAGGTGATCTTCACCACCGTAGAACGGACTGCTTCCATATAGGCCGCTTCATGTCGCTCCCGCTCCGTGGTCATGCTGGAACACAGCGAATGCGACTGTTTCAGCAACAGAGCTTCTCGCAGGAACAGATCTTTGCGCTTGGGTGCTTTTGCGTCCAGAACAAAGTTTACGCCGCCAGTGACCAGCTTTGCCATCATCAACAGAGAACCGCCAATAAATCCGCTGAAATCAAAGCCGTGCAACAAATCTTTGCACACCTGAAGCTTTTCCTGAAACTTTGGATAAGCAACTTTGGCAATGTCCATATCGCCATATCGGGACTGGTCACGCTTGGTATACTCCTTCATAGCGGCTTTGAGGGCAGACGCAATGCCAACGTAATCTACAATCAAGCCGCCCTCTTTGTCCTTAAACACGCGGTTGACACGCGCGATGGCCTGCATCAGATTGTATCCGTGCATTGGCTTGTAAACATACATCGTGGCCAGTGAAGGCACATCAAAACCTGTCAGCCACATATCCACAACAATGGCAATCTTCATCGGGTCATCGTTGTCTTTGAATTTCCGGGCAAGTTCTTCTTTGTGAGATTTTGTGCCGATGATTTCTTTCCAATCCTCCGGGTCATTGTTGCCACCAGTCATAACTACGCCGATTTTTTCGTTCCATGTCGGGCGCAGCTCCAGAAGTTTTCGATAAATCTTCATCGCAATCGGGCGCGAATACGCCACGATCATCGCCTTGCCCGTCAAAAGATTAGCGCGGTACTTTTCGTAATGGGTGACAATATCTTCACACAGCGATTGAATGGTAGAATCTGCTCCCAACACACTTTCCATCTGTCCCAGCATCTTTTTGCTTTTTTCAATCGTTGCAGCGTCCGATTGCTGTTCCAGCGCATCGTAGGTCGCATCAATCAAGGCCAGTGTATTCTGGTCAAGGTGAAGTTTGATAACACGGCTCTCATAGTAAACTGGACGCGTTGCTCCATCTTCCACAGCCTGCGTCATATCGTAAATATCGATATAATCACCAAAAACTTCACGCGTATTTCTATCTTTTGCCGAAATCGGCGTTCCTGTAAAGCCTATGTAGGTTGCGTTCGGCAGGGCGTCATGAATAATACGGGCATTACCAATGACCGTATGTGCTTCTTTTTCACCCTGTTCATTTTCTTTAATGACTATTTTTTCATCAAAACCATACTGTCCACGGTGGGCTTCATCCGCCATTACCACAATATTTCTACGTTCGGACATTGGCTTCTCGCCACGCTCAAACTTGAACATCGTGGTGAAGATAATGCCGTTTGCTTTTCGACCATCCAGCAGCTTGCTTAGATTTTCCTTGCTGGTTGCCTGTACAGGTGTCTGGCGCAAAAACGGCGCGCACCTGGCGAACTGCGTGTAGAGCTGATCGTCAAGGTCAATGCGGTCCGTCATCACAACGATGGTGGGGCTATCCAAAGCTTCTTGCAGTAAATGGGCGTAGAATACCATCGACAACGATTTTCCGCTGCCCTGCGTATGCCAGAACACACCACCCTTGCCATCCGTTTTAGTGGCAATTTTGGCTTTTTCAATTGCTTTCCGCACTGCAAAATATTGGTGATATCCAGCCAAAATCTTAATCGGCTTTTGCCCATCACCGGAAAACAGGATAAAGTTTTTCAGAATGTCCAGCAACCGCTCTTTCTGGAACATTCCCTCATAGAAGGTGTCAAACTGCGCATAGGCGGTGTTCTCGTAATCGCCATCTTTCGTTTTCCACTCCATAAAACGGTCAAGTCCAGAAGTGATTGTTCCCGCCTTATTGGTCGAAAGGTCGCTGATTACGCAGATTGCATTATAATAGAACATCGAAGGGATGTCCTTCATGTAGTTCCGAATCTGGTTGTATGCGTTTTCTGCGCCCACTTCGTCCTTGGAAGGACTTTTCAGTTCCATCAAAACCAGCGGCAAGCCATTGATAAACAAAATAATATCCGGGCGGCGGTTGTTTCCATTTTCCACGAAGGTATACTGGTTTACCACATAGAAATCATTTTTGTCTGCATCTGCATAATCAATCAGCTTTACTACCGAAGACCGTTCTTCACCCTTGACTGCGTATTTGACCGTAATACCGTTTTGCAGATAGTCCATAAAAATAATATTCTTCTGCAACAGGCTTCCCGCATCAAAATCATTCAGTTTCAGGATGGCTTCATCAATTGCCACAGCCGGAAGGCTGCGATTCAGCCGCACCAGACAATCCCGCAAAACATCGTCCAGCAGAGGGCGGTTGTAATCTGTTCGGTTCATATCAGGAGCATAAATGTGGGTGTAACCCATATTTTCAAATAGCTCTATGACCGCTTGTTCAAAGGTATCTTCGGTAAATGAAAGCATGATTTTTCTCCTCAACTATTATCCGAAGTTGCTGTATTCGATTCTTGCTCAATGGCATTCACAATCTTTGTAACGATAGAATGCGCCGCTCTTTTTGCCACCGCGCGTCCCATCGGCGTACCATTATCCAATGTATCCGTTAGTGCCAATCGAACTTTACTGAGTCCAATTTCCTTACGATACCAATCCGGCATCAAATTCTTTTGAATTGCAACGTAACAATCATCAAAAATTTCTGGATGCACAGCATTATGCAATGCTTCTCGAATAATCTCGTCCACTTTATCGTCTGAAGCATCTGAATCGCGCACTTCTTTAATACTTGTTATCGGAACGTCTGTTTTCACAAACCGATCAACCATAGGCTTTTGCGTGTTCGCATAATTGCTTTTAATATATGCCATCTGGTGCTCAAGTTCCGGGAACAGCGTTCCTTCGTTGATATTGTAAAAACTCAGTTCCTCTAAAATCGCGTCTTTTCTTCCCGCTGGTATTCTAAAACTTTGTAGTTCAAACTCGTCTTGAACATCGCTATATGCCCGTTTAACAATACTCTGTCCGATTTTTTCTTTAAGCTGAACATTATATTTTCCGCAGATTAAAAAAGAACCGCTTTGCCGCACCAATCTTTCATTATTCAAATTGGAAATCACAAAATAATTTCTTTGAATAATCGAAAGCAAACTTTTATACTCACTTACCCTGCACTCTTCTACTTCTTTATCTGTATAAATTCCATACTTATTCAAATCCGAAAGCAGCTTTTCTAATGTATAATCGCCCGAAATCTCATGGCTCGCTAAATATGCCAACACTTTGATCTCTATGTCGCTATAACTTTTTCCGTAGTCGCGCTTGTAATAGATTTTCCCATCGGTCGGCGGCAATAATGCAGTTTTACCGTCAGTTATCTTTTTCTCTTGATTGTTTTGGCAGGCAAAATACAGTGCCACCAGCGGATTCTCCGTCACATCCAATAGTCTTGTTGGCAACCCATAGTGTTGCAATTTTGCGAGCTTTTCAAAATCTGTTGTCAACTTTCCGAAGTCGTCAGGATTCCGTGTGTAAGCTGCGTTTATCAATTCTGCTTCATGTGGCAGCATCCCACCACGGAACACTCCCGGCATGACATTCCATTCGTTGCTGGCCTGTCCACGGAAGAAATAGTGTTTTGTGCTTACTTCTGCGCCTTCTTCTTTCTTTATTGTTTCCTTTATATCAGAAATGTAGGTCAGGTAGCTATTAAGGTTTGTAACAACGCATTCCTTCGGATTTCTTGTCTTAGCATTATCAAAATCTTCCATATTATCCCTTCATTTCTTTTATAAACGATAATTTAGAGCAGCAAGCCGCCACCTATTTTCAAGAATTATTTATCAACAATGCAAATCCCGTGTGGCAAATCAGCACAATAAGTGACCTTGGAACTGTTGTGGGCGGTAGTACGCCTTCAAAAACCAAGCCTGAATACTATACCAATAATGGTATTGCGTGGATAACGCCAAAAGATTTATCTATCAACAAGTCCAAATTCATATCTCATGGCGAAAATGATATCACAGAACTTGGTTTGAAGAACAGCAGTGCAACAGTCATGCCCAAAGGTACAGTATTGTTTTCATCACGTGCTCCCATCGGATATATTGCAATTGCATCTAATGAAGTTACAACCAATCAAGGCTTTAAGTCTGTTATACCTTACTCGGAAATTGGAACAGCGTTTGTATACTTTTTCTTGAAACACAGTCTTCCGGTTATTGAGAGTGCAGCATCAGGCTCGACATTCAAAGAAATTTCAGGAAGTGCCATGAAGAATATCCCCGCCATCATTCCTGATCGGAACACACTTGACCAATTTAATAGTTTCTGTGCGCCAATCTTTGCACAACAAAAAATCTTGGAAGAGCAAAATCATTCACTTGCTATGCTAAGAGATAGTCTGTTACCTAAACTAATGTCTGGCGCAATTGATATCGCGAGTATTCAGCTCTAAGCCGCTAAATTATCGTTTACCAGAATTTCAATAACTCTCACCAGTGGCGGGAGATTTTATGGAGAAACTGCCACTGCCGTCGTTCTCTGAAATCGTAATAAGGAGATACGGCGATGAAAAATCAAATTATCAACGAGATACAGCGAAAAATGCTGCCGTATCTCAATAACGAACAGTTGCTGCATTTGAAAGCAGTGCTGGAAGCGTCATTTCAAGGTGTCATAATCGAAATGGGTGAAGAACAGCCAAAGGCTGAGGAACAAGATTCGGCAGCAGCGTTCATTACGGCAAAGCGGATAGAAGGCTGTTCCGAGAAAACACTGGCCTACTACTCAAAAACCATCGAAGCGATGCTGAATGGTGTGGGAAAATTACCGCAGCAGATTACAACGGATGATTTACGAAAGTATCTGACGGATTATCAGACACAGCGGCACTCAAGCAAAGTTACGATTGACAATATCCGGCGTATTCTTTCCAGTTTCTTCTCGTGGCTGGAAGATGAAGATTTCATTGTGAAAAGCCCTGTCCGCAGGATTCACAAAGTGAAAACCGCCAAAATCATCAAGGAAACGTACACCGATGAAGCACTGGAACTGATGCGTGACAACTGTTCAACAGTACGAGATTTGGCGATTATTGATTTGCTTGCATCTTCTGGAATGCGTGTTGGGGAATTGGTGACACTTAATCGGGAGGATATCAATTTCAACGAGCGCGAATGTGTTGTATTTGGTAAGGGCAACAAGGAACGATTGGTATACTTTGACGCACGGACGAAAATCCACCTTCAAAATTATCTGGATGAACGGTCAGATAGCAATCCCGCACTCTTTGTGACGCTGAAAGAGCCACATGAACGGTTGATGATTGGTGGTGTGGAAACGATGCTTCGTGAATTGGGACGGCGATTAAAGCTAAATAAAGTGCATCCACACAAGTTCAGACGGACGTTGGCAACGACAGCGATTGACAAGGGGATGCCGATTGAACAGGTGCAGCAGCTTTTAGGACACCAGAAAATTGACACAACGATGCACTATGCAATGGTAAAACAACAAAATGTGAAATTGGCACATAGGAAATTTATTGGATGAGGTGAAAAGATGGCAGTTGTAAAATTGGCTGATATATGTCAAAAAATCGGAAGCGGTGCAACGCCACGAGGTGGAAAAGAGGCCTATCGAGCAGAAGGCATTGCTCTTGTAAGGAGCCAAAATGTTCTGGATTTTTCTTTTTCTAGTGATGGGCTAGCATACATCAATGATGAGCAGGCAGATAAGTTGAGAAATGTTGAACTTCAATCCGGAGATGTTCTTCTCAATATTACAGGCGACTCTGTTGCTCGCGCATGTTTAATGGACGATGATTACTTGCCGGGACGAGTGAACCAGCATGTTGCAATCATTCGTGTTGATGAAAGCAAGGCGGTAAATAGCTATCTGCTGTACTATTTACAATGGCGTAAAAGCCATCTGTTGCAGCTTGCATCAGCAGGCGCAACACGAAATGCGCTGACGAAAGGTATGATTGAGCAATTAGAAATTGACTTGCCTTCACTCGATGAGCAAAGAAAAGTCGTTGGAATTCTTGGTTCTATTCAAAACAAAATAAAACTGAATCACGAGATAAACGATAATTTAGCAGCTTAAAGGTCGATGCCGGAGACATCAAGTTCGCCGGACATCAATTTAGGCAATAAAGCTACTCTCAGTTCTTCGAGGTATGTGTTTTCTGAAATATTAGATGAAATTTGTTTATATAAGGTCGTTACAATCTCATCTAATGGTCTCAATTTTGAAAGGTCACTTGGTAGGAATAACTTGTATTCTGGTAAAGCTTTTTTACTTAAATGTAGAACTGTTGTACCATTTACATATCCCAAGCAATGCGCCTTGAATTTCTTGTCTTGAAGAATTGCAGCAAGGAGAAATTTAGAAACATTTTCTTTCTTTGGAAGAACTTTGACCAAATCCATAGAGAAAATGATATCATCGTACCCTGATTTGCTCATTACTGGTTCAGCATTACCGATAACTTCGGCATTTTGTGTCAAGTCTGTATGAGCAACTAAAGTATCAAACAATTCTGCGTGTTGAGATTCTTTTAGTTTTGAGGATGGGATAATTTCTTTATAACCATCCAGTTTGAATCCACCTTTACGGTCAAAGTTCTTTATTGTTGCCATAGCTATTGTTGAATCTGTCAGTTCACTTCCTTTGTAAGAGTATCCACTAACAAACTCTGCTATGTCTGACAAAGGTGTTTCTACCCAATCAGAAGGAACCGCACCATCAAAAGGTTTATAATCAGAAAGCCAAGCAGTGCATAATGTTCTGATTTGCTCAAGTAAATTATCGTTTATCTTCGAGTTTATTGTAATTTTCTTATTCAACATTCCAATGATTGATGCTATTTTATCTTGTTCGCCAATCGGGGGAAGCGGAATTTGCATTTTCTTTGCTGCCCCAACATTGTAGTGCTGTTGAACAGCTCCCACTAATTGTGTATTGATAACTCCACTAGCTAAATTAACATATGATGCTAAAAACAATGGATTCAGTTTATTTCTATGGGGACGAACAATCACCAAATCGGAACAGTTCCATGCTTTCACGCCAGCCGGTATTACAGCACATGCCCCGGGGGTTCCTGTGCGGACGATTACAACATCATTAGGATGTAACTCAGACTTTCTTAATGACTCATTGAAATTCGAAGATATATATTTTATATCATCGAGCTTTATATCAAACGGTTCTATATTTGTTGAACGCAAAAATGGGATACCTGTTTCTGTATAATTGCTTGCCATTGTTCCAACAAAACCAACTGTAAGATCAGCAACACTTCCCAATGCAACTGTTCTCCACTCAGATTTCATATCCAATCGCCCCCAGCTTCTCCTTGATTTCCGCTTCCAGTTTGTGCGACTGTACGAACAAATCCGACAGTTCCGAAGTCAGGCGTGCCATTTTTTCCTCAAAGGGTTCGCCATCGTCCTGCTGTTCCTCGATGCCAACGTAACGCCCCGGTGTCAAAATGTAGTCCTGCTTTGCAATTTCTTCTGTGGTGGCAGCAGCACAGAAACCCTTTACATTCTCCAATGTACCCGCAACATAGGCGTTGTAGGTGTCGGCAATCTTTTTGATGTCATTTTTTAATGTGCCATCTTCATTTTTGTATTCTTCTTTTGTCCCATCCGTCAATTCACGCAACTTGCGGCTTACCATAACACCCATCTTCCGAGCGTCAATGAACAGAGTTTTGCTGGGCTGCTTTTTCCGTTTGGAGATGAACCAGAGCGAAACGGGAATCTGGGTCGTATAGAAAAGCTGCGTTGGCATGGCAATAATGCAGTCCACCAAATCAGCATTCACAATGTTCTTGCGAATCTCGCCCTCACCGCCGGACTGGGAGGACAGGGAACCGTTTGCCAAAACCATGCCCATCCGACCGCCGGGCGCAAGGTGATAAATCATGTGCTGAAGCCATGCAAAGTTGGCATTGCCAGCCGGCGGCATACCATATTGCCAACGCACATCATCTTTGAGCTGCTCTGCGCCCCAGTTGGACAGGTTGAACGGCGGATTTGCCATGATATAATCTGCGCGCATGGTGGGGTGCTGGTCGTCAAGGAAAGTGTCAGCCGCATACTTGCCGAGGTCAGGTTCGATTCCACGGATGGCAAGGTTCATTTGTGCCAGCTTCCATGTGGTCGGGTTGGAATCCTGTCCATAAATCGAGATATCGTTGATATTTCCACTATGGTTCTCTACAAATTTTGCAGACTGAACAAACATACCACCACTGCCGCAGCAAGGGTCATACACTCGTCCCTTAAACGGTTGCAGCACTTCCACCAGTGTCCGCACAACACAGGACGGTGTAAAGAACTCGCCGCCACGCTTGCCTTCCTGCTCTGCAAACATCGACAGGCAGTATTCATAAGTGCGCCCCAGAATGTCCTTTTCGCTGCCGTGTTCAATCATTTTGATGTTCGTAAACAGGTCAACAACTTCGCCCAACCGACGTTTATCTAGTTCCGGACGCGCAAAATTTTTCGGCAGAATATCTTTTAGGCGCGCGTTTTCTTTTTCGATAGCACGCATTGCATCATCGATTACCTGACCGATTTCGGGATCATGTGCCTTTGCAGAAACATCGCTCCAACGCGCACCAGCAGGCACAAAGAAGATTCCTTCCGATGTGTACTCGTCACGATCTTCCTCAAAACCATCACCGTCTGCAACCAGCTGATTGTACTTATCTTCAAAACGATCCGAAATATATTTCAAGAAAATAAGACCAAGGACAACGCCCTTATACTCCGAAGCATCCATGTTGCCCCGAAGTACACAGGCCGCATTCCAAATCTGTTTTTCAAATCCAATGTCGGCGGTGTTTTTCTCTGCCATGGTTCAATACCTCCGTTTTAGCTCAACAAATTCTGCTCTGAGTATAGCACAGATGTGCCGATTTTCCAATTTGTGCGCATAAATTCTTTGCTAGACGCTTCGATTTTCAGTAGATAAGTCCTACTATTACCGCTTTAGCACAATAAATTTTACAAAACCATCTTGACGCACCCTGCAAACCATGATATTCTCTGTCACAAATCCCACCGATTTTGTGGATTGGTTTGAAACCATCCACAAGATGTGGTCGTGTTCATTTTGAA
>ENA-OZKZ01000158-OZKZ01000158.1-human-gut-metagenome-genome-assembly--contig:-NODE-158-length-37461-cov-11.111292_pt1 | contig 37461 bp, 31 predicted proteins | sample MGYA00244828_ERZ653768 | MGnify/ENA primary metagenome ERZ653768 (study PRJEB26926, sample SAMN06165273) | human gut metagenome | biome: ENVO:00009003; feature: ENVO:2100002; material: ENVO:00002003...
GTGCGGCCGATGTATTTGTTTTTGATAAAGCCGATGCCGTAGGGGATGCCGCTCTCCTGCGAGTAGCCCAGTGCTGCATCCAAGCCGGAATCCGGCACGCCGATGACCACATCGGCCTCCATGGGGTGCTCCTGTGCAAGGAAGCGGCCTGCCTGCTTGCGGGCCTCGTGCACCGAGCTGCCCTCGATGACGCTGTCCGGGCGGGCGAAGTAGATAAACTCGAACACGCACATCTGGGTGTCCGGGCGGCCGCAGTGATCCTTGATGCTGCGCAGCTCGCCGGTCTTGGTATCCACCACTACGATCTCGCCGGGCTCCACATCCCGCAGCAGAGAAGCGCCGGTGGCATCCAGTGCGCAGCTCTCGCTGGCAAAGACATAGCCGCCGCCGGGCAGGGTGCCGATGCACAGGGGACGGTAACCCCGGGGGTCGCGCACCGCAATGAGCTTGGTGGCAGACATGATCACAAGGCTGTATGCGCCCTCCAGCACGTCCATGGTCTTGCTGATGGCAGTCTCGATGCTGCCCATGCGCAGACGGTTGCGGGTGATGAGGTAGCAGATGACCTCGGTATCTGAGGAGCCGTGGAAGATGGCGCCCTCGTTTTCCAGCTGGCGGCGCAGCTCCACAGCGTTGGTCAGGTTGCCGTTGTGGCACAGCGCCATGGTGCCGCGGCCATGCCGGACGATCATGGGCTGGGCGTTGGCGCGGACGCGGGTGCCGGCGGTGGCGTAGCGCACATGGCCGGTGGCCATGTGTGCCGTGGTAGTGGACAGGCTTGCCAACACCTCCGGGGTGAACACCTCGTTTACAAGACCCAGATCCCGGTGGCCGGTGATCACACCGTCATCGTTGACGGCAATACCGCAGCTCTCCTGCCCGCGGTGCTGCAGCGCATACAGGGCCGAATAAGCCGCTGCGGCTACATCCTCGGTACCGGCACGGTCGTAGATGCCGAAAACGCCGCACTCCTCATGCAGCGGATATGCAAAATCAGACATTGGTTCTCCTTTACAGCTCGTTCAGTTCGTTCTGCAGCTTTTCTTCCTTGGCTGCGATCTGCTGTGCCATGGCTACGCGCTCAGCCTCCAGCTTTTCAGCCAGTGCGTCATCGCTCAGGGCCAGAATTTCAGCAGCCAGCCATGCGGCGTTCTTGGCACCGTTCAGTGCCACGGTTGCCACCGGGATGCCGCTGGGCATCTGCACGGTAGCCAGCAGCGCGTCCAAGCCATCCATCGCGCCGCCCTTCATGGGGATGCCGATGACCGGCAAGGTGGTGTTGGCGGCAAAAGCACCTGCCAGATGTGCTGCCATGCCTGCCGCGCACAGGATGACGCCAAAGCCGTTGGCCTTTGCGCTTTTCGCAAAGGCTGCTGCCTCGGCGGGAGTACGGTGTGCCGAAAGGATGTGTGCCTCAAAGGGGATGTCCAGTGCCTTCAGCTGGGCGCAGGCACCCTTAACCACCGGCCAATCGCTGTCCGAACCCATGATCACTGCCACTTTACGAACCATTTTCCAAAGCCTCTCTTTCTCAACTGTCCAACAAGACCGACAAACAAAAAAGGCTGCGGTACACCTGTACCACGGCCTTTATTTCCTGTTTTTCTGTCCGCGCATTTTGCACAAGGTTGCACCATGCCCCTGATTGCAGTGAATGTGACCCCATTCCATGCGACCCGGCACCAGCAGCATCATTGAAGTTTCCCTCCGCAGTTTCCTGTGCAAGCGTTTTTTCAGGCGGCGATGCAAACCCGTTTTTTGGGGCATCGTCCCTGTACTAGATACAGTTTACGGCAAAAAAACCGCTTTGCAAAGAGCGTTTGGGCAAATTCTCCCTTGTGTTCCCATGCCGTCAAAAAACTTTCGAAAGTTTTGTGCAGTTTCGCCATCCTTTTTCTTTTTAAGTATGACTTATGCGGCAGGTATATTTTATGTAAAGGCTGTGTTGATGTATCCCAGATATCGCGCCGGATTTTTAAAAAATGATCTTTGCCGTGGCGGCGCGTGCAGCGCGGATCAGATCCGCCGGGGCGCAGCACACCTGCGTACCGATGCGCCCGCCGGAAACGTAGACCTTCTGCTGGGTCAGCACGCTTTCGTCAAAGACGGTGCGGTACTGCTTTTTCATGCCCACCGGGCTGCAGCCGCCCCGCACATAGCCGGTCACCTTGTTGATATCCGCCACATGGATCATCGCCACGCTCTTTTCGCCCACGCTGCGGGCAGCGGCTTTTAAGTCCAGCTCTGCCGCCACCGGAATGACGAACACAAAATAGTTTTTGCTGCTGCCCTGCGTTACCAGTGTCTTATATACGCAGGCAGGATCTTCGCCCATGCTGGCGGCTACGGTCACGCCGTCCACCGCCACCCCCTCCTCGTGGGGGTACTCGTGGGCGGTATAGGCCACCTTTTCCCGTTCCAGAATGCGCATTGCGTTGGTTTTAGCTTCTTTTCCCATTGTTATTCCCTCTTTGATTCTATTGAACCCTCTCAGGCCGCTTCGCGTCCAGCTCCCCCGAAAGGGGGAGCTTATGCGCGGTAACCGGCAGATTCTCTTTCCCCGGGAAGTAATACCCCATGGAAAGCAGTAAAAAGCTCGACCTTTGGGTGCGCAGTCATTGCACAACAATGACTGCGCGGGCTCTTTTCTTTTTTATTCTACCACTTTTTCGGAAAAAATTCAAAATTTCTCTTGACTTCAGTTTCATGAAGTGATATCATAGCGTCACGCACTTCAGAGTACTGAAGTTTGACACTGCAAGCTGCGGCAAAGGAGCCGGTCTCCCTCGCCGTTTCACAGGATAGGAAAAGGCAAAGGAGACAAAACACTATGATCATCGTACTCAAACAGGATGCACCCGACGTACAGGTGCGCGAGTTCTGCCACGAACTGGAGGATATGGGCCTGCAGATCAACGATTCCAAGGGCAGCGACACCCATATTCTGGGTCTGATCGGCGATACCAAGGCCATTGCGGAGAGCTGGGTGCTGGCAAACCCGGTGGTAGAGACCTGCCGCCGCGTGTCCGAGCCCTACAAAAAGGCCAACCGCAAGTTCCACCCGGACGACAGCGTTATCGACGTGGAGGGCGTCAAGATCGGCGGCGGCAACTTTGCAGTCATCGCCGGGCCCTGCAGCATCGAGAGCGAGGAGCAGATCACCTACTGCGCCCAGCGGGTAAAGGCGGCGGGCGCTTCCCTGCTGCGCGGCGGTGCATTCAAGCCCCGCACCTCTCCCTACTCCTTTCAGGGTATGCGCAGCGAGGGTCTGGACCTGCTCAAGCTGGCGCGCCGCGCCACGGGTTCGCCCATTGTGACCGAGATCATGAACACCGAGCACCTGCCCCTGTTTGAAAACGTGGACCTCATTCAGGTAGGTGCCCGCAATATGCAGAACTTTGAGCTGCTTAAGGCCGTTGGCCGCCAGAAAAAGCCGGTACTGCTCAAGCGCGGCCTTGCCAACACGCTGGAAGAGTTCGTGATGAGTGCCGAGTACATCATGGCAGAGGGCAACGAGAACGTCATCCTGTGCGAGCGCGGCATCCGCACCTTTGAGACCAGTATGCGCAACACGCTGGACCTTGCCGGTGTGGTCATGCTGCACAAGATGACCCACCTGCCGGTGGTGGTGGACCCCAGCCACGCCTGCGGCCACGCATGGATGGTGCCGGAGCTGGCGAAAGCAGCCGTCGCTGCCGGTGCCGATGGTCTGATGATCGAGGTGCACAACAACCCCGCCAAGGCCAAGTGCGACGGCGCACAGAGCCTGACCCCCGACCAGTTCGATGAACTGATGCAGTTCATCGGCAAAGAGGTGGAGTTCTTCGGCAAAAAAATGAACTGAGCCTGTCCGAAAGAATATTGTTATACGCAGGGACTGCTGTGCCGACCGGGTTCAGCAGTCCTTTTTTTGCCGGAAAGTTCGCCAAGCCGGAAGCAAGCAGACGGATGAGGGCGCAGGCAAGCAGCATTTTACCTTAAATACCCCCGATTTCCGTGCACCGGCGGGTTTTCATTTTCTTTTCACGGGTTTTATGGTATACTATAGTGTATTTTGAAAAAACGCTGCCGAAAGAGGTTTTAAAGATGAAAGCACACATTGCACGCAACCAGAACGCCGGGGTGCCGCTGGCGCTGGGCTGGAACCTTTCCCCCGCCGACCGGGGCAAGCTGGAGGGCATGGCACCCGCCTTTGGCATGAAGCTGCTGCTTGTTTCCCCCGCCGATGCCGGCAAGACCGTTGCCCAGCTGCTGGGCGAGGTGGAGGTAAAAGCCCCCAGAACGCTGGTGCTGGAGCCGGGCGCCTATCCCCCGGCGCTGGTGCTGGCAAACTTCCGCGATAAGGACGTGGACACCCTGCTGGACCTGATGCGGCAGGCACAGGTGACCATCCCCCTCAAGGCGGTGGTCACCCCCGCAAACCGCAACTGGATGTTTGCAGACCTGCTGGCACATTTGCAGGAGGAGCACACCGCCTTTACCGCCGCAAAGGAGAGCCAGACCGTATGAAGAGCCGCATCACCCGCATGACCGCTGCACTGCTGGCGGCGGTACTGAGCCTTAGCCTGCTGGTCGGCTGCAAGCCCAAAAAGGAGCTGACCCGGTACACCACTATCTTTTATGATGTGTTCGACACGGTAACACAGGTCATCGCCTACTGCGAGAGCGAGGAAGAGTTCAACACCCAGATGCAGGCGCTGCATCAGGATCTGATCGCCTACAACCAGCTCTACGATATCTACAACGACTACGACGGCGTTGTGAACGTTAAGACCATCAACGAAAACGCCGGGAAAGCCCCGGTACAGGTAGATGACCGCATCCTCTCCATGCTGGAGCTGGCGCGGCAGATGTACGAACTGACCGGCGGCAAGATCAACATTGCCATGGGCAGCGTGCTGGGCATCTGGCACGACTACCGCGAAGCCGCCGAGAAAGACGCCTCCGAGGCAGACAACACCCTGCCCACACAGGAGGAGCTGGAAGCTGCTGCCCAGCACTGCGATATCAACGACCTTGTCATTGACGAGAAGGCCAAAACGGTCTATCTGTCCGACCCGGAGATGTCGCTGGACGTGGGCAGCGTGGGCAAGGGGTACGCAGTGGAGATGGTCTGCCGCGCCGCCGAAGCCCGGGGTCTGACCAGTGCACTGGTGAGCGTAGGCGGCAACCTGCGCGCCATCGGCACAAAGCCGGACGGCAGCCAGTGGACCGGCGGTGTGGAGAACCCGTGGAACGCCTCGGAGGTGTATACCAACACCAACTCCATCTTCGGCTCGCCCATCAACATGAGCGACCTTGCACTGGTGACCAGCGGCGACTACCAGCGCTACTTTGTGGTGGACGGCAAGCGCTACCACCACATCATCGACCCGGACACCCTGTGGCCCGCTGCCTACTACAACGGTGTCACCGTGCTGTGCCCGGACTCCGGCATGGCAGACTGCCTGACCACTGCCCTGTTCTGTATGCCGCTGGAAGAAGGACAGAAGCTGGTGGAATCGCTGGACGGCGTAGAGGCCATGTGGTGCACACCTGACAAGCAGGCCACCACCTCCAGCGGCTGGGACAGCCACCTGAAAAAGTAAGCTTTGCCGTTTTGCAGGCGAACTATTTAAAATGGCCTCCGCGTGCGCTTTGGCCATCATCAGCGGAAAATCTATTTTTAATTTCGGAATAGCGGAGCGTCTGCGGACGCTCCGCTATTCCCTTTTCACGGAAATTTTTCTTATGCAAAAAGGCTGCCGCACGGAATGTGCAGCAGCCTTTTGTTTTATTTATCCGGTTATCCCGTCTAGCATCACTCCACGATAATGCTCTTGCCGGTCATCTCGGCGGGGACGGGCAGGCCGATATAGGGCAGCATGGTGGGTGCGATATCGGCCAGGCAGCCGCCCTCGCGCAGCTTCACATCACCGCAGCCAACTGCCACAAAGGGCACAACGTTGGTGGTGTGGGCGGTGAAGGGGGTGCCGTCCGGGTTCATCATCTTCTCGGCGTTGCCGTGGTCAGCGGTGATGAAGGCGCAGCCGCCAGCGTTCAGCACAGCGGTGACCACCTGATCCACGCAGGTATCCACAGCCTCAACGGCCTTGACAGCAGCCTCGAACACGCCGGTGTGGCCGACCATATCGCAGTTTGCAAAGTTCAGGATGACCACATCGTACTTGCCGCTCTCGATGCGCTTAACGCACTCGGCAGCGACTTCGGGAGCACTCATCTCGGGCTTCAGGTCGTAGGTGGCAACCTTGGGGCTGGGGATGACGCAGCGATCCTCGCCCTCGTAGGGAGCCTCCACGCCGCCGTTGAAGAAGAAGGTGACGTGCGCGTACTTCTCGGTCTCGGCGATGCGCAGCTGGGTCTTGCCGTGGGCAGACAGATACTCGCCCAGAACGTTCTTCAGCTCCACCGGGGGATAAGCAACCTCGCAGTTGGGCATGGTGGCATCGTACTCGGCCATGCAGACGTAGTGCACCTGCTTGCGGCCACCGCGGCGCTCGAAGCCGGTAAAGGCATCGTCGCAGAAGATGCGGGTCATCTGGCGGGCACGGTCGGGGCGGAAGTTCATAAAGATGACGGTATCGCCATCCTGCACACGGCCACCCTCGCAGGTGACGCAGGGCAGCACGAACTCATCGGTCTTGTCTGCGGCGTAGGAAGCCTCGATGGCCTCGGCAGCATTGGCAGCGTGCTCACCCTCGCCGTAGACAAAGGCAGCGTAGGCCTTCTCCTCGCGATCCCAGTTGTTATCACGGTCCATGGCGTAGTAACGGCCGGAAACGCTGGCGATCTTGCCCACGCCCAGCTCATCCAGCTTGGCCTGCAGGTCAGCAAGGAAGCCCTTGCCGGAGTGGGGATCGGTGTCGCGGCCATCGGTGATGCAGTGCAGGTAGACTTCCTTAGCACCCAGATGCTTTGCCATTTCCAGCACGCCAAACCAGTGGTCGGCATGGCTGTGCACGCCGCCGGTGCCCACCAGACCCATCAGGTGGATGGCCTTACCGGCCTCGATAGCAGCCTTCATGTTCTTGACCAGCACAGGGTTCTTGAGCATCTCACCGTCATGGATGGACTTGGTGATGAGGGTCAGCTGCTGGTAGACGATGCGGCCTGCGCCCATGTTGGTGTGGCCGACCTCGGAGTTGCCCATCTGGCCGTCGGGCAGACCGACAGCCATGCCGGAAGCATCAATGGTAGTCATGGGGTACTTTGCCATCAGAGCATCCAGATGGGGGGTCTTGGCAGCCACCACGGCGTTGCCAAAGGTCTCGTTCGGCACCCAGCCGAAGCCATCCATGATGCACAGAAGAACAGGTTTCTTTGCCATAAAATTGAATCTCCTTTGAATTTATCACGCGTTGCGGGCAAGGCTAAGCGCCCTGCCTGCGGGAGTGCAGCCTGCGGGGTGCATAACACCCGAGCGGCTGCTGTAAAAACAGATCAGCGCCCGGCTCAGCGCTGAAAAAACGGCGCAGCCGGGCGCTGAAACAGCTTAGTTAAGAAAAGGCAGTTGCTCAGCCCTTGGTGGCTGCATTGACGATGACAGCAAAGTCGGGAGCCTTCAGGGATGCGCCGCCGATCAGGCCGCCGTCCACGTCCTTCTTGCTCAGCAGCTCCTCGCAGTTCTTGGCGTTCATGCTGCCGCCGTACTGCACGGTGGTAGCCTCGGCCACGGCCTCGCCGTACAGCTCGCCCACCACCTTGCGGATCTGTGCGCAGACTTCCTCTGCCTGATCGGAGGTAGCGGTCTTGCCGGTGCCGATGGCCCAGACAGGCTCGTAGGCGATGACAACATTTTCCATCTGCTCGGCGGTCACGTCACGCAGAGCGATCTTGGTCTGCATACGAACCAGCTCCTCGGTAACGCCCTCCTCGCGCTGCTGCAGGCTTTCGCCCACGCACAGGATGACCTTCAGACCGGCGTTCAGAGCAGCCAGCGTGCGCTTGTTGACGGTCTGGTCGGTCTCTGCAAAGTACTGACGGCGCTCAGAGTGGCCAACGATAACGTACTCCACGCCCAGATCCACCAGCATATCGGCGCTGATCTCACCGGTGAAAGCACCGGACTTCTCAAAGTGGACGTTCTCGGCACCGACGTGGATGTTGGTGCCCTTGGTCTTAGCCACAGCGGTGACCAGATCGGTAAACGGGGTGCAGATAACCACCTCGCAGGTAGCGTCCTTCACAGCGGGGATCAGCTCGTCCACCAGAACAGCAGCCTCGGAGGCGGTCTTGTTCATCTTCCAGTTGCCAGCGATAATAGCCTTGCGCTTTGCCTTATCCATTGTTATTTTCTCCTTACCTTCGTAACTATTCACAAATTGCCTGCACAAAAAGAAAAGATGCGGCGGCGTAAATGCCGCCGCACCCATTGTGATGCCGGAAAAATTATGCGTTCTGGATGACTGCAATGCCGGGCAGTTCCTTGCCCTCCAGATACTCCAGAGAAGCGCCGCCGCCGGTGGAGATGTGGGTCATCTTGTCGCCCAGACCCATCTGCTGCACAGCTGCTGCGCTGTCGCCGCCGCCGATGACGGTGGTAGCATCGCTCTCAGCCATAGCCTTGGCAACAGCCAGAGTACCGGCTGCCAGAGTGGGGTTCTCGAACACGCCCATGGGGCCGTTCCAGACAACGGTCTTGGAAGCCTTGACAGCGTCAGCAAACAGCTTCATGGTCTCGGGGCCGATGTCGCAGCCCTCCATGTCAGCGGGGATCGCGGTGACAGGCACCACGGTCACGTCCACAGGAGCGTCGATGGGATCGGGGAAGTCCTTGATGCAGGCTGCATCCACAGGCAGCAGCAGCTTGACGCCCTTCTCCTTGGCCTTAGCCATCATTTCCTTGCAGTAGTCCAGCTTGGTGTCGTCGCACAGGCTCTTGCCGACCTCGTAGCCCTGAGCCTTGACGAAGGTGTAAGCCATGCCGCCACCAATGATCAGGGTATCGACCTTCTCCAGCAGGTTGGAGATGACGTTCAGCTTATCAGCGACCTTAGCGCCGCCCAGAATAGCGGTGAAGGGACGGACGGGGTCGTTGACGGCGTTGCCCAGATACTTGATCTCCTTCTCCATCAGGTAGCCGACAGCGGTATCCTTGATGTAGTCGGTGACACCTGCGGTGGAGCAGTGTGCACGGTGGCAGCTGCCGAAGGCGTCGTCCACATAAGCATCAGCCAGAGAAGCCAGCTCCTCGCTGAACTCGGGCATGTTCTTGGTCTCTTCCTTGCGGAAACGGGTGTTCTGCAGCAGAACGACATCGCCGTTGTTCATAGCAGCCACAGCAGCCTTTGCGTTCTCGCCCACAACGTTGTCATCGTCAGCAAACACAACGGTCTTGCCCAGCTTTGCGCTCAGAGCCACAGCAACGGGAGCCAGGCTGAACTTAGCCTCGGGGCCGTTCTTGGGCTTGCCCAGGTGGCTGCACAGGATGACCTTTGCGCCATCGTTGACCAGCTTCTGGATGGTGGGCAGTGCTGCGTTGATGCGGTTCTCGTTGGTGATGACACCGTCCTTCATCGGGACGTTGAAATCGCAGCGGACAAGCACCTTCTTGCCGCAGTAGTTCTGATCGTCGATCGTCTTCTTACCTAAACCCATGGTAAAAACTCCTCTCAAGTTATAATTCTGAACCAGAGTCTCGCTCACAATCGGGGCGTTGCCCCGTACAGCTACTATTATAAACAAAAACTGCGTGTATTGCAAGGACATGAGATAGATAATTGTTTAACAAACATTTGCCATTGTTGCACGGAAATGTGTCTATTTTGCCCGAAGTGCGGTTTTTTCTGCCCGCAGACGCCGGAAATGCTGTTTTCCTTCATGACAAAAGGGGTCGAAAAACGCCCACAGGCGTTTCTCGACCCCAAATAAAAATAATTTTTCCGCTGTTGATGCGTTATGCAAAATATTCCTGTGCGCGGCGAGCGGCATCGTTGATGCAGTCCCGCAGCTGGTCCAGCGTATCAAACTTTTTGCTGGGGCTCAGGTAAGCGTGGAACTCCACCACCGGGTCGGTGCCGTACAAGTCACCGGAAAAGCCCGGGATAAAGGTCTCGCAGGTCACCTTGGTGGCGTCATCGTTCACGGTAGGGCGGCTGCCCAAGCCGGTGGCCGAGGGATACCACACCCCGTTGATGCAGGTGCGGGTGATATAAATGCCGCTGCGTGGCATCTGGAAGCCCTGCGGGTACAGCTGGTTGATGGTGGGCACCCCGAGGGTGTGTCCCAGCCCTGCCCCGTGCTGCACCGCAAAGCGGATGGCATAGGGCATGCCCAGCATGGCGTTGGCGGCCGGGATGTCCCCGCCCTCCAGCGCGGTGCGGATGCGGGTGGAGGACACCGGCTTTTCCTCAAACTGAGCCATGGGCACCACCACTACCTCTACCCCAAGAGGGGCGCAGAGGGTGCGCAGCAGCTCCGGCGTACCGGCAGCCTTTGCACCAAAGGTGAAGTTTTCGCCACAGAACAGCGCCCGGGCGTGGCAGTTTTCCACGATGCCGCGCACAAACTCCTCCGGGCTCAGTGCCTTGATCGCCTCAAAATCAGGGGTGAGGTAATACTCCACCCCAAGGCTGTGGATCAGGGCGTGCTTATCCTCGGTGGAGAGCAGGCGCTTGCCCTTCATTTTATTTTCCACCGGCAGGCGGAAGGTGAACACCGCCGGAGCTGCATCATGGGTCTTTGCCCATTGTACCGCCCCTTCGATCACCGCCCGGTGGCCGATATGGATGCCGTCAAAGTAGCCCATGGCCACGGCGGTACCCTTTGCGGGCTGTGCCAGCGGCAGCGGGGCAAACTGAGAAATGATCTGCATGGGTCTTGTTTCCTTTATTGCTCAATTACGTTCCACGAACAGTTTTTCCACCCGGAGCACCCCGCCGGTAATGTTAGCAAGGCCAAGGAACTGCCCGGCGGCATTGCGCACCCGGTAGCGTCCGTCTGCTGCGGGGTAGCGGCTGGTGGGACAGCCGTTGTACAGGTGCTGCTCCACCCATGGCTCCACCACCAGCAGCGGCAGCGGAGTGAACACGCTTTCCACCGGCAGCATCAGTGCTTCCAGCGCGGCAGTTCCCTGCTCCTTTGCTGCAAGGATTTCTTCCAGCGTGTGGGCATCTGCTTCGGTGTACAGACCGGCAGCAGTGCGGCGCAGCGCGCTCATGGTGCCCTTCTGCCCCATGGCGGTGGCGATCTCCTCCAGCAGGGTGCGGATATAGGTGCCCTTGGAGCAGCGCACCGTCAGTACATACTCGTTTTCTGCCGGACTGCCGCCGTACTCGATGCCGTAGATTTCAATGGGGCGCGCCTTGCGTTCCACGGTCACGCCCTCGCGCGCCAGCTTATACAGCGGCTGGCCGTTGATCTTGACCGCCGAGTACATGGGCGGCACCTGCATCTGCGGGCCGATAAACTGCGGCAGCACAGCCAGCAGCTCCTTTTCTCCGGCGGTGACGGGGGCATTCTCCAGCACCGTGCCGGTGCTATCGCCGGTATCGGTGCGTGCGCCCAAGCGCAGGGTGGCGCGGTAGGTCTTGTCGTGGTTCAGCTGCAGATCCACCGCCTTGCTGGCACCGCCACAGAACACCGGCAGAACGCCGGTGGCCATGGGGTCCAGCGTACCGCTGTGCCCCAGCTTGCGTGTACCCAGCACACCGCGCAGCTTTGCCACCACGTCAAAGCTGGTCCAGTCCATGGGCTTGTCTACGATCAGGATGCCCTGCATCATGCTTCCTCCTGCGGTGCGTCCAGCTCGGCTTCCACCTCTGCAAGGATCGCGTTTTTGGCGTTTTCAAGGTCGCCCAGCAGTTCACAGCCCGCTGCGCGGGTGTGGCCGCCGCCGCCCAGACGCCGGGCGATGGCACAGGCGTCCACGCCCTTTGCGGTGCGCACGCTGATGCGGTAGCTGCCGCCGGGCTGCTGGCGCAGGGTCAGACCCACCTTGACTCCCTCGATGCTGATGGGCAGACTGGTCAGTTCCTCCAGATCTGCGGGGTCTACCCCGCTCTGCCGGATCTCGTCCCTCGTCAGGTAGATCAGGGCGCAGCGGCCGTCCAGATAGTACTCCAGATGGTTGCGGGCGATGCGCTCGGCCTCCATGCGGGCACGGGGCTTGGTGTCGAAGAGCAGGGTGTTCAGCTCCTCCACATGACAGCCGGCCTCAATAAGCTTTGCCGCCACCGTGTGGGTGTTGGCGGTGGTGGAGGAGAACTTGAAGCAGCCGGTGTCGGTGGCAACGCCGGTGTACAGGCAGTCGGCAATGTGGGGGGTGATAGTCACCCCCATCTCCACGATGACCTGATACAGCAGTTCCGCTGCCGCAGCGGCACCGGCATCCAGAAGGGTAAAATCGGCATAGCCGTTGTTGCCTGCGTGGTGGTCGATGCACAGGTCTACATGGCGTGCAAACTGCGGCACACCGTTATTTTCGCCAAACAGCTGCAAACCGGCCACGTCCACCGCGATCACGGTGCGGGGCTCGAACTCGCCCTTGAACAGCCGTGGGTTCGTAAAGGCGTAGCGGGACGGAATGGCATCGGAGCAGAGCACCGCCGTTGTTTTTTCCAGCGCTTTGAGCGCATAGTACAGGGCGCTGCCGCAGCCGATGGTGTCACCGTCCGGGTTTTTGTGGCACAGAATCAAAATGTTGTCCGCAGCCAGCAGGCGCTGCGCCATCTGCTGCACATCCAGTTGTTCTGTCATCCAATGATCCATCCTTTCCGCAAAGGCAGTCAGTCCTCGGTCTGTTCGGTATCAGCAGACTGTGCTTCTTCCTCGCCGTTCACGTTCAGGCTGCGCAACAGCTCGTTGATGTGGGCGGCGTAGGCGGCACCGTCATCCTCCACAAAGATGAAGCGGGGTGCCTTGCGGATGTGCATTTTTTTGCTGACCTCGGTGCGCACATGGCCTGCGGCACGGTTCAGCGCTTCGATTGCGGGCTTGGGGCCGTCTGCGCGGCCCATCACGCTTACATACACTTTTGCCACATCCAGATCCGGCGTCACGTCCAGACGGGTGACGGTCAGCAGACCGCCCTCCAGCCGCGGGTCCTTCAGCCGGCCGATGATGGCAATGACCTCGCGCTTCATATCCTGCGCAAGACGGCCCATATTTTTCTGAGACATAGTTTTCTCCAAATTCTGTCCGGCAGCTTCCCAAAGCCTTGCCCCGGCCGGGGCAAGGCGGCATTTGTCTGCCAAAACGACGGATGAGGGCGCACGCTCCACACCTGCGAAAGATACGCCCTCATCAGTCTCACTTCGTTCGACAGCTTCCCCCGGACGGGGGAAGCCTTTTCTGCCGGGAAGCTGTTATATATTCGGTTTTTGCTTAGTCGCGGTACTCTTCCATCTTGAAGGCCTCGTACACGTCGCCTTCCTTGACGTCCGCAAACTTCTCCAGGGTCACACCGCACTCGTAGCCCTCGGCCACTTCCTTGGCGTCGTCCTTGAAGCGCTTCAGGGATGCGATCTCGTCCTCGGCAATGACGATGCCGTCACGCACCACGCGCACCTTGCTGTCGCGGGTGATCTTGCCGCTGGTCACGCGGCAGCCTGCAACGGTGCCCACGTTGGAGATCTTGTACACCTGACGCACCTGCAGTTCGCCCAGAGAGACCTCGCGGAACTTGGGTGCCAGCATACCCTTCATAGCGTCGGTGACATCGTTGATGGCGTCGTAAATGACGCGGTACATACGCATTTCCACCTTGGTGGCAGCGGCTTCTTCCTTGGCCACGTTGTCCGGGCGGACGTTGAAGCCGATGATGATGGCGTTGGAGGCATCGGCCAGATCGACGTCAGACTTGCTGATGGCGCCGACACCGGCATGGATGACGCGCACGCGCACCTCATCGTTGGAGATCTTCTCCAGACTCTGCTTCACAGCCTCGGCAGAGCCCTGCACGTCGGCCTTGACCACGATGGCCAGTTCCTTCATGTCGTTCTGTGCCATCTGGCTGAACAGGTTATCCAGCGTGACCTTCTGGAAGGAGGAGAACTGCTTCTCCTTGGCGGCAGCGATGCGCTGCTCGGCCAGTTCGCGGGCCAGACGCTCGTCCTCAACAGCCTCGAACAGGTCGCCTGCCTCGGGCACGGCGGTCAGGCCGGTGATCTCCACAGGAGTAGAGGGGCCGGCATCGGTGAGCAGTTGACCCTTGTCGCTGCGCATGGTGCGCACGCGGCCCACAGCGGTACCGGCAATGATGACGTCGCCGGAGTGCAGGGTGCCGTTCTGCACCAGAATGGTGGCAATGGGGCCCTGGCCCTTGTCCAGACGGGCCTCGACGACCGCACCCTTGGCGCGGCGGTTGGGGTTTGCCTTCAGCTCCATGACCTCAGCTTCCAGAGCAATGCGCTCCAGCAGGTCGTTGATGCCCATGCCGGTCAGGGCAGACACCGGGATGCAGGCCACATCGCCGCCCCAGTCCTCGGTGATGATGCCGTACTTGGTCAGGCCTTCCATCACGCGCTCAGGGTTTGCGGTGGGCTTATCCATCTTGTTCATTGCCACGATAATCTTGACATTTGCAGCCTTGGCGTGGTTGATGGACTCGATGGTCTGGGGCATGATGCCGTCGTCGGCAGCAACCACCAGAACTGCAATATCGGTCATGTTGGCACCGCGGGCACGCATGGAGGTGAACGCCTCGTGGCCCGGGGTATCCAGGAAGGTGATGAGGCTGTCGTTGACCTTGACCTGATATGCACCGATGGCCTGCGTGATGCCGCCGGCCTCGCCTGCGGTAACGTTGGTCTTGCGGATGGCATCCAGAATACTGGTCTTGCCGTGGTCAACGTGACCCATGACACAGACCACCGGGGGACGCTCCACCAGATCCTCCTGTGCATCCTCTTCCTGCGTGAACAGGCGCTCCTCGATAGTGACGTGCACCTCGTGCTCGACCTTTGCGTGGAACTCCTCTGCCAGCAGAGCTGCGGTGTCGAAATCGATCACATCGTTGATGGCGTGCATCTCGCCCATCTGCATGAACTTGGCAATAACCTTACCGGCCTGCTGCTTCAGACGGGCTGCCAGCTCGCCCACGGTGATCTCGTCAGGGATCAGCACCTTCAGCTGGGCGTTGCGTGCCTTCTCCAGCTGGATGCGCTGCAGGCGCTCGAACTCAGTCTCGCGCTTGCCCTTCTGGAACTGCTGGCGCTGGCGCTGGCCGCGCTGGGTGAACTTCTGCTTGTTGCCCTGCGGAGTGGGCTTGCGGCGGTTCTCGGTGTTCTTGGTGGAGGCCAGATCATCGTAACGGGCGTCGAAACGGTCCACGTTCATATCCACAGTGCGGGTATCCACGGTGACCTGATTATCCTCGCGGCGGACAGAAACTGCCTGTGCGGGGGCAGCAGTAGCCTTTGCGCCGGTCTCGCGTGCCAGTTCGCTGAAGGAAACGGTCTTTTCCTCGCGCTTCTTATGCTGCTCGGGCTTCTTGTCGCCGTGCTTGCCGTTATTGTTATTATTATTGTTTGCCTTGGGCTGCTCGGCCTTTGCGGCGGGCTGCTGGGGCTTTTTGTCAGCCTTGGGAGCCTCGGGCTTCTTTTCAGCCTTCTTTTCGGCCTTCTGGTCAGCCTTCTTCTCAGCCTTGGGCTCCTCCTTGGGAGCCTTGGCGCTGTTCAAAAACTCGTCCAGATTTGCCACGCTGTTATCCTTACTGAACTTTTCCAGCAGGTAGTTCAGCTCGTTCTCCTCCAGATTGGAGCTGTTCTTCTTGCCGGTGCTGCCCATAGCGGCCAGTTCGTCCAGTACCTTCTTTGCAGAAAGGTTCAGATCCTTTGCAAAGTCACTCACTTTATATTTTACGATCATTCGCTCATATCCTCCTCATTTTTGATTGCTCCGCAGTCCGATAGGCGGTCGAAGCAGAGCTTTGCGAGGTTGCGGTCGGTCACCGCGTAAACAGCCACGGGCTTGTGGCTGATATCGGCCAGCTTATCCTGCGTCAGCGGCATGGTGAACACGTCCACTAGGTCCCCCACGGCGTAGTTCAAACGCTGCAGGGTCTTGGGGCTGATGTCCGATGCGGTCATCACCAGCCATGCCTTGCTTTTGACGCAGGCTTCCTCCACGGCATCAAAGCCCATGGTCAGCGCACCGGCCTTGCGGCACAGGCTCACGGCCTGATACAGCGCCTCCTCCGGGGGCAGCTTGGGTTTTGCGGGGGCGTTATTCTTTTTTGCCATCGGCTGCTGTCTCCTTTGCGGCTGCGGCCAGCTGTACAGCCAGCGCGTCGTATACCTCGGCGGGAACCGGCTGCTCAAAGCAGCGTTCCAGCGCCTTTTTCTTTTTTGCCTTGGTCAGACAGTCCGGGTCCGGGCAGAGATATGCGCCGCGTCCCGGCTTTTTGCCTACCAGATCAATGCTGATCTCCCCGCTGGGTGCGCGCACCACGCGCACCAGCTCCTTTTTGGGGCGGCTGGTCATGCAGCCGATGCACTGGCGGGCAGGGATCTTTTTTTGTGCCATCCGGTTTCCCTCCTTCGGCAGATGGTGCCGGGCTTATTCAGCGTCTGCTGCGTCCTTCTTGGGCTCCTCGTCCTCGCCGTAGTAGCCGCTCTCGGGACGGATATCAATGTTGTAGCCGGTCAGGCGTGCGCACAGGCGGGCGTTCTGACCCTTGTTGCCAATGGCAAGGCTCAGCTGCTGGTCGGGCACGGTGACGCGGCAGGAGCGGGTCTCGCCGGGCAGCAGCTCCACCTTGACCACCTTGGCGGGGCTCAGGGCTGCGGAGATGAACTCCGAGATATCCTCGCTCCACTTGACGATATCGATCTTCTCGCCGCCCAGCTTTTCCACAACAGCGGCCACGCGGGCGCCGTGCTCGCCGATGCAGGCGGAAACAGGGTTGACGTTGGGGTCCTTGGACCAGACAGCCATCTTGGTGCGGGCACCGGCCTCGCGGCTGATGGCCTTTACCTCCACAGTGCCGTCAAAGATCTCGGGCACTTCCAGCTCAAACAGGCGCTTGACAAGGCCGGGATGGGTGCGGCTGATCATCACGCGGGGGCCGCGCTCGGTGCTGACCACGTCCACGATGTAGACCTGCAGGGTCTCGCCCTCGGTGTACACCTCGCCGGGCACCTGCTCGTTGCGGGGCAGAACAGCCTCGCCGCCCTTGCCCAGATCCAGCGCTACAATGCCCTTCTCGGTATCCACGCGGGTAACGGTGGCCTGCACAATGTCATGTGCGCGGGACTGGATCTCGCTGAGCTGCTGGTTGCGCTCGGCCTCGCGGATGCCCTGACGGATGACGTGCTTTGCGGTCTGGGCGGCAATACGGCCAAAATCGCGGGTCTTGAGCGGGGTGATGATGCGGTCGCCCACCTCGTAGCTGCTGCGGATCTTGCGTGCCTCGGTCACACCGATCTCGGCGTGCTCGTCGTACCAGTCCTCGTCTGCCACGATATCCTGGATCAGTGCCACATCAAAGCGGCCGGTGTCGGGGTCGATGTCCACACGGATGTGATCCTCCTCGACCTCATAGTTCTTCTTGACGGCAATGATGATAGCCGCCTTGATCTTTTCGATCAGGTACTCTGCGGTGATGCCGCGCTCATGCTCCAGCATGGAGAGCGCTTCAAAAAAGTCCTTATTCGCTGCTGTCATTTTTCGGGTTCCTCCTACATATTTTGTTCTCTTTTCTCCATCAGAGACGGTTCTTCTCAGTTGAACAGATCCTCGTCATCGCACAGCTGCACGCCGGAGGCTGCGTTCACCTCAAAGGTCACGGGGCCGTTTTCGGTCTCCAGCGTCACGGTGCTGCCCTCGCGGCCGGTCAGGATGCCGGACAGCTCCCGCACGCCGTCAGCGTTGGGGCGGATGAGCTTTGCCCGCACCTTCTGGCCCTTGAGCGCCTCATAGTGCTCCGGGCGGGTCAGCTTGCGGCCAAGGCCGGGGCTGCCCACCTCCAGATAATAGCTCTGGTCGATGGGGTCTGCCTCATCCAGAATGGGGTCCAGTGCGTGGGACACCTCTGCACAGGTGTCGGTATCCATGGTACCGTCCCGGTCGATGAGGATGCGAAGATACCAGTCCGGCCCTTCCTTCTCAAAAACCACATCCCACAGGCGCAGACCCATGCCTTCCACCGTGGGACGGACAAGCGCTTCCACTCTCTGCGCGGTGTTGCCGCCAGACTGCTTCGCCATAAAAAACCTCCAAACAAACAAGAAACGCGGACCTTGCGGCCCACGTTTCAGGTTAAACTATATCGTACTACTAGAATATAGCATACTCTTGCGATTTATGCAAGCATTTTCGCAATTTTTTTACCGTTGCGCGCCCTTTGGGGCTTTTTTACAGCACCCAGACGCCGTTTTCAAACAGCGGCACAGTGCGGCCATCGCGGCATTTACCGGTGATGCGGCTGTCCTCTGCACCGATCATCACATCCTCGTGCAGGGAGGAGTGGTTCATGCCGCGGGCTGCCAGTTCTTCCTTGGAAAGGCCGGTGCCGCCCACGGTGGTGCCGGGGTAGCTGTCGCCAAAGGCGATGTGGCAGGCAGCGTTCTCGTCAAACAGGGTGTTGTAGAACAGCTTGCCGCTGCGGTTGATGGGGCTGGAGGCGGGCACCAACGCCACCTCGCCGATGTGGCGTGCGCCCTCGTCGGTGTCCAGCAGCTGGCCCAGCAGGTCTGCGCCCTCGTCTGCGCCGTGCTCCACCACCTTGCCATCCTTGAAGGTAACGTGGAAATTCTTGATGAGCTGACCGTTAAAGACGTAAGGCTTTGTGCCGTAAACGATGCCGTCCACCTTATCCTTATGGGGTGCGGTGAACACCTCCTCGGTGGGGATGTTGGGCAGGAAGGGCACACCCTTCTCGTTTTTGCTGCCGGCGCTCTCCCACACCGCCTGCTCGGCCAGACCCACGGTCAGGTCGGTGCCGTTGGCGCTTTCAAAATGCACGCTTTCCAGATCCAGGGCGTTCATCTTTGCGCCCAGCTCGTTCAGGCGGTCCAGATGCTTCTGCCACTCCCCTACCGGGTCGCCGCCGGTCACGCGGCAGGTGTCGAAGATCAGCTTCCACTGTGCCTCAATGGCGGCGGCAGTGTCCAGCTCCGGGAACATCTTCTTTGCCCACGGCTCTGCGGGCAGGGCGGCGATGGACCACTGCACCCGGTCGTTCATTGTGTACTCCCGCCACGGCTGCATAAAGCTGCGGTTCGCGCTGTTCACGCGACTGATCTTGGCACCGTCCAGCCCGGCAAACAGTTCCGGGTCGTCCGCGATGAGGTGCAGCACACACACACCGCCCTCGCTCTCGGCGTAGTCCAGATAGCGGCGCAGCTGCCAGCCCTTGTGGTCGGTCAGGGCGTCCTCGCTGCCCAGCTCCATGCGGATGCGGGTAACGGCGTCATCCTGCCAGTTCACCTGCACGTCCCGCGCACCGGCCTCGTAGGCGCTGCGCACGCACAGCCGTGCCAGCGGGGCACCTTCCAGCGGGCAGTTGATGATCAGGGTCTGTCCCGGCTGCGGGTTCACACCCACCCGGACGATAAAATCTGCATACTTCTGCAGCAATTCGTTAAAGTTTTCCACGTTAGAACCTCCTGTGGTGCATAGACACCGTTGTTTTTTCTCAGTATACCGCGTTCCGGTGTTTCTGTCCACTATGGGCAGAGCTGCCGCTCACCCCTCCGATTCAAAAAAGGCGCGGGTCAGCTGCACCACCGTGCCGGAAAGCAGCAGCAGTGCAATGAGGTTGGGGATGCTCATCAGGCCGTTGAAGGTGTCGGCGATGCTCCACAGCAGACCAAGGTCCATGGTAGCGCCCAGAATGGCTACCAGAGCATACACCACAAAGAAGGGGCGCGCCACCTTGTTGCTCTTGCACAGGAACACCAGAAAGCGGGAGCCGTACAGACCCCAGCCGATGATGGTGGAAAAGGCAAAGCAGCACAGCGCCACGGCAGTAAAAATGGAAGCCCAGCCGCCGTAGGTGGTAGTAAAGCCGGAGATGGTCAGCTCAGCACCCGCAGCTGCGCCGTAGCTGACCTGGGTGCCGCTGCACAGGATGACCAGCGCGGTCAGAGTGCAGATGACGATGGTATCGGCAAACACCTCAAAAATACCGAACATGCCCTGCTTGACCGGCTTTTTGGTGTCGGCGCAGGCATGGGCGATAGAACCGGTGCCAAGACCTGCCTCGTTGGAAAAGATGCCGCGGGAAACGCCCTTTTGCATACTGACAAACAGACTGCCGATGGTGCCGCCGGTAAAGGCAGCGGGGTTGAACGCACCCGCCACGATGGATTCCAGCACGTAGGGCAGGCGTGAGAAGTTGAGCACCACCACGCCCACCGACAGCACAATGTAGAACAGTGCCATAAAGGGCACCAGCTTCTCGCTCACGCTGCCAATGCGCTTGATGCCGCCCAGCAGCACCAGCGCCACCAGCACCGCCACAAGGATGCCCACGATGAGGTTGAGGGTGGGCAGAAAGCTGCCGCCCACCAGCCCGTATTCCAGCAGGGCGGTATCCACTGCTGCCACGATGGTATTCACCTGCGTTGCGTTGCCGGTGCCGAACACGGTCAGCACGCCGAACAGTGCGTACAGCACGGCCAGAAATTGCCAGCGGCGGCCAAGGCCGTTTTTAATATAGTACATCGGGCCGCCCACCCATTCACCGGTATCGCTGCGCTCCCGGAAATGCACGGCCAGCGTCACCTCGGCAAACTTGGTGCACATCCCCAGCAGCGCAGAGCACCACATCCAGAACACGGCACCCGGGCCGCCGATGGCAATAGCGCCCGCCACACCGGCAATATTGCCGGTGCCCACCGTGCCCGCCAGCGCGGTGCACACCGCCTGAAAGGGGGTCATGGCACCGTCCGAGGCGTCCCGCTTGCGGAACATCCGGCCCACGGTGGTACGGATGGCATAAGGGAATTTGCGGATCTGCAAAAAGCCCGTGCGGACACTGAGCAGCAGCCCCACGCCAATGATGCACACCATGGCGGGGATGCCCCAGATAAAGCTGTTCACCGCCTGATTGACGGCGGCAATGGTCTCGATCATATACTTCCACATCCTCTGTAATATCTTGCGCACTGACAGTTTTTGTCAAAACACGAAAATTATTTTACCGTACTTTTCCCGTAGTGTCAATGAAAAATAGGGACGTTATGAAACGCCCCTATCAGAAATTCTTATTTTTTATGTGTGACCGCCCGGCGGTAGACGATACCGGAGACCACTGCCGCCAGCACCTCGGTAAGCCAGAAGGCGTGCCATGCGCCGTCTGCGCCCAGCCAGTTACACAGCAGTGCAGCCAGCGGCATGATGAAAACGACGTACCTGCACAGGGCGATGACCAGCGATTCTGCGCCCTTGCCCAGCCCCTCCAGTGCACCGGAGGCGGTGGTGGAGACTGCCGAGATGACAAAGCCGATGCTGATGATGCGCAGCGCGGTCTGCCCGGCGGCGATGGTTTCGGGGTTCTGGGTGAACAGTCCCATCAGCTGCCCGGAAGCAACCTGACAGATCACCGTGCCCGCCGCCATGATGGCAGCGCTCATGAGCAGGGTCAGCTGGAACAGCTTTTTCACCCGGGCGTGCTCCCGCGCACCGTAGTTATAGCCGATAAGGGGACGCATGCCCTGCACGAAGCCGTTGGCAGGCAGGTACAAAAAGGTCTGCAATTTATAATAGATGCCCAGCACCACCACATAGCTCTGAGAAAAGGCCGCCAGCAATCCGTTAAGGAAGGTGACCAGCAGCGAGGGCAGCGCCAGATTCAGGATGGCCGGAACGCCGATGGCGTACAGTCTGCCGTCCAGCGCCGCGTCCGGGCGCAGACAGCTGCGGCGCAGCCGCACCGGCAACTCGGTACGCAGGTAGACCACAAGGTAGACCACCACGCTGAGCACCTGACCGATGCCGGTAGCCAGTGCCGCGCCTGCAATGCCCATGGCAGGCACCGGCCCAAGCCCGAAGATGAGCACCGGGTCCAGCAAAATATTGCACACGCAGCCGGTGATCAGCGCGACCATGGACACCTTCATGCGGCCCACCGCCTGAAAGATCTTTTCAAAGGCCAGCGAGACCATGTTCACGACCAAAAACAGGAACACAATGGTAGAGTAGGTGATGCCGGCGGCGATCAGCGTCTCGTCCTGCGTAAAGCGGCGCAGAAAGCCGGGCATGATGGCGATGCTGACCGCCATCATCACCACGCCGTGCACAAGGCTGAGCACAAAGCCGTGGGTGGCGGCCGTCTCGGCCTTTTCGCGGTCGCCCGCGCCCAGATACAGCGCGATCATGGCGTTGATGCCGATGCCAAAGCCAATGGCAATGGCGTTGGAAAAGTTCTGGATGGGGAACACCAGACTTAAAGCGGTCATGGCATCCTCGCTGATGCGCGCCACAAACAGGCTGTCCACGATGTTGTAGAGGCTGTTCACCAGCATGGAGACCACGTTGGGCAGCGCCATCGAGAGCAGCAGCGGCAGCACCGGCTTCTCCTTCATAAAAGTTTCGTTCATTGAAAAAATTCACCTGCTATCTGTAAAAGTTCAAAGCGTGGAAGGCGCAGCACCGGCCTGCAGCCGGTTTCCGGCGCACAAAAAAGCCACACAATGACCCTTGTGAGGTCATTGTGTGGCGAAAAGTAGCAATGTTGCTGTAAAAATCCACACGGTTTTTATGATCGCGGCAGCTGTCCGCGATATGCAGCCTGCGCATTTGCGGGCTGCAACTTTAGCAGAATACCACATCCTCAGCGGCGTGTCAAGGGGTTTTGGTACAAAAGTATGACTTTTGTAATCACTTGACCATTTTTACAGCAGGCGCTACAATAAGGCAAACCGGCTCTGAGGGAGGGCATTGTATATGAAATGGATGATCGCATCAGACCTGCACGGCTCCTATTATTATGCGCAGCAGCTGCAGCAGGCCTTTGAACGGGAGCAGGCCGACCGCCTGCTGTTTCTGGGAGACCTGCTCTACCACGGCCCCCGCAACGACCTGCCCCGGGACTACGCCCCCAAAAAGGTGATTCCGCTGCTGAACAGCCTTGCGCCCAGGCTGCTGTGTGTGCGCGGCAACTGCGACGCCGAGGTGGACCAGATGGTACTCACCTTCCCGGTGCTGGCAGACTACGCCGTGCTGCCGGTGGGGCAGCGGCTGGTCTACGTTACCCACGGCCATGTGTTCAACCTGAACCATCTGCCGCCCCTTGCCCCGGGGGATATTTTGCTCCACGGCCACACCCATGTGCCCGCATGGACGGACTTTGGACAGGGGAACCTTTACCTGAACCCCGGCTCTGTGAGCATCCCCAAGGAAAACACTGCCCACAGCTACATGACCCTGGAGGGAAGCACCGCCTGTTGGAAGACCATGGAGGGCGTGTGCTACCACCAGCTGCAGTTGTGATAATGTTGTGATATTCCAGTTTTTCCCGGCAAAAGCTGGAAAATGCCCTTGACGAAATGCCTGAAATGCTGTAAACTAAGTACAACCTTTAAAAATAGAGGGAGCTGTAAGCTTTGTACTGAACGCAGGCGGTGCAAAGTGTAGCAGTAAACCCCATAAGGCATCATAAAAAGACACCGGAGGCTTTGCATCAGCTTCCGGTGTTTTTTTGTGCGCCGCCGGGCTATCTTTTGCAGCGCGGTCATGCTACAATAGAAAGAAAACGTGAATTGCAGGAGGAATTATGGATTTTTACGGAACCATCGGCCCTGCCTGTGCCGATGTAAAGCTTTTGCAGCAGATGGTGGAAGCCGGTATGACCGGCATCCGCATGAATCTTTCTCACGGGCCGCTGGCAGCGCACAAGGACTGGCTGGTGATGCTGCATAAAGCCGGGGTCAAAAAGCTGCTCATTGATTTGCAAGGGCCGGAATTACGCATCGGCCGTCTGCCGCAGCCGCTGTCCCTGACCGCCGGGCAGACCGTGCGTCTGGGCGCGCAGGGCATCCCCTGCCCTGCCGCGCTGGTGCACAGCGTGCAGCCCGGGCAGGAGCTGCTGCTGGATGACGGCAAGCTGCTGGCACGGGTGGACACCGCAGAGCCGGAAGCACTCGTGTGCACCGTAGTGCGGGGCGGAGTGCTGCAAAGCCGCAAAAGTCTGGCAGCACCGGGGGCGGATATCCAGATGCCCACCCTGACCACCGAGGACAAGGAGAACCTTGCCATCGCCGCCGGTTGCGGCGTTACCGGGGTCATGCTGCCCTTTGTGCGCGGCGCTGCGGATATCCGCAGCCTGCGGCAGGCGCTGGCAGAGGCCAGTGCACCGCAACTGAAAATTCTTGCCAAAATTGAAAACCTTGCGGGCGTACAGGCGCTGCCAGAGTTTTTGCCGCTGGTGGACGAGGTGGTCATTGCCCGGGGCGACCTTGGCAACGCCATGCCCCTGTGGGAGCTGCCCCGCTGCCAGAAGCAGCTTTCTGCCGCCTGCCGGGCAGCCGGGGTGCCTTTTATGGTGGTGACCCAGATGCTGGACAGCATGCACACCCGGGCTGTACCCACCCGCGCCGAGGTGAGCGACATCTACAACGCCGTACTGGACGGCGCATCCAGCCTGATGCTCACCGGCGAGACCGCCGCCGGGCAGTACCCGGTGCAGGCCATGGAGTATCTGGTGCGCACCGCCCGCACGGCGATGTGACAGTGGCTGATTCAGAATGCCCTCCGCTGCGCTCTGGACATTATCAGAGGAAAAATTATTTTTTATTTGGGCTTCCGAAAAGTCTGCGGACTTTTCGGAAGCCCTTTTTCACGGAAAGGGGTCGTGACTGAGAGATATTTTTCCGCAAAAGGATAGCATCTTTTGTCTGCTTCCTGTATAATACAGGTAAAATCAACTGAAGTCAGAAAGGTTTATCGTTTATGGGCATCGTAGTCATCGGAGCTGTTTTTGTGGATATCAAGGGCTATCCCCTTTCCACCTATATCCCCGGCGGGCGCAACGCCGGACGCATTGAGCAGGTACACGGCGGTGTGAGCCGCAACGTGGTGGAGGATATCGCCAACGTAGAGCTGCGCCCCACCTTTGTGGGTCTGGTGGATGACACCGGCATGGGACAGGACGTCATCGACAAGCTGGCAAGGCACAAGGTCAACACCCGCTTTATCCAGAAAAAGCCGGACGGCATGGGCACATGGCTGGCCATTTTTGACAACGACGGCGATGTGCACGCCGCCATCTCCAAGCGGCCGGACACCACCCCGCTGACCGGCCTTCTGCAAGAACAGGGCGACGACATTTTTGCAGACTGTGATTCCATTGCGCTGGAACTGGACCTCGAAAAAGAAACGGTGAAGCAGACCCTGCGCTACGCCAAAAAGTACGGCAAAAAGGTGTTTGCCGTGGTCTCCAACATGAGCATTGCCATGGAGCGGCGGGATTTTTTGCAGCAGATCGATTGCTTCGTCTGCAATCAGCAGGAGGCCGGACTGCTGTTCTCGGACGACTACGACCACCTCTCCCCGGACGAGATGTGCCGGGTGCTCACGGGCAACGTGCGCAGCGCCAACATTCCCAGCATGGTGGTGACCATGGGCGGGCAGGGCGCGGTATATGCCTGTGCAGACGGTGACTGCGGCATCGTACCCGCCAAAAAGGTGGATGTCATGGACACCACTGGCGCGGGGGACGCCTTCTTTGCCGGCACGGTCATCGGCCTGACCTACGGCAAAACGCTGGCAGAATCCTGCGAGATCGGCAGCCGTCTTGCTGCTTCGGTCATCTGCATCACCGAGAACGTCTGTCCCCGCTTCCGCCCGCAGGAGTTCGGGCTGGACGTACCGGTGGTGGACTGACGATTTAAACGGTTGAATTTTTGCGCAAAACCGCATTTTCCCCCTTGACAGAAGCGGCAGTTTCTGGTATCAATAAAAAAGATAAAGGGGAGTAAAGGGCAGCCGCCGGTCAAGGCTTTTTTCCGGCAGGCCGCTGCATGGCAGCGTCATCACGGCAGCAATGCCCGATGTCATGTGTTCGCTTGAGACTTTTGTCACAGATCTTACGCTGTGGCAAGGGTCTCTTTTTTTCTTGCCGCAGCATCAAAACAAAAGGAGGCAGAAAAACAATATGAATTTCTGGAACACATTCGCCGCGCTCTTTTCAAACTTCGGGGCGCTGACATGGCAGATGGTGGTCATGTGGGGCATCGGTGCCCTGCTCATTTACCTTGCCATCGTCAAAAAGATGGAGCCCAGTCTGCTGCTGCCCATGGGGTTCGGTGCCATTCTGGTCAACCTTCCCGCATCCGGTGCCATCACGCAGGGAGACACCGTTGGCCCCATCTCTGCCCTGTTCGAGGCAGGGATGTCCAACGAGCTGTTCCCGCTGCTGCTGTTCATCGGCATCGGTGCCATGATCGATTTTGGCCCGCTGCTGGAAAAGCCGTGGCTCATGCTGTTTGGCGCAGCGGCACAGTTCGGCATCTTTTTCACCCTGTTTCTGGCCGGGTTCTTCTTTGATATGAAGGACGCCGCGTCCATTGCGGTCATCGGCGCAGCAGACGGCCCCACCGCCATTTTTGTGGCAAACACCCTGAAATCCCAGTATCTGGGCGCTATTATGGTGGCAGCTTACAGCTACATGGCACTGGTACCCATCGTGCAGCCGCCGGTCATCCGCCTGCTGACCACCCAGAAGGAGCGCCGCATCCGTATGCCCTACGAAAAAGGCAACGTCACCCAGCTGACCAAGATCCTGTTCCCTGTTGTGGTCACGGTGGTCGCCGGTCTGGTAGCCCCGGCCAGCGTGGCGCTGGTGGGCTTTTTGATGTTCGGCAACCTGCTGCGGGAATGCGGGGTTCTGAACTCCCTGAGCGAGACCGCCCAGAACGTACTGGCAAACCTCATCACCCTGCTGCTGGGTCTGACCGTTGCCGGGCAGATGACCGCCGACAAGTTCGTCCGGCCGGATACTTTGCTCATCATGGCGCTGGGTCTTGTGGCCTTTATCTTTGATACCGCTGGCGGCGTGCTGTTCGCCAAGCTGCTGAACCTGTTCCTGCCCGAGGGCAAAAAGCTGAACCCTATGATCGGCGCGGCAGGCATTTCGGCCTTTCCCATGAGCGGACGCGTGGTCAACAAGATGGGTCTGGCCGAGGACAACCAGAATTTCCTGCTGATGTATTCCATCAGCGTCAACGTTTCCGGGCAGATCGCATCCGTCCTTGCCGGCGGACTGATCCTTTCCCTGATGGCTTAACGGAGGTGCCTTTATGCTTCATCTTTCTTCCTGGATGACCACCCTGCCCATGATGCTCATCGGCATGACCGGTATCCTGCTGGTCATCGGCTTTCTCGTGCTGGTTGTGATGGCGCTGAACTGCCTCACCCGCCGCAAGTAAGGGCAAAAAATAGGATAAGCAAGCCGCCCGGGAGGATCTGCGGATCTTCCCGGGCGGCTTTTTTCACAGGCGCGGACAGTGCAGTTTTTGCAAAATTCATCCCCGGGCGTCCTGCCGGGTGGTGCTGAAGTACTCCTTGGGGGTCATGCCGTACTCCTTTTTAAAGGCGCGGAAAAAGTGGTTGTAACCGCCAAAGCCGCTGGTCTTGTACACCTCGGTGATGGGCAGCCCCTGCTCGATGAGGGTGCAGCAGCGGTCTAACCGCGCCTTTACGATATAGCGGTGCACCGTCTGCCCGGTCTGGCGTTTGAATTCCCGGGCAATATGTTCCCGGGAAACGAAAAACTCTTTCTCCAGCCGTTCCAGCGTCAGCTCCTCGGTAAGGTGCGCCTGAATAAACAAAAACACCTCGTCCAGCATCAGGTGGTGGCGGCTGACCGATGCGGTGTGGAACTCTGCATGGATGCAGGCACGCAGCGCCAGCACCACGAACATTTGCAGAATGCCGTGCTCGAACACCGCTGCACCGAACTGGGTGCGCTCCTGCGGGAGCATCAGCAGCTTCCGGGCAAGGTTTTTCAGCAGCATATAGATCTGGCTGTCCGGGCGGACGGCTACCTGCCGGAAGGGCACCACGTTGAAGCTTTTTTCAAGGTCGGTGTCTGCGTCTGAAAGCTGCGCCAGCGTCTGGGGGGACAGCTGCACCCGGATAAGCTCCAGCGGGCCGTAGGCGCCGGCGTATTCCAGCTTGCCGCCCTGACCGGGCTTGAAGATGATGAGGTTCTGCTGCTGGGCGGGCAGCACCACCTCACTGCACCGGAACACACCGCTGCCCCGCATGACCAGAAACAAATCATAATACGCGCCGGAATAAAACTCCCGGACGGCGCTCTGCTCAAAAAAATAACGCTTGACTGTATAGTTCACCAAAAAAGCCTCCGTGAAACTGTCATGTGTAACAGATTGTTGTACACAACAGAAAAGTACAACTGTTATAATTGCATAATACATCAATTTGCGATAGTTTTCAATCATTTTTTGGATATGCATTGATGGAAATTTAACGTATAATGCAAACGTAGAAAAGAGGCTTGTGCGAAAAGTCTCGTGGTTTCACTGTTTTTAAGGAGGATAAAACACAATGGACCAGAAAAAGACCGTCCGACCCTTCTCCATGAAGGACAAGATCGGCTATACACTGGGCGATCTGGGCTGCTGCTTTACTGAGCAGTACCGTGCCATGTATCTGTCGATCTTCTACACCCTGATCCTGCAGGTCAACCCCTTCCATGTGGGTATCCTGCTGCTGGTCACCAAGATCTGGGACGCCGTGAACGACCCCATCATCGGCGCGATCGTGGACTCCCGCAAGGCCACCAAGGGCGGCAAGTTCATCCCTTGGATCCGCGCCTTCTCCTTCCCCATGGCAGTGCTGTGCATCCTTGGCTTTGTCAATGTGGGCAATATCAACTACGGCCTGCGTCTGGCCTACATGTTCGTCACCTACGTTCTGTACGAGGCACTGTACACCTGCGTCAACGTGCCCTTCGGCACCCTGTCCAGCGTGATGACCGATGATGTCAGCCAGCGCACCGCACTGTCCCGCTACCGCAGCCTTGGCGGCACCATCTTCATGACCGTCATGGTCATGATCGGCCCCCTGTTCCTGTATGTGGACAACAAGCCCGTGGCCGGCCGCTTCCTGATGCTGGCCTGCATCTGCGCTCTGCTGGGCCTGCTGTGCCTGCAGATCACCTGCGTGTGGTGCAAGGAGCGCGTGGAAGTGCCCGAGCGTCCGCAGGGCGAAAAGCTGAACTACCTGCACGTGCTCAAGGAGATCTCTCACAATAAGGCTCTGCTGGGCGTTATGTTCTTCAGCCTGACCGGCATGATCGGCGCTTCCGTGGTCAACGGTCTGAACACCTACCTGTACAAAGACTTCTTCGGCAACGTTAAAATTCAGGCTGTCTCCGGTATGCTGAGCGTGCTGTACGCTGTGCTGTCCTTTGCCATCACCCAGCCTCTGGCCAACAAGTTCGGCAAGAAGGAGTGGTGCTGCATGGGCGCTGGCTTTGCCGCCATCGTGTTCGGCATCCTGTTCTTCTTCCCCGTCCACAACCCCGTGGCCTTCATCGTCATCAACGGTATCTGCTATCTGGGCGCTTCCGGCATGCAGGTGCTGATCTGGGCTATGGTCAACGACGCCATCGACTACCATGAGCTGCAGACCGGCGAGCGCAACGAGGGCATCGTCTACTCCACCTACTCCTTCTTCCGCAAGCTTGCAAGCGCCATTTCCGGCAGCCTGTCCAGCTTTGTGCTGGGTGCCATCGGCTATAACGTTACCGCTGGCGCTGTGCAGACCGCAGGCGTTGTAAACGCCATCTGGAAGAGCTACACCGGCGTCTACTTCTTGGGCTACGGCATTGCAGTTGCCATCCTGTTCTTCGTCTACCCCCTGACCAAGCAGAAGACTGCCGAGATGCTGACCGAGCTGAAGGCTCGCCGCGCCGCAAAGGAGAGCAAGTAAACCATGAAAATCTTACAGGTTCAGTTTAAAAACCGCAATGGCCACACCCTGCGCGGCATCGTGACCCTGCCCGACACCGAGGGCAAGGTACCCTTTGTGGTGCATCTGCACGGCTTTGCCGGCAGCTGCAGCGGCTACAAGTCCATGTACACCCACCTGTCCCGCGCTTTGGCAGCGCAGGGCATCGGCAGCGCCCGGTTCGATTTCTACGGCAACGGCGAAAGCGACGGCGAGTTCGAGGATATGAGCTTCGACGGCCTGCACACCGATGCACAGGATATCTTTGCATGGGCAGCTGAGCAGCCCTATGTGGACAGCGAAAAGCTGTTCCTCTCCGGCCAGAGCATGGGCGGCTACATTGCCGCTTCCTGCGCACCGGTCATCCAGCCCCACGGCCTGATCCTGCTGTGCCCGGGCGCCGGGATGTGGTTCGGCTGCGCACAGCGTGCCGACGGCGTTGTGCAGACCGGCAAGGACTACACCGACATGGAGGGTCTGTGCTACAAGATGGCCTTTAACTACGAGATGGCCAAGCACCCCGATCCCTTTACCGAGGCCAAGGGCTACAACGGCCCGGTGCTGCTGCTGCGCGCCGACGATGACCGTCTGGTGGACGAGGGCACCTGCAGCCGTTACGCACAGGTGTACACCGCACCCGAGGTGGACACCATTGCGGGCGGCGGCCACAACTTTGCTACGCTGGCAGCCCGTGCCACCGTGGAGAAAAAGACCGCAGCATTCATCAAAGCAAATCTGTAAAGCAAAGCGTATCTGCAAGGAGGCTTTTGTATGGAAAACGTAATTCTGCAGCCCATTGAGGTGGGCGGACAGACCTTTAAAAACCGCATCATGTTCCCCCCGCTGACCACCGGCTACGAGAAAAACGGCATGATCAGCGAGCAGGACATGGGCTTCTACACCCGTCTGGCAAAGGGCGGCGTGGGCTACATCGTTATGGGCGATGTGGCGCCCATCAACAGCTTTTCTCCCACCCCCAAGCTGTTTGACGACAGCCAGATCCCTGCCTTCAAGGCACTGGCCGACAGCGTGCACGCCTACGGCACCAAGCTGGGCATCCAGATCTTCCACCCGGAGTACGATGTGGACGCCATCAACAGCCTGTTCATGCAGAAGAAGTTTGACGAAATGCGTCAGCGCCTGCACCACGACATGATGTTCTTCACCGATGAGGTCAGCGAGGAGATGCTGATGGCCATCATCGATAAGATGTGCGCCTGCGCAGTGCGCGCCCAGAAGGCCGGTGTGGACGTGATCCAGATCCACGGCGACCGCCTGAACGGCTGCCTGTGCTCCACCCGCATGAACCACCGCACCGATAAGTTCGGCGGCAGTCTGGAGAACCGCGTCCGCTTTGCCCGTATGCTGACCCGCGCCATCCGCAAGGCTGTGCCGGATATGGTCATCGACTATAAGCTGTCCATCGTCACCCCGCAGCGCGGCAAGGGCGGCATTGACGAAGCCGACGCCGTGCAGTTTGCCCAGTGGCTGGTAGAGGACGGCGTGGATATGTTCCACGTTGCCCAGGCCAACCACACCGGCAACATGGCCGACACCATTCCTCCCATGGGCGTGCAGCCCTACGGCTTCTTTGTCAAGATCGCCGGGGACATCAAAAAGGCCGTCAATGTGCCGGTCAGCGCCGTGGGTCGTATCGTAGACGCCGACATGGCTGCGCGTGTCATCGAGAGCGGCATGGCCGACATAGTTGCCATGGGTCGCCCGCTGCTGGCAGACCCCGACTGGGGCACCAAGATCGCTGCCGGGAAGGCCTGCGATATCCGCCGCTGCATCAGCTGCAACAAGGGCTGCACCGATGCCATCCAGAACCGCCAGTTCCTCTCCTGCGTGCTGAACGCGGAGAACGGCTACGAGAACACCCGCAGCATCCAGCCCGCAGCACAGAAAAAGAAGATCGCCGTCCTCGGCGGCGGCCCTGCCGGTCTGGAAGCCGCCCGTGTGGCAGCGCTGCGCGGCCATGACGTGACCCTGTTTGAAAAGACCACCACTCTGGGCGGCCAGCTGAACATTGCCTGCGTACCTCCCCGCAAGGAGGAGATGCGCCGTGCCGCACAGGACCTGATCCACGCTGTCTGCAACGCCGGTGTGCACCTGTGCATGGGTCAGACCCGCACCGCAGAGCAGCTGAAGGACGCCGGTTTCGAGGCCGTCATCAACGCTGTGGGCGCACACAGTGCCGCACCCCGCATTCCCGGCATCGACAGCGTGAATGTTGCCGACGCTTGGAAGGTGCTGGCCGGTGAGCAGCAGGTGTACGGCACGGTTGCCGTCATCGGCGGCGGCATGGTAGGCTGCGAGACCGCAGAGTATCTGGCTGCCCGCGGCTGCAAGGTGTCCGTTATCGAGATGATGGACAAGATCGCCGCAGGCGAGAGCACCACCATTCTGCCCACCCTGCTGGAAAACTACAAGACCTACGGCGTGGAGCAGTACCCCAGCCACAAGGTCAAGGAGTTCCGCATGGACGCCGTCGTCTGCGAGAACAAGGACGGCGCAGAGGTGACCATCCCCTGCGATTACATCGTGCTGGCTATGGGCGCACGCTCCAACGAATTTGACGCTGCTGCGCTGGAGGCTGCCAGCATCCCGGTGTATTCCATCGGCGATGCCGCCGGCAAGGCTGCGGATATCTCCAACGCCATCCGCACCGGCTACGATACCGCCTGCCAGCTGTAAAACAAAAATATCGTTCTATTTGTGGGTCAGAAACGTCTGTGGGCGCTTCTGACCCACTTTTTTACCCTCTCAGGCGCTCCCGCGCCAGCTCCCCCAAGGGGAGAGCGGACACGCCCGGAAACTTTACGGGTCAGCCGGGAACTGTACCGCCACCGCTTAAGCCTTCACCCACCGGGGGAAGGTGGCGCGTAGCGCCGGATGAGGGGCAGCACCCGCTAGCCTTGCACGCCCTCTCAGGCGCTCCCGCGCCAGCTTCCCCGAAGGGGGTAGCCAAGGTTTAAAGCCCGTTGCTAAAGTATTAGGCATCATGAGGAGGCTTTCGGCAGTGCTCTTGGCTCTCCCTTTGAGGAAAGACTTCCACCCGCTCCGGGGGGAAGATGCGCGCAGCGACGAAAGGGGGAAATCTGGCATCGCGCAGCGATGACTGAGAGGGTCATGTTGACTTCCGTGCCGCAGCGCCCCCGCCGCATGACTGTTTCCGCGTGGAAACAAGCGCGGCAGCTGCCGTTTGCCTCCACGACCCCTCCTGTGAAAATAGCGTTTGTCGCACTCCGCAGAGTGCGACAAACGCGAAATTATAAATAATCTTTCCGCTGAATATGCGCAAAGCGAACGCGGAGCGCATTCAAAATCGTCCCACATAAAAAGGCTGCTGCACAAAACCCTGTGCAGCAGCCTTAACTATTTAACTTGCGGATCAGATGCTGAACTGCACGGCGCAGAAAGCGGCATAGATGCACAGCAGTGCAATGCCCTGCGGGCGGCTCAGCTTGCCCTTGATCAGAGCGGGCACGGTGAGCAGCAGCATCACGGCAAGCATGACCGGGATATCCATCACCAGCGAGGCGTTCATGCCTGCGATGGTGGAGTTTTGCGGGATGCTGAAGGGTGCCAGCGTAACGGACACGCCGCTGACCAGCACCAGATTGAACACGTTTGCACCGATGACGTTGCCCAGCGACAGCGCGCCGTGGCCCTTAGCCAGCGAGGTGATGGCGGTGACCAGCTCCGGCAGCGAGGTGCCCAGTGCCACAAAGGTCAGCGCAATGACCGACTCCGGCACGCCCAGCGCCTGTGCGATGAGGGTGCCGTTGTCCACCAGCAGGTCAGCGCCCACAGCAATGAGCACTGCGCCGATGGCCAGCAGCCCCAGCTCCTTGGCAAAGGGGCCTTCCTCAGCCTGCTCCTCCTCTTCCGGGGCGGGGGTGTTTTTCATAGCCAGCACGTTGCACACGATGTAAGCCACGAACATGGCCAGCAGGATCAGACCCACCGGGCGGGTGAAGGAGCCGGTGGTGTAGGCCACACCGGCATAGAAGGCGGCAGCCACAAAGAAGAAGGCCACCGGGGTGCGCAGGCTCTTGGGGTCAACCTTGCCCGGGCGCACCGCAATGGTGATGGCGGCGATCAGTGCAGAATTGCAGATGACCGAGCCGATGGCGTTGCCGTAGGCGATCTCGCCGTGACCGGTGAGGGCAGAGGTGGTGGACACCATGACCTCCGGCAGGGTGGTACCGATGGACACCACCGTGGCACCGATGAGCAGCTCCGGCACATGGAAGCGGCGGGCGATGCCGGTGGCACCGTCCACAAACCAGTCGCCGCCCTTGATCAGGCACAGCAGACCCACGATAAACAACAGAACAGGGATCAGCATAGTATTTCTCCTTTTTTTCAAATGATGGCAGCAGAGGCACAAAAAAAAGACCTTTATCACATCTTGCCCGGAACGGGGAAATGTGATAAAAGTCTCAAGCATCCGGTGCTGCATCGGGCATTTCTGCCGGGACTGTCGCTGCAGCACAGCGCACCCGTTTTTCAACCAAGGTACGCCCCTTACTCCCTTTTATCCAGAGAATATTATACCTGTTTTCCGGCAAAAGCGCAAGGGGAAATATGGGATTTATTCTGCCTTGATCACTTTTTTGGCGTTGGGGTAAATGCGCTCCATGTGGGCGTTGTCGAAATGCTCATCAAGGAACACTTCCAGCTGGCCGTTGGGCGCTTCGCCGCTGGTGCGGGCATCGTACCGCGCCAGTGCCAGCGCGCTGGTAAGCATATTCACCGCCATGAACACCGCCAGTGCCGCTGTCATCCACGGACGGATATGGCTGCGCACCTTTTTCATCAGCTTCAGCACCAGCGGGTAGCCGTAGCGCATCCACATCACCGCCGCAATGCCCCAGAAAAAGCAGTACAGCAGGTTGATACGCCCGCCCAGATTGAACTTGAACTTGCTATAATCCCAGAACACGGTGCCGAACAATAGCTCTGTGACGGCACTGCACACATATTCATATACGCCGCCCAGCACCGTGCCGAAAGCAAAGAGATAGCGGTCGCTTTTATCCTGATTTTGCCGCAGCAGCACGGTAGCCATGGCCAGCGCCAGCCCCCACACCACGCTGAAAGGCCCCCATACTAAGCTGGAACGGCTCATCCACACCCCGGCGGTCAGGCGGCAGAACACGGTCTCCACCATGTCGCCCAGAAACGCCCCGATGACAAACAGCCACAGCAGGTCTGCCGCGCTGAGGAAGTCGGCTTTCCCCTTCTGCACTGCCGTGGGCTGCTGCCGGGCGGCTTCCGGGTAGGCGCGCTGGATACGCTTTTCCACATACACGGCAATGCGGCGGCGCAAGGTGTCGGAGCGCGCCTCCAGTTTCTGGTTCAGCTGTTCCAGCACCGGGTGCTGCGCCGCATACCGCCCCACCAGAACCGCCGAGCCCAGCTGGTCCAGCGCCGCGATGCCCAGCGCAGCCCACACCAGCGGATGCAGCAGCCAGTCCGGCACAAGGGCGCACAGACGCAACAGCAGCCCGTTGCCCCAAAGCACGGTCACCATGCCCAGCGCGCCCCACAGCACCGAGTACTGCAGGCAGACGTAGCCATTCAGGTTGAACTTTTTATCGGAGTAATCCCACCATTTGCGATTGTGCAGCCGCTCCAGCAGCTTTGCCGTGAGCCACTCCACCACGGTAGCCGTAAGCATACAGGCCACAAACAGCACCACCGGCTTTGTGCGCATATCTGCAAAGCCTACTGCCATCAGGATGGCCGTGGTGCCATACACAAAGCAGAACGGCCCCGCCGCCATGCCGCGGTTTGCAAACCGCTTGCCCCGGAAGGTAGCCATAACGGTCTCCCCTACCCACCCAAGGAAGGAATAGACCAGATACAGCACGCCCAGCGTGTAGAAATTCAGTGTCATCGCGCTTTCCTCGCCTTCTGTTTTTATGCTCTGATTGTACTCGCTTGCGCCGATTTGTACAAGGGGTGGCGGAAAAATGTTACAATTGGCGCGGGATTTCATTTTACGAACGCATCATTCCGCTAAAAAAGCCGCTGCACAAACACGGTGCAGCGGCTCTCAGGGTCATTTTTTACAGCTTACAGCTGACTCTTGTACAGCTCCACAATCTCCTCCACGCTGGTGTCGCGGGGGTTACCGGGGCGGCAGGCATCTGCATAAGCAGACTCAGCGAGGAACTGGATGTCCTCTTCCTTCAGGATGCCATTCAGGTTAGTGGGGATGCCAACGTCAGCAGACAGCTGCTTGACGGCAGCGATGGTAGCATCAGCGGCTTCCACATCGTTCATCTCGTCAATGCCCATAACGCCCATGGCCTTACCCACGGCACGGTAACGCTCACCGGCAACGCTCTTGTTGTACTCCAGACCCACCGGCAGCAGGATAGCGCAGGCCACACCGTGGGGGGTGTCATACAGGGCAGACAGGCCGTGTGCCATGGAGTGCACGATGCCCAGACCCACGTTGGAGAAGCCCATACCGGCAATGTACTGCCCCAGAGCCATGCCCTCGCGGCCCTCCGGGGTGTTCTGTACAGCGCCGCGCAAGCTCTGGCTGATCAGCTTGATGGCTTCCAGATGGAACATATCGGAAATGACGCAGTGGCCCTTGGTGATGTAGCCCTCGATGGCGTGGGTCAGCGCATCCATACCGGTGGCGGCGGTCAGACCCTTGGGCATGGAGGACATCATATCGGGGTCAACCACAGCGATCTCGGGGATATCGTTGGTATCCACGCAGACGAACTTGCGCTTTTTCTCCACATCGGTGATGACGTAGTTAATGGTGACCTCCGCAGCAGTACCGGCAGTGGTGGGCACTGCAATGGTGAACACCGCGTGCTTCTTTGTGGGAGCAACACCTTCCAAAGAGCGGACGTCCGCAAACTCGGGGTTATTGATGATGATGCCGATGGCCTTTGCGGTATCCATGGAGGAGCCGCCGCCGATGGTCACGATGCAGTCAGCCTCGGCAGCCTTGAAGGCAGCCACGCCGTCCTGTACGTTGGCGATGGTGGGGTTGGGCTTGATCTCGCTGTAAACAGCGTAGGCAAAGTTTGCAGCATCCAGCAGGTCGGTGACCTTCTTGGTGACGCCGAACTTGATCAGGTCGGGGTCGGAGCAGACGAATGCCTTCTTGTAGCCGCGGGCGGTCAGTTCGGGAACGATGTTCTCAATGGCACCGTGGCCATGGTAGGAAATGGTGTTCAGAACAATGCGATCAGCCATAATTATTTTCCTCCAAATCATTCTGCCCGCCTGCCAGCGGGCTCTCTCTGTTGTTAAGGATACCACATTGTTAAACAATATTCAATGTACTTTTCTTTTGATTTCTATGAATTTTTTACACTTTCCAGCAAAAGAAAACGCTGTACCACTCCCTCAGTCTCGCATTCGCTCGACAGCTCCCTCTCAGAGGGAGCCTTAACGCGGCGGCCAACGCAAAAGCCTCCCTCTGAGAGGGAGGTGGCATCGCATCAGCGATGACGGAAGGAGTTTTTCTCTATTCTACCATCAAATCTTGAAATAGTCCACGCCGCCCTCAAAGATCGGCTGATATTTGTCACCGGTAACGTTCTTGTACAGGTACTCGCC
>ENA-OZKZ01000175-OZKZ01000175.1-human-gut-metagenome-genome-assembly--contig:-NODE-175-length-35990-cov-13.320718_pt1 | contig 35990 bp, 30 predicted proteins | sample MGYA00244828_ERZ653768 | MGnify/ENA primary metagenome ERZ653768 (study PRJEB26926, sample SAMN06165273) | human gut metagenome | biome: ENVO:00009003; feature: ENVO:2100002; material: ENVO:00002003...
CTTAAGGGGCTTTGCTAGTATTATGCCCTTCTAGGGCTTACTCAAGCCACCGGCTTAGCCGGTGGTTTTGGCTATAGAACTACAAAGCAGACCCGGCAGGCTCTTTCGGAGCCGGTGCTGGGTCTGCTTTATATGTTAGAAAGTCAGGGAATGCCGCCAAGAAAACAGAGCCTTAGCGTACATCACTTCTCGTTCTCGTAGCTGAGGACAGCGTAGGGGTAGAAGATGTTGGCATCCAGGTAGCCTGCCCAGCGGCCGGGCTTGCGGGTGTAGTAGCCGATGGGAATATCGCCCCGGATGACGCCCTTGACCAGAATGAGCATATGGCGAAGGTACTCCACGCTGAAGGGGTTCAGGTTCTCCCAGTGGCCCGTCAGCAGCTCGTAGTCCACATCCTCGTTCCGCAGCAGCACCTCTGCCATGAAGTGCTCCAGACCCGGCAGATAGGTGTCGGTGGCAGCTTCCATCATGAACAGGTCGCCGGAACCAACGGCGTCACCGGTAAAGATGTAGTCCTTGTAGAAGAACACCACAGAGCCCTTGGTGTGGCCCGGCACGTCCACCACTTCCAGCTCCTCAGAGCCGATGCGGACCGTGTCACCGTCTACGATGTTCACCAGCTTCAGGTCCTCGGCGGTGAGACCGAAGAATTTCTGCATGCTGGAGAGCAGGCCCTCCCGGTCATCGGGGTGGATATAGGTGCGGCGGACCTTGCCGGACTTCAGCAGGGAGGGAATGCCCAGAATGTGGTCACCGTGCTTGTGGGTCAGCAGGATATCCAGCTCTGCGTCAGGGTTGGTCAGCACGTTCTCCCGCAGATAGGCGTAGAGGTCTGCTGCGCCGGAGCCGCCCATGGCGGTGTCGATGACCAGGGCTTCCTTGCCCAGATCCAGCACCCACAGGGTGTCCATGCCAAAGTCCATAACACGGGTGATGTTGTACTTTACCGGGTAGTGGCTGAACATCATGTTGGGGTTCAGCTTGCCATGCTGGGTCCGGGTGAGGGACTGGGTGAACATCCAGTTATAGGGGGTGCCGATGCTGTACACCCGCTCCCAGACCTTGTGGGGCTCCGGCATGGAACCGGCGGTAAAGCCCTCGTACTTCACGCAGGAGCAGCCGGCATCCTTCAGGGCCTGCACAGCCTTGGCGGTCTCAGCCTCGGGCATCTCGGGGTCATCCTTGCAGTGGTAGGCCCAGACAGGGGTGTTCTTGATGGCCTCAAAGGCGCCGGGGACGTTGTACCACTGGGCAGGCACCATGCCGCACATGGGGATGGCAGCAGCAAAGTAGTAGGGGTAGGCCAGGATCATGTTCCAGACACCGGTACCGCCCATGGACATACCCTCGATGTAGATACGGTCCGGGTCGATGCGGTGGGCAGCCACATAGCTGTCGATAGCAGACTTCAAGGCCGTAACGGTGTCCGGGTCGGTCCAGTTCTTGCCGGGGCACTGGGGTGCAAACAGGTAGGTGGGGTTCTTCTGGATCATTTCGTCAGAAATGTAGAAGGTGGCACCGTCGTTGGCGGTAAGCTGGGTGCCGTTGGGGCCCACACCGTCCTCACCGTGGAGGAAAACGATCAGGGGCAGCTTCCCCTTCAGGGCAGGGGCGTAACGGCGAGGGTTGTAGGCATAGTACTCCACCCCGGCAGCACTGCCGGCCTTGAAACGCTTGGCCAGCTCTGCCCGGTCGGGGCTGTCCACCTTGACCAGACAATTCTGGTCGGCGTCCGCTGCAAAGGCAATGCCGCTGGTACCCAGCACACTGGCAACAGCCGCAAAGGCAGCAGTGTTACGCATAAAATCACGTCTGCTCAGTTCCATAGTTTCTTCTCCTTTTGGGGCCAAAAAATAAATACGGATTGTGAATACTGTACGAAACTTCCTCACCATATAAGATGAGAGCTGTCGCTAATATATTAATATATCAAAAAAGTGCTGTCAAGAATGTGTCAAAATCTTTGGAGAAGGCTCTAAGCCAGGCTGTCGGGGTTTGTCAAAAATGACGAAAATCATCCTACCAAAAACCACCGTCCATCCCGGACGGCGGTGCAAAGTACCAGTGGTAATGCGACCACAGCCCGGGGCGTTTGTATACCGGGGTGAGCACGATTTCAAATGGCCTCCGCGTGCGCTCTAGCCATCTTCAGCGGAAAATATATTTTTATATTTGCAATTCTGGAAAATCTGCGGATTTTCCAGAATTGCCTTCTCACGGGAGGGATTGCAACGGCAAACGGCATTTCCTGCAACAGCTCCTTTTGTGAAAATGCGTTTGGAGCGCTCCGCAGAACGCGCCAAAGGCGCTTTATTTTACCACCCTTGCAAACTCTGCGGCAAGGGCGGCGTTCACCGAACGGACGGCGTTGGCGTCCGGCTTGATGGCAGCGCGGTCGTAGGTAAACAGGCCGTTCACCTCGTCCTCCACGTCGGTCAGCTGGGTGTATACCAGCGCCGAAAGCCCCTTTTGCAGCTGCGGCAGCACCGCGCCCAGCTGCAATTTTTTGTAGCGGGCGGTCAGCTCCTCCCGGCTTTTGGCTGTGCCGTAGCCGTAGGTCTTGCGGGGCGGCTCGTGCCCCGGCATGGGCCATGCAATGCCGCCGTACTCGCTCAGCGCCACGGCGCGCGTCTGCGGGCGCACCCGCAGGGGGTAGAAGTAGTTGTGCAGGGAGTACACATCCCCGCCGCCCTGATCGTACCAGCCGCTGGCTTCGTCCACAAGACGGGTATCGTCCAGCGTGCGGATGGTCTGCACTGCCCCGGCGGCATCGTACTGTCCCCAGCCCTCGTTAAAGGGCACCCAGCAGCCCACGCAGGGGTGACAGCGCAGCGCCTGCACCGTATCTTCCAGCTCCCGGCGGTATTCTTCCCGGCTGCTTTCGCTGCCCCGGCTCAGCAGCCCCCACAGCGCCGCCTTGTCCGGCAGGCGGCGCATAAGCGGCTGCAAAACATTGGTCAGGTAGGTGACGAACCACAGGTTATACTTGCTGCCGCCGTTGACCATATCCTGCCAGACCACAAGTCCCAGCTTGTCGCAGTGGTAGTACCAGCGCTGCGGCTCTATCTTTGCATGCTTGCGCAGCAGGTTGTAGCCCAGCGCCTTTACCTCGCTCAGCTCCCGCTCCACCGCCGCATCCGAGGGCGGGGTGTACAGTCCCTCCGGCCAGTAGCCCTGATCCAGCAGGCCGTTGAGCAGGATAGGCTTGTCATTCAGGCAAAAGCGCAGCACGCCCTTTTCGTCCGGTGCGCAGCTCCACTTGCGCAGGGCAAAGTAGCTGTGCACGGTGTCGAACTGTTCTTCCTCTCCCTGCGTGGTGCCCACGGTCAGGTCGTACAAAAAGGGCGTGTCCGGGCTCCACGGAAAGAAATGCTCCTTCGCAATATGCAGCGTCACCGTGCCGTCTTGGCCGGCCTCATCGCTGCCCCAGTCCTCGGCAATGGTCACGCCCCCGGCGCGCACTACAGCCCACAGGTTCGCCGCGCCGCCGGGTGCAGAGGTATGGGCTTTCACGGTCACGGTGCAGGCATCATAGTCCGGCGTAACGGTGAGAGACTGGATGTAATTTTCCGGCACGCGCTCCAGCCAGACCGTCTGCCAGATGCCGCTCTGGGCGGGGTAGAACATCCCACCGGGCTGCAAGGTCTGCTTGCCCCGCGCCTGTGTGCCGTGGCCGGTGGGGTCCTGCACCGCCACCCACAGGCTGTTGCGGCCTGTGCCGTTGAGCTGCGCGGTGATATCCAGCGTAAAGGGCCAGTAGCCGCCCCGATGGCCGCCCACCAGATGGCCGTTCACCTGCACAGCGCAGGCGTAGTCCACTGCGCCGAAATGCAGCAGCACCCTGCCGCCCGTCCCGGCGGGCGGCGCAAAATATCGGTGGTAGTGCAGCCACTGCCCGGGCTGCAATGTGCGCCCCACCCCGGAGGCGCGGCACTCCGGCGCGTAGGGCACTAAGATCTCACCATCCCAGCCCGCCGGGCGCTGTGCCGAGGCGGTGATGGCGTACTGCCACAGGCCGTTCAGGTTCTCGTAGCTGTCCCGGCGCATGGCCGGGCGGGGATATTCCGTCAGAGGGTGCATACACTCACCAGCCTTTTTCTCGTTTGCTCCATTCTAGCACAGCCCGGGGCATTTGTATACCGTGAAGCGGACGATTTTAAATGGCCGCCGCGTGCGCTTTGGCCATCTTCAGCGGAAAATTATTTTTATATTTGCAATTCTGGAAAATCTGCGGATTTTCCAGAATTGCTTCTTCATAGGAGTAAAAAAGAGCCGCCGCACGGCGGCATGGCTGTGCGGCGGCTTTGTGAGAAGGTGGGAAATTGTTTAGTTCTCGGCCAGATTACCGGTATAAAGCTGGTAATACTTGCCCTTTTTGGCGATCAGCTCGTCGTGGCTGCCGCGCTCGATGATGCGGCCCTGTTCCAGCACCACGATGCAGTCTGCATTGCGGACGGTGGACAGGCGGTGCGCGATGACAAAGCTGGTGCGGCCATACATCAGGCCGTCCATGCCGCGCTGCACCAGCGCCTCGGTGCGGGTATCAATGGAGGAGGTCGCCTCGTCCAGGATCAGCACCGGCGGGTCTGCCACGGCTGCGCGGGCAATGGCCAGCAGCTGGCGCTGTCCCTGCGAGAGGTTGGCGCCATCGCCGGTCAGCATGGTGTTGTAGCCCTCCGGCAGGCGCTTGATAAAGCCATCGGCGTTGGCCAGACGGGCGGCGGCGATGCACTCTTCATCGGTGGCCTCCAGCCGTCCGTAGCGGATGTTCTCCATCACCGTGCCGGTGAACAGGTGGGTGTCCTGCAGCACGATGCCCAGCGAGCGGCGCAGGTCGGCCTTTTTGATCTTGTGGATGTTGATGCCGTCATAGCGGATCTTGCCATCCTGAATATCGTAGAAACGGTTGATCAGGTTGGTGATGGTGGTCTTGCCCGCACCGGTGGAGCCGACAAAAGCGATCTTCTGCCCCGGACGGCCGTACAGGTTGATGTCATGCAGCACCGTCTTTTCCGGCACATAGCCAAAGTCCACGTCCGTAAAGGTAATATCGCCCGCCAGCTTGTGGTAGGTAACGGTGCCATCGTGGTGGGGGTGCTTCCACGCCCACAGGCCGGTGCGCTCGGCAGTTTCCACCAGCTGGTCATTGCGGTCGTACTTGGCATTTACCAGCGTCACATAGCCCTCGTCGGTCTCGCTGGGCTCGTCCATCATCTTGAAGATGCGCTCGGCACCAGCCAGTGCCATGATGACGCTGTTGGCCTGCATGGACACCTGACTGATGGGCATATTGAAGCCCTTGTTCAGGCTGAGGAAGGCCACCACGGTGCCAAGGGTCATGCCGCCAACGCCGCCCACGGCCATGGCTGCACCAGTCAGCGCGCAGATGGCATAGCTGATGTTGCCCAGCTGGGCGTTGACCGGCATCATAATGTTGGAGAAGGCGTTGGCCTGCTTGGCGCTTTCCTTCAGCTGGTCGTTCAGCGCACGGAAGCCGGCAAGGGTCTGCTGCTCGTGAGTGAACACCTTGACCACCTTCTGGCCCTCCATCATCTCCTCGATGTAGCCGTTCACCTTGCCCAGATCCCGCTGCTGCTGGATGAAGTACTTGGAGGAGCTTTTTGCGATCTGCTTGGAGCAGAACAGCATCAGCGCCACCATGAGCATGGTAACGATGGTCAGCTGCCAGCTGAGCATACACATACTGAAGAACACCGACACGATGGTGATGACGCTGGACACCAGCTGCGGGATGCTCTGGCTGAGCATCTGGCGCAGGGTATCCACATCGTTGGTGTACACGGACATGATATCGCCGTGGGGATGGGTGTCAAAATACCGGATGGGCAGGCTTTCCATGTGGGTGAACAGCTTGGTGCGCAGATTGCGCAGCGTGCCCTGCGTCACGTTGACCATAATGCGGGCGTTGGCCCATGCAGCCAGAATGCCCACAAGGTAAATGCAGCACATCCGCACCAATGCACCGGTCAGTGGTGCAAAGCTGGGGTTCTGCTGGCGGGTCATGGGCACGATGTAATCGTCCATCAAGGTCTGTAAGAACAGGCTGGCCTGCACATTGGCCAGCGCACTGACCACGATGCAGGCAAGCACAAGGATGCAGTGGGGCAGACAGTTGCGGAACACCTCATCCATAATGCGCTTCAGCAGCTTGCCCGGGTTTTCCACCTTGGGGCGCGGCCCCCGTGCGCCCCGCGGGCCGGGGCCATGTACTTCTTTTACTGCCATTACTGCGCACCTCCCTGCTTGTCAAAATCGCCGCCGCCCTGCGTCTGGCTGTTGTAGACCTCCTGATAGATGGCATTGGTCGCCAGCAGCTCTGCGTGGGTGCCCAGACCGTTGATCTGGCCGTTCTCCAGCACCAGAATGCGGTCTGCATCCTGCACCGAGGAAATGCGCTGTGCAATGATGATCTTGGTCGTGCCGGGGATCTCCTCCCGGAAGGCCTTGCGGATCTTGGCATCGGTCGCGGTATCCACGGCGCTGGTGGAGTCGTCCAAAATCAGCACTTTGGGCTTGCGCAGCAGGGCGCGGGCGATAGTCAGGCGCTGCTTCTGGCCGCCGGATACGTTGGAGCCGCCCTGCTCGATCCATGTATTGTACTTATCCGGGAAGCGCTGGATGAACTCATCCGCGCAGGCCAGCTTTGCCATGCGGATGCACTCTTCCTCGGTGGCGTTGGCATCGCCCCAGCGCAGGTTATCCAGAATAGTACCGCTGAACAGCACGTTCTTCTGCAGCACCATGGAGACCTCGCGGCGCAGAACATCAAGGTTATAATCCCGCACGTCCACGCCGCCTACCCGCACGGTGCCGCTCTCGGCATCGTACAGGCGGGGGATCAGCTGCACCAGACTGGACTTTGCACTGCCGGTGCCGCCGATGATGCCCAGCGTCTCGCCGGGCCGGATGGTAAAGCTGATATCGTTCAGCACCGGCTGGCCGCTGCCGTGCTTATACTTGAAGGTAACGTGGTCAAACTGGATGCTGCCGTCTGCCACCTGCTGCACCGGCTGCTTTGCCGGGGGCAGGTCGGTGTGCTCGTCCAGCACCTCCACGATACGCTTGGCAGAGGCGGCGGACATGGCGATCATGACAAAGGCCGTGCTCAGCATCATCAGTGCCATAAGGATGTTCATGATATAGCCGAACAGGGCGTTCAGCTGGCCGGTGGTAATGGCACCGTGCAGCACATATTTTGCGCCGAACCAGCTCAGCGCGATGTTGCAGCCGTACACCGCCACCAGCATGGCGGGGTTATTGAAGCTCAGGCGGCTTTCTGCGTTGACGAACTGCTTATACAGGCTCTCGCAGGCAGCGGTGTATTTTTCGTTTTCAAAGCCCTCGCGCACAAAGCTCTTGACCACGCGGATGGCAGAGACATTCTCCTGCACCGAGGCGTTGAGGTTATCGTAGTTCTTGAACACACGGTCAAAGATGTGGAAAGTAGGGATCATGATGGCAGCCAGCACTGCCACCAGAAAGGCCACCGCCACCACGAACACCAGCGACAACGGGCCACCGATGACCACGGCCATGAACATTGCAAACACCAGATGCACCGGGGCGCGCACGCACATGCGCAAAATCATCTGGAAGGCGTTCTGCACGTTGGTCACGTCGGTAGTCATACGGGTAACAAGACCTGCCGTAGAGAATTTGTCGATGTTGGAAAAAGAATAATGCTGGATGTTTTCATACATGGCATCGCGCAGATTTCCGGCAAAGCCGGTGGATGCCTCGGCGGCGTACTTGCCCGCCAGCACGCCCAGCACCAGCGCAATGGCTGCCACCAGAAAGGTAAGCAGTCCGTAGCGGATGATGGCGTTCATATCGCCCTTTTCAATGCCCTGGTCGATGATAAAGGCCATGATGGTGGGCAGCAGCACATCCATAATGGCTTCCAGCGCAGCAAAGAGCGGTGTCTTGATCGAGGCGGCTTTATACTCGCCCAGATGCGACACAAGCTTTTTGATCATCTGAGTTCCCTCCTGTTAATTTTATTTGTTTGGTACAAAACAATTTTATACATAACAATTTAAATGTCAATAGCTTTCGAAAAATGTTCATAATTGCTAATTTAACAAGTCCTTTTTCGGCGCTTTGACGGAAAAGGTGGTTATTTCAACGCTTCCCGCAGCTTGTTCAGCAGCCGCAGCAGTTCTGCGTTCTCCTCCTCGGTCAGCAGTCCGGCCACATAATCGTCGGTCTGGTGGAAGGACAGCAGGGTCTTTTCGTGCCGTTGGATGCCCTCCTCGGTCAAAACCAGCTGCTTGAGCCGGGCGTCCTGCGGTACGCTCAGCCGCTGGATGTAGCCCTTGCGCTCCATCAGCTGCAAAATGTTCGTCACCGTGGAGCGGGTGATGGAAAATTCCCGCTCGATGTCCCGCTGAAACACCGGCTCGTCCCGGTGGCGGTAGAGATACTCAATGATCCACCCGTGCATGGGGGTGGTCTGCTCTACCCCGTTGGCGCGGGAAAACTGGTTCAGCCTGCGGAAGATCAGGTTATCCACCCGGTGCAGCTGGGCGGGGATGACCTGCGGCCCTTCCCACGGCGGGTCCAGCTTGCAGGGCTCTTCAATAGGGTGCTGTGTACACATAATGGTTTCCTCTGTTCAAATTGTTCGATGTAAAACTGTTTGATGCGATACATATATTACTCATATCCCCACTCAATGTCAAGGGGCGGGGCGCAAAAAAGGCCGCTGCGGAAAATTTTCCGCAGCAGCCTTGGTTTTTATGGATACGGGATACGCTTACAGCTTTTTGCCGGTCAGCAGCTCATAGGCCTCCAGATACTTGGCAATGGTCTTGTCAATGACATCCTGCGGCAGGTCGTAGTTGCTGTCGGGGTTGGCCTTCAGCCAGTCGCGGACGAACTGCTTGTCGAAGGAGGGCTGGCTGTGACCCGGCTCGTAGCCCTCCAGCGGCCAGAAGCGGGAGGAGTCCGGGGTCAGCATCTCGTCGCCCAGCACCACGTTGCCGTCCTCGTCCAGACCAAACTCGAACTTGGTATCGGCAATGATGATGCCGCGGGACAGTGCATACTCGGCGCACTTCTTGTACAGGGCAATGGTGTAGTCGCGCAGCTTAGTGGCGTACTCCAGACCGTGGCCGGGGAACTGCTTCTCCAGCACGTCGATGCTCTGCTCGTAGGAGATGTTCTCGTCGTGGTCGCCGATCTCTGCCTTGGTGGAGGGGGTGTAGATGGGCTCGGGCAGCTTATCGGACTCCTGCAGGCCCTCGGGCAGCTGGATGCCGCACACCTTGCCGGTCTTCTGGTAGCTAGCCCAGCCGCTGCCGGTAATGTAGCCGCGCACAATGCACTCGATGGGCAGCATGGTCAGCTTGCGGCACATCATGCTGTTGCCGGTGAACTGGGGCTGACGGAAGAACTCCGGCATATCCTGCACATCCACACTCAGCATGTGGTTGGGCAGCAGGTCGCGGGTGTAATCGAACCAGAACTTGCTCATCTGGGTAAGCACGGTGCCCTTTTTGGTGACCTTGTTTTTCAGGATGACGTCAAACGCAGAAATGCGGTCGGTGGCAACCATGATCAGGCTGTCGCCATTGTCGTAGATTTCGCGGACTTTGCCTTCTTTGATGGGTTTGAACTCAGTCATAATCAAACACTCCATTTTTTCCATGTTCTCAGCAGCGCAGCAGCGCAGCGCAGTTCTTACCCTATTATTCTACCATACTGCCGCGCGGTTTAAAAGGAACAGAATAAAAGAAAAACAGGCAAGTTTTGTGTTTTTATCGTGAAAAGTGCGCAAAAAACAGCAGGAAATTTCGGCGTTTTGACGATAAAAGTCGTACTTTATCCCCCAAATGCACGCACCTTTGCAAAATGCAGTCATGGACAAGCGCCGCCGGTTGCGGTATTATAGTAGTAAGCGTATATCTGCGCTTCGCAGGGGCGCAAAAGTAAACAAGGAGGTAAAGAGTATGGGCAAATTTCCCAAGGGCTTTTTGTGGGGCGGCGCTACCGCTGCCAACCAGTGCGAGGGTGCATGGCAGGCAGACGGCAAGGGTCTGGCTACGGTGGATGTGACCCCCTTCGGCCCGGACCGTTTTCCGGTGGCAACAGGCTATATGGAAATGCTGGATTGCGATGACGCACATTTCTACCCCAGCCACGAGGCCATTGACCTGTATCACCATTATAAAGAGGATATCGCCCTGTTTGCAGAGATGGGCTTCAAGTGCTTCCGGCTGTCCATTGCATGGACCCGCATCCTGCCCAACGGCGACGATGCTCAGCCCAACGAGGCAGGACTGGCCTTCTACGACAGCATTTTTGACGAGTGCCATAAGTACGGCATCGAGCCGCTGGTCACCATCTGCCACTTTGACACCCCCATTGCCCTCATCAAAAAATACGGCGGCTGGAAAGACCGCCGCATGGTGGACGCCTATGTCCACTACTGCGAGGTGCTGTTCGACCGCTTCAAGGGCAAGGTAAAGTACTGGCTCACCTTCAACGAGATCAACATGCTGCTGCACCTGTCCTTTACCGGCGCAGGGCTGGTGTTCTACCCCGGCGAAAATGTGGAGCAGGTCAAGTATCAGGCCGCCCATCACGAGCTGGTGGCCAGCGCAAAGGCGGTAAAGCTGGCGCACGAAAAAATGCCGGACGCCATGGTGGGCTGTATGCTGGCGGCAGGGCAGTTCTACCCCCGCACCTGCGCCCCGGAGGATGTGCGGGCGGCGCAGGAGGCCGACCGGGACAACTACTTCTTTACCGATGTACAGGTGCGCGGCGCTTACCCCGTGTGGGCTAAAAAGCGGATGGAGCGCGCCGGGGTGCAGCTGCACACACAGCCGGAGGACGACCGCACGCTGCGGGAGGGCACGGTGGATTTTGTGTCCTTCAGCTACTATTCCAGCCGCTGCATCACGGTGGATAAGGAGCTGATGGCGGCAGAGAATGCGGAAGGCAACGCCGTGTCGGCATCGGTGAAGAACCCCTACCTGAAAGCCAGCGAGTGGGGCTGGGCCATCGACCCGGTGGGTCTGCGGGTGACCCTGAACACCATCTACGACCGGTACGAAAAGCCTATGTTCATCGTGGAGAACGGTCTGGGCGCGGTGGATACCGTAGAGCCGGACGGCTCCATCCACGACAGCTACCGCATCGACTATCTGCGGGCGCACATCGAAGAGATGGAAAAGGCCATCAACGAGGACGGTCTGCCCCTGATGGGCTACACCACATGGGGTCCCATCGACCTTGTGAGCGCTTCCACCGGCGAGATGAAAAAGCGGTACGGCTTTATCTATGTGGACAAGGACAACGACGGCAACGGCACCCTTGCCCGCAGCCGGAAGGACAGTTTTTACTGGTATAAAAAGGTCATCGCTTCAGACGGCGAGGACCTGACCTGAGCAAGCGCCCCGGCACTGTTTGCGGTATGGCAGCGCCGGGGCGTAAACGTGTGAGGAAGAACCGATAACGGAGAAAATTTATGACACCACAAATCATTGCACACCGCGGTGCTTCCTATCTTGCACCGGAAAACACCCTGACTGCCTTTAAAAAAGCCATGGAGATTGGCGCAGACGGCGTAGAGATGGACGTACAGCAGACCATTGACGCCGGGCTTGTGATCCACCACGACTATATGATCGATCTGCACACGGATATTTCCGGCAAGATCTATGATATGACCATGGGCGATTTAAAGGAACTGGATTTCGGCAGCTGGAAAGGCGCCATCTTTCAGGACGAGAAGATCGCCACTCTGCAGGAGGCCATGGAACTGTGCAGGCAGATGCCGGGATGCACCGTGCATCTGGAACTGAAATCCACCATGGACAACGACCCGGACTTTGTGCCCCGGGTGCTGGAAGTGCTGCAGCAGACCGAGATGGTAGAACAGGTGATCCTTGTTTCCTTCAACCACGCGCTGCTGCGGCAGGCAAAGCAACTGCTGCCCGAACTGCGGGTAGGTGCACTGGTATACGGCGAGCTGGAAAGCATGCTGCTGCCGCCGCCCATCATCTGGAAGGATCTTGGACTGACCAACGGCATAGACGACATGGAAGCCATGGACGCTGCCCTGCCGGAGAGCGCAGCAGACGAGGAAAATTGCAGCTGGATGACCCGCTGGATGAGCGATAAGGTAAGTATGCTGCGGGCAAACTTTCCCGGCGAGAGCCTGAACGAGATCTATAAAAACCTGATGGCGCAACGGGATCTGCCCGCCTACATCCGCAGTCTGGACTTTGTGCCGGAGTGGGTCAGCTGCGAGTACCACACCGCCTACAAAAACGCCGGTTTCATTGACAAACTGCACGAGATGGGCATCAAGGTGTCTTTGTGGACGGTGGACACGGAAGATTCCGTCCGCAGCCTGCTGCGCACCAGCGCCGATGCCTACATCACCAACCGCCCCGACCGCGTGCGGGAGTGGATGGAGAAGGAACAGGCAGCGACCGCCCCAACAGAAACCGCCACGGCAGAGTCTGCCCCCACTGCTGAAGCAGACGCCGGGACAGCTGCCGCAGAGTAAACCGACCGGAACAGACACAAAAAAGAGATAGGCTTTCCCGAAAGGGATCGCCTATCTCTTTTTCATTCATTTTATTCTGCTGCGTCGGTCAGCACAAAGGTCAGCTCTGCGGTGACGGCGCACTTGCCGTCCACCCATGCCGAGGCCTTGCCTACGCCCACAGCGCCGTGCTGCTGTACCAGCTCGCAGTGGAGGGTGAGCATGTCCCCGGGGGTGACCTGCTTGCGGAAGCGGGCACTCTTGATGCCGCCGAACAGCGCAAGCTTGCCCTTGTTTTCCGGCAGGCTCAGCGCTGCCACAGCGCCGGTCTGTGCCAGTGCTTCCAGCAGCAGTACGCCGGGCATGACCGGCTGTGCCGGGAAGTGGCCGTTGAAAAATTCCTCGTTGCGGGTGACGCACTTGCGGCCGATGGCCCACTGCCCCGGCTCGTAGTCCAGAACACGGTCCACGAGGGCAAAGGGGTAGCGGTGGGGCAGGATCTCCGCGATCTGTACACTGCTCAGGGTGTTGGCGTTTTCACGCACGGTACGGGGCTCTGCCATGGGTCAGCCCTCCCATCTGCGCAGGGCAATGCAGGCGTTGTGGCCGCCAAAGCCCAAGCTGTTGCTCAGCGCGTACTGCATCTCCTGCTGCCGCCCGGTGTTGGGCACATAGTCCAGATCGCACTCCGGGTCGGGCTGGGCGTAGTGGATGGTGGGCGGGGCGAACTGGTCCCGCAGCGCCAGCGCGGTAAACACGGCCTCGATGCCGCCCGCGCCGCCCAGCAGATGGCCGGTCATGCTCTTGGTGCTGACCACGGTCATCTCCTTGGCGTGTGCGCCGAACACGGCGTGGATGGCGGCAGTCTCGCAGGCATCGTTCATGTGGGTGCCGGTGCCGTGGGCGTTGATGTGATCCACCTGCTCCGGTGCGATGTCGGCATCCACCAAGGTCAGCTTCATGCAGTCGATGGCACCTGCGCCGCCGGGAGCCGGCGCGGTAAAGTGGTAGGCGTCGCAGTTGGCACCGTAGCCCACCACCTCGGCGTAGATGTGTGCGCCGCGCGCTCTTGCGTGCTCCAGTTCTTCCAGCACCAGCACACCGCTGCCCTCACCCATGACAAAGCCGCTGCGGCGGGCGTCAAAGGGCAGGCTGGCAGCGTCCGGGTCGGTGGCGGTGGAAAGTGCCTTCATGCTGGTAAAGCCGCCGATGCCCAAGGGGCTGATGCAGCTTTCCGCGCCGCCGCAGACCATCACCGGCTCGTAGCCGTCCCGGATGCGGTGGAAGGCGTCGCCTACGGCGTTGGTGCCGCCGGCGCAGGCCGTGACCGGGCAGGTGCACATGCCCTTCAGACCGAAGCGGATGGCCACCTGCGCCGCTGCCATGTTGGCAATGGCCATGGGCACAAAGTAGGGGCTTACCTTCTCCATGCCCTTTTCCTCGCCGCGGGCGTGCTGCTCCTCGATCGTGGGCAGACCGCCGATGCCGCTGGACAGGATGACGCCGATGTCCTTGCCCTCGGCCTCGGTATCAAGGCCGCTGTCTGCAATGGCTTCGGCGGCAGCGCCCAGTGCCAGCAGGGTGAAGCGCGCCATTTTGCGGACTTCCTTTTTGTCCACCACGGTCTCGGGGTCAAAATCCTTTACCTCACCAGCCAGCTTGCACTTGAAGTCGGTGGTGTCGAACTGGGTGATGGGGCCGATGCCGCATTTACCGGCACGGGCTGCCGCCCAGCTGTCCGCCACATTGTTGCCCAGCGGGTTCACCGTGCCAAGGCCGGTGATCACAACTCTGCGTTTTTCCATAAGGGTTCTCCTTTACATTGCCATGCCGCCGTCCACACAGAGCACCTGCCCGGTGAGATAGCTGCTTTGTTCTGCGGCAAAAAACGCCACTGCCTGTGCCACATCCTCCGGCTGGCCTGCGCGGCCTGCGGGGATGCCCTGCGTCATGCCGGTGCGCACCGCCTCCGGCAGCACGGCAGTCATGTCGGTGTCGATAAAGCCGGGCGCTACCGCGTTCACGGTCACGTTCCGCGCGGCCAGCTCCCGGGCAAGGCTCTTGGTCAGGCCGATGAGCCCCGCCTTGCTGGCGGCGTAGTTGGTCTGCCCGGCGTTGCCCCGCAGCGCCACCACGCTGGAAAGGTTCACGATGCGGCCATAGCGCTGGCGCACCATGCGGCGGGCGGCCTCCTTGCAGCAGAGAAAGGCGCTTTTCAGGTTGGTGTCCAGCACCGCGTCAAAATCCTGCTCGGTCAGGCGCAAAATCAGGTTGTCCCGGGTGATGCCCGCGTTGTTCACCAGCACATCCACCCGGCCAAAGGCCTCGGCAGCGGCATCGAACAGCGCCTTGCAGCCCTCGGCGGTGGATACATCCGCCTGCACGGTCACCGCCTGCACGCCCTCGGCGCGGCAGAGCGCTGCCGTCTGCTCCGCAGGCTCTGCGCCATGGCAGTAGTTCACCACCACGTTGCAGCCCTGCTTTGCCAGTGCCACGCACACTGCGCGGCCAATGCCCCGGCTGCCGCCGGTAACAATGGCGGCGCGGGTCAGCTTTTCTTCGCTCATTCTGCTTCCTTCCATGCGGTCAGCACCGCATCCAGCTGTTCCGGGGTCTCCACTGCGGTGCAGACCACCCCGGGCAGGGTCTTTTTCACAAAACCGCTCAGGGCGCTGCCGGGGCCGACTTCCAGAATGTGGTCCACGCCCAGTTCACCCAGACGGCGCAGGGTATCTTCCATGTAGACGCTGCTCTGCACCTGCTTTACCAGCAGCTGCGGGATTCTGTCGGTCTCGGCCTTTTCATGCCCCAGACAGTTGAACAGCACCGGCGTCTCCATGGTGCCGAAGTTTTCGCCCGCAAAGCGCTGTGCCAGCGCATCCCCTGCGGGAGCCATCAACCTTGTGTGGAAGGGGCCGCTGACCTTCAGCGGGATGCAGCGGCGGGCACCGGCTTCCTTGGCCAGCGCGGCGGCCTGCTCCACAGCGGCCTTTTCGCCGCCGATGACCAGCTGCCCCGGGCAGTTGTAGTTGCAGATCTGCACACAGCCCGCCTCAGCTGCCTGTTCGCAGCAGGCGGACAGTTTTTCTCTGTCCAGTCCCAGCACGGCGGTCATGCCGCAGGCAAGGCCTTTTGCAGCTTCGGCCATGGCCTTGCCCCGGAAGGCGGTCAGCTCGATGGCCTGCTTTGCGGTGAACACCCCGGCTGCCTGCAGCGCGGAGTATTCGCCCAGCGAAAGCCCCGCCAGATAGGCGGGCTTTACACCCTTTTCGGCCAGCACGGCGGTCACGCCGCAGGCAAAGGCCACCATGCAGGGCTGGGTGTATTCGGTCTGGTTCAAAACGCCGTCCGGGTCCTCAAAGCAGACGCGGTGCAGGTCAAAATCCAGCGCTGCGCTGTCAAAGGCCGCCCGGAAGGCGGGAGATGCTTCGTAAAATTCCTTGCCCATGCCGGGGTGCTGCGCACCCTGACCGGCGTAAAGTACGGCAAGCTTCATAAGTTCTGCCTCCATTCGGTCACAAGTTCGTCCATCAGCTCGCGCACGGTGCGCATCCGATCCAGCCTGCCCACGTTTTCGCCGCAGAAGAAGAGCCCTTCCTCCACGTTGCCCTTCACCGCCTCGATGAGGGCGTGGGTGATGCAGTAGGGCACAGCGGCGGGGTCGCAGGTCTTGAGGCACCGGGCGCAGTGCTTGGGCGGGAAGCGCTTGCCCTCAGCCAGCGCCTGCACCAGCGGGGTGTTCAGCGCGCGGCCGGGCATTCCCACCGGGCTGTGGATGATGCGCACATCCTCCGGCTTTGCCGCCAGCAGCACGTCCTTGTAGGTCTGGGAGGCGTCGCACTCGTAGGTGGGGATAAAGCGGGTGGCCAGCTGCACGCCCGCAGCGCCAAGCTTTGTAAAGTGTGCCATATCGGCACCGGTGTACACGCCGCCCGCCACAAATACCGGGATGGCGTGGCCGTATTGTTCCTCGTAAGGCTTTACCTCGGCCAGCACCCCGGGCAGAATCTCGTCCAAAGTCTGGCAGCGGTCGGCCAGCAGGTCCTCCTCGGCAAAGCCGAGATGTCCGCCCGCCTTGCAGCCCTCGATGACCACAAAATCGGCGGTGCGGTCAAAGCCCTTTGCCCAGCGGCGCAGGATGAGCTTTGCTGCCCGGGCGCTGGATACGATGGGCGCAATGGCTACCTCTTTGGTGCCCACAATGCCCGGCAGCTCCAGCGGCAGACCCGCACCGGAGACCACGGCATCCACCCCCGCCGCCACGGCGGTGCGGATAGCCTCGACATAGTCCCGGGTGGCTACCATGGCGTTGATAGCTACCAGACCCATGCCTCCAGCTATGGCCTTGGCCTTTTGGATCTCTGCGGTCAGGGCGCGGTGGTTTGCTGCCGCCGGGTCACGGGCAAAATCCGGCTCGCGGTAGCCTGCATCGGCGGTGGAGATGCACCCCATGCCGCCGCAGGCTGCTACCGCACCGGCCAGCCCGCCCAGCGAGACGCCTACGCCCATGCCGCCCTGCAAAATGGGTACTTGCAGGGGCTTGCCGCCAAGGGTCAGCATTCGGTGTTCAGCGCGGCAATGCGCTGCCTCCCGCCCTGCCACAGATCGGCAAGGATGTCGGCCACGGGGCGTACCTCGTGCAGCATTCCGGCCACCTGACCGGCCATCAGGCTGCCGCTTACCGTGTCGCCCTCAAAGACGGCACGGCGCAGGCTGCCCAGCGTGTATTTCTCCAGCTCCATCTTATCGGCGCCCGCCTTTTCCTGACGGACATACTCCCGGCTCATGCGGTTTTTCAGCACACGCACCGGTGCACCCACGGTGCGTCCGGTGACGATGGTGTCACTGTCCCCGGCTTTGAGCAGCGCGGCCTTGTAGTTGGGGTGAATGGGGCACTCCTCGCTTGCCAGCAGGCAGGTGCCCACCTGCACCCCGCAAGCGCCCAGTGCCAGCGCAGCCGCCAGCTGACGGCCATCGGCAATGCCGCCTGCGGCGATGACCGGCACGCTGACCGCATCCACTACCTGCGGCACCAGCGCCATGGTGGTCATCTCGCCCACATGGCCGCCGCTCTCGGTGCCCTCGGCAATGACGGCGTCAATGCCCAGCGGCTCCAAATGCCGTGCCAGCACGGCAGCAGCCACCACCGGAATCACCTTGATACCGGCAGCTTTCCACATGGAAACGTATTTTCCCGGGTTGCCTGCGCCGGTGGTGACCACGGCGACTTTTTCCTCCACCACGATCTGGGCAAACTCATCTGCCTGCGGGTGCATGAGCATGATGTTTACACCAAAGGGCTTGTCGGTCAGCTCTCGGCAGCGGCGGATGTTCTGGCGCAGAGTATCGGCATTCATGCCGCCCGCACCGATGATGCCCAGTGCGCCGGCGTTGGAGCAGGCTGCGGCAAACTCGCCGGTGGCAATGTTTGCCATGCCGCCCTGAATGATGGGGTATTTCGTCCCCAGGATCTCGTTTAAAAGTTTCATGGTCTTTATCCTTTATATTCCACGATCATGCCGCCCCATGTCAGGCCGCCGCCGAAGCCGATGCAGGCAAGGGTCTGGCCGGGGAGCAGCTGGCCGCTTTCAGCCAGCTCGTTCAGCGCCACCGGGATGCTGGCAGCACTGGTGTTGCCGTGGCGGTCCATGTTTTTGTAGAACTTTGCACCATCGGCGTGCAGCGCCTTGACGCAGTGGTCGATGATGCGGCTGTTGGCCTGATGGCAGACCACCCAGTCCAGATTGTCCAGCGTAAGGCCGGTCTCGTCCAGCACGGTGTGCAGGCATTTGGGCAGAGCATCCACCGCAAAGCGGAACACTGCCCTGCCGTCCATGCTGATGGGTGCCGAGCCTGCGCGGCTGGGGCCGCCGGCATGGATGGCGGCATCGCCCCGGGCACCCAGCGTGATGGCAAAGGGCGCGGAGGTGTCGGTCAGTTCAAACACCGCCGCACCGGCACCATCGCCGAACAGCACACAGGTGGAGCGGTCGGCGGGGTCCATCAGGCGGGAGAGCGCCTCGGTGCCGATGACCAGCGCGTACCGCCCGCCCAGCGTAGCCAGCAGGCCGCGCGCCACCGCCGTGCCGTACAAAAAGCCGGAACAGGCGGCGTTCACATCCAGCGCGGGGCGGTTTTCCGGCAGTGCCAGCGCCGCCTGCACCTGACAGGCCACACTTGGGGTGGCATCCGGCGCGGAAAGGGTGGCGCAAACGCAGCAGGCAATGTCTGCCGGGGCAAGGCCGCTGCGCTGCAGCGCCTGCTTTGCGGCAGCAATGGCCAGTGTAGCGGCATTTTCGCCCTCGGTGCAGTAGTGCCGGGTGCGGATGCCGGTGCGGGTGGTGATCCACTCGTCGCTGGTATCCACGGTGCGGCTCAGCTCTTCGTTGGTGACCGTGCGGCCGGGCAAAGCCCCGCCGGTGGCGATCAGACGCAAACCCTTCATGCTTTCCTCATTTCTCCGATCTGACGGAATTTCTGGTAGCGCTGCTCGGCCAGCTGACGGCCGTTCATGCGGGCAAGGCTGCGCAGCTGACGCTGCAGTGCCTCGTCCAGATTGCCGAACAGTACCCCGTGGGCGCGCTGTGCGCCGCCCACCGGCTCCGGGATGATTTCCTCCACGATGCCGTCCTTATACAGATCCTGCGCGGTCAGCTTCATGATCTCGCAGGCTTCGCCGCTGCGGGAGGAATCCTTCCACAGGATGCTGGCAAAGCCCTCGGGGCTGAGCACCGAGTAGACGGCGTTTTCCAGCATGAGGATGCGGTTTGCCACACCCAGCGCCAGCGCGCCGCCGGAGGAGCCCTCGCCAGTGACCACTGCGATCACCGGCACGGTCAGGCCGCTCATCTCCATCAGGTTGCGGGCAATGGCCTCGCCCTGTCCGCGCTCCTCGGCGTCCTTGCCGGGGTATGCGCCCGGCGTGTCGATGAAGGTGATGATGGGACGGTCAAATTTTTCCGCCTGCTTCATCAGGCGCAGGGCCTTGCGGTAGCCCTCCGGCCCGGGCATACCGAAGTTGCAGCGCAGGTTTTCCTCCAGCGTGCTGCCCTTGCGGTGGCCGATGACCGTGACCGGCTGGCCGTGGAACAGTGCCACACCGCCCAGAATGGCGGCATCCTCCTTGCACTGGCGGTCGCCGCACTGCTCAAAGAAGTCGGTGAACAGTGCATCCACGATCTCGTCGATGTGGGGGCGCTCCGGGTGGCGTGCCAGAAAGACCCTGTCCTCTGCGGTCAGTGCCCCGCAGCCGGACAGCAAAGCGTCCTCCTGTGCGGAAAGCTCTGCCAGCTCGGCAGCGTGGTTGGTGATATCGGTCATGTTCTCGTCCGCCGGGTCGCCGCGCAGGGCGGCGATCTTTTCATCCAGCGGTGCGAGCTGTTGTAAGATGTCCTTGATCATAAGGCGCTCCCTCCTCAGGCGTGCAGACGCAGCAGCTGCGCCAGTGTTTCGCGCATCTCGGTACGGGGCACTACCTTGTCCACAAAGCCGTGCTCGTATTGGAACTCGCTGCGCTGGAAGCCTGCGGGCAGCTTTTCGCCGATGGTCTGTTCAATGACCCGGGGGCCCGCAAAGCCGATCAGCGCCCCGGGCTCTGCCAGCATGATATCGCCAAGGCTGGCAAAGCTGGCGGTCACGCCGCCGGTGGTGGGGTGGGTCAGCACACTGATGTACAGCCCGCCCCGGGCGGAGAACCGCTCGATGGCGGCAGAGGTCTTGGCCATCTGCATCAGGCTGAAAATGCCCTCCTGCATCCGGGCGCCGCCGCTGGCCGAGAAGATGATCAGCGGCAGGTGCTTTGCGGTGGCGTGCTCCACGGCGCGGGTGATCTTTTCGCCCACGGTGGTGCTCATGCTGCCCATAAAGAACCGGCTGTCCAGCACTGCAACTACCACCGGGGTGCCCTCGATGCGCCCCGTGGCGGTGATGACAGCCTCCTTCAGGCCGGTCTTGCCGGTCTGTGCTTCCAGCTTTTCCGGGTAGCCGGGAAACTGCAGCACATCCTGCGGTGCAAGGTCGGCATCCAGTTCCCGGAAGCTGCCCTTATCAAGGATGAGGTTCAGGCGGTAGTACCCGCCGATGGGCAGGTGCACCCCGCAGTTGGGGCAGACGTACTGTGCCTTGTTCCAGATCTGGCGGGTGGCGCGGCGTCCGCACTTTTTGCATTCCACGAACTGCGGGTCGTTCCACACGGCACCCGCATCCCGCCGGGCCTTCAGCTGGAAGGTGCGCTCCCGCATGCTGCCCGGCAGCAGGTCTTTGATACTGTTCATCTCGTTTCGCCTCGGTCAGCCTCAGACATGGGCATTGATGTAGTTGAAGATATCGCCCACGGTCTTGAGGTTTGCCAGCTCCTCATCGGGGATGGACACGCCGCAGGCCTCCTCCAGTGCCATGTTCAGCTCCACAGCGTCCAGGCTGTCGGCCTCCAGATCCTCGGTCAGGCTGGCCTCCATGGTCACCTTGTCCTCATCGCAGCTCAGGGTATCGACAACGATCTTCTTCATTTCCTCGAAAGTCATGGTAGTATTCTCCTTTATGTTTACTGTTTGTGTTTAATTACTTACCTAAAAGTTGTGAGGTATCGAACACGACCATTATAGCCAATTCGTCGGATAAGTCAATGGATTTAGTTAAATATTTTTATCTTTTACACTTTTGTCACAGTTTGCTTCCTTTTTATATAGCCCCCTGCACAGGGCGCAAAAAAGCCGCTGCACAGTGCTTTGTGCAGCGGCTTTTCCCGCAATAATAATATTATTTTCTTATTCCAGCCCGATCTGCTGTGCGTATTCCTCCAGCAGTTCCCGCTCAAGGAAGGGTGTCTTGACGCCCTCGCGGTCGCGGTAGGTCTCGTGCCCCTTGCCGATGACGGCGATCAGATCACCCTCCTGTGCGTGATCCACTGCGTAGTGCAAAGCGTCCAGACGGTCGGGGATCTCCACGAACTTTGCGTCCGGGTTGCCCTTGTTCATGCCCTCGCGGATATCCGCGATGATGTCCTCCACCTTTTCAAAGCGGTTGTTGTCCTCGGTGAGGATGGAGAAATCGGCCATCTTGGCGCAGATCTCGCCCATGCCGTAGCGGCGCAGCTTGGAGCGGTTGCCGCCGCAGCCGAACACCACCACCAGACGGTGGGGCTTGTAGGCGCGCAGGGTGGTAAGCAGGCTCTCGGTGGATACCTCGTTGTGGGCGTAGTCCAACAGGATGGTGAACTTTTTGCTGATGGGCACCAGCTCCACACGTCCCTTCACCACGCACTTGCCCAGACCGTCGTGGATGGCGGCATCCGGCAGACCCAGCACCTTGCCCACGGCCAGCGCAGCCAGCGCGTTGTACACGCTGAACTCGCCGGGCATATTTACCTTGACGTCCATCTCGTCCTTGCCGGTAACGTGGAAGGCGACGCCCAGAAAATCGTGGGTGCGCAGCAGTTTGTAGCCGGTCTCGCGGTAGTCGGCCTTTTCATCGCGGCCATAGGTGACCAGCTTGCAGGTATGGCCTTCCAGCAGGGCGGCGGTGTTCTCGTCGTCAATGTTCACCACGCCCACATCGCAGCGCTTGAACAGCTGTCCCTTCCAGCTGCGGTACTCCTCAAAGGTCTTGTGTTCGCCGGGGCCGATGTGATCCGGCGAAAGGTTGGTGAACACACCCACATCGTAGTGCACGCCCGCCACGCGGTCCATCATCAGGCCCTGACTGGATACCTCCATCAGCGCGGTATCGCAGCCGGCATCCAGAAACTCCCGGAAGGTCTTTTGCAGCTCGTAGCTTTCCGGGGTAGTGTTGGCGGTGTCCTTGTGGCGTCCCATATAGTAGATGCCGTTGGTGCCGATCATGCCCACCTTGCGGCCTGCGGCCTCCAGCACGCTTTTGATCATGTGGGTGGTAGTGGTCTTGCCCTTGGTGCCGGTGACGCCGATCATGGTCATCTGCCGGGCAGGGTTGCCGAAGAGGTTGGCGCTCATCAACGCCATGGCATAGCGGCTGCTCTCCACCTTGACCACGGTCACCCCGGGCAGGGTAGAAAGGTCGATGTCGTGCTGGATGACCAGCGCGCTGATTCCCTTGGCGGCGCAGTCGGCGGCAAACGCGTGGCTGTCCCGCTGGGTGCCCACGATGCACACGAACAAAAGCCCCGGGGCAGCCTTGCGGCTGTCGTAGATGATATCCGCGATCTCAGTATCCAGACTGCCCTGCACAAGGGTAAAGGGCACGCCTTCCATCAGTTGTTCCAGCTTCATACAGTCTCCTCCAAAGAGCTTCTTTACATGGGGTTTTCTTCTTCGTTGGCCGTCATGCGGTCAGGGTGGGTCAGGGGCAGCTGCTCGGTGTCCGTTTCAGCCGCCGGTTCGGTGGTGTCGGCAGTATCCGTGCTTTCTGCACTGTCGGTGCTGTCGGCAGTGTCCTCTGCCGGGGCGGGTTCCTCGGCCTTGGGCGGCACCACATAGCCGGAGGGCAGAGTGGGCTCACCCTGTGCAAAATAAATCTTGCGGGTGCTGCTGGCGCTGGTATGGCTGAAGTCCAGCCGCCCGGTGTCGGTGGGGCCGCAGCCCTTGCCGTCGGCGTTGGTCAGCACATAGCGGGCGCGGTCCAGCTTATAATCCAGATCGTTCAGCGTGCCCAGCAGCACGCTGATGCGGTCCTGATACAAAAATGCGAGTTGCTCGGTGTCTGCCACCTCCAGCCGCGTCACATCCTGCGACAGGCCGTATTCTTCCAGCTTGCCTACTAAGGTGCGCAGCGCTTCCATGCGGGCGGTCTCGGTGCTCACCGCGCTTTCGCTTTCGGCGGTTTCCGAGCCGGAGGCGCTTGCCGCGTCCACGTCCTCCGCGAACCAGAAGCCCTGTCCCGGGGTGGTGTCCTGCAGCTTGCCGCCGTACAGGGTGCAAAGCCCCTCAGGCTGGGTGCTTTCCTCGGACAAAATCTTCCATTTGTCCGAGATCACAAGCCATTTATTGCCGTTTTGCACCGCGTAGGCGGGCACGGCCTCGGTCACCTGCACCACCACGGTGTTGGGGTAGTCCCGGATCACCTTGATGGAGCCCAGCAGCGGGAAGTTCTGCTCCAGCACCGCGGCCTTTTCGCCGGGTTCAAAGCTGAAGATGTTTTCCTCCAGCTGCACGCCCATCCGCTGCAAAATGCTGTCTGCGGAGTAGCCAGCGATTTCGGTCACCTGCTTGCCGTCCGGGGTCTGCACCTGAATGGAGTTGATGCGGAACAGCATGGTCATGGTCAGGTAGATGCCCGCGCCAATAACGCACAGCAGCATGGCAAAGGCGGTCAGGCGGCGCAGCATCCGGCGGCGCCGCAATGTGGCGCGGGTCACCTTGCGCTTTTTGCGCATTTCCCGCCGGGCAGGGCTTTGCTGCGGGGCGCTCTGGCTGCCTGCCGGGTGCTGCCGGTTCGGGCGGTTTTGCGCGTTCTGGTTTTTCCGGCTGCTCTGCCCGCTGCGGGCATTGTTTGCCGGGCGGCGCTGTTTGCCACCGGACTTCGCGTTTTTTGGTCTGCTGCCCGCCGGGCGGTTACCGGCGGGATACTGGGTGGTATTGCTCCCCTGCCCCTGCGCCGGGCGGCGGGGCTGGGATTGGGTCTGGGTGGGGAACTGGATGCTGTTATCTGCCCGGGAGGAGCGCACACTGCCGTTGGCGCTGCGGGAGGGCGGGCGGCTGAGCGGCTCGCCGTTGTAGCCGTAGCGGCTGCTGCCGGTGCTCCGGGGCGTATGATCCTGCGAAGGCGCAGAGGTGCGCGCCACATCCCGGTTCAGGTCATAGGGTCTCGTGTTCCGGGGTCTGCCGTTGCGGTCACGGTTCTGCTGCATCATTCGCACCTTCTTTCCTGTTTATTCCGGGGCTGCATCACGGGGTCTTTACCAGCTTGAGCAGCGCCGCAGTGATGCGGTCCAGACTGTCGTCCACAGACAGGCTGCGGGCGTTTTTGCCCATCTCGGCCAGCTTGCCGGGCTGTGCCAGCATGGCAGAAACAGTCTGCACCAGCTTTTCACCGGTCAGGTCTTTTTCTTCAATGACCACAGCCGCCCCGGCCTTTTGCAGCTCCATGGCGTTGTAGTACTGGTGGTTCTCCGCCACATTGGGGCTGGGGATCAGCACAGCGGCGCGTCCTACAGCTTCCAGCTCGGCCAGCGTCAGCGCACCGGCGCGGCTGATGACGAGGTCTGCCGCTGCCAACAGCTCCGGCATATTGTTGATGTATTCCTTTACCACAAGGCTGTCACCGGGGGCAAAATCCTTCTGCTTTTGCAGCTGCTCAAACAGCTGCACCCCGTACTGGCCGGTGGCGTGCAGGTGCAGCACCGGCTTGTGCTCGTGCTGCTCCCAGGCGCACAGGTCTGCCACCACCTCGTTGACCCGGCGTGCGCCCAAGCTGCCGCCGAAGGACAGGATGACGGTGCGGTCGCCCGCACCCAGCTGTGCACGGATGGCCTCGCGGTTGGCGGCCTGTGCAAACACCTCCGGCCGCACGGGGTTGCCCACCACAAGGGTCTTGTCCGGTGCACCCAGCTTTTCCACGGCGGCGGGCACGGCGGCAAACACGATATCCACATCCGGGGCCAGCAGCTTGTTGGTCACACCGGGGAAAGCGTTCTGCTCATGCAGGGCGGTGTGAATGCCCATTTTGGCGGCGCAGCGCACCACCGGGCCGGACACATAACCGCCGCAGCCGATGACGAGATCCGGCTTTACTTCCTTCATCATGGCCTTGGCCTTGGGGCCGGAAAGCGCCAGATTCCACAGGGTAATGATGTTGCGCTTGATGTTGTGCAGGCTGAGCTTGCGCTGAAAACCGGTGATCTCAATATGGTGGAAGGGGTAGCCCGCCTGTGTTACCAAACGGTACTCCATGCCCTCCTTACGGCCTGCAAAGTGGATCTCGGCGGTAGGGTCGGCCTTTTTCAGAGCACCGGCAATGGCCAGTGCAGGGTTGATATGTCCGGCAGTGCCGCCGGCTGCGATGAGAACACGCATGGTGATTCCTCCTTATAAACGCCCGGCCTGCGGCCGGGCGGGCTTGCGGTTTGTTTTACTGTTCTGTACGGGCTGCGCGGGCAGAAGCCAAGTCAATGGTCTTGCGGGCAAGCTCTGCTTCCCGCTCGGCGCGGGCGGCCTCCCGCTGGGCACGCATCTGCTCCCGCTGCTGCGCTGCCCGCTCGCCGTTGCGGCCGATGTTCACCATTACGCCCATCTCTGCCAGCAGCAGGATCAGGCTGGTACCGCCTGAAGAGAAGAAGGGCAGGCTGATGCCGGTGTTGGGCAGTGTATTGGTGACCACGGCGATGTTGCAGAACACCTGCCACGCGATCTGCGCCATGATACCGATGCCCACCATAGTGCAGTACAGGTTCTCCGCCTTATAGGCGATGAGCAGCCCCTGCACGATAAACAGCACGAACAGCACGATGATGAGCACTGCGCCGATGAAGCCCAGCTCCTCGCACACCACGCTGAAGATGAAGTCGTTGGTGCTTTCCGGTAGCCAGAGCTGCTTTTCCACACTGTTGCCCAGCCCCAGCCCCTTCAGCCCGCCGGAGCCGATGGCGTAAAGGCTCTGCACGGTCTGGTCGGTCATCTTGCTCAGATCCTGCGTCCAGCCGTCCAGACGCTTTTGCAGGTAAGGGATGGAGTCCACATGAGAGAGCAGCGTTTCCAGCAGGGCGCCCGCCGTAACGGCACCCGCCCATGTCAGCACACCGCCGCTGCCGGACAGCAGCAGGATGGTGCCCACCACCGCCACCGTCAGCACGATGCCGGACATATGCGGCTCCAGCGCCAGCAGGATGACCACCGGCACAAGGGGCAGCACCGGCACCACCAGCTGCTTCCACACCCGCACCCGCAGCCACTCCCGGGGGGTAAGCAGGATGCGGCGCTCCGAGTCCAGCCGCTCCACCTGCGGCGCTTTGGCCGCAAGATGGGAACTGAACAGGATCATTTCAAACTTTGCTACCTCCGAGGATTGCAGCGTAAGCCCGCCGAAGCGGATCCAGCGGCGGCAGCCGTTCAGGGGTGCCATGGTCAGGGTGACGGCCAGCATGGCCAGCACGATGATGTAGCCCGGCACCACCATCTTGCGCAAAAAGCGGTGATCCATATAACTCATCAGGAACATACAGCCCAGCCCGAGCATCATACACAGCGCCTGCTGTTTGATGTAGTGGAAGCTGTCGCCCATGCGCAGGTAACCGGTGGTGTAGCTGGCGCTGAACAGCATCACCAGCCCAAAGATCATAATAACAGCCAGCGTAGCCAGCCAGTCGATCAGCAGCCGGGACCACGGGCCCGGGTCACGCTGGAACACCGACACCGGCGCTCTGTGTTTTTTGCGGATAGTCGCCATCTGCGCTCCCTTCCCTCTCTGTGCCCGGTCAGCACCAGCGCAGCAGCGCCAGCGCCAGCACATAGCCGACAGCGCTCAGCGCAAAGCTGCACAGAAACACCGTTTCCGGGCTCATTTTATGCTTTTTTACCCAGCAGCGCAAGGGCTTGCCGGTGCGCTTTGCACACAGCAGCTGCGCTGCCAAAAGACCGCCCGCCGCCCAGAAGGGCAGCGCCAGCGGCACGGTCAGGCTGGTCATGTCCAGACTGAGCGGGATGCAGCCGATGGCACCCGCTGCCAGCAGGCTGCCGCAGCAGCCCGCACCCAGCCTTGCCGGAGGGAACGCCCACAGCCCCAGTGCCACCAGTGCCCCGGCAAGCGCGGCGGGCAGCACCGCCAGCCCGGAAACGCCCAGACCGGCTTCTACCATCATCAACGCCAGCATGGCCACAAAGGCCGCACCGCACACCGCGCCCTCGTCCCGCTCGGCTACGCGGGCACACTCGGCCAGTGCCACCATGAGCACCGCCCACAAAAAGGGCACGGCGCTGCCCAGCAGCACATACCCCGCCCCGGGCACGCCCAGCCCCCAGGGCAGACAGCCCGCTGCCCGCAGCAGCAAAAGGACAAAGGCTGCGGCCAGTGCTTCCAGCAAAAGCCGCAGGTCCCGCCGCAGCCCCAGCGCCGCCGGGCTGCGCATCCGGGCAACATCTTCTGCAAGACCCACTGCCCCAAAGGCAAGGCTCCCAGCCAGCGCCGTGAGCAGCCGTGTCATCAACCGGCCTTCGCTGCCCAACAGCTCCGGCTGGCCTACGCAGGCGGCAAGCCAGCCCACGCCCACCGCAGCCACCGTGCCCGCCGCCGCACACAGCCCACCCCACAGCGGGGCACGCAGGGGTGCAGGCCGGGGCTGCTCAGACTGTACCGGCTGCTGTTGTTGTTCGCGGCGTTCCAGCACCCGCCGCAGCGGCACAAACAGGCTGCACAAAGCTGCCGTAAGGGCAAAGCCCAGCACCACCGCCGCTGCCAAGGCGAAACGCTCCATAGATCAGACACTCCATTTCGCCAAATAGTTATACTTCCGCTTCTTTATGCTCTTCGTAGAAGATATCCAGCACTTTTTCCAGTGCCATGCCGTGGCTGGCCTTTACCAGAACGGCATCGCCGGGCTGCACCCGGCTCAGCAGGGCATCGGCAGCCTCGCGGTAGCTGTCCGCGTGCAGGGTCTCTACCCCCTTGGCCGCAGCCACCACAGCGGTGCGCTTGGCCTGCTCGCCGTAGGTGATCAGGCAGTACAGCCCGCTCTCGGCGGCAAGGCGTCCCAGCTCCTCGTGTGCTTCGCGGCTCAGATCGCCCAGCTCCAGCATATCGCCCAGCAGGGCAAAGCGGCGCTTGCAGGGGAAATCCTTGAACATCGCCAGTGCAGCCTTCATGCTGTCCGGATTTGCGTTGTAGCAGTCCTCGATGACGGTCACGCCCTCGCTGTCCACCACCTTCTGGCGGCGTCCGGTCTGCTCAAAGTTGGAAAGACCGCGGATGACCCTCTTGGCGTCGCACCCCAGACGGGTGGCGGCGCAGTAGGCAGCCAAGGCGTTTGCCACATTATGGCGTCCCATGGCGGGGATATTCACCACAAAGGTGCCGTGCTCCTGATCTTCCAGCACAAAACTCATGCCGTCGGTCTCCTGCCGGATGGACAGGGCGCAGACGTCTGCATTTTCATCGCTCAGACTGAACCACACCGGGCGCACATGAGCGGGCAGCGCTGCCTTGCGCAGGAAGGGGTCGTCGTAGTTCAGCACCAGCGGCGCACCCTCCGGCAGACCGTTGCAGATCTCCAGCTTTGCCTTGCAGATGTTCTCCTGACTGCCCAGATTGCCGATATGAGACACGCCGATGCAGGTAATGATGCCCACATCCGGCCGTGCCGCCCGCGCCAGACGGTCGATCTCGCCGGCGTGGCTCATGCCCATCTCGATGACCGCGTACTCGGTGCTGCTTTCCAGCCGCATCAGGGTACGGGGCATTCCCAGCTCATTGTTCTGGTTGCCCTCGGTCTTGATGGTCTCGCCAAAGCCGCACAGAGCGGCGTAGGTCATCTGCTTGGTGGTGGTCTTGCCCACACTGCCGGTCACACCCACCATTTTGGGGTGGTACTGGCTGCGGTAGTTTGCGCCCATCACCATCATGGCGTGGTAGCTGTCCGGGCAAAGGATGGCCTTTTCTTCCGGCACACCGGGCACGGGATGGTTGACCACCACATACTCCGCGCCCTGCTCCAGCGCACGGGCGGCGAAATCATGGCCGTCGAACCGCTCGCCGGGGAAGGCCACAAAAATGCAGCCGGGTTTTACCTCGCGGCTGTCGGTGGTGACCAGTGCCACCTCCGGGTCACTGGTCAGTTTTCCGGCAGGCACCAGCCCTGCCAGAAGCTTGCTTGCATGGATCTTTTCCATTGTTCTATCCCCTCTCGTTCTATTAAATGCTGCACCCTCATCCGTCACTGCCCTGCGGCAGTGCTTTATGCTGAAAGCCTTGGTCGAAGATGCCGAAAAAGCTTGTTTTACCCACAGGTCAGGGTGACGATGGTGCCGCGCTGCACGCTGGAGCCGGGCTCGGCGCTTTGCGCCTGCACCGTGCCGCTGCCTTCCACCACGCAGTTCAGCCCGGCGGCGCTCAGCATCTGGCGGGCAAAATCCGGGCTCTTGCCGGTCACATCCGGCACCTCGGTGCGGTTGCCCTCGTAGGTATCGGTATACAGGTAGATGGTGGTGCCGTAGGGCACCTTTGCGCCCGCGTGGGGGTACTGGTAGGTGACCGGGGCAGCAGACTGGCTGCTCTGGCTCTCCTGCAGCTGATGCTTCAGGCCCTGAATATTCAGGCTTACCTGCGCGTTGCTCCACTCGGTGCCCACAAGGTTCGGCACAGTGACGATGGTGCCGCTGCGGTCCTCGCCGTCGGTGGCGATGCCCAGATAGGGAGCCACCTCACTGATGATATTGCCCGCCACAGGGGCTGCAAGGATGGAGGAATAGTCTGTCTGTGCGTTGTTGGGGTCATCCAGCATGACGTAGACCAGAATTTCCGGGTCGTTGGCGGGCAGCACTGCCACGAAGGAAGCCACCTTTTTATAGTCGCCGTCGGCGCGGCGGTGCATATTCAGCTGCTCGGAAGTACCGGACTTGCCGCCGATGCGGTAGCCGGACACATAGGCGTTTTTGCCGCCGCCGGTACCGTTGCCCACCTCGTACTCCATCATCTGGCGGATGACATCGCTGGCGCTCTGACTGATGACCTGACGGCGCACGTTTGCGCCGATCTCCTGAATGACGTTGCCGTTGGCATCGGTGATCTTATCCACCACATGGGGGGTGACCAGATACCCGCCGTTGACGGTGGCCGCAATGGCGGTGCACATCTGCAGCGGGGTGATGGCCATGGCCTGACCGAAGGAGGAGGACGCCAGCTGCACCTCGCCCAGCTGGTCGGCGCGGTAGTACTGCATAAAGTTGGTCTCGCTGGGCAGGTCCACGCCGGTGCGGGCGGTAAAACCGAAGGCATCGAAGTAGTTATAGAACTGCTGCGAGCCGACGCGCTGCCCCAGCTGGATGTAGTAGATGTTGCAGCTCTTGCGCAGCGCCTCGGCCATATTGAGCAGGCCGTGCGCCTTGCGTCCGGCGCAGTGGTAGGTCTCCTTGGCAACACCGTAAGCGCCGGAGCAGGTAAAGGTGGTGTTCATGGTCGCCACGCCGGAGTCGATGCCCATAGCGGAGGTGATGACCTTGAACACAGAGCCGGGGTAGTACAGCTCGGTGATGGTCTTGTTCTTCCACAGGATATCCCGGTAGTAGCCGGAATAGTCCGCTTCCTCGTCCAAGATCTTGTTGCCCTGTTCATCGGTGATGTAGTTGCCGTCGGCATCCTTTTTATAGATGCCGTAAAGCTCCGGCTCTGCGTGCACCAGCTCGTTGAGGTAAGCCTCGTTGGCGGTGTAGTTCAGCGGGTCGTTGGGGTCAAAGTCCGGCTTGGAAGCCATGGCAAGGATAGCACCGGTCTTGACGTCCATCACAATGGCGCAGCCGCGGTTTTCCACCGTGTTGGCTGCAATGGCTTCGTTCAGGTACCGCTCCGCGATCTCCTGCACGTTCACATCCAGCGACAGCACCAGATTGGAGCCGTCCTTGGCGGCAAAGGTGGTGGCGTTGGCGTCTGCAATGGCGTTGCCCACCGCGTTGCGCTGGGTGATGGTGCGGCCGTCCACACCGGCCAAGGTGGACTGGTAGGATTTTTCCAGTCCGTAGGTGCCGACGCCGTCCGCATCCGTAAAGCCCAGCACCGCTGCGGCAAAAGCGCCGTAGGGGTAGTTGCGCTGGAAGCTCTTTTCCGAGGACACTGAGATGCGCCCCTTGCGGGAGGTATCGGTGGCCTTTTTGTGCGTCTTGTTGAAGCTGGTGACGTACTTTTCAATGGAAAGTTTCACCGCGTTGTTCACCTTGGTGGCAAGGGTAACGTAGGCAGAATCCAGCCGGGAAAGTGCATCGTAAACGGTCTGGTACTGCTGCTGATACTCTGCCGAGGAGGTGTCCACACTGTCCAAGCTCTCGCCGTCCCCGGAGAGCAGACGCAACGTCAGCTCCCGGCTCACCTCGGCGCACATGGCGGGGTCCAGCGTTTTGGTCACGGTGTCGTCATCGTTGGTCTTGCTGGTATAAAGGATGCTGCTGTAACTGGGGTCTGCCCAGATAGTCCACACCACGCTGGTGGAGGCAAGGGTGATGCCGGAGGCATCGTAGATCTCGCCCCGGGTGGCCTTGATGGTGGTATCCAGCAGCTGCTGCTGGGCGGCATACTGGCGGTACTCTGCCCCGTGGAGGATCTGGATATTATACAGGCTGCGGATGACGATGGCGGCCGCCACCACCACCGCAAGGATGCCCAGACGGCTGCAAAGCCGCCGCACCCGGCTGTCCAGCCGATCCCGGCCGGAGGCCGGACGCAGGCGGTAGCCCCTGCTTTTTTTGTTACGGAAAGGTTCTTGCATTGGTTCTCTCCTGCGGGGCGTGCACTGCACTCCGCGCGCCCTGCGCTGTTATTTATTCAGACTGCGGTGTCCATAAACCGAAAAAAGCGTGCGCTGCCGCACGCTTTCTTCGTTTATCTCACGGTGCCCAGAATGTTCACCGCGCCGGTGTACAAAAAGTCGGTCCATTGCCGCACGGTGGACTCCCGGCGCACCAGTGCGCCGCTTTCGCCCAGGCGGATGTAGGTGATCTGGCTGGGGTCTACTTTCATCAGACCCAGCCGCCCTGCGGTCTCCTCCACGCTGGCAATGTTGGTCTTGCTGTTCAGGGTGCTGTTGTAGTAGGTATACTGGCTCTGCTCGCTGACCAGCTGCGCCTTAGTGGCTTGGATCTGGTCGTTCAGCTCCACCAGCTGTGCCTCGCTCCACAGCAGACTGATGGCAAAGCCCACCAGCAGTGCTGCCGCCACCAGATTCATGGCGTTATGTACGGCGGCCTGCAGCGGGTTCAACCGCCGCTTGCCGCCCTTTGCTACCCGCAGGTTTGCTTTGCGCTGCGGCTGCGGTGCCCTGCGGCGGCGCACCGCATTACGATCATATGCTGGCTGACCCATGGTTTCTCTCCTCCTCACAATGCCGGTGCTTCCGGCATCTCAGCATTTTTCCAGCACACGCAGGTGGGCGGAACGGCTGCGCCGGTTCTCCTCCAGCTCCTGCGTATCAGCTTCAATGGGTTTGCGGGTGATAAGCTTTGCCTTTGCCTTGCCGCCGCATACACACACCGGAAACTCCGGCGGGCAGGTACAGGCTGTGGACCAGCGGCGGAATTTGTTCTTGACCAGCCGGTCCTCCAGAGAATGGAAGGTGATCACGCACAACCGGCCGCCCGGTGCAAGGTGATCGAAAATGGTATCCAAGCCCTCCTCCAGCGCATCCAACTCGTGGTTCACTGCAATGCGCAGTGCCTGAAAGGTGCGGCGGGAGGGGTTCTTGTTCTTGCGGCGCTCTGCCGGGGGCATGGCGCTTGCTACGATATCTGCCAGCTGCAGGGTGGTCAGGATGGGAGCAGTTTCCCGCGCCTCCACGATCTTTCCTGCGATCTGCCACGCATAGGGCTCCTCGCCGTAATCCCGCAGGATGCGGGCCAGTTCCTCGCGGCTCTCGGTATTCACAAGGTCAGCGGCGGTCTCGCCCTGTTGGCTCATGCGCATATCCAGCGGCGCGTCCGCTCGGTAGGAAAAGCCCCGGGCGGCATCGTCCAGCTGGTGGCTGGAAACGCCAAGATCCAGCAGTGCGCCGTTGATTTTTTCAATGCCCAGCTGCTCCAGCGCCTGTCCCGCATAGCGGAAATTGATCTGCACCACGGTGGCAGGCAGCCCGGCCAGACGGGAACGCGCGGTCTGCACCGCGTCCGGGTCCTGATCCAGCGAGATGAGTCTGCCGCCCTTGGCGGCGTCCAGCCGCAGGGCGATCTGGCGGGAATGTCCCGCGCCGCCGGCGGTGCCGTCCAGATAGGTGCCCGCCGGATCAATGGCAAGCCCCGTCAGGCACTCGTTCAGCAAAACGGGGATATGCTCAAACGAGGCCGGGTCAAAGGGCTGCTGTTCTTCAAAGGCCATTGGCACGGCCTCCTTTCTCGGTTTTAGTTTTTTTGCATCAGAGGTGCAGCTTGCGCAGCCGCTCGGCGCGCTGGTCGTTGGTCACGGCGGCGCGGCGGGCATTCCAGACTTCGGTGGCCCAGATCTCAGCATGGTTGCGGTTGCCGATGATGGTCACGTCCTTTTCCAGCCCGGCGTAGGCGCGCAGCTCTGCGGGCAGCAGGATGCGTCCCTGCTTGTCCGGCGCCACCTCGCAGGCGGTGCTGAACAGGTCGCCAGAGATTGCCCAGCTGTCCATCAGCTCATCGCTTTCCAGCTTGTCCGCCAGCCGCTGGACTTCCTCCATGGGCAGTGCGAACAGGCAGCTGTCCACCCATTCCAGCACCACGAAGCTCTCGCCCATGGCGTCGCGGAATTTTGCGGGGAAGTTCAGCCGCCCCTTGGCGTCGATAGTGTAATCATAACGGCCAAAAAACACGCGCTACTCCCCCTTTCAGGGGCGTTTTCAGGGCGTGTGCCCTACTTTTACCCACTTTGCCCCACCGATACATCTTTATTGTAGCAAATCAAGTTCGTGAATGCAAGGGTTTTCGGGCGGCTTTTGGCCGCAAAAATCCACAAAAAAAGTCCCTGTGAGCCGTCATTTTTGCTCACAGGGACTTCGTTTTCCGCAATCTGTGGAATTTGTGTGGAAAGTTGACTGTTATCAGCCGTTTTTCTTGGCGTTCTGGCGCAGGCTGGCACGGATATTTTTGACCTGTGCGGCGTTTTCCACCATGGTGTCCTCGGTGGTGCGCAGCATATTCTCGCAGTAGTCGGTCACGGTCTGGCGCAGGGTGCGCGCCTCGGTCTGGGCTGCGGAGGTGATCTCAGAAGCGCGCTGCTGGGCGGCCTTGACGATCTCGGCGTCGCTGACCAGAATGCGGGCGCGCTCCTCGGCCTTTTTCACAATAGCCTGTGCCTGTGCGTTGGCGCTGTCCACGATCTGTGCCCGGTCGTTCACGATCTGCTGCGCCTGCCGCAGCTCACCGGGCAGCGCGGCCCGCACCTCGTCCAGATAATCCCGGATCTGCTCCACATCCACGATGCGCTTGCCGCCGGAAAGGGGCACATTTGCGCTCTCTTCCAGTGCATCCTCAATGGTATCCAAAAGCTCGTTCACGTTCATAAGGCTTCTCCCTCCTGCTCAGCGGCGGGCTGCATGGGCTTTGTGTACTTCCACAGCAGCACCTTGCCGTATTTATACTGTTTTTGCAGGGTCAGACTGCCCGCCTGCGCGGGCAGCACGATGCCTGTTTCACTCTCGCACAGCACGATGCCGCCCGGAGCAACGCACTTTTCCACGGCGGGCAGGATCTTTTCCAGCGTGCCGCCACAGAAGGGCGGGTCCAGCAGCACCAGATCGAACTGCTCCCGGCAGGCTGATAAGAACCGCGCAGCCTCGCCGATATTCACCCGGCTGCGGTCGAACACGCCGCAGGCCTTGCAGTTGCGCATCACGATGCTTACGGCCTCCCGGCTCTCGTCCAGAAAGACGCACCGGGCCGCACCCCGGCTCAGCGCCTCAATGCCCAGCTGGCCGCTGCCGGCATACAGATCCAGCACCCGGGCCCCGGGCAGGTCGAACTGTACGATGCTGAACATCGCCTCCTTCACCTGCGAGAGGGTGGGGCGGGTCACATCGGTGCCGGGCAGTGCTTCCAGCCTGCGGCCCCGGGCTTCTCCTGCGATCACGCGCATGATGTTACCTCCTTGCCGTAGCTGCCGCCCCCGCGGCAGCCGGTTTGAACTCTTTCGTATCCTTTATTATCTCCCAACTGCATAACATTGTCAAGAGCCCGCATTGCGCCGCGGGCGGCTTTGTGCTACAATCATAGCAGCAATATTGCGCATTTTACGGCGCATTTCAGCAAAGGAGAGTATACAGCATGAAAGTTCTGCTTATCAATGGCAGCCCCCACGAGAAGGGCTGCACCTACACCGCCCTTTCCCTCATCGCCGGGGAACTGAAGGCACAGGGCATCGAGACCGAGATTTTGCACGTCGGCGGTCAGCCCGTGGGCGGCTGCATCGGCTGCGGCGGCTGCCGCAGCGGCAACGGGTGCGTGTTCGGCGGCGTGGTCAACGAGGCCATCGAGAAGGCAAAGACCGCCGACGCCTTTGTGTTCGGCAGCCCGGTGCACTACGCCTCTGCTGCGGGCAACATGGCCAGCTTTATGGACCGTCTGGCCTACGCGGGCGGCAAGTATCTGGCCTACAAGCCTGCCGCCGTCTGCTGCTCTGCCCGCCGCGCCGGTACCACCTCCACCCTTGACCAGCTGGTCAAATACCCCCAGTTCTTCCACATGCCGCTGGTCAACGGCTCCTACTGGGCTATGGTACATGGCTCCAACCCCGAGCAGGTACTGCAGGACGCCGAAGGCTGCGCCGTGATGCAGGAACTGGGCCGCAACATGGCATGGCTACTGCGCTGCATCGAGGCCGGTAAGGCCGCCGGTATCGACCACCCGCAGAACCCGCC
>ENA-OZKZ01000259-OZKZ01000259.1-human-gut-metagenome-genome-assembly--contig:-NODE-259-length-29227-cov-4.959139_pt1 | contig 29227 bp, 44 predicted proteins | sample MGYA00244828_ERZ653768 | MGnify/ENA primary metagenome ERZ653768 (study PRJEB26926, sample SAMN06165273) | human gut metagenome | biome: ENVO:00009003; feature: ENVO:2100002; material: ENVO:00002003...
AGATGTAGCTCCGTCTCGTGGGCTCGGAGATGTGTATAAGAGACAGCAATTATATCCTCTATGGCTTCGAGCGGTACGCCTGCCGGAATTGTACCCAGCACGGGGATCTTAACGGCTCGGTCTTCAGGATGCTCAGATATGCCCATCAAGTAATCAGCAGACACCCCGAACAGCTTTGAAAGCTTTGCTATTGATTCATGGTCAATTTTGACCTTGCCATTTTCCCAATATGAATATGCATTTTGCGTTATGCCAATGTTCGCAGCTACCTCAGTTTGAGTTAACCCTGCCGCTTTGCGGGCAGTTTTTAGGTTGTTCATGGGCTTCACCTCAACGAGAGAATATCAATTTAAACGATATTTTTCAATAAATCATAAATTATTTTGATTTTTTATTGATAAAATCCTTGACATTGATATGCTCTCATGCTATTTTATCAGTGTCATTGATAATTTTGATATAACTATATAGCAAGGAGGAATCACCATGAAAGGACTAAGCACTGCACGTAAGTCGGCAGGATGCACGCAGGAGCAACTCGCTGAAAAACTCGGTATTGCTCAGTCAACTGTGGCCATGTGGGAAACCGGCAAAGCTTGCCCCAGGTCAGAGATGCTTCCCACAATAGCCGAAATTTTAGGCTGCACCATAGATGATTTGTTCGCCGTTGCATCTTAATCATAACCGAGGGGAATGTGGGAAACCATGCAGAACAACTACGGATATAGCCGAAAAACAGCAAGCTGCGCTACTGGTCTCGAGAAAACATTCAAAAGAAGGTGATCATCGGTGAAGCAAAAATCAAAAAACCTCTCTAAGCTCATAAACGAAAATTGGGATGAGCAAAGAGAGGCTTGGGTGCAGCTGAAATTTAAAGGCGCGGAAAATGAGGAGCGAGAGCCTGTTCAAGCTTGAAGTATGTCATTGATAATGCAGAGAATCGAACACATTCTTAGTCTGCTTTATCAATTGGTCGAGTGCCATCACTGCACATTTTGAGCACTCGGGCGCGCCGCTCCAGTCCTCGCAATAATTCGGGAGCGGATTTCCCGATGCATCGAGGATGAAATAGAACATGTTTTCTTTGTTGTAGAGACTGCAGTGAACACGAGTATGCGGCTGTTTCAAAAGATCACCTCCCTCCGTCAAGCCTGAGAAGTGAAAGGCGGTTTTACCTCCTTGTCGGGTCATCGGAACGGCCTACGAGGTAGTCAAGCGAGACATCGAAGTAGTCGGCTAAGGCGATGAGCACATCAAATGCAGGCTTCCTTATGCCCATCTCATAATTCTGAATGCCTCTTTCACTTGTCTCAGTTTCAATAGCCAATTGTTTTTGGGTAAGGTTCTTTACCGCCCTTAATTGCTTGAGCCTTTCACCGAAATTCATGTCGTGCCTCCAAAAATAAATTATTGACACGCACAAATGAGTGTGCTATATTGTAAATGCAGCACGCACAAATGAGTGTGTTAGATAGAAAGTGTGGGAGTGATGGAAAATACGAAATTAATTGATAAGCGCAGAGACTGTGGCCTGACGCAAGTGGAAGTTGCGAAAAGAGCCAAAATTGCTAACCGAGCGTATCAAAACTACGAGAACGGAAAGCGAACACCACGAGCGGATGTAGCAATCCGCATAGCAAAAGCTGTTGACAGCAGCGTTGAAGAGCTGTTCGGAGCGGCAACTTCGGACAGCTCAGCAAAAGAATAACACATTCCAACATACCGCGCAAGAAGTTTGCGCCAGTCATCAAAGGAGGTGAGCGGAATGAACAACACATTTTCAACGCCGAAGGAATGGAGCGCGGACGCAACACGCAAAGAAACATTCGAGCACTTCGGCTATGAGTATGAGCCAAAACACGGCGTAGGCCGCTGGGCAAATGACGGAGAAGCCATCATGCGCAACATACGCGCACTGCCCGAGATATTAGAGCAATTCACCGACCCGAAAGAGAAAATTCGGATCATATTCGACTATGACCCGAACTTTCCAAGAGCGCTGTTTCAGATTTGGGGCTTACAAAAACACGACTGGGAAAGCGTCAAATCTGATAACAGCTGCACCCCGGAGGGATGAGCTTAGACGAGGGGAAATCGTCTTCAGTTGTCCAAAACACCTCTATTGCTTCAAGTCCGGTGGGGCCCATGATCATTTCGGTCATAAAAGCGAGGCTGTCAATTTGCTCGTATGCAGCTTCTCTCTCCGCAGGGGTGAGGCTGCGCAGATCGACTCTGTACATTTTGCTCACGGTATCACCTCCTTTCAAGGAGATTATACCAATTGCGAAAAACAATTACAAGGAGATAGATAAAACCATGAGATCAAAAAATTTTAATGATGCGCTGAAAAAGGCGATAAACGGGAACTGGTCATTCGCGCATATCAAGCTGACATACGAAGAAAAGCTAGGCCCTGAGCCGGGCTACAGTGTCAAGCTTCTTCAGCCCACGGATTGACCACTTCAAGATCATCGAAGTCTGTCCAACCGTCAAGCTCGCCTGCTTCGGTCGCACAAAAGCTGACCATTGCCGGAAGCTCTTCATCCGGCTCGGAGAGAGAAATCTCAACGTAGTCCATCCCTTCTTCAACCAATTCTTTTGCGACTTTCAAAAGGTCCGAAGTTTTAACTATGTAATCCATAATGCACCTCCTTTCGAGGGGGGCTGTTCGCCGCTGCATCTTAATCATAACCGAGGGGAAAGCGAAAAACCATGCAGAACAACTACAGGAATATTTGCAAAATAGCAAGGCGCACTGCAGGTATGACGCAGGAGCGCTTTGCAGAGGCGCTGGATATCAGCGTCGAGTCGGTGCGCCAGTATGAAAGCGACAAGATCATGCCGAGCGACGATGTTGTCACTCGGATGGTCGAGGTCTCAGGCCAGCCGGTCATTGGTTACTGGCATCTGCTGAACAAATCACGCGTCGCCGCCGATATCCTGCCGGACGTGCAGGAGTGCTCGCTCGAGCAGGCGGTCATAAAGCTGCTGTGCCGGATCCGGCAGTTTGCCGAAAACAACAACACAAATCGTTTGATGGATATATCCGAGGACGGCATCATTGACGAAACGGAGCGGCCGGACTTCGACCGCATAATCAAAGAGCTCGACGGCATCGTCAAGGCCGCTATGCAGCTCAAATACGCAAAGGAGATCACCGATGAATAAAGAGCTTTTGACGCGGATCGAAGCCGCGGACTACCTCGACGTGTCAACAAACACACTCGACCGCATCATCCGCGACGGTTCGCTCCCCTTTTATCGGATCCGCGGTCAGATAAGGATCGATAAGACGGATATCGATGCGTACATAGAATCATGCCGCTGTCAGATGCAGCCGGTCGGCTACGTACAACCCCGTAAACCACGCAGCACATACGGCAATTCGCGTCCCTGCGCCTATGTGCCCGGCATGAAGGTGGTCTGATATGCGTTGGCCGAAAAAGCTTATCTGTCTGTGGCGCGGGACGCGCTGCACGGTGCTGCGGCTGGGTCTCGAGGGAGGCCTGGTCGAGATCAATTACAAGGGCAAACGTAAGACTGTGCCCGCGGAAGAAATAGAAATTATCAAGGAGGAGCGCAAATGATACTGTTTTGGTTTTGCCTGGCCGTCATGGGCGTGGTGTTCGCCGTCGGCGGCGCTGTCTCGGCGCTTATCTGGTTTGCCGACACGGCCGAGGCCGAGTGCGCGAAACGGAGGCGGCAATGAAAAACTTCTATATAGCAATAACGTTCCTGTGCGCAGCGCTTATAGCGTTTCTCATACTTATCGCCTGCGCGCTCACGGACAAGCCCGAGGAGCCGCAGGCCATAACCCCGGAGGTCAACGCCGAGGGACTGTGCAGCGTTACGGCAGTCAGGGCGCCGGAATATGAGATGTACTTCACCGAGGCCGATGTTACCGCCCTTGCCCGGATGCTTTACGGCGAGGCGCGCGGCTGCACGGTGGACAATCAGATGAAGTGCGTATGGGTAGTGCTCAATCGCGTTGACGATGCACGCTTTCCCGACAGCATCATCGGTGCGGTGTCCGCGCCGGGGCAGTTTTACGGCTACAGCCCGAATTTCCCCGTGTGGAATAATCTGTACGCCGTCGCGCTGGATGTGCTTACGCGCTGGAGCATGGAAAAGCAGGGCGCGCAGGTTCAGCGGGAGCTGCCGAGCGGGTATCTGTGGTTCACCGGCGACGGCGAAACAAATCATTTCAGGGAGGACTATTAAATGAAGATCATCATATGCGTTGCGGCCGTGGTCGTCGCTTTCTTCATCGGCTGGAACGCAGCACAGCTGCGGTGGCTCAATAAGATCGGCGGCATTCTCGACGTTCTCAACTACGCGACGAAAACCTACGGCGAATTAAACAGCGACGACCGCAGCTATGTGCGCGGCATGCTGAAGACTATCGCCCTTTTGCAGGGCTACGAGGAGAACTGAGCATGGAAAAGATACTGTATCTGTGCTTTGCATGCGCGGCCGCGATGGCCGAGGGCTTTGATACCGAGGAGCTGCCCGGCCAGCTGAAGAACGCCAAATGCGAGCGCTGCTGCCGCAGGGCCTGGGGCGCGACATACCGCATAAAAGCAAAAAATAACCGCGGCACCACCGACCAAAGCCGTGCCACGGTTAAATAGATGCAAACCCAATAGGATCTGTGCTTTAAGAATAACACGGATCCTCCGGAAAAACAATAGGAGGAATTATGAACAAATACATTGAAGAGGCGCTGTTGGACTATGCCGGCACAAAAAGCGAGCTTGATAAGTTCACGCGCGAAAACACTGACTTCGAGCTTGATATCGACGATGGCGGCTATCCGCTGGTGTTTACCTTCACGCCGAGCGAGGACGCATCCCAAGCCAGTCTGTTCGAGCCGGACGAAAACGGCGTTCTCGGCTCTCTGCGCGTTATCTGTTCCAGCACCGGAGCGGGCGTTGACCTCGGGCTCAAGTGCCACATTCAGGCCGAGGTATTAAAAAAACTGCTTTCACGCTGCCAGGTCTGCGCCGAGGCGAGCCTGCATGCATACAAGGCCGGGAGGTGCGGGAGCTATGAGTGAATGCCTTGCAAAGATCGAGGCTCAGCAGGCGAAGCTTACTGAAAACTCCGCGCCCTGGGTCGTCGGCGAGCAGCTGAAGGAAATATGCCAAGACCCGTATTGCGCGGAGCTCGTCAGCGCGGATTTGGATAACGCCGACATGAGCCTTGCAAACTGCGAGAAAAAGATCAAGGCCTATGCAGATAAGCACAAGTCAGGCAGCTTTGCGTATGTATCCCCTAAGGTCGCCGAGGGCATTATCCGCGAGTTTTACGGTCTGCCCGCCGCCGGAGAAAAGCATAGCGGCGAGGTTATAGATCTCTCGGATTTTCTGTGAGGCGCCGCCATGACAGACAACGAGATAATCCGGCTTTTGCCTACGCAGCCGCCGCGCGAAGTGGTGAAGGACGCGAGGGAGTGCCCGGAGCTGCACCCGAGCTTCATAACTTTCAAGCGCGTAAGCGTGGAAACCGGGCGTATCGAATGGCAGGAGCTCATGACACCGGAGGATATCGACAGAATAGTGAAGGGCTCGAAACGCCGATGGGGCGCACTGTGCCACTGCACATTCTGCGGAGAAAACTTCTATACAGGCTGGCACAGTCACCGAGACATGAGCGGGCCGCTTATGTTCATTGGCGACGATGAGAGCCTTTATCCCGGCTGGACGGAGGATATCGACGACGGAAATCAACGCATCGAGATCACAGAGGGAGATCAGGGAAACTGCCCGATGTGCGGCGAGGACGCAACGTTCGTAAAGTACGGTGCACTCAAAACCGGCCGAACGTATCAGAGGCTATTCGCCAGCATTGAATTTGCCGGAGACCTCGCCGCAATCGTCACATGGCTCGCCGGGTGCAGCATCGATGCCGACGGCGTTTCGGATGAGTATATTCTCCCACGCGATGCCGCGGTGCTTACCGAAAGAGGCTTTCTGCGCTGCTATACACAATCACGTAAGGGGCAGTTCATAACCTGCGAGAGAAATACGGGCACATGGCAGCGAGTAAAGCAGAAATCGGATCCGATGCAGAAAATGTTCTACACCTACGATGCCTACTGCGGCAGGTGCTTCGGTGTTGAATGGCTCCCGCTTACTTACGGCAGCTTCGAGGGCACAAGCGCCGAGAAGACCGGCCTAGACGAATATCTTTCCGCCGGCGGCAAATGGCCGTATGTATATCTTGATTTTTGGCGAACACACAAGCCGGTTGAAAACCTGTTGAAGACGGGAATGCACCGTTTTGTTGTTTCCTCCATCGATGGCGAGATATCTAATGCAGCAAATCAGCACAGTTCGATGTATCAAACGCTCCCGGCCACGGCAAAAGGCGCGCTGACCTGCGTCGATTGGCAAAAGTCTAAGCCGCACGAGATGCTCGGCATGAGCAAAAACGAATACCGCGAGGCAAGGGAATTAAACTGGACGGCGGACGATCTAAGCGTTTGGCAGAACTACTCGAGCTTTTGTGAAACAATATCCCCGGCGCAGTTTTTCGCTGCTGTGGAATTTTTCGGCGGCAGCAACGTTTATGAAATCGCCGACAATTACATCTGCGGAGAAGATACCCTGCTGATAAGCGATCTGTATAAATACGGCGCGAAACAGCCTGAGCGGGCTCCCCACTACACGGTACGACTGCTTATAGACTACCGAAAAATGCTGTACGGTCAGCCGGGGCAGCTCGGGGCCTTCACATACGAGGAGCTGTGGCCGAGGGACATACTCGAGGCGCATGATCGGCTGGCCGCACAGATACAGAACAGCGAAGACCCGAAGCTGGAGGCAAATTTTCTGCGGCTTAAACAGGAATACGCGCCGCTTGAGTGGACAGACGGTGCGCTTTGCATAGTTTGCCCCGCATCAAACCTTGATCTCATTGCCGAGGGCAAGACCCTCCGGCATTGCGTCGGAGGCTTCGGCCGAAGCCACCTTAGCGGCCAGCCGATATTCTTCGTTCGGCATTCACCGCCGCCCTGAGCGGAGCTATTACACCCTGAATGAAAACTTGACAGGCGACAAGCCGCGACGCATCCAGCTGCACGGCTACGGTAACGAGCATCACGGCGAGCACAAGCAGCACATCCACAAGATACCGCAAAAGGTTTTGGATTTCTGCGACCGTTGGGAAAAAGAGATCCTCGCGCCGTGGTTTGCCGAGCAGCGGCGAGAGGCCGCCAAAAAGAAACACACCAAGAAGGAGAATGCAGCATGAACGAAATTCAGACTCAGCGGACACCGGATGTTATCGGGGCGGAGATACGCGGCCTGACTCAGCAGGCCAAGACAATGACCCTTTGGTTCGGCATAGAGATCGGCCGCAGACTGACAGAAGCAAAGGCAATGCTCGAGCATGGGCAGTGGCTTCCGTACCTGAAGGAGCAGACGGAGTTTTCACAGCCCTCGGCCTCGCGCCTTATGCGGCTCTACGACGAATACGGAGCTAAGCAGACGAGCCTTTTCGGGGCCGAATTAAATTATTCAACGTTGAATAATTTGAGCATTTCCAATGCTTTGAGGCTGCTTGCCGTGCCCGAGGACGAGCGCGAGGAGTTCGCCGCCGAGCACGATGTTGAGCATATGTCGGCCAGGGAACTGGATGAGCTTATCAAGCAGCGCGACGAGGCCGAGAAGCGAGCGGCAAAGGCTGAGGAACAGCTTAAACAGGCCGACGAGGGCGCGGCTCTGCGCGCTGCCATGGTAAATGATAAGCTCGCTGCGGCAGAGAGCGCTGCGGCAGAGGCCAGGGGGCAACTCGACGCATTGCGCAGGGATCTTGCCGAGGCCGAAGCCGGGCGCAGTAAAGCCGAGACTGAGCTCGAGGATATAAAAAGCCGCCCGGTGGAGGTGGCTGTTGAGGTCGACGAAAGGGCGGTCGAGGAGGCCGTCATGCTCGCACGAGCCAAAAACGACGCCGAGTGGGCAGAGAAGATGGCGAAGGTCAAAAATGAGCTTTCAGAGGCCGGACTCAAGGCCGAGAAGCTCAAGACAAAAATAAAGAAGGCGGAGGAAAGGGCCGCGGCTTCGGCCGCCGAGCTCGAGAAGCTCAAGAAATCTCAGGCGCTTAGTGACCCAAACACGGCGGTTTTCAAACAGATATTCGAGCAGGTGCAGGAGGATTTCAACAAACTGCACGGCAGCCTCTTGAAAGTTAAAGCCTCGGATCCCGACACTGCGCAGAAGCTCACCGCGGCGGTGCGCGCCCTTATGGATAAGATGCAGGGGGCGCTTTGTGAATAGCTGCGAAGGCTGCGAATATCTAGGCTTTGAGCGGTTCCGCGACGGTTACACGGCGGCACGGTGCTTTGCGCCGTTCCCGCCGCCCTGGGGCAACGGCCGCGTTATAGGCAACCCCACGCCGAGACTGCTGCCCGAAAAAATCGAGCGCCCGAAGTGGTGCGAGAAGAAAGGAAAATAAAATGAAAAACCTTATTGAAAAACTGCGCCTGTGGCTTATAAGCAGGCTCAACGCCGTGCCGATGGAAGAATACATGGATATGTGCATAGAAAATATTAACCTTGCGGAAAGGCGCGAACGGGAAACTACCGAATACCGCCGGGTTCGCGAGCGCTTTCAAAACGCCGTCCGCGAGATATGCCGCCGAAGCGAAACCACTTATTACAGCTGGTGCTGCGACGTCTGCTGCATGCGCGGCGAAAACTGTAAGGCAAACGGATGGTGCAGCAGCTTCTGGCCGGGAAAGGTAAAGGACAATGCCTGAATATTTTAACTGCCTTTACTGCGGCAGGCCCGCGGTCCGAAATTCCTCGCGGCAGATATACTGCCCGCACTGCCGCGCCGAGCGTGCGCGCGAGTATAAGCGCGAGACCGCACGAAAAAAGCGGGAAGAGCTTCAAAGAGCCGCAACTCCACTCGACGCGCCGATGATCCGCTGCGAGGCCTGCGGCGGCCTGACTCCGGGAGGGCGCAACCGCAAATACTGCCCGGCATGCGCGAAGAAGCGCGCCAAGGAGAGAATGGAAGCGGCCAACGCCGGGCGGTACCGGTATACGCCGAATAAGAAGCCGCAGGCCGAGGAAAAGCATTATACGCGTCCTCGCCGCACGGGGCTGCTGTTCGATCTCAGCGGCAAGGATCTCGCCGAGGTGGCTTTAGAAGCAAAAACGCTGGGCATGTCGTACGGCGAATACACCTCCGCATGCTTCGGCGGCACCATAGAAAAGAAGCTGATCATGCAGGGCATCAGCCGCGAGGAGGCGGGCAAGATGATCGCGAACGCCAAACGCAAGAAGGCCCGCGCCAAGAAGAAAAAAGCAAGCTAAGCGTAATGCTTAGCTTGCCGGTTGAGATATGCGCAGAGGTTTACTGCACATATCTGAGCCGAAAAGGCTTACATATCCCACTCTGCCGCTTTCCGCCGAGCGGCAGAGCACACAAAATACACTGGCGGACGCTGCCGGAGGGCAAATCAATTCTCTTGATCTTTGCCTCTTTTCCTTCTATTGATATTTTGCTTCCTTTTCTCTTGACCACCGCACCCTCCGGCAGCGTTTTGGAAGGCAAATTTACATATCACACAGAAAACGCACGCATGTGTGTTTCTACATTATATATAAACGCGCGCACGCGTTTCTTTTGAGACTTTTAGATGTCTAACATTACGCCGGAGAACAAGAAATGAGGACTAAAGTGAAATACTACATCGTATCAGGGCGCACCGTTGAGACTGTGATAAGCAGGATCGACATCAATGCGCGATATCAGAAACCTCGCCGCAAGCGTATCGCCGGAAAATCCACCGAGAAAAAGATCAAAGCAAACGAGATAGCACAGCAGCGCAGTCTTGCTAGGACGATAAACTGTAACTTCGGCACCGGCGATATGTGGACAAGTCTCAAATTCGACGATATCCGTCTTCCGTCGTCCAGGGATGAAGCCGAGAAAATCGCCGAGAAGATCATTAAAAAGCTCCGCGCTCGTTTTAAAGCAAAACACGGCTATAACCCCAAGTACATCTACACGGTATCGGACGTTGACGCACGCACGGGCAAACCTACACGTCTGCATATCCACATTCTCATGAATCGCCTTGCTTATGATGACCTCGCGGCGCTGTGGCCGCAGGATCAGATCAGCTATGAAATACTGGATAGCCGCGCAGATCATACAGCTCTCGCCCGATACATCTACGCAAACGGCGATAGTCGCCCCCACAAAAAGCATTGGCATTCTTCCCGTGGATTGGCTAAGCCGATATACACCGAGCCCGAGCCGGCCGTCGAAGACGAGATTGCGCCGCTGAAGGACGCAGTCACGAAAGACTATGTTCTCAACTACGACGATGAATACGGCCTCATGTCAGCTTATCGCCGTGAAGTGGTTAAGACCCCGCTGCGCGTTGCAGGCGGTCACATTGTGCTGCCCGAAAAGGCCAAGCGTCGGAAGGCAGGGAAGGTTAAGTGAACACAAGCACATCCCAACGAAGAAATGACCGCGCTGCCCTAAAGGCGTATTTGCAGCAGTACCACATAGCGCTGAGGCAAAAAGATATTCTTGATGACCGTCGTGGTCAGCTTAGCGTCAAGCTCGCTTCGGCTACTGACATTGACGCGCGTATTAAGCAGCAGCAAGAACACTTGACCCGCATACTATCTGACATCATGGACGTAATCGATATCTTACCGCCAAACTCGCTCGGCCGCACGGTAATCGAAATGCGGCACATCGATTGCATGTCATGGACAAAGATCGCGGATAGCCTGTATATGTCCAGGTCGAATGCGTTCAACTGCTACGAATCGGCCCTCGACGACCTGTTAAACCACAAGTCCGTGAATGAAAAAATCAAAAAAATCTCGCGCAAAAATCCCCGAAAGCATTGATACACAAAGGAAAAACAATGTTTCAAAAGTCTGGACTCCACTGGACTTTTTATTTGCTACACTGGTATTAGGAAAGCAAACAGGGGTTTGACCTCCGAAACACAAACGAGGACCCCCGTCCGCAAGGCCGGCGGTCCTTTGCTTTCCCCTCCCCATGCTTAGGTACTCCCGGAGGGCGCCCCAGGTGCGGGTCCGAAAGAAGGCGCGGGATTTTTTCGCAAAAACGAGACAAAAAAGCGCCGTGTTACGTTACGGCTTTGAAAAAGTCCGCGAAAATTATACCCCCGAAGGGGTATAACGCATTCCGGCAGCCTGCTGAAAAGGCGAAATGCCCAGCAAAGAACAACGCGAAACCGGGCAAGCGCGAGAAAGGAGGCACTGCCGGTGGCGAAAAAAGAAAAATCAAACAAGCCGGCCGTGCTTTCAGGCACTGTCCCCGAGTGGGCGAGCACTTCGGTCATTGCGCAGCTGCTCGGCAAGACCGTGCGCAGGGTGCAGCAGCTGACGCAGGAGGGCGTTTTAGAAACGGAGATCCCTCCGGGCGGCGGCACAAGAAAGTATCGCACATGCGAAACGATCCAGCGATATGTTTCTTATGTCGAAGAAAAAGCGCACGAGACTGGCGAAAACAGTCGAGCGACCGAGTTGACGCTTAAAAAGCTTGAGGCTGAGGTCGAGCTGAAGGAAAGCCAGGGGCAACTGCACCGCCTGAAAACCGCGATAGCCGAAGGCAGATATCTTCCGGCCGAGCAGGTGACCGAGGAAATGACGGAGTTTTTGACGACCTTCAAAAAATTTGCGCTGAACATTCCGCCGCGCATGGCCGGTTCACTGTCCGGCAGCGCCGATGTCGTCGCCGTCCGCGCCATGGAAAAGGCAATGCGGAAAGAGCTCGAAAAGCTGCTCGCCACGTTCACCGACGGCGCGAGCATTGAACGGGAGGATGAGCGGCTGTGAAAGAGTATAAGCAGGAACCGTATACCGTGCCTCTGTGGATATACAAGGCAATTCAAGTTCTGCGTCCGGTCGAGCGGCTGACCGTTTCAGAGTGGGCGGCAAAACACCGCACTTTGTCCGGCGGAGCCATACCGGGGCCATGGAACAACGATATCACGCCGTATTTGGTAGAGATCATGGATGCCTTTACCGACGATATAATCGAAGAAATCGTGTTCGTTAAGCCCACTCAGGTGGGCGGCACAACAGCAATGGAAAACATGATCGGCTGCTTGATTGACCAAGACCCGGCCCCCACCATGGTGGTTTATCCTTCTGACGACCTGGCGGAAGCGACGAGCGAAACTCGCCTGGTCCCTATGATAAAAAGCAATCAGTCCACCGCGGAGAAATTCCGTGAAAGCGAGAGCAAAAAGCTCTCCCTGAAATTCAGGGACATGTGGCTGTATCTGACCGGCGCAAATAGCCCGGCAGATCTTTCGAGCAAGCCAATCAAAAATCTGTTTCTCGACGAGGTCGACAAATTCCCGGGAGCATCGAAGAAAGAGGCCGATCCTGTATCGCTCGCAAGAGAGCGAACGAAGACATTTTTCAATCGCAAGATATTCATGGCCTCCACCCCAACGCTGAAAACGGGGCACATTTGGAAAGTGAAAGAGGCTGCCGACGTCGAAAAGCACTACTTCGTTCCTTGCCCGCATTGCGGCAAATTCATCGAATTGAAGTTCGGATGCCTGAAATGGCCCAGCAAGGACGACGTCCCCGAAAACGCCGACAGAGCGGAACGAACCGTTTATGTCTGCCAGGAATGCGGCTCGATCATCACCGATCATGACAAGGGCAAAATGCTGCGCGCCGGACGCTGGCAGGCTGTAAGACAGAAAAGCAGCACGCCGAGGAGCGTAGCATTTTGGCTCAATACGCTGTATTCCCCTTTTACGCGGTTTTCGGACATTTCCCGTGAATTTATGCGCAGTAAGGGCGATCCTGATCTGATGCACAACTTCAAAAACTCCTGGCTGGCCGAGCCCTGGGAGGAGCTGAGGATAAGAACAAGCCCGAGCCTGGTCATGGACCGGCAGACTGATGTACCCGAATGGGAGCTGCCATCGTGGACAAAGCTGATAACCGGCGGCATCGATGTGCAGAAGGACTGCCTTTACTGGGTCATTCGTGCGTGGGGCGACTACATGACAAGCCAGCTTATCGCGTGCGGCAAGGTTCAGACGATGGAAGAGATAGAGCCCATCATGAATACGGAATTCAAGCTGCCCGGCGGCGATACAGCAATGGTCAATCTTACGCTTATGGACAGCGGCGACCGCACAGATGAGGTTTACGAATTCTACTACCACAACTCCGACTGGATGCTGCCATGCAAAGGCACCACCACAATGACGTCGCATTACCGTCTTTCGATAATCAACAAAGCCGGCAGCAAGGCGACCGGCATGACGCTGGTGCTTGTTGACGGCGGCAAATACAAGGATCTGATAGCTGCCCGAATGCGCAAATCCAACGGTCAGGGTTCATGGATGGTGTTTGACGGCATCGACGATGAGTATGCCGAGCAGGTCACAGCCGAGCACAAGCTTACCGTGCGCTCCAACGGCCGAGACGTTGAGCGATGGGTCAAGAAAACGACCCATGCGGACAACCACTATCTCGACTGCGAGGTATATGCCGCGGCGGCTGCCGACGTAATGGGCGTGCGCTCGCTCTACCCGGACGAGAGCGGCACCGCCCAACCGAAACAGATCACGCCGCCGTCAACCTCCAGTGAAGAAAACTGGATAAGCGAAAACGAGGAATGGATATAACGGAGGATCACATGAACGAAAACACTCAGAAAACGGCCGAAATGCTTGAACAGGTCAACAGCGCTATTGCCGCTGTTTTGTCCGGCGGTCAGTCGTATAAAATCGGCAGCCGATCATTGACACGCGCCGACCTTTCACAGCTGAAAGCGATCAGGGATGACCTTGAAGCCCAGCTTTCGAGCGGGCAGAACAACTGCCTGCTGGACAGGACCTGCGTTGCATTTTTCGATGGGCGGTGAGCGCATGAATATCTTTGATAACATCGTTGCCGCGATATCTCCGCGACTTGCGTGCGCACGTGAGGCATGGCGGCAGCAGCTTGAGAACATGCGCAGCTATGACGCTGCGAGCTTTGGCCGGTTAAACGCCGGCTGGCGCACATTCAACGAAAGCGCCGAGATCACCGACCGCACGAGCCGCGATGTGATTCGCGCCCGAGCGCGCGACCTCGAGCGCAACAGCGATATAGCACAGTCGATACTTCATGCTTACAAGCGCAATGTCGTCGGCCGCGGCTATACGCTTCAGGCCAAAACCGGCAATGACGAGCTTGACGAAAAGATTGAAAAAGCATGGCGGCAGTGGTGCAAGGCGCGAAACTGCGACGTGACCGGCGAGCAGAGCTTTAATCAGCTCCTGCGCATGGCCATTGACCGCAAAAAAGTCGATGGCGGCCTACTGTTCCTGTTCCGATACACGAAACAGGGCATGGTCCCGTTTCAGCTTCAGGCAATCGAGGTAGACGAGCTGGATATAAACGTGACCACGCCGAAAAGCCGCGGAAACCGTGTCGTCGGCGGCATCGAATACAACAAGTGGAGACGGCCGGTCGGCTACTGGATCCGTCAGTATGACATTGAGGGCTGGCAGCTCAACGACCCTGTGTACGTTGATGCAAAGGACGTGTATTTCTTCAAATCCAAAACTCGGCCGAGCCAGCTGCGCGAAATGTCCGACATGGCCCCCACCATTACACGCGTGCGCGACACGAACGAATTCATAACCGCAGTGTCGGTAAAGGAGCGCATCGCCGCATGCCTTGCAGTTTTCATAAAGCGTGCAGTCCCGTCCGGAGGCTTCGGTCGCGGCGGAACGAGAACCCCCGACGGCGGCACCGACTACGAGGGCAAGAAGCTCACGCCGGGCATGATATCGACGCTCGGCGCAGGAGACGGTATTGAGACCGTCAATCCCGGAAACTCCGGCAGCGACGCCGCCGGTTTTCTGAAAACCCAGCAGGCGCTCATCGCCGCAGGGCAGGGCCTTAGCTATGAGGCCGTCAGCCGTGATATGTCCGGCGCGACATATTCCTCGGCGCGTCAGAACGCCATTGAGGACGAGAGCACATATGCCGAGGACGTTGAAATGCTTACGGAGTTCATGTCTGAAGTTTATGAGACGTTCGTAATTTCCTGTTATCTCTCCGGGCTTATCGAAATGCCCGGCTTTTGGGATAAAAAAGCCGAATACCTTTCCCACACCTGGACAAAAGCGCCGAAAAAATGGATCGACCCTGCAAAGGAAAGCAATGCCGGGAAAACCGCATTGCAATCCGGGCAGAAAACGTTCCAGGATATCTGCGCAGAACAAGGCAAGGACTGGAAAGAAGCAATCAATGAAATGGCCGAGGTGCTGGAATACGGCAGAACGGTCGGAATCGAATTAGGAGGTGTTATTTATGGAAGCGGAACTGCAGCGCAGCAGAACGCCCCCGGCACAGGCAAACAAAGCGCCGACGGAAAAGAATAACGGTCAGCGCAGCATGGGACATATCGAGTCCATGCGCGACGGAGGTCAGGAAGACAGCCGCCGTCGCATAATCAGTTTTTCAAGTGAGGAGCCTTACCAGCGCTGGTTTGGTCCGGAGATCCTTGACCATTCGCCCGCCGCGGTAGATCTTACCCGGTTGAACGAAGTCGGTGTTCTGCTGTTTAACCACAACACGAACATTGTGATCGGCAAGGTAAATCGCGCATGGATCGAGGATAGCCGCGGCATGGCGGAGGTCGAATTCGACACGGATGAGGACGCGGAAAAGATCTTCGGAAAAGTCAAATCCGGCACGCTTAAAACAACGTCTGTGCGCTACAGCGTGGACAGCTGGGAAGAGGTCGCCGCCGGCAAAAAATCCGCTGACGGGCGTTTCGCAGGCCCTTGCAGCGTTGCCCGAAAGTGGACTCCGATGGAAGTGTCCATTGTCTCTGTTCCCGCCGACGCGACAGTAGGCGTAGGTCGAGCGGATGATCCTGAGCAGGGTGCAGACCTTTCGATCTACGAAAAGCAGATACTTGTCAACAAAAATCTTTTACATAAGGAGTTTTTAACATGAACATTCAGGAAATGATCGCCCGTCAGCAGGCTATCGTCGACGGTGCTCGAGCCGCCGGCCGTGCGCTGTCGGCGGAGGAAAGTGCAGAATTCGATAATCTGCAGCGTCAGATCGAAGAGGCGCAGGGCAATCCCCCCGAAGTGCCCGAAAATCCCGATATCAACGAAGCGGCGCGTCAGGCAGTTATCGCCGAGCGCCAGCGCGTCAGCGATATCACTGCTCTGTGCCGTCAGGCCGGTATGGATTCGGCTGAGTACATCAGCAACGGCTCCGACATAAACGCGGTCCGTCAGGCCGCAGTCGATCATCTCATCGCGCACGGCGCACCCGTCGGCAGCAGAATGACCGGTTCGGAGGGCGATGACTTCCGCCAGGCTGCGGCGGACGCAATGCTTATGCGTACCGGAGTCGAAGTTCAGAATCCGGCACGCGGCGCCGAGGAAATGCGCGGCTTCTCACTGCGCGACATGGCTATCGAATGCCTTGCGCGTGACGGCGTAGGCACTACCACCTCTCTGCTGCGTATGAGCAAGGATGATCTTTTCAACACCGTTTGCCGCCAGTTCTTTAACCCCACTGCGGCGTTCCCCGCGATCCTCGATAACGCTATCAGGAAAAACATCGTCCAGCTGTATCAAACCGTTCCTACCACGTTCCAGCTTTGGACCACCAAGGGCAGCGTTTCCGACTTCAAGCCTACCAAGGATCACAGCTACCTTGCCGGCGGCGCAGGCGACTTTCTCCGCGTCGGCGAAAACGGCGAGCTGAAGGCCGACAAGCCGTCGACCGAGCTTCTGCCTCAGCGTCAGATCGACACCTACGGCCGGCAGTTCTCCATGTCGCGTCAGGCGTTCATCAACGACGATATCGGCTTTATAACCGAGATCCCCGGCCTGTACGCCACAAGCGCAAAGCGCACTATCAACAAGCAGGTCTACAAGATCCTTGTTGATAACCCCGCCGTGTTCGACGGCGTGGCGCTGTTTGACAATGCGCATAACAACCTGATTGCCACCGGTGCAGCACCCTCCGTTGATACCCTGCAGGCGATCATGCTCAAGCTTCTGTCTCAGAAGGATCCCTTCGGCGACAGCATCATGGTAGAGCCCGAATATCTGATCGTTCCCGTAGGCTACGGCTTCAAGATGTCTCAGCTGCTTGAAACCGCGCTGATCGACGTCACCGGCATTGGCAGTCACACCGCAAACGCACTGTACAACTACCGCAACAAGCTCAAGGTCGTCGAGGAAGGTGCACTGAACGTACTCGCGGCCGGCGGCGCGATCCCCTGGTTTGCTGTCGGTAATAAGAATTACGCAAAGTCCCTGCAGGTCGATTATCTGAACGGACAGGAGACCCCGACCATCCGCCGCAGCGAGGTCCCCGGCCAGCTGGGCTTTGTATGGGACATTTGGCTTGACTGGGGCATTACCGCAGTTGATTTCCGCGGCATTGCAAAGAACCCCGGCGTAGCCCTGACCTGAAATAATAGGAGGTAACGAATATGACCGCGAAATACTGGCAGGCAGGTGAAGTGCTGGACTACACCCCCAGCGACAACGCCGTAGCAAACGGAGAGGTAGTAAGCCTCGGAACTCGCATCGGAGTTGCCGGTGCCGATATCGCAAAGGGCGCGACCGGCCCCTTGTACGTCGAAGGCGTATTTTACATGGACAAGGCATCCGGTGCCGTAACCATGGGTGCAGCGCTGTACTACGACGTTGCGAATAAGAAAATAACCACTGTCGCTTCGACCGGCGAAAGCAGCGCCAAAGTAGATAATATCCCGGCCGGCTACGCAGTCGCGGCAGCCGCAGCAGGCGATACGACCGTCCTCGTGAAGCTCCTCGGCTAATGGGAGGAGCAGAATGAAAAAGCTTATTGCAAAGCGCCCCATTTTGTACGGCAGCCGCATGTATGAAACGGGCGACACTCTTCCCGCAAACGACGAGCGCATGGTAAATGCGTGGCTCGCAGCGGAGAGCGCCGAGTTCATCGACACCGAAAAGGCTCCCGAGTGTGCAGATCAGGAGATGTCCGATGGATCCGCGGATGAAACTGCTGCTGACGCGCACCTTGATCCCGCGCAGCTGGAAGGCATGTCGAAAGACAATCTTAAAAAGCTGGCTGAGGACATGGGCGTAGAGCTTCCCCGCGGAGCGGCTAAGGCGCTTATAATCGACCGTCTGACGGCAGTTGCCGTCCATGTCCCGGCTGAAAATGAAGAAGGTGCCCAGTAATGGGCACTTCCTTCAAGGACCAAATCAGGGCGGATATATCCTCGGTGTTTTTAAACGGGCTGGAATTTGCCGATGACCACGAGCTCAACGGCAAAACCATGAAGGCCGTCATTGACGACAATGAGCTGCTCGAGCGCGACAAAGCCAAGGTTATGAGCACAGAGATAGACGGCATCCATAAGACCCGCCGGTTTATCTACGTTGCGAAAGCAGACTTCGGGCCGCGCCCGGCACCCGGCATGATAGTCACCCTTGACCGAAAGCCGTTCCGCGTTAAAAGCTGCACATCCGAGGCCGGTATTTTAGGCATCGAAGTGGAGGCAATCAATTCATGAGTGTCCATAGTCTTTTGTGGATAGACACCGACGAGACATTTACAGACATCGTCAGCAGGCTGGACAAGTTGCCATATGAGATTCCGAAGGAACGAATCTTAAAGACCGCCCTGACTGCCACAGCACGGCAGGCACGCAAGCAGCTGATAAAAGATAATAAGCAGCGCTATGCTCTGAAAAAGAGCGGCACGTTCAGCCGGGAAAGCAAGGTCATTGCCGCCAAGACCTCAAAGCTTGAGGCAACGGTTTTGGCCAGCGGCCCTAAGCACAAGCTTTATGAATTCACATCAAGGCAAAACACAGCCAGGCTCGCTGTGCGCGCCAAGGTTCTCAAGGAATCGCCTTTAAAGGCTCTCGAAGTTGATAACCGCAAAGCGTTCGTTGCAACAATGGAGAGCGGCCACCAAGGCATATTTCAAAGAAAGACCAAAAGCCGAAATCCGATTGTGGAGCTCGTCTCGCCTACAGCTGCGGACATGTTCGGCCGCGTTGCTCGGAAGCCCGAGGTTGCCGAGCTGGTCTATGACATGCTCGCTAAGGAAGTCGAAAAGCGCATCGAGAAGGCGCTTGAATAGCCAGGAGGAGAAAAAACATGGACATGAACATCCTGCAGGATGCCCTTATCAGGGACCTCGCCGCACTTTTCAAGGACTTCAAGCTGCACAGTTCGATAAACGAGGCAAGCACTCTGCACATCTACCGGCAGTTTATCCCCATTCGCGTCGGCGAGGATGAAGACCCGGAAACCTACATTCCGCCCGAGCCCTATATTCAGGTCAAGCTGGCCGACGGCGAGCTTAACGAACGCGACGAGCGGCAGACGGTGAATGTCGTTCTGATGATCGGCGTCTGTGACCATGATCCAAACCGGCAAGGGTATTCCGATGCACTGAACATCGTCGAGATAATAAAGCTGCACTATGGTACAAACGGCGTTTTCGGCAAAAGCTTTGAGGTCGAAACGCCGATCAGATGGGCGATATCCGACGAGGACACACACCCGTATTATTACGCGGCTGTCGGCTTCAGTGTATCAGCCTCGGCCATTTACCGCGAAGGAGTTGAAACCTAATGGCAAAACAGAAAAACGCCGCGCCGTGCCCGGTCGTGATCTACTGCGGACCGACGATAGCAGGCGTAGCAAAACAGTACACAGTCTACAAGGGTGAGCTGCCGCCGGCGCTTAAAGAGGCGATATCCGCGCTGCCCGCCATGAAAGAACTGATATTCCCGCTTGAGAAGCTGCCCGAAGTAAGGCAGCAGATCAACAGCAAGAGCGGGCACATTTACCGTCTGTACAGGATCGTACAGGCAAAATTTTAAGGAGGAAGAAATATGGCATACAGACACGGCGTGTACAACGTAGAGCAGCCGACAAGCATGCCCACGCCCCAGGAAGGCCGCGCGGCAATACAAGTCATAATCGGCACAGCGCCGATATACCTTGCAAAAGACCCGGCCGCCGCAGTGAACAAGCCCATTCTTTGCAGCAGCTATAAGGAAGCTGTTGAAGCCTTCGGCTATTCCGACGACTTCGACAACTTCACGCTTTGCCAGTCGATACAGACATCGTTCGGCATCTTCAACGTTGCGCCCATCATCCTGATAAACGTTCTTGACCCGTCGAACACGGCACATGTCACCGAAAACAGTGCCGAAAGCTGCGCCGTCAGCGACAAGACGGCCGTTTATAAAAAGCAGTATGTTCTGCTTGATGCCCTCAGTGTCAAAAACGGTCAGACGGATCTTGTGCGCGGCACAGACTACTCCGCCGAGCACGATGATGACGGCAACGTCGTTATCACGCTTATATCCGAAACCGCATCCGCAGCGTCGAGCCTGAGCATCAGCAGCAAGAGCCTGAAGCCTTCCGGCGTGACGGCATCCGACATTGTCGGTGCGGTGGACACATCGACCGGCAAGGAAACCGGTCTTGAAACCATCCGTCAGGTATTCCCCAGGCTCGGCAAGATCCCCGGAACACTGCTTGCACCGGGCTGGTCTCATAATGCCGTTGTAGCCGCCGCGCTTCAGGCAAAGACCGAGGCCATAAACGGCGTATTCAACTGTGTCTGCCTTATAGACATTCCTTCCGGCAGCTCCGACGCTACCGTGTGCACCGGCGTAAAGACCGCAAAGGAAAGCCTCGGTGTTACATCGCCCCATGCGGCGGCACTGTGGCCGATGGCACAGGTCGGCAAGAAGAGATACTACATGTCCGCGATCTTCGGCGCGATGATGGCGTATAACGACGTACTTAACGGCGATGTGCCCTGCAATCCGTCGAACAAGGCTCTGCCCATCGATGCGACAGTCCTTGCCGATGGTACGGAAGTGCTGCTGGATCAGCAGCAGGCGGACGACTACATAAACGCTGTCGGTGTTATAACGGTCATCAATGCCGGCGGATTCCGCAGCTGGGGCAACAATACCGCCGCATATCCCGATACCGCAGACCCCAAAGACAGATGGTTCGCCGTGCGCCGCTTCTTCGACTGGGACGGCAACGAATTTGTGTATAAATACACATCGTATGTCGATAAGCCCGCGTCAAAGCGCCTTATCCAGTCGATAGTTGACAGTCAGAACATCATCGGCAACGGCTATGTCGCAAGAGACTACTGTGCAGCGTATCACATGGAATTCAGGTCCGACGAAAATTCCATTGAGCAGCTGCTCGCCGGTCAGCTTACGGTGCACACCCTGTTTGCCCCGTACATTCCGGCCGAAACCATCGAAAACATCCGCGAATACGACGTGAGTGCCCTTGAAAGCGTAATTGGAGGTTAAGCGATGAAAGACATTCCCACCAAGATAAACAAATACAACGTCTACAATGACGGTGACCGTCTGCTGGGCATGGGCGATGAAATGTCGCTGCCTGACTTCGAGGCATCCAGCGAAACCATTACCGGAGCGGGCATCCTCGGAGAAATCGACGACCCCACCGTCGGCTACTTCGGCAATCAGGAGATCGAGATAACCTTCCGGTTGCTGGATAAAGAGGCCATGTCCATGATGGACATGACAAAGGCCGTGCATCTCACGATCCGCGGCGCTTGTCAGTCTACCGACAGTGAGGGCAACATCGCATTCAAGCCCATCCGCTGTGTCGTGCGCGGCCGAAGCAAGAAGCTTGCCGCCGGCAAATTCAAAAACGGTAACCCTATGGACACATCGGTCTCGCTTACCGTCCTGTATATCCTCATCGAGGTCGATGGGGAGACCGTCATAGAGCTGGACAAGCTCAACGAAGTTTTCAAGGTCAACGGCATTGATATGCTGGCCGAAATTAAGGAGATGTGCTAACTATGGATGAAATCATAAACATGCCGCAGGCCGAGGAAGGAGACCTCGTCGTAAAATTCAGCAAGCCTTTCGTTTTTGAAAACAAGACCTACACCGAGGTCGACCTGCGCAACCTCGAGAATCTCAACGGTGAGGATCTGTGCCGCGCTGATCGCGCAGTGCGCGCACAGGGAAATGCGGCACAGATGACCGAAATGACCCCCGATATAGCCTGCTTTTTGGGCAGCGTTGCCGCACACCTGCCGGTCGAGTTCTTCAAGGCCCTGCCCATAAGAGAAATGTTCAAGGTCAGGAACGCTGTTTCGGGTTTTCTGTTCGGTGGGGACGAATAACCCCACCGGAAATAAGAAAAACGTGTGTCTGTCTGTCTGCGTTGCTGCACACGGGAGTTGATTATTTTATGCATTTACCGATAGACGAATTGGTTTACTACGCGGAAGAGGCGACGGAGCTATATGGCAAGCAAAAGTAAAACCTATGAACTGGCGCTGAAGATCGCCGGAAAAGTAGACAGCTCTCTGAAAAAGAGCTGCCTCTCCGCCGCGAAAGATGTCAACGCATTAGGCAAGGGTGCGCAAAAGGCTGGAAGAATAGCGGCCAAAGCCACGGCAGCTGTCGGCACGGCCATAGCTATCGTTGCCGTCGCATCTGCAAAAAAAGCTATCGAGTTTGAAAGCACGATGGCCGACGTTGCGAAGGTCGTTGACGGACTGCGCGATCAAAACGGCGCATTCACCAAAAGCTACTACGAAATGTCCGACGCACTGCTGAACATGTCCAAAAGCATCCCCATGACCGCGGATGCGCTGGGGCAGATAATGGCATCGGCAGGACAGGCGGGCATTGCGTCGGAGGATCTTGCAAAGTTCACCGAAACCGCTGCAAAAATGGGCGTTGCGTTCAATACCACGGCCGAGCAGGCCGGTGAATGGATGGCGACATGGCGCACGGCCCTTAATCTTTCGCAAACGCAGGTCACGGCGCTGGGCGACCAGCTTAACTATTTGGGCAATACCACATCCGAAAACGCGCTGAAGCTATCAGAGGTCGTCACACGTGTCGGTGCACTGGGTCAGACTGCCGGTCTGTCTGCCGGTGAGGTCGCGGCGCTGGCTGCGTCCATGCCCGGCGTGACTGCGGAGATCTCCGCGACCGGTATAAAAAGCATGATGATCGCCATGACCGCCGGCGCATCGGCCACATCAAAGCAGGCCGCCGTTTTGCAGCAGTTGGGCTTTACAGTATCCGACATGGCAAACCGCATGCAGACGGATGCCAAAGGCGCGATAATCGACCTTTTGGGCGCAATAAAGCAGCTTCCGGCAGCTGAGCAGACTGCGGCGCTCAGCCAATACTTCGGCAAGGAAAGCGTTTCGTCCATAGCTCCGCTTTTGAAGAACCTCGGCTATCTTCAGCAGCAGTTTGCCAAAGTCGGAGATGCTTCGGCATACAGCGGTTCCATGGAAGCGGAATACGCCGTGCGCGCCGATACGACGGCAAACAAGCTGCAATTGATGCAGAACAAGTTGGCCGTACTGCAGGTGCAAATAGGCAACAAAATCTTGCCCTATGTCAATGACGCGCTGGACGAGCTGTCGGCAAATGTGCTGCCTGAGGTAGGCGCCGAATTAGATGTTATCGTTCCTAATATCATCAATGCGACCAAATGGCTGTGGGATCATCGCAGCGCTGTTATTGCAGTCGGCATAGCAATTGGCGGCACAGTCGCAATAAGCAAGGGCATCAGCACCGTTACAACCATATATAAGGGAGCAACGGCCGCTGTCAAGCTTTTGAGAGCAGCGCAGCTTAAAACCAAAACAGCAACAATTGCCCTGACGGCACAAATCAGGGCACATACGTTTGCCATGAGAGCCAGTGCCGCCGCGAGCAAGGCCGCTGCCGTTGCTTCAAAAGCATTCCGCGCCGGTCTTGCATTTGTAACAAGTCCGATAGGCATTGCAATCTTGGCTATAACAGCACTTATCGCCGCAGGCGTATGGCTGTATAAAAACTGGGACACCGTCAAGGCAAAGGCCGCACAGCTCGGCGCGAAGATCAGCGGAATTTGGACGAAGATCAACACTGCCGTCACAACGGCAATAGCTGCGATATCCTCGCGTTTTCCGGCCCTCGGCGCGGTCCTGTCCGGCCTGTGGAAAAGCGTACAGGACGTTTGGGGCAACATAAAAGCCATTTTCTCTAACATAATCGGATTTATCGATAACGTTTTCAGCGGAAATTGGTCAGCTGCATGGGGAAATGTCGTCTCGATATTCGGTAACGTATTTGGTGAACTGGCCAACATAGCAAAAGCACCGATCAACGCTGTTATATCCGTCATAAATATGGTCTTGTCGAAGATCAACGAAATGAAGATATCTATTCCGGACTGGGTGCCCGGCGTGGGCGGCAAGACATTAGGCTTTAACATTCCGCAGATACCGATGCTTGCCACAGGCGGCATTGCAACAGCTCCGACACTGGCTATGGTCGGCGAGGGCGGAGAGCCCGAAGCCGTGCTGCCGCTGTCAAAGCTTGCTCAGCTGCTGGATGATTGGGATAAGAAGCCGAAGCCCGGCTCTGCCGGAGGCGGCGAGAGCATCGTCTTCTCCCCTGTGTTCAATTTCTACGGCGGTACACCGTCGCGCGAGGAAGCCATGGAAGCCGGCCGCGTAAGCTTTGCGGAATTCAAGCGCCTGTATCGGCGCATGAAGGATGAAGAGCGCCGCAAGCAGTTTTCCCCGGCGTAAGGAGGGCAGGCATGAGCACAACCTACACTACAAAGCAGGGCGACACCTGGGATCAGATATCCTATGCCATCTACGGAAGCGAAAAGTATATTGATTGGCTGATATCCAATAATCCTGCGCTTTTGGACAACTTCGTATTCTCTGCCGGTGTCACCCTGCAAACTCCGGAGCTGCCGGAGGATTATACGGCGATATCCGTTCCGGCGTGGAGGGTAAGCCCATGAAGCCACGCCAGGCAGAAGTAGACCTTTACTACAACGGAGCGGCCGTTAAAACGGTGATGGACGAATACATCACCGGTATAAGCTACACAGACCCTGCCAGCGGCGCGGCCGACAGCCTGGATATATCTATCCACGACCGCGCCCGGCAGTGGATCACTGCATGGATGCCTATAAGCGGTGATACGCTGTCGGCAAAAATATCGCTCAGCGGCGATGATGCCAGCGGCATACCGCTTGACTGCGGCTTTTTCGTGCTTGATAAATTCGAGTTCGGCGGCTGGCCAGTTACAGGCACGATATCCGCGGTGTCCACACCTGCCGACGGCGGCTTTATGGCCACGGTGCGCACCCAGAATTGGGAGGGCGTCACCATAAAGGAAATAGGCACAGAGATTGCTGCGAGAGCGGGTCTGAAGCTGGCCTGGGACGTGTCCGGGGCGGATTTCATTATCAAGTCCGTCGAGCAATCGGAGCAGACCGACAGTGACTTTTTCTCAAGCCTATGCGAGACGTACGGCCTCGAGGTCAAGGTCTACAGGCAAAAGATCGTCGTATATGACCGCGAGGCATACAAAGCGAAAGCACCCGTCCGCACAATAGATACCGAGTCGCTAATCTCGTGGTCATGGTCCAAGGACATGGCCGGAACATATACCGGCGGCGAGTATACCTACACCGATATATCCACAGAGGCGGACATCGCCGTTTCGATCGGTAACGGCAAGCGCATTTTGAAGCAGTCCGGCAAAGCCGACAGCCGAGCCGATGCGGAGCGGAAGATCCGCGCAGCAGTAAACAAGGCTAACCACGGCAGTACGAAGCTGAGCGCAAGCATCATCGGCGACGCGCAGCTTGTGTCGGCGCAGTGCGTTACCGTCGTCGGTATCGGCAGGCTATCTGGCAAATACTATATCGACAGCATTACGCACAACATATCCGGCAGCGGCTACACAATGGATTTGGAGATGTCTCTAGTCGAATCAATGTCCGACGAAGTCATGAAGGATTCGATAGCCCGCCTGTACGCTGTCGGCGTTATCACGGACATGTCTTACTGGATTGCCCGGTACACGCAGGTCAAGTACCTTGACGGTCTCATAGTCAATATGGCAACGGTCATTAAGGTCAACCGCGGCGGCAGCAGCATAAGCACCGTGTCTGCGGCGCTGGATGTGCTTACACAGTACGGCGTTATAAATTCTCCAACATATTGGGCAGCAAAATACACACTGGTGCCGGCGCTTGACCGGCTGATCATCAACGCAGCGAACGCGCTGACGGAGGAATAACATGAATAACAACATCCGCATCGGGAAAATATCCGCCATTGATTACGCATCCGGGCTCGTCCGCGTCGTGTACCACGACAAGGACGATGCCGTAACCGGCCTTATTCCCCTGCTGTCAAGTGAATATTTCATGCCCCAGGTCGGCGATCAGGTGATAGTGCTGCATCTTTCAAACGGCACGGAAGCCGGTGTTGTCCTCGGCCGCCCGTGGATCGAAAAAAACAAGCCGCCCGAGAGCGGAAAAGGCATTTACCGAAAGGAGCTTTCGCACGAAAACGGCAAAGCCTATATCCGCTATGAAGGCGGCGTTTTAAAAATTCACGCAGACAGCATCGTCCTTAACGGCAATGTCACCGTGACTGGCAGTCTGACATCAAACGAATAAGGAGCGGCTATGATCGGAACATTGGGAACAAAAATAGTGTTTGAAGTCTCGGCCGAGCAGGTGCTCACATTTGAAAGTCTCAGCCGCGAGGTAGCCGGTCGCTGGGCGGCGCACGAGATACTCGGGGCAAAGCCCAAGACAGAATACCTCGGTCCGGCTGCCCAAACTGCAAGTCTGACCATCCGGCTTTCCGCAGCACTCGGAGTCAAGCCCCGCGCGATGCTCGAAACTGTTGAAGAAATGGTCGAGAGCGGCGACGCGGAGTATCTGATAATCGGCGGCAAAATGATCGGCAGAAACCGCTTTTACATCGAAAGCGCGTCCGAGAGCTGGGATCGCATCTACAGCCGCGGCGAGCTGGCCGCAGCGTCGGTCACTTTGAATTTAGGTGAATATTCATGAACGACCTTTACGATTTTCAAATCGAATACACTTTTTCGGACAATAAGCTTGCCGATTTAGACCGCAGCATTTGTCTGTTGCTATCCACGCGCGCAGGGACTATACCGCTTGACCGCGAGCTCGGCCTGAGCATGGACTTCATCGACATGCCGCCGGAGACTGCAAAAAGCCTTTACACGGCGGAAGTGTCCGAAAAAATCGCAAAATTTATCCCCGGAGTACGGGTGAAAAGCGTTTCCTGGGATAAAGGAAACAACGGAAAAATGAAAAGCAAGGTGGTGATAACAGGTGTCTGAAATATCTGCGATCAAAAATACCCCCGATATATCTTTCATTGACGGGAAGACGGTCGACGATGTCCAGCGCGAGATGATAGCCGACTTTGAGGACTATATGACCCGCATCGACGGCAGGCCGGTCACCCTCGGCCGCGCATCGGTACACAGGGCGATCATTAACGCAGCCGCCGTTCAGATCTATTTGGCCATGCAGTACGTTGACCGCGCCGGTAAGCAAAATCTTTTAAAGTATGCCTACGGCGATTTTCTCGACAACCTTGCACTGCTGCGCGGCGTAGAACGCACTCCGGCGACAGCTGCGACTACAACACTGAAATTCACTGCATCCGCCGCCCGTGCGTCCGCAATAAGCATACCGCAGGGTACTCGCGTCGCATCAGCCGGCGGCACGCTGTACTTCAAAACCGTCGAATATGCGGAGATTCCGGCCGGATTCACGACCGTTACCGTTGCGGCGGTGTGCACCGAAGCCGGAGCGGCCGCCAATTCGATAGCCGCCGAAGAACTGACGACCATCGTTGACCCCGTACCGTATGTCTCATCGGTCACGAACACGACCGATGCGGCAGGAGGAGCGGAGGTTGAAACCGACGACGCGCTGAAGGAGCGCATCTATCTCGCACCCGGTGCGTACTCCACAGCCGGAGCGGCAGATGCGTATATCTATCACGCGAAGCGGTACAGCGCGGCCGTGGGCGACGTTGTCGTGTCCGCAAATCACGATGCCGGTACTGTAAACATCGTATTCCTTAACAGCGACGGCACCGCGCCGGGCACGGAGATGATACAGGGGCTTACGGCGTACCTTTCCGCAAAAACCATCCGGCCGCTGACCGACAAGGTAGTTGTCGCCGCGCCGGCAAACGTAAGCTACAGCATAAGCCTGACGTACTACATAAGCCGCGAAGACAGCGCACAGGCCGAGAATATCCAAGCAGCCGTAAACACGTCCATATCGCAATACACGGCGTGGCAGCGCACCATAGGCCGCGATATAAACCCGTCGAAGCTGACGGCGATGGTCATTGCAGCCGGTGCAAAGCGCGTTGTCGTGTCCGCACCCGCCTACACCAAGGTGGCAGCAACATCCGTCGCAAATCTTTCGGCCGCGGCATCGGTCACATACGGAGGTCTTGAAGATGATTGATCTGAAGGACAGCCTTATGACCGACATACTGCCCGGACATTTGGAAACAGCCGAGGTCAAGGCGCTGGCCTACGCCGTAGGCCGTCAGATCAGGCAGCTATGCTCCTACGCCGATAAGTCGCGCACATACGCGGCGCTTGCGTCCGCGCCGGACACGGTGCTGGATGCCCTAGCCGCCGAGCTGCGCACCCCGGCCTATGACGAAACCTTGCCGGTCGAGACAAAGCGTGAGCTTGTTGCCAGCACCCTGACATTCTACACTCACCTCGGCACACCGGCCGCGCTCGAGCAGCTGATAAGCATCCTCTTTGCAAAAGGCAGCGTCGCCGAATGGTACAACTACAACGGCAGCGAATATCACTTCAAGGTTCAGATAGATATTGCCGCCGATGCCGTTGACGATGCAAAGCAGGCGCAGGTACAGGCATGGGTAAACCAGTACAAAAATCAGCGTTCGATACTGGACACCATCGAATACTACGAAACCGGCGCCGAGGCCATCGCATTCACCGCCGCCGCATTCATCGGCTGTGAGCTGGTCGATAGCTGCACCGCCGAAAACTACAATTAATCCGGAGGTACACACATGGCAAAATGGACAGGTGTTGTCACCAACAAGGGCGCGGAGCTTCTCGCCGCATGGGCGGAGGGTACGACCCTGAATATATACTCTGCGGCCGCCGGCACGGGCACCGTCGCCGAGGCCGCAATGATAGCTCAAACCGCGCTTGCCGGGCAGAAGCAGGCCGCAAGCATCGTAAGCCACAGCAAGGCTGACGGCGCCACCGGCCTTAAAATCCAGCTTCAGATCACCGCACCGTCAACCGGCTACACCCTTAATCAGTTCGGCATATG
>ENA-OZKZ01000303-OZKZ01000303.1-human-gut-metagenome-genome-assembly--contig:-NODE-303-length-26453-cov-15.899955_pt1 | contig 26453 bp, 28 predicted proteins | sample MGYA00244828_ERZ653768 | MGnify/ENA primary metagenome ERZ653768 (study PRJEB26926, sample SAMN06165273) | human gut metagenome | biome: ENVO:00009003; feature: ENVO:2100002; material: ENVO:00002003...
CTCGTGGGCTCGGAGATGTGTATAAGAGACAGGTTAAGGACAAAACGATTTCGAGTTTTTCCTGCTTCACGGTACTTGGTGGAAGATAGAGGTAATTAGCCCACTTTGCCAGAAGATACGAACCATCGAATTTACGCTCAAAATTTCATCAAAATCCAAAATCACTAGGCTCCATGCGGATTTGAACCCACTTTCCAAAACGCAGAAAAATCCGCCTTTTGGAGAGAATTAGAAGAGATTTTACGCCCTTTGGAGAGAACGGGCGAGAGAGATTCCAGAAGCCTATCATCCATCCATGAAATATGTTGCTTCTGCCGCTGACGAAAAACAAAGCAGCAAAGGATGGATAAAAATGACGACCCTGTTGGAGTGCTATAAAATTCTTGAACAGTACCCGGACAGCATGACAAAAGACCAGTTCTACCGCATTGCTCACATCAGCAAGCGTCACGCAAAATACCTTCTGGATTCGGGACTTGTGCCTTGCCACGATTCCGGCAAAAAGACCCGCCGCTATACGATTCAGACCCGCGATGTCGTTACCTTCCTGTGCGACCGTGAGGACAATCCCGACAAGTACAAAGCTCCCAAGGGACTGTACATCGGGAACAGCGGCAAGGCAAAACGCCGCAGGTCAACCACCGAAATCATCCGGTTTCATTTTACAGAGCCGGAAAAAACCGGGCTGTACAAAGAGTGGGAACGGCTTGCCGCCGACTATAACGATCTTCTGACTACCTCTGATGTAACCGAACTGACCGGCTACTCCGCACAGAGCATCCAGAGATGGTGCAACCAGAAAATCCTCGTCGGATTCCAGATTCGCGGAAAGCTCCTTGTCCCAAGATTGTCTATCATCGAGTTTATGGCAGGCAACCGCGCAACGGCTATCGCCAAAAAATCTCCCAAGCATCTTGAACTTCTCCGCACCTATGCGCAGGAATGCCACGAGGGTGCAATGACCATTACATACTAAACAGACAGGACTGCTCCACAATATTTTGTGAGGCAGTCCTGTTTGCTTAGTAAACAATTTTCTGATCCAAGAAAAGAGTTGTCGAGGTGACTAAGAGCCGAAAGGACAAAGCAAATTCGAAATTTGAAATTTTTTATGCCGATTTTCATGTTCTCGTTCATTTTCTTGTGAATCTGTGTTATACTAGCAGTACCGCATCGTGTACACTTTGCCAACATGGGAAGGAGGTTTCTTTATGAATGACACAATTGTCAGAATAGAAAGCATTGAAATTAAAAATTTCAAGAACGTCGGCTATGGCCATCTCGATTTTGGAAATTCCAAAAAAGGCTACAAAGCAAGTATCCTTGGGTTGTATGGACAGAATGGTTCCGGCAAAACGGCGTTGATTGATGCTCTGGAATTGCTTCAATTCGCTTTTTCAGGCAGATCAGCTCCCAATCACTTCGCCGATTATATCAATGTTGATAGCGAATATGCGACCCTCAAGTATGGACTCAAGGTAAGCAGCCAAGAAAAAGGGTGTGTTTATTCCGTACTCTACGAAGTAAATCTCCGCCGTGAACTCGACCATGCCGAGCATAATATGGAACAGCCTGTTGTCGGAGAAAATTACAAAGCGGTACTGTCCGACGAAGTACTTTCCTATTCCTACGAATGTGCAGACAAGAAAGTAAAACGTCTTCCTGTCATTGACACAAGAACGTCCGAAGATACGGTTTTCCTGCCAGAAACGAAATATCACGTTCTCATTGGTAAGGACAAGGAAACGGTAACCAGTCTCTTGGTTGCAAAGCAGCTTGCGCGAACCACATCTCGTTCTTTTATTTTTTCAAGGGAACTGCTGAATGCCATCCGAAAGAATTGCCGTGAAGACTGCCATCGTTTTCTGATTGATAGTCTTGTGTACTACGGCAATCGCCAATTGTTCATTATCAACACGACGAACATTGGCCTTATCAGTATGAATGCACTGCCCCTTGCATTTAACTATGCGGGAAATGGAGAGGCAGCTTTCGGTAACATTCTGATAAATCTGAACAAGCCGTCTTTGATTCCTGAAAACACGTTGAACATCGTCCGCAAGGTTATAAGCTGCATGAATATCGTTTTGCAGCAACTCATTCCCGGTCTTACGATCAACGTCAAGGAAATGGGTACGCAGCTTTATCCAAATGGAAGCATTGGCTATCTTATCCAGCTCATGTCCAACAAAAATAGCAAAGAAATCCCATTGCAATATGAATCCGAGGGCATCAAGAAACTGATTTCTGTTTTGCAGCTTTTGATTGTGATCTACAACAAGCCGTCTATGACTGTTGCAATTGATGAACTGGATTCGGGAGTATTCGAGTACCTGCTTGGCGAGATTCTGCGCATTCTTGCAGAGAAAGGAAAAGGGCAGCTTGTTTTCACATCGCACAATCTGCGTCCTTTGGAAACACTGGATAAATGCTTTATCGCCTTTACTACTACAAATCCTCAGAACCGTTATATCCGCATGAACAATGTCAAGACGACAAACAATTTGCGAGACTTCTACTATCGTGACATCGTTCTTGGCGAACAGAATGAGCCGGTGTACGACCTGACGAATAACAGCGAGATTGCAATGGCATTCAGGGAAGCAGGTGATCCGGATGCCACGTAAGAAAATCTTGTTCGTCATTGTAGAAGGCCCTTCGGACGATGCAGCTCTCAGTGTTCTTCTGAGCCGTTTTTTCGACAGCAATGTAGTCCATGTTCACGTTATGCACTGTGATATTACAACGGAACTTGGCGTAACTCCAAACAATATCGTTCGTACCATTGGCGACTGTGTCAAGAAATTCGCTGGACGGCTATATAAATCCGGGGATTTCTGCCAAATCATTCATATTGTCGATATGGATGGTGCATTTATTCCTAATAATGCCGTTGTAGAGGATGCTTCGGCAGCCAAACCTATCTATTCTATCACAGAAATCCGGACTCGTCAGAAGTCGGGAATTGAAAATCGGAATCTTCGTAAACGAGAAAACTTGAATCGGTTGTTGTCTACCCCTGAAATCTGGAAAATTCCATATCGGGTCTACTATATGTCCTGCAATTTGGATCATGCACTTTACGGCAAGCTGAATAGTACCGATGAGGAAAAAGAAAACGATGCCTTTTTCTTTGCAAAGACATATATGTCAGACATTCCCGGCTTCATACAGTTCATCAGTGAATCCGATTTCTCTGTCACCAATAGCTATCAACAGTCATGGCAATATATCCGTGAAGATTTGCACTCACTTGAACGGCATACAAACTTGGGACTCTGTTTTAAGACAGAAGGCAGTGACACAGAAGCTACGCCTACTTAAATTTCTCCGCACCTATGCGCAGGACTGCCATGAAGGTGCAATGACAATTACATATTAAACGAACAGGACTGCTCCACAGCGCAATGTATGTGAGGCAGTCCTGTTTGCTTAGTACCCTTTTCATTGGAGCCAATATTTACATCTGACAGGAAGGAAGTGACAGTTTTCCACATGAACACACCCATACAGTTGAAAATCCGAGGTCACACCAAATGACGCTGGACTACTTCTACGGTCAGTCGGGCGAGTTGTTCTCCTACTTCCGCATTCCCAAGGCACTGTTCCAAGACCACCGCTTCCGGCAGCTCTCCACGGATGCCCGGACACTGTACGGCATCCTACTGGACCGCATGAGCCTATCCACAAAGAACGGCTGGCTGGACGAGCAAGGGCGGGTGTATATCATCTACACCGTCCGAGAAGTGCAGGAATCTCTCTGCTGCGCCGAGCACAAGGCGGTCAAGCTGTTCCGGGAACTGGAGGACATCGACCTCATCGAGCGCAAACGCCGTGGTCTGGGCAGACCCAGCCTGATCTACGTCAAGGACTTTTCGTCTGGACTGCCAAAAGCGCAAGTACAGAATTGCCCAAACAGCAATTCTGGTGCTGCCGAAAGCGCAATTCTGGAGCAGCCAAAACCGCAAGCAAATAAGACTGATAAGAATAAGACAGAGTGGAACAATCCTGACCCTATCTATTCCGGGGGCATCCGGGAGCAGCTTGAGGATTATTTTTATCAGTCTTTGGAGGTAGACCTTCTGCTCCGGCTCTGCCCGGACGAGGAGGATACCATCTATCAGATCGTAGACCTACTTGTGGACATCTGTTCCACCAAACGCAAGATGTTGCGGATTGCCGGAGATGACAAGCCTGCCGAGGTGGTACGCAGCCGGCTGAAAAAGCTGAACGCTGACCACATCCGTTTCGTGCTGGATTCGCTGGCAGAAAACACTGCCCCGGTGCGGAACATGAAGCAGTATCTGCTGGCAATGCTCTACAATGCGCCCACCACCATGAACCTTTACTATCAAAACAAGACGAACCACGACTTTGCGCGCGGTTCTCCGGGGAGGTGATGTTATCGCAAAGAAAGCTACGATTATCGCAGTCACCAATCAAAAAGGCGGTGTAGGGAAAAGCACCACCTGTGAAAATCTAGGCATCGGGCTGGCAATGGAGGGCAAAAAAGTCCTGCTGGTGGACACCGACCCACAGGGCAGCTTGACCATCAGCATGGGCTGGCAGCAGCCCGATGAACTGCCTACCACCCTTTCCACCCTGATGCAGAAAGCCATGAACGACCAGCCCATCCAGCCCGGTGAGGGCATCCTGCACCATGCGGAGGGCGTTGACCTGATTCCGGCAAACATTGAACTGGCAGGGCTGGAAGTAGCCCTCGTGAACAGTATGAACCGGGAGAAGATGCTCAAGCAGGTGCTGGACAGTGCCAAACGGGAGTACGATTTTATTCTGCTGGACTGTATGCCATCGCTGGGGATGCTGACTATTAACGCACTGGCGGCGGCAGACGCTGCCCTGATTCCTGTGCAGGCGCAGTACCTGTCCGCAAAGGGTCTGGAACAGCTTTTGCAGACCGTCCAAAAGGTACGGCGGCAGATCAACCCGAAGCTGAAAATCGAGGGTATCTTGCTGACCATGACCGACAACCGCACCAACTATGGAAAGCAGATCAGCAATCTGATTCGGCAGGCATACGGAAAGCACCTGAAGGTGTTTGAGCAGACCATTCCCCGGTCAGTCCGTGCGGCTGAAACCAGTGCAGCAGGCAAAAGCATCTTTGCCTATGACCCCAAGGGCAAGGTGGCAGAAGCCTACAAATCTCTTGCAAAGGAGGTGCTGGCGGATGCCGATCGACAGCGGAAACTTAGCTCTGAAAGGGCTAGATGACCTGTTTTCCACCGAGGAAAACCGACAGGAGGAACAGCGGGAGCAGGTACAGCAGATTCCCATTGATGCGCTGCACCCCTTCACTAACCACCCCTTTAAGGTGCTGGACGATGAAGCCATGACCCGGACGGTGGAGAGTATTGCACAGTACGGTGTGCTGGCTCCGCTGATTGCCCGCCCCTGCCCGGACGGTGACGGCTATGAGATCATCTCCGGGCACCGCCGTCAGTATGCTGCTAAACTTGCCGGGCTGGATACCCTGCCGGTTATCGTGCGGCAGATGTCGGACGATGCGGCTGTGATATTGATGGTGGATTCCAACCTTCAGCGTGAACACATCCTGCCCAGCGAGAGGGCTTTCGCCTACAAAATGAAGCTGGAAGCTCTAAAAAATCAGGGTGCTAGGTCGGATTTAACTTCGTCCCAAATTGGGACGAAGTTACGAGCGGATGAAAAAGTAGCGCAGGATTCAGGTGAAAGTCGCAACCAAATCCAGCGTTTTATCCGCCTGACCAACCTTATCCCGGAACTACTGGACATGGTAGACGAAAAGAAAATCGCTTTTAATCCCGCTGTGGAGCTGTCCTATCTGGACGAAAGCCAACAGCGGGATTTTTTAGAAGCAATGAACGACACCCAGAATGCGCCGTCCTTATCGCAGGCGCAGCAACTGAAAAAGATGGCACAGCAGGGAGAGTTCAGCTACGAAAAAGCCTTTGATGTGATGGGACAGGAGAAAAAGAGTGAGAAAGACACTGTGACCATCAAAAACGAGACCCTGCGGAAGTATTTCCCCCGCAGTTACACGCCCAAACAGATGGAGGAGAAAATCATCCAGCTTCTGGATGCGTGGCAGAAAAAACAGCAGCGCCGCAACGAACGCTGACCCGTAACGCAAGACCCGATGGGGTCTTTTTTGTTTGCAAAAATTTGGAGACTAACTATTAAAAGTCAAGCCCCAAAATGAAAAAATCCGTCTGCCGACTGCTGCCCCTGACAAACAGCATTCAAATGCCATAATCAATGCAGCGAGGGCGACGGAGAGAATAGCAAAGCAAGCCCGGCCAACCCTCGCAGAAACAGAATAGCATTTGAATGCTTCGGTTTGTCAAGGGTTCGCTGCGCCAGCTAAGTTGTTCTTGGATTTGGCTCAGGCTCTGGAGAGAATCAGGCAGCTACAAGATATGCTTTGCCAGATTTCTGCAAGGCATAGATTAGCCGCACAAGTTTCTTCGTGGCATGGGATAAGGCAACATTGTAGTGCTTTCCTTCAGCACGTTTCTTGGCAAGATATTCAGCAAAGACGGGATTCCAGTGGCAGACGTACTTGGTTGCGTTGTAGAGGGCATATCGCAAATAACGAGAACCACGCTTCTCCATGTGAGCGTAACAGTTTGTAAGTTTTCCGGACTGGTATGTAGATGGAGAGCAGCCAGCGTAAGCAAGGATTTTGTCAGGAGATTCAAAGTTGGAAAAATCACCGATTTCAGCAAGAATCATGGCTGCTGACTGGATACCGACACCGGGAATAGAAAGAATCGGTGGATTCAGTTCATCCATGATTTTCTGAATAGAAACTTCAATTTCATCAATCTCGGAGGTGAGTTCCCGAATGAGTTTAATGGTATGCTTCAGTTCCAGAAATTTAGCAGGCATAACGGAACCAATGGAAGTTCTGGCAGCATCTCGAATCTGGATAGCCTTATCTTTGCCATAACGACCCTTGGATGCTGTCGCAAGAAGGTTTGTCAGCTTGGTGAGATGAATTTCTGAAATCTGTTTTGCACCGGGATATTCACTGAGGAGCGCATAAACCGAAGCAATATGGAGAGAGGGAACGAGCTTCTCCAGTTCTGGAAACAGAATCGTGACCAGTCTGGACACTGACTGCTTCAGCTTGGCTCTTTCACGAACCTTATCGAATCGGTATCTTGTTAGTGACTTTAACTCTTCGTTATGGTATGCTGTATCCGTGTAGGACTTGAGGTCTACATCGGACAATAGCATAGTTGCAATCGTTCTTGCATCCACACGATCGGTTTTGGTTTTGCGAAGGCTGAGACTTTTTCGGTACAGGTTGGTGTGCAAAGGATTCATGACATAGACGGCCAGGTCATTGTCAAGAAGAAATCCAAGAATGTTGTAGCTGTAATGTCCGGTAGCCTCAAGTCCTACTTTTATTTTGTCTGACTTTTTGGTACAGTCTCGAATCGTCTGAAGCAGCTGCTTGAAGCCATCCATGTTATTGGGGATGGTAATGCAGTCGGCACGAATCGTTCCGTCCGAGTCGAGAATACAGCAGTCGTGCTTATCCTTGGCAACGTCAATTCCAACACAAACCATTTTGATACCTCCGGCGTATTTATTTCGATGCTGTTCAGGACCACAGACTTCTTTGCTCTTGTAACCTCGTTCTAAATAAACCGTCTGGCGGTATCTAACTGATTAACATTTCAACAAAGAAGCTGTGGTTGGAGCCTCCCAAAAACCGTCTTTGCGGTAGTAACGCCTCACCAATCCACAGCACCCTGAAACTATTGTAGCATTCCGCTGGAGAGCGGTCTATAAATACTACTATTTTATTATACGAGGTAACGCCTATGAACAATACGATTGATTTCAAGACCGCAAAGACCATCGACAGCATGAGCAAGAAGCTCGACCACATCGACGATACCGTGACCGGCTTCTTCTCGGTCATGCACATGGCAATGAAGCACGAGCTTGGCAGCGCAGAGCCTTATTTCGCCGCAACCTCGCCGGTTCTGGACCTGACGGTTATCCGTCCTGACGATGCGCCGCACATCCTTGCCTGCTTCGATGAGGCAGATGAGGGCATCGGCATCTCTAAGAACGAGCCGCTGGGCTTCCGTTACAATCCCAAACAGGTCGTCAAGCTGATGGGCCAGCGGTATCTGGTCGGTCCGGTCATTTTTCACCGCTTCGATGAGGATGGCAACTTCGCATCCCTGACGATGTGTGATATGTACACCATCCAGAAATATCTGGAAGCCAAAAGTGTCACCCTGATGATCGACCGCGACAAGCTGACCTGCATCTGCATCGACTGAGGTGTGCCATGCTGAACTTTTTTATCGGATTCGCATTTTTTGAAGCGGGTGCTATTTTCGGATTCTTCGTGGCGGCTCTGCTGAACGCCGCCCATGCCGGGCAGGAGAGCACAATCTTTAAGGAGAATGATAATGGAACAGAATGAAAACACCCTGTCCGTGCTGAAAATTGCGCCGGGACAGTATCCGCAGCAGATCGAGATTGATAACGACCTGAAGGCTTTGCAGCAGGCAGTGAGCGGTTTCATCGGCGCAAGCTACCTCATGCAAGTCCTCAACGACCCGGAGAGCATCACCGGGTAAAAAGCGTCCCACCGGGACGCGTAGCCTGCATTGAAAAATGCAGATCAAAGGGGTTTGGGGCACTCCCAAACAAGCATTTTGCAACGCAAAAATTGTTTTTGTATAGACGAAAACATTGCTTGCACCGGCTATGCGTCCTTTCGGGGTATAAACACCAAAGTTTGAGAAAGACAAAGAGGCCTCCCGCTGTGCTTGTCTGCACAGTGAGCGGCCTCTTTATGTATGTTTTGACACCGCGCCCTTACAGGTTCGCGCCGTTCGAGGCAATCACGTCCCGGTACCACCAGCCCGAATCCTTCACGATCCGCTGCTGGGTGGGGTAATCCACATAAATCAGGCCGTAGCGGCAACTGTAGCCCGCCGCCCACTCGAAGTTGTCGAACAGGCTCCACACCGAATAGCCGATCACCGGGATGCCGTCGGCCATGGCGCGGGCCACCTCCAGCAGATACCGGTGGAGAAAGTCAATCCGCTGGGGGTCATGAACCTCGCCGTCCAGCATGACGCAGTCCAGGCCCGAATAGCCGTTTTCGGTGATGAGGATGGGCAGGTGGTACCGCTCGAACCAGAACTTGCTGGCGTGATACAGCACCTTGGGGGTGATGTTCCAGGCCGCCGCCGTCTGGGGGCTGCCCTGGTAGGCGTAGGCATCGTATTTGGAGGGGTCGGGGACGATGTCCACCGTGCCCTGGTAGCAGTTGTAAGCGTAAAAGTCCAGGGGCTGAGACACCAGGGCCCACTCCTCTGGGGTCATGGTGTACAGCTGGTCCCCGAACTTCTCCTTGGCCCAGGCGGGGTACTGCCCCAGGAATACCGGGTCGGCCCACCAGGTATTGGACATGATGTAGCCGGGGTAGTCGCTCAGAGACTTCTGCCGGGCCTTCTCCACTTCCTCCGGGGAGTCGTCCTTGGGCAGGCAGCAGTCCCCGGTGGGGGCCATGCCCACCCTGGTGCCGGGGCAGTTGCGCCGCAGCACCTGCACCGCCCGGCCGTGGGCCAGCAGGATGTGTTTGGTGATGCCCATCATGGTTTGGTCGTCGTTGTGCTCAAAGGGTGCGTGAACTCCTGCCACCAGCCCCAGGCCACAGAACATCTGGGGCTCGTTGAAGGTGAGCCAGTACCCCACCCGGCCCGCCAGGGCTTTGGATACGACCTCCGCATACTCGGCAAACCAGTCGGGGCTGGCAGGGTTCTTCCAGCCCCCCTGCCGGTAAAGGGCGGTGGGCAGGTCCCAGTGGTAGAGGGTCACCAGTGGCTGGATGCCGTTTTTCAGCAGCTCGTCGCAGAAATCCTGGTAAAATCGGATGCCCGCCTCGTTGACCTTGCCAATACCCTCGGGCAGCACCCGGGCCCAGCTGATGGAAAACCGGTAGGCCTTCAGGCCCATTTGCTTCATCAGGGCCACATCCTCTCGCCAGCGGTGGTAAAAATCAATGGAGATGTCGGCATTCTCGCCGTGGGCGATCTTGCCGGTGCCGTCATGGACCAGGGTGTCCCAGATGGACTCCCCTTTGCCGTCGGCGTTCCAGCCGCCCTCGATCTGGGTGGCCGCTGTGGATGCGCTCCACAGGAAATCTTTGGGGAAGGTGGTCATAATCTGTCCTCCTTGTATTTCAAGAATCCCCCGCCTGGGGTCAGGCGGAGGATTGCGAAAAAGAAGTACCTGCCCCGGCAAACTGGGACAGAGGGAAGATAGCTTGTTAATGTTTTAGGAAGTGCAGCAGGGCCTCGGCGGAAGCCTTGGCGCCGCCCAGGCTCTTCATATCTGCACTGAACTCCGCAGCAGTGGCCTTGTAGGAAGGCTGGGTCAGCAGCTTGACGATGGCAGCCTTCAGGCTTTCGCTGGTGATGGCGTTCTTGTCCAGGAAGGCGCAGCCCAGCCCCAGCTTTTCGATCTGCCGGGCGGTGATGGCCTGCTCCTCCATCTGGGGGATGGCGATCATGGGCACGCCGTAGTAGATGGCCTCGCCGGTGCCCCCCATGCCGGCGTGGGTGATGAACACCGATGCCTGGGACAGGATGTCCAGCTGGGGAACCATCTGGCCTACTTCCACGTTGGCGGGGATGTCCTTCAGGCTGGCGGGGTCGATGGAACCCAGGGCTGCGAAGACGTTGATGTCCAGGTCCCGGACTGCGTCAAACAGGATAGGGTAATACTCCGGCCAGTTGTTGAAGGCGGTGCCCAGGGAAGAGTACAGCAGGGGTTTGCCGTTGTCGGGGGCCTTCCAGCTGCCGAAGGCGGTCCGCTTGCCGATCTGTACCCCGGTGAACACGAAACTGTCATCGAAAGTCTCGTAATTGGGAACCAACTTTTTCTGCATCATGACCAAGTTGAAGTCCCCGTGGCCGTCGAAGATTTCCTTGACGGTCAGCAGGCGGCAGCCATATTTTTCGGCATAGGTCTGGGCCAACTGCGCCGCGGCTTTGCGCAGAGGGTGGTCCGGCGGGCAGTTCTCGAACCCGGCGGCTACCGAGTAGCTGTCGTTGGAGGGGTAGCTGGTGTAGAGCATGACGTTGGCAACCTTGAGGTTGTCCGCCGCGATTGTGCCGGCAATGCCCGCAAAGTCGTGGACGACAGCGTCGGGTTTGTCGTTTTTCAGGGTGTCCAGCACAGTGTCGATGTAGGCTCCTGCCTCGTTTAAGAACAGGAAGGGCACCGCGGCGGCCACTCCGCCGTCATCCTCTTTCTTTTCGCCGTCCTCATTATGCTTGTCGTTTTCCGCCATCCAGGAGGGTACGGCGACGAACTTTGCCCCGGTGGGCTCGATGATAGTGCGGAAGGCTTCAGTGGTGAAATAAGTCACCCGGACGCCTTTCTTCACCAGTTCGGTGACGAGGGCCAGGGTAGGATTGATGTGCCCGAAGGCGCCCAGCGATACGAATGCGATATGCATACAAAAACTCCTTTCAAACAACAAAACAGCCATGCAGGCAGCGCAGGACGTTGCCCGCACGGCTGCGGGGAAAATAGGTGATGGCTTATTCTGTCAGGCCGTTGTTGGTGATCACTTTTTGATACCAGTAGAAACTGTCCTTTTTCACCCGGGCGCACTGCTTGGGATCGGTCTCGGTGCGGTCCACGTAGACTAAGCCGTACCGTTTGGCAAAGCCTTGGTGGCTGGACACAACGTCTACAAAGCTCCAGGGGCAATAGCCGAACACCGGCAGTCCCTCGTCAATCATGATGGCCAGCTGTTCGATGTGCTCTTTGAGGTATTCGATGCGGTAGGGATCATGGATCTGGCCGTCCGGGCCCAGTGTTTCGCTATAGGCCATGCCGTTTTCGGTGACGATCATGGGCAGACGGTAGCGATTATAGACCTTGCGCATCCCAATATGCAGGCCCATCGGGTCAATGCCCTTATCCATCCACTCGGTTTTGCGCAGGTGGGGATTATCACAGATGTCGAAGGCGTCCGACACCCAGAAGGGCGGCTGGTCGTAGTTGACGGGACCCTCCTTGACTTTGGCGCAAATGCTGAAATAGTAGTTGATGCCGATGAAGTCGGGGGTCGAGGCTTTCAGCACGGCTGCATCTCCGGGCAGCGTCTGGGGGTAAAGTCCATGACTCTTTAAGTAGCTGGCCACATAGGGTGGATATTCGCCCCGGACACTCAGATCGAGCAGGTAGAACTCCATCAGTTCTTCGGCGTTCTCGGCGGCCAGAATATCCTCGCTGCGGCTGGACTGGGGATAGACCACCTGGATAGCACACACCGGGCCGATTTGGGCTTCCGGGTCGATCTGCCGCAGCAGCGAAATAGCCCGGTGCTCGGCCAGCGAGACATGATAGCTCATCTGGTAGATGTTCTGCAGGTTCTTCTGCTTGTCCTGCTCAAAGTTGCCGTTCATGATGCCGGCGGCGGTGGCGATGAGCTGTTCGTTCACTGTGACCCACCGCTTGACGCGGCCCTTGAAGTGGGTAAAGCAGACCTCGGCGTATTTCAGATAGGCGTCGATCATCTTGCGGTCGAGCCAGCCGCCGAAGGCGTCCACCAGCGCCTGCGGACACTCGAAGTGATAGAGAGTAACGAGCGGTTCGATTCCTTTTTCCAACAGATAGTCGATGAGCCTGTCGTAAAAGGCCAGCCCCTCGGGGTTGGGGGTGCAGGTGGCATCCGGCATGATCCGGCTCCAGGAAAAGCCCATCCGGTAGACCTTCAAGCCCAGCTCGGCCATCAGGTCCACATCCTCTTTCCAGTGGTGGTAATGATCGGCAGCCACCTTGTTGTCGGCGATGCCGGGGCGGCGTGCCCCCAGGTCGGTGGTGGCAACGCCCTTGCCGCCTTCGTTGTAACCGCCCTCTACCTGAAAGGCGCTGGTGGATGCCCCCCAGAGAAAGCCAGCGGGGAAAATCATTTGTTTCATCAAATCCATAATACCAACCTTTTTGATTCTATTGTATTACGCAATCAAACGTCCTCCAAATCTTTTTTGGAAAAGCCAAACAAATAAGTCAGGACTGCTGCTACAATCAGGGAAGAGAAGGAAGCTACCACGCCAACGGCGATGTTGGCGTTGGTGCCGCCCACATAGCACAGCAGAGACAGGAAGTTGGCGGAGGTCATTGCATATCCCTTGAGGTCGAATATGCCGGCGATGGCGCCGCCCACAAAGCCGCCAACGGCCATCGTTACAAAGCAACGGGTAAAGCGGAAGCAGATGCCATACAGAGTGGGTTCGGTGACGCCGCCCAGAATGCCGGAAGCGAAGGCTGCAAAGGACGTGCTGCGATCGTCCTTGTTTTTCAGGCGGAGCGCTGCGCCCAGCGCTACACCGAAGCAGGCCCAGGTGGCAAAGTTGCCGGCGTTCATAGGTCCGCTGCCAATACCGGTTTCAAAGAAATCGGCCATCATGGGCATCATCAGGGCCAGGTGCATACCGCTCATCACCAGGAACTCCCACAGGGCGGCGATGACAGCTACACCGAACCAGCCGGTGGTCATACCGAACCAGGCAAGGCCGCCGCTGATGGCGTTGCCCACAATAGTGCCCAAAGGCGCCAGCAGGCAGAGGATAAAGGGCATGGAAATGAGCAGGCTGAGGAACGGAGTGAAAACGGTGGTCAGCAGATCGGGCATGAACTTTTTGACGATCTTATAGACCAGGCAGAACAGGGGCACCGACAGCATAATGGGCAAAACAGTCTGGGCGTAATTGGTCACAGTGGCAGGGATGCCAAAGACTGTGAACGGCTGCCCGTTGGTGGCAAAAACTGCGAAATCGGGCACCATCAGAATGCTGCCAATGAACGAACCCAGCATACCGTTGATCCCCAGTTGCTTGGCTGCATTGTAGCCTACCAGGATGGGCATGAAGTAAAAAGCTGCATCGTACAAGAAATCAAACAGGATATATAAGTTGCTCTCCAGGGTGTACAGTCCCAACAAGTCGGGGCCAAAGATAGAGTTGACAGCACGGAACAAGCCTCCGGCCAGCAGCACCGGGATCATGGGGGTCATACAGCCTGCCAGATAGCCCATGATATTCTTACCCACCTGCTTGGGGGTCAGCTTCCGTTTGGTGATGGCGGCATCCTGGGCGGCAGCAGCATCATCCTTGACGGCGGCGCTGGCGCTGATGCCTGCCAGCTTGCACAGTTCCTCATACACTTTCGGAACATTGGTGCCGATCACGATCTGGTACTGCTGGCCGCCGCGCACAACACCCAGCACACCGGAAATCTTTTTCACCTCATCGTCTTTGGGAAGGCTGTCGTCTTTCAGATACAGGCGCAGGCGTGTCATGCAATGGGTGGCATCCTTGAGATTGGCCGCTCCACCTACTGCCGCCAGAACCTGCTCGGCTATTTTTTTGTTGTCTGTCATTTTTATGTTCTCCTGTTTCAAGTCAGATCGTTGTAAGTGACAAGATGAATGTCCTGCTGTTCCAGCCAGGCACGGACCTCGGGCCGGCAGAGCATGGCGGCCTCCCGCACCCGGGGGGTGGTCATGGTGGAATGATCCAGCAGGTAAGCGTCGATGTACCCCGGATGGAATACCATCAGGTCGCAGGCCCCCTCATGGACGTGGGCCACTGCATCCTGGACCCCGGTGAAAGGGTCGGCCTCATAGGCCTTGAAGTCCCTGGGCATATAGGCATAGACCCGGGTATGCCGGAAGATTACTGCCTCGCCGGGACGGCCCATGGCAAAGTAGGGCAGGCCGTGGTGCTGGGCAACAATCTCCAGCCCCTTGAAGAAGTTTGCGCTGGCCACTGCGTGTCCCTCAAAGTAATCCGGCTCCCGTCCGGTAAGGGCCTTGAACTGACGGTACTGGGCCTCGATTTCCTCGATGACTTCCTCCAAAACCACAAAGTCACGGCCGGCTTTGGCGGCCTCCCGGTAGGTGCGGCTGGGCCTGAATTCCCCTTCGGGGGTGCACAAGCTGGGAATGTGGGAAGGGTCGGTGAGGGGCCGGCCCACACAGATGTTGGTGTGCTGGCCCAGGCACAGGGAATGGCCATGCAGCAGCCCTAGGCCGTGGACAGCAGCGGGCATATTGGTCATGACGCCCACAGAGCGCACCAGCCCGGCGGCTACAGCAGCCGCAATACCGTAATTTACCCCTTCCGAGTAGCCGAGATCATCGGCGCGAATCAGCAGATATTTCATGGTCTTAACCTCTTCCGTCACGGGATTTCAGCTCCTGCAGTTCCTGGTGTACTTCTATGAACTCGCTGGCGATGGTCTCGAAGGCATCGGCAGCCATCAGCTGGTCCTCGGCGTGCATCAGGAAGATATTGGTCTTCCAGGTCAGCCCCTGGCCCTGCCACTCCAGCAGGTCGGCGTGGCCGTGGTGGCCCAGTACAAAGGTTTCCTTGCCCTGGGCCATCAGCTCTTTGGCTCGGTCAAAATTTCCAGCCTTGGCTTCCTGAATTGCCTCGATATACATACCCCGGGCGGCACCTACATTGGCGATGATTTCAAAGGCGATCTCGGTAATGGTCTCCTGCAGCTGCTCCTCAGTCATGGCCCGGGCTTCTTCCACGGAAATTGCCATGGCTCAGTCCTCCAGCACCTTGCGGACGTGGTCCAGAACGGCCTTGCCGTTCATCATACCGTAGTCCTTCATGTCGATGACTTCCACCTTGTTGTTCGGCAGCTCGCCCTGCACCTCTTTCAGGCGGTAGCGGACCTGGGGCCCCAGCAGGATCATGTCAGCACTCTGGTAATTCTTGGCCTCCGACACCGAGTGGGCCGAAATATCGCATTCGTAGCCCTCGGCCTTGGCTGCGTCTTTCATCTTGCGAACCAGAGCGCTGGTGCTCATACCGGCAGCGCACAAAAGAACAATTTTCGTCATAGTTGGGTACCTCCGTATCAATCAGCAATGCAAAGCTCGGATTTATTGTTTTTGTTTCTTATTCCTCGGACTGCTCAGCGACTGCGCCGGCCTTTTCCTCGGCCACAGCCTGGTTGTCAGCGGCCTTGAAGAAGGGATACCAGATGGCGGCGCTCATGATGGTCATCAAGATCTGATAGATGCCGATCTTCCAGGAACCCTGGATCACGCCGTAGATGAAGATGGGCATGGTGTTCATGCCGATCAGGCCGGTGGGGCAGGGCATCAGGCCCAGGGTGATGGCGGCCCATGCAAAGACCAGGGAGAGGATGGGGGTGACGATAAAGGGGATCAGCATGGTGAAGTTCAGCATCAGGGGCATGCCGTAGACCAGGGGCTCGTTGATATTGAAGATGCCGCAGGGCAGGACGATCTTGGAAAATTCCTTGTAGCGCTTGGACTTGGCAAACAGGAACATGACGATCACCAGGCCCAGGGTGCAGCCGCAGCCGCCGTTGCAGGCGAAGTCATACATGGAGGTGTTCCACATGTGGGGGATGGGCAGGCCGGCTGCAGCGGCAGCGGTGTTTTCGGGCAGGTAAGTGAACCACAGAGGGTAGAGGATAGCCAGCACGGTGTAGGAGCCGTGGACGCCGAAGAACCAGAGGATCTGAGCCAGCAGCAGCAGGATGATAAAGCCGCCCAGGCTGCCGGTGATGTTGGCCAGAGGGGTCTGGAGCAGGGCGTAGACGGCGTCGATGACGTTGCCCCAGGGGGTCAGGGTGAACAGGCCCCGCAGCAGGCTGGACACCAGTGCGATGGCAGCCCCGGGGATGATGGAAGTAAAGCACTGGGTGACGTTCTCAGGGACGCCGGCAGGCATTTTGATGGTGATGTTCCGCTCCACTAGGGCAATGTTGATCTTGGTGGCCATGATGCCCAGGATGAAGGCCAGGAATACGCCGTGGCTGCCCAGATAGTCCAGGACGACGACGCTGCTGCCGGCCTCGTTGGTAGCCACTGGCACCATGATCAGGTAGGCCATCAGGGACATAAGGCCGTTGTTGAAGGCCAGTTCGTCGTGGTCAAAAATCTTGGCGCCGGCGTAGCCCACGCTGAACACCATGAACACGCCCATGAAGTTCATGCAGGCATTGTAGACGGCGTTCAGGAAGGCCGCGATTCCTGTCGCCTGGATGAAGCTCTGGTAGGGGTCAATCTGGATGCTGTTCAACAGATTGAACACTGCGCCGATCATGATGATGGCCATCAGGTTTTGGGAGCCTGTGCCGATGCAGCGGACGTATCGGTTCTGGGCGAATGCGGTGGAGATGGGCACCAGTGTGTTCTCAATGAACCGCCCGATGGGATTTTTCTTTGTCTCCGTCATGGGAAAATTCCTCCTTCTTTCTTGAAACGAACGCTTTGGGAAGGTAGCAGCTCTGCAGATTCGCTTTTCCTCCTTGCACCAAAAGTATATCACATCCGGCATTTGATTTGGTTACAAGCACAGCTCCAGCCTTTCAGGGTGGCCGTTTCCATTTCACGTTTTGAAAAGCAGAAAAACATTTTTGCTGGTTTTTGTGCAATTTGACCGCACGAAACCCAGCGCCCCGGGAAGCCAAATGCTCCCGGGGCGCTGGGTTTTCTGTAGCTCAGCCGTTCACCTGACGGGGGTATTCAGGCCCGTGGACAGCATGCCGTTTTTCAGTTGACAGGAACCCAGGCTGCAGGGTCTACCAGATCCCACATCTTGGCGGCATCTTGGCCGAAGTAACCCACGCTGTCGTAGGTCACGCTGGCCACATGGCCGCCGATCAGCAGGCCTTCCACCATGATATTTTCACCCCATCCGAAGAAGGTGAACAGGCACTTGCCGCCGTCGGCAGTGGTGTAGACGTTCACCGTCACGTCATCGCCGATGGGGAACCAGTTGACATGGATCTGCTGAGTCAGGGTGTACTCAGCAGGGATCTCGCCGGTAAAGGGAATCTCGGCATAGCCCATCACCTTCTGCATGTACAGGTCGCAGGTCTCCATCCAAGTCATGGAAGAGGTGCCCTCCATGCCGGCGCCGAAGCCGTGGCCGTTCAGACCGTAGACATGGAGTTCGGGGTCCAGGCCCAGCGCATAGGCCTGCTTGAACATTTCCAGGCTGCCTTCCCACTGGTCGTCAGCGCCCACAGCGATGAACATGTGGGGCAGGTTGGGGTTCTCCGTTTCGAGAGGGCCGCCTGAGTAGATCAGATGGGCCACATCCACATCGCTGTTGACTGCGTCCACGGCGTCGCAGACGTAGTCGGGGTCAAAATGGTTGGGGGTGATGCTGCCGTAGAACTTCTCCAGCATGGTGCGGATGTTGCCGCCGCTGCCCGAATAGCCGGACACGGCCAGCATGGAATTATCCAGGTCAATGCCCCACGATTCGGCATTGTATTTGATCACGCGGACAGCCCGCTGCATGTCCATAACGATGTCATCGTTGTTATAGGGGGCCACTCGGCGCTGGAGCAAAAAGCAGTTGTAGCCCAGCTTGTTGAATTCGGGGCAGACGGCATAGGCTTCCACCGGGTTGCTGCGGCTGGTGTTGCCGCCGCCGGAGGTAACAAGGATGGTACCCTTGGCCGAACTGGGGTCGTCCAGCAGGTAAGGAATCAGGATAGGCTGGAAGTCGGCGTTATCGTATACGGCCTCGCCTTCATAGTTCACCAGAGGGAACTGCAGGTCGCTGGCCGGGGTGGTGATGGGCATATCGTCGCCCCACAGGTAGATCACTTCGCCGTTGATGCCGTCGCTGTAAGGCTTGAGCTGATGGTCAGCCAGGGCGGCAATGGCATCACGGGCTTCCAAGATCTGCTTTTTGTTGGCGTCGGTCAGGGATTCGGGATGAAGGCCCATCATGACGGTGCCTGCGCTCTGGGCCGCATCCCAGGCGTCTTGGGTGTACAGGGTGGGATAGTTGCGGACCATCTTGTAGTTGTAAACCTGGGTTTCCCACTCAGCCTGCCAGTAGTTGGGGTCGGATTCAGGCAGGGTGTTGATTTTGTAAGGGGCCTGACTGTCGAAATGCCGGGGGATCTGGATGCCCAGCCAGTCCAGGATCTGGGCGCAGTTTTCGCTGGAATCCACCGACTGGGCAGAGGGGGCAGACATACCCCCGGGGCTGACCGCAAAGGCGGACGCCGGGATACCCATCATCAGCCCGACTGCCAGGACGCTTGCCACCATGGTTTTGACGCTCTTGTTTTTCATAACAATTCCTCCTTGTATCTGAGATTTGCATACCACAGGTCATGCAGGGCCGAAAACCATCACCTCCCGCAGGTTTCCCGAAGCCGTTTTTTCACACGGCCGATTTGCAGTTCACTCGCCTTTGGCCCATCATGCCACAGGCTGCCAGTTGTTCTGGTCAGCGGCATTGTAGATGGCCTGGGCATCATTGGTCATAAAACCGGACTGGTCATAGGTGACGGTAATGATGCCGTCGTTCAGCACGCCTTCCACCACCTGCTGCTGGTCAAAGGCCACAAACGTCATATACACTTTGGTCTTTGCATCGTCCACGGCGCAGGTCACATCTGCCTTGCCGAAACCGCCCTCAAAGGTATACTGCTGCACCTGGGTATAGCCCTCGGGGATTTCTGCCGCCTCGCCGACGCCGGCCTCACCGCGACCCATCACCAGGTCAATGAAGGTGTCTGCCATGGGAATCCAATAGGTGGAAGTAGTGCCTTGCAGGCCGGCACCAAAGCCGTGGCCTACCTCGGCAAAGGTGTGAACTTCCACCACTGTCTTGCCCCGGACCGAATTGGCCAGAGTCCAAATGTCGGGCATGGCGCCGGTGGCGTCGTTTTCACCCACAGCCAGGAACATGGCGGGCAAATTGGGATTTTCGGTGACCAGGCCCGCGTAGTCGCTGGTATGCTCTCCGTCATACTGGGGGCCGTACAGGGGGCAGACCACGTCCAGATCAGCGCTCATCTGATCCACTGCGTCGGAGGCATAATCTGCATCATACAGGGTGGGCTGAACATCGCCATACAGGTTGGCCACTTCTCCCAGGATGGTGCCCGAACCGCCCGAGAAGCCGCTGGCGGCGATACAGTCCATACCGCCCAGCCCCAGGCTGTCGGCATTATATCGCAGATACCGGACAGCCCGCTGCATATCCAGCCAGGTATCTTCCTGGCTGTAGGGGGCCACCCGTCGCTGGAGCACATAGGCGTTGTAGCCCAAATCCTGGAAGGCCTCGGCGATGGGATAGCCTTCCATGGCGTTGCCGCGGGAAGAATAACCGCCGCCAGCAATCACAATCATATTGCCCTTGGCTGCCAACTGGTCCTCCACCAGATAGGGCACCAGGAAGGGTTTCATATCGGCGTTGTCATAGCTCTCGGCGGTAAAGTCGGACACTTCCACCGTCTCGGCTGTGGCCGGTGCATCCCCCCAGATGTACCACATACAGTCGGCTGCCGGTGCATCCTGAACCAGTGCTTCCCGCTGGGCCACCGCATTGTCAATCATACTCTTGGAGACATCGTCGATGTTGTCCGGGTCGATGTTCAGCAGGGTGTTGGCCGTTGCGGTATAGGCATCCCAGCTTTCAGCCTGATAGGCCGTGGGCACGTTGCGGATCAACTTGTAGTTATAGAGTTCTGTTTCCAGGGCTTTCTGGTAGTAATCGGGGTCGCTTGGGTCCAGATCCAGGGTCTGGACCGGCATATCGTGATAGGTTTCGACCGGGTCCTCCGTTGTTTCCTCGCTGGACGCTGCAGCCGCGGATACAGCCTGCGACGACACAGCACTGGAGGTGGTGTTGCCCTGCTGGCACCCACTCATCGACAGCAGCAGGGCTGCCAGCAGGCACCCGGACAAAAGTCGTTTGTTCCATTTTCTCATCTGATTGATCTCCTTTCTTTGCAATCCGCTCATCTGTTTTTTCTTCCAAACACATCGACTGTGGAAAGACGGCTTTTCACTTCCGCAATTTCAGCATCTTGCACCAAAATTATAACATGTATGGAATACAATTTGGTTTCAAATGCATTTGCTCTGTTTCAGGAGCTGATTTTCTTTTTCAGTTTTTGAAAGATCGAAAAAAGTTTCAGCCGTTTTTTGTGCAGACCGCAAAAAAGACCGCAGTGCGCTATGCGCAACTGCGGTCTTTAAAATGGTATTTCTTATTGAAATGCTTTGTCGTAGGCTCGCAAATACCCCATCAGAATCAGGTCGTTGGCCATCAGCGCCGCATATTTGCCCACATCATTGCGATTGGTCGTGCCGCACTGGAGGATGAAGTCTGCGGTGTTGAGATAGGGGCTGGCCAGGTTTTGGGTGATGATCAGCATCTTGCACCCGCTGGACAGGATAGCGTTGCAGATGTCGGGGTATCGGGTCAGATAGCTGCCGCCCACACTGCAGATGATGGCAAAGTCTTTTTCGGTTAGGCTGCGGGCGCATTCCAGCTGGGTGGCATAGTCCATGAACAGCTCCACATAGCGGCCCATCATCATCATTTTGCTCTGGAAGTAGTGGCCGATGTCCCACAGGAAGTGGTGAGAGAAGTAGGCGGCTTTGCCGCAGTCGTGGAGCGTCTTGACAATGTCGGGGATCACCTGGGCATTTTCGGGGGCAATGGTGGTGTAGATATTGCCGATCAAAGCGTCCCTGTAGGCGCTGATGGCAGTTTCTTGGTTGTTGTGGAGCATAGTATAGAACTGGCGGGAATAGTCGGTCCGCATGGTAAAATCCCGTTCCATCCAGGACTGAAACTCCTTGAAATTGTCCATGCCCAGAAACCGACAAAAGCGGGAGATGGATGCGTTGGAAGTATAACACAGGTCTGCGATCTGGCTGAGGGCCAGCCCCTTCAGCTGGGAGTAATTCCGCAGCAGTGCCACTGCTATGTCGTAGTTTGCGTCCCGTTCCGGCGCCGAGCTCACATAGCTGAGCAGACGGTCCAACAGGGAGCCCATCATTTTTACATCATTCATCCCTACAGCCCTCCCTGCACCATTTGTTCCAATCGGATTTATTGTAACACACCCGTCAGTATTCTGTCAAACCCAAACTTTCCCGGGATGCAGGCCGTCAAATCCAGCATGACCACCGGTCGACAAAATCCAGATTCAGCTTTACAGTATCCGTCAAGCAAAGGCTGATGAAGGCAGACCACAAGTTCTACAAGGCCCACGGCATCTATGATTTTCCCCAGAAGCAGAAAAAGCGGATTCTCCAGATGAAGCTGGTGGGGGCCATCTTGACTGTCTCCCTTCTCTCCAGAAAAAGATGAAGGGACAAATAAACCAGTACATCATCGGGTCCCATGAAAAAGTGATCCAAGAAGCGAGGCAATCACTATCGCTGCCTCAGAGGCATTATAAAAACACCTCGTTCAAGCAAACAGCCTGCCGGTCCAATATGACTGGCAGGCTGTAATTTTGCTTTGCCCGAAAACTCAGGCCTTGTAATAAGTTTGCCTGGGGCCGCCCGGGCGATCCGGGATCGTCATCTTCAGTTTGCCTGTTTCCACCAGCGGCAGTACATACTGGCGGATAGCATAGGAGGCCGTCTTAATTCCCAAAAAGGCAGCAATTTCCTGCCGGGTGCGCGGAACTGTACAATAGGAAAGCAAGTCCGTCTGTGCCCCATCACAACTCGGTTCTGCCGGCTCCATGGAATGACGGAGAGTCACCACAAATTCTCCGCGACGGTTTTCAAACAGCGGCTCAGGCAAGCTATAGGCCGCCATTTCCCGCCGTATGGTGGGAATACCAGAATAGCGATTTTCAGCGTCGGTCAGGGTATCCGCCATCACAGCCAAAGCCGGATTCCGCAGATCAGGCCGGGAATGTCCCAGCTCTTCCACGGTGGTTCGTCCATACAAGCCACCTGGGCTGTGGACAGGCTGGCCCGCTGGATGGGGCGCTCATCGTCATGCAGATGCTTGCGGAAGGCTTCATAGCTGTACAATTCATAATCGGTCATCGGCAAGTCTGCATCGCCTACCCGGATATAGGAGCCTTTCATCCGGCCAGCACCTTTATAATAGCAGGGGCGCTCGGATAGATCGATGGCAGGTATTTCTGCTGAACAGACCGGCAGCCCATCCACTTCTGCAAAAGAAAAAGCAAATATCAACCCGTAGCCATGCTCAAGTCTCTTAGAGGATGAACTTTTGGCCTGGCTTGAAAAGTCTAAGGAGGACGAAGTCAAATCCCGATGGCCGCTATCGCTGCTCACCCTCAGGACAAGCCCCATATCGGGCTGGTCGAAAACACTGAATCCAATTTTTATCTTGACGAACTGGTAGACTCCATACTTGAGGGGACTCGATCATTTCCATTCAGTTGAGCAGCGTAACCAGGAAGATGTCAGAATCCGAGTAAAACACCGGATTTTGGGCGACTTCAGCGTAAGAGTTGAGAATCCGGTCGATGCCGCTGCCTCGCTGCTCCATGAAATTCAACTGTAAAAACACATCCGAAATAATTTGGTTTCGGCGCATGATGAGCAGCTTGCCGCAGAAAAGCAGCGCACCGAGCGCGTGACCAAGCGCATTCTGACCGAGGAAGAAATGTCCGCCCTGTCCGACCGTCTAATGCAGGTCACCAAAGGCATGACCGTCACGGTGCGGTACTTCAAGGAGGACACTACCCACCCGGAGGTTCCAGCAGTGGGTAACTACATCACACTGACCGGAAAAGCAGACCGCATCGACCCGGTGTTCCGCACCTTGCAAGTGGGCGACACCGTGGTGCCCTTTGAAGATCTGGTGGAAATCAGCGGGGAGGGCATCATGGAGATCGACCAATATCTCGGCATCTCCGGGTAATAAAAAACGCTGGGAGAGATCTCCCAGCGCAAGCAGCCCTAGTCGCGGTATCGATATGTACCAAGCCAAAGCGGACCCTGTACCCACAACCAAGGCAATGAAACCACTTTCGTTACTTTTAATACGATAAGGACCAGCGTTAAAGCAAATAAGAGGGTCATTGTAATTATTTCGGAACGGTCAGGTTTCTTCTCCATACGCAGATCACCTCGAAAGTCCGGTCACATCTGAGAAATAGTATAAAAGTCAGTATGCTTCACCCGGTTCGGTAGGTGCTGCGGTAATATCGCGGTAGAAAGTGGCCCATGCAGCTTCCTCATAGGGGCGTACAAAAAAGAAGCCAATGCTCAATGGAATTGTCAGCAGAAGAACAAGAGAAAGCGCCATAGCCTCTGAACCGGTGAAATATTTGAGAACCAGAAAACCCCCGGCATACAGTGGCAACGAACAGAGCAGCTCCCAGCCAATGAAGCTGAAATCCAGACAGAACAGCCGCCATTTGTTGCCGTCCATAATCCGCCGGGATTCTGTGATTGCTTCATTTGCAGTCAACGAAGGATGCTCGGACATGATGTAAGGTGTCATCGCATAGCTGTATGTTTTCACGATTCCCGGAATCACCAACAGCAGCGACCAGAGGGCGATGTACAGACCCTGCAGGAATTTCATGCAGAAGCCATCCCACAGACGGTCTTTCTGAGAGAACAAGTCCGAGATGGCAGCATCATTTCCATCTACAAGGTTCAGATTAAAATGAGCATATCCCAGTTGAACTGCACCGCCCACGATCAGTTGGAGGACTGCCCACAGAACAATGCCGGCAAGCAGAACAGCAAGCAGCCGACCGCCGTTGGGCTGGGAGAACAGTTCAAAATGGATGTCCTTTGCCTGATTGGAATTGGATACGGCACTGTTGGAACTGCTCACAATGGTAGCACCGAGCGCACTGGCGGCAATACCTGTCAAAACAGCAGTTTTCCATTTTCCGCGCAGGGCATCGAGAGCGAGCATACGATAGTCGGCAGATACTTTCATAAAAGCAACCTCCTGTCTGAAAACGGCAAGGATTTGTGAAATAGGAAGATGATATGCCACTTTAATTTAGATACGTTTGAAAAGCTAAAAAAATTGCAGCATGAATGAAAAAGAGGCTGTTACACCGGTTTTATCCTTGTGCAACAGCCCCTTTCCTTTACTTCAGCAGCTTGTCCAGTTCATCATAAACGGATTTGACGTTCGTGCCGACAATGACCTGACAGGCGTTCTTCCCCGGACGGATGATGCCTGTTGCGCCTGCCGCTTTTACAGCCTGCTCATTGACCTGACGGTAGTCCTTGACCTCAAAGCGCAGGCGGGTAGTGCAGTAGCTGGCGCTTACTATATCGCGCCGCCAGCTTGTTCCGCATTTGCAGTGGAACAGGCCAATGAACTGCTGCTTCATTTTGCGACCACAGTTCGGACAAACTCGTTTGCTGGCTCCCATAATAGTTTACTGGAGCTTGGCGATAATGTCATCGGCAGACATACCGCTGGCAAGCAGCTTTTTCAATACAGATTCTGCTTCAGCTTTCTTAGATTCTTCAGCGGCCTTTTTTTCGGCTGCAACCTTTTTTGCCTCTGCTTTAGAAAGTTCCTTTGCTGCAACCTTCAAAGCGGATTTTTTGCTTTTCAACTGTTCTTTCAGTACGCTGATGTTGTCAGACAGCGCGGCGATCTCGGTTTCAATTTGCTCCTTAGCTGCGGTCTTTTCAGCAACAATAGCCGCATAGTCAATATTTGCTTTCTTGGTACGCACTGCATTCTTGCTTCCTTTTGGTCTAGCCATAATAGTCCCTCCATCTAGTATTGGAATTTAACTTAATATAAGTATATTCTTCCTGTCTCGAAATGGCAATACTCTTTCACACCTTAAACGCTATATGTGGACGGGGAGTCAATGCTCTCACCACTCCAAAACTCCGTACTTTTTATACGGCAAAAAGGATTATGATTTTCTGCGTAGTACGGTATAATAAGCGAAAAAGTTTATTGTACGAAAGTGAGGAGTGGCGGTGGATAACATTCTTAATACCATAACCGCCTACCGTAAAGAACGCAACTGGTCGCTATACGATTTAGCGGCTCACGCCGAGCTGAAACCGTCCACCATTTCTACATGGTATAATGACAATGCGATTCCGACCATTCCTTCGCTTGTAAAGATCTGCGATGCCTTTCAAATCACACTTTCTGAGTTTTTTGCTAAGGCAGAGGGAAGTGAATCTGCCCCGGTATCAATTTGAATATCAGTGATCGGCACATGAGAAGTCTGGAAAAAGGCACTTATACGCCGCTGGATTTGTTCGTTGAAATAGCAGTACATTTTGATGTTACTTTGGATTACCTCATTCTTGGGAAAGTAGAAACCAAAAAGGAACTGGAACTCAGCAAAAAAATCCATGACCAGAAGCAGATTATAGAATCATTCGGTAAACAGCTTCTGACATTTGCTGCAATGGAGATTGAGGCCGAATCTGCTTGATCAAACGCTTTACTGTTGTAAACCGGAACGATTGGTTCCGGTGAAAATGGCAAAACCGGAACTACTGGTTCCTAACGAGAACTTCAGTTTTCAAGTACACTATGGTCACAGCAAGGGCAACACCCCAGACGGGGAGATACCCAAAGCTGTAAAGCGTACCTTGAAAACTGAATATCATTCCCTCGGACAAAATAATGAAACTTCCGTAA
>ENA-OZKZ01000325-OZKZ01000325.1-human-gut-metagenome-genome-assembly--contig:-NODE-325-length-25546-cov-5.579067_pt1 | contig 25546 bp, 25 predicted proteins | sample MGYA00244828_ERZ653768 | MGnify/ENA primary metagenome ERZ653768 (study PRJEB26926, sample SAMN06165273) | human gut metagenome | biome: ENVO:00009003; feature: ENVO:2100002; material: ENVO:00002003...
AGATGTAGCTCCGTCTCGTGGGCTCGGAGATGTGTATAAGAGACAGCTATAACACGAATTGATATGCAATTCTATTTAAGCAAGTTAGATGTATAAATAGCTATAAAATAGTTATAACTATGGCTAAACAGAATAGAAATATCATATTTACGACAATAGCAATAGAAGCGGAAACGGACAAGTTGATAGAAAAACTTTGTAAACGCTATTCGTTGAAAAAAGGAGAGATTACAAAACTGGCTTTTCTCTATCTGGACAAAGCACATATCAACCCTGCCGATGCCCCCGAATCGGTAAAGTCTGAACTATCCAAAATCAACAAACGGCAGGATGATATTATCCGCTTCATTCGGCACTACGAAGAAGAAAAGCTAAATCCGATGATACGCACAAGCCATTCTATTGCCGTTCGCTTCGATACGGCTGTCAAAACGCTATCCGAGAATGTAGATTTAGAGATAAAGAACTCTCAGGACAACCTTATCAACGTACTGAAAAAACTGGATGAGCATTTTGGCAAAGTTGCAGAAGTTATAAACAACCAAGCTAAACAGATAAACGACCTTGCCCAATCTATAAGCGCATCATCAAAGAAGCAGGAGCGTAATAATAATAAACTCCTAAAACTGATTTCCCTGTATTCGGAACTGGCAACATGTGGAGTAATGGACGGCAAGCGGAAAGAGAACTTAAGAACCGAAATAAACGACCTGATAAACGAAAAGTAGATGAATATAGATTTCCCGCCACCGTCCAAAGGCACATATAACAATGCAGGCAGTAGCCGGAGATTAGCCGATTATTGCGAACATGAGGACATGGAACGCATGGAGCAGGGAATCTATACAGAGGGCTTTTTCAATCTGACAGATGAGAATATCTACAAATCACGGGTTATAAAAGACATAGATAGTAATATCGGTCAGCTATTAAAGACCGATGCCAAGTTTTACGCTATCCATATAAGCCCATCAGAAAAAGAACTCCGGGCAATGGGCAATACCGAACAGAAACAAGCCGAAGCCATGAAACGGTATATCCGTGAAGTAGTAATTCCCGAATATGCCAAGAACTTCAACAAAGGACTATCGGCAGAGGATATAAAGTTTTACGGAAAGATACATTTCAGCCGGGACAGGTCAAACAACGAACTGAATATGCATTGTCATTTGATTGTGAGCAGAAAAGACCAATCCAATAAGAAAAAGCTATCTCCATTAACTAACCACAAGAACACACAGAAAGGAACGATTAAGGGCGGTTTTGACAGGAAGAACCTGTTCCGGCAAGCGGAACAGGGATTTGATAGGCTATTCAATCACAAACGGGAGCTTACCGAATCTTTTGAATACTACAACACGATGAAGAACGGCAGTATCTCTGACCAACTCAATATGCAGGAGCAGGCTATTAAGCATACGCATGATAGTCAACAAAATATATCTTCCGGTGAAAGAAGAAAAACCGCAGAAAAGAGCCTTCCCGATATAGGTTTAGGCTCCGTTTTAGGCATCCTTACCCCCGAGCCGGGCAATGAGGAACAGCCACTAAAACCGCCTAAGAAAAAGAAGAAGCCAAAGAAAGGAATAAGAAGAGGGTAAAAAACTATAAATGAACACTATGTGCGAATATGAAGAAATACGGGAAGCAATAGACAGCTACCTGATAAAGCGGTTCAGATACCGCCGTTCCCTTGTCTGGCTTACACCTGATAACATCGTAACCGCCCGGAGAAACAGCCGGATAGATTTATATTTGCGCATCCGAAGAGTAAAGAGCCTATTTCCGCCCGATTGCCTTATTATCGCCCGGCTCAGCTTCTCTAAAGAGCGTGTCGGACATGGCTCTCATTTCGTGCGGTTCTTGGCTGAAATCGCCTTAAAACACGACTTTAAATATATCGGATTAGAATCCACGAACGAGAAAAGCGCATCCTTTGCCCGGAAGTTGGGTTTCTATTCAATAGACGGCTCTAATTATGCGATATCGATAGAGAGTTTAATATCTTATTTTCAAAATAAAATTTAATGTAATCCTTTATTTATCTGTAAACAAAGGTATATTCCAAGAATGAAACGTCAATGCCAAGCCCTACGGGTTTGGAAGAATTTCTTCCTTTTTGTTTCACAAAAAGAGTAAATTCCCCCAAAGCATTGCCTTATTCATTCTTTCCATAAGAGGGGTGTTTAACAGATTAAAAAAGGGAAAATATATGCTGTGGATTGGTCGGCTGATTTATTCCCCGTAAAGCCCCATCATGATAAAGTATTCCTCATGCTTGCACCATGTAAGATACTTTACATCCCAAATACTTGCTTTTACACAATATTCGGCATCATCTGTTTTTGAAGCCATGCCTTTATCCGTGCATCGTATAAATTTACCTTCATCGAAAATATTTTCGATGTGTACCCTTTCTCCGACACGGGGGATAAATGGGCATTGCCAATCGTAATGAAATTCGCCTACTATCCCGTCTTCTACTTCAAGTATAAATTTGATTTTCATAAACTTATGATTTAGTTAATATACATCGTAAATATACAAATTATAATTCTTCTAAAAGCAGTTATATGTTTTAATCTATTGTAACAATGCCAATGGCTTCCATATAATGCCATTGCACCCCATTTCTTAAAACCTGCCTGAAATCTGCTTTCCTTTGCCTGAAAATCATTGCAATGAGAATAATTTCAGTAATCAGTAAAAACAGATTTTAGTATGGATATAATAGCAATCGAAAGCAAAACGTTCGAAAAGATGAAAGGGCGTTTTGAAGATTTTACCCGACAGATAAAGAATCTATGCGGGGAGAATCAGGATAAAGAACAATGGTTAGGCAACGATGATGTTTGCGGACTCCTGCAAATATCGCCGAGAACATTACAATCTTACAGGGATAACGGTATTCTACCTTATTCGCAGATTGGGCGTAAATGTTATTACAAGGTATCGGATATTGAGAATTTAATCAGCGAATCACAAATCAAGAAACAACAATGAAAACAGAAAATATCAACTTAGATAGGTTGGTCGGTAATTGGGAGAGCATAAACCTGAATCCGACAGTTATCATATATCGAAGCGGAGAAAGCTATTTACTTAGTGTTATCCACATGAACGAAACAAGCAAACAGGCAAGCCCTGCTACCTACGAGATACAGGAAGATGAAGACGGCTTCTTTATCAACTATAACCTGAAACGGACGGCTATCAGCTATGACATAAAACTGGATATATTAACTATCTCCGCATTGGGCGACTATATACGGAACTAAAAAAGATACAATAATGGAAATATTAGATAAGAAATCAACGGAAATAAATTCTTTCTTCACGGGATTAGATGAGTTACTGGATACTATCGGGCAAGCCCTTAAAAGCCGAACTCCACACCTAAACGGAGAAAAGTTCCTGTCAAACCGTGATGTTTGCCGGATGCTTCACGTTTCGTCCCGAACGTTACAAGATTGGCGGGATACTGGCAAAATCCCGTTTATTCAAATAAAGGGGAAGATACTGTATAAACAGTCGGATGTACTGAAATGGTTGGAAAATAACGTTTGTCGTTAATTACAAAAAATCCTGATTTGAAATTCACAAATCAGGATTTTTATATTTATAGTTTCTATCCTACAGAGTTATTTATCGTTTTGGACTTTCGTTTTCTTCCGGTATTATTTTTCCTTTCTGCCAGTTCATATTTCCCCTGAATCCTCTCCGCTAAGTTCGTCATATCCTCATTGATTTTTGTGCGGGTTATCTCCGCATAGATTTGGGTAGTGGCAATATCCTGATGCCCCATCATCTGGCTAAGTGTTTCAATAGGAACGCCTTGCGACAGGCAGACCGACGTGGCGAACGAGTGCCGGCTCATATGGTAGCAAAGCCGTTGGGCAATTCCGGCAGCTTTGGCAATCTTCTTTAGTTGTACATCCATGTTTTCTACTGTCGTCATTTTGAAAACTTTCCCGTCCCGACCTGCAAAATCCGTATTCCGGTATTTCTCCATGATTCGCAGGGGTATATCCAACATAGGTATATGCGATACGCTTCCGGTCTTTTGGCGGTTCAGGGTAATCCACAAACTGCCGTCTTCCTGACGGTGGATATTATCATGCCGGAGGTTTACCATATCCGCATGGGCGATTCCGGTAAAGGTTGAAAACAGAAACATATCCCGCACGAAGTTAGCCGAATCCTTCTTCATCCGCACCTGAAGCAGTTTTTCTATTTCATCCATAGAGAGCCACCGCCGTTTACTGATTGGTCGTTCAGGGCGATAGTTGAAAAACGGGTCTTGAAGCAATAGACCTTTATTTAAAGCCCGTTTTACAATCGTCCGCATCGGTTTCATGTAGAACATTACAGTTTTCGGAACAAATTGCAGGTTGACTTTCATATAGTAGTCGTATGCTTCGATGAAGGAATAATCCACCTGTTCAAACGGAATATCCGACAAATCATATTTTTCAGATAGGAACTTCTTCAATAGCCTGTAAACCTGTCCGTATTTCTGATAGGTGGAAAATGCTATCAGAATGCCGACAGCCTGCCGTTTTTCTTCAATAAGTTCGGAAAACTCCTGCATAAGCGTATTTTTGTGGAGCGTATTTCTTAATAGAGCGTTCTTTAATGTTTCGGCAGTAATATAGCTTTTGGTTTCGAGCAGGGTTTTGTAATACCCGGTAAGGTCAGACCTGTATTTCTCAATCTGTTTGTTGATGTCGGTATCCTCTTTGGATTTACCGGTTGCTATCCCTTGTTTTGCATCCCAATCGTCAGGAAACAGTTCAAGACCCGTACTGAATGCCGTACTTTTGCCGTCCACAGTAATACGCCCCACAAGAGGACATTTACCGGATTTTTTTTTCTTGCTTGTATTGAGGTAAAACAATATTCCGAATGTGCTTCTATTTATTTGCATAATGATTTTTATTTGATGATTAAACTTTAATTCTGTTCTCCGGTTATTCCGCATAGCTGAATTTACCCGCAAGGCGCAGGGATAATTCTTTCATGTCGTTTCCTATCTTCTCTTTATTGAGCCGTGCATACCGTTGGGTAGTATGGATATTCTTATGCCCCATCATCCGGCTTACACTCTCGATAGGAACGCCCCCGGACAGGCAGATTTGACTGGCAAACGAGTATCTGCTCATATGGAAAGTCAATACCCTGTTTATCCCGCAGTTTCTCGCTATCCGCTTTAGTCCGACATTGACCTGCCCGATGTTCATGTACGGGAAAACCTTTCCACCGGAAGCGATACCCCTGTAATATTCCATGATTCGGATAGGAATATCCAACAGTTTTACATTAAACTCTGTTTTTGTCTTTTGGCGGTCGGTTGAAATCCACCTGCTACCGTCATCTTCAGTAATAATATCTTTCCATGAAAGGTTTTGCAGGTCAACATAGGATACGCCTGTAAAGGTCGAAAACACAAACATATCACGGATAAAACTCTGGGTAGAGGATTTAAGCGGGGTAGAAATCAGGCGGTCGAGTTCTTCCGAAGTCAGCGACTTATCGGGAAGTTCCGTTCTGCCCAAATCAAAGCCTTCAAACGGTGGACGGGTAATATAGTTCCGGTGCAATGCCAGACGGACAACCTTATTCAGTAGGACTATTCTTGCTTTGACCGTCCTCGGTTTCATGCCACGCTTTACCCTGAAATAGTAATCCAACGCTTCGACGAAAGGCATATCCAGTTGATTTAACGGAATATCTTCGATATTATATTTTTCACGCAGGAATAGTTTTAATTGCCTGTAAAGAATTTCATGTTGTTCGTAAGTTCCTTCCGCACGGTCAATGCCGATTCTTGCCCGGAAATCCGTCATTACTTCCTCGAATAGGACGAGCAGGGTTTTCTGCGAAGAAGCTATTCCCTGAAAAGCGTTTTTCACTTGGGTGGCAGTAACAGCTCCGGTACGTTTGAGAATGTCCGTGTAATGCGCGTGTATAGTGAGATTAATTTTATTAATCTCACGGTTGAGTTTGACAGCCGTATGGCTCTTTCCGGTTGCCCGCCCTGATTTGACATGCCATAAGCGTTCTTCTATTTTCAGTTTGGTACTGAATTGAGCGATACTGTTACCGATAATGATTTTCCCGATTATCGGGTAAATTACATTTTCTCCGACAGCATTTTTTTCTAATCTGCTTTCCCTTTTCAGGTAAAAAGACACTTTCAATTCTTTGTTCATAACACTCACATTTTAAAGTTGATAAAATTACTTCCTTTGTGAGTTATTTGAACAATGCAAGCAGCAGACAAACAGCGTTATAATCAGCCACTTAAAGACACTCAACTGCTGTGTTTTGCTTCAATTAAAATGGGTAACGGGATAGAAACGGAATGTTTGCTTTTATCCGCTAAAAACTGTATTTTACCCACTCGGCAATCGAAGACACTTAAAGCCAATTATTCTTCATTATCAATCAATTACCCTCTTTTTCTTCCTTTCTCGCTTTGTGCTTCCTGTTTTTTCCGTTACTCAAAACCTTTGGAGTTACTCTCCAAAGACCTTGCCCTGCCGGGTTGGTAGCCTCTCCGAAGTCGGGCTCCCCATGTTCCAATCTGACGATAGTTTGTGCAATTCCATTATTGCCGCATGTACCACTTAATCCATTTTAATATGAACACAGAAAGAAAACTAGGGGGACGAATCCCCAAGCTGAACCCGAAGTCGCACCATGTGATGCTTCGGTTCGACGATGACGAATGGATGAAATTCCTCGTCATGTACGAGCAGACTGATGTGAAGGCGAAGGCTGTCTTTGCCAAGGCACGTATCTTCGGCGAACCGTTCAAGGTGTTGCGAGAGGACAAGACACTGGTGGAATACTACACCAAGCTTTCTTCTTTTCACTCGCAGTACCGAATGATTGGCAACAACTACAACCAGGTTGTCAAGGAACTCCGTTGTCATTTCTCAGAGAAAAAGGCGATGGCTTTGCTCTATAAGCTGGAGAACTGCACCAGGGAACTGGTCTCTCTTACCCGTGAGATAGTTGAACTAACCCGTAAGTTTGAGGAAAGATGGTCGCAAAGATAAGTTTCGGAAGTTCTTTGTATGGTGCACTGGCATACAATGGTGAGAAGATTAACAAGGAAGAGGGAAAGCTCTTGGCAACGAACAAGATCTTCGATGATTGTTCGGGAAAGACGCGCATCACCAACGCCTTGCGTGATTTCCAGCGATACCTTTCTCCGCATATAAGAACGGAAAAGCCTGTCGTGCATATCTCCCTGAATCCGCATCCTGATGATGTGCTGACGGATATGGAGATGGAGAACATCGCACGGGAATACTTGGAGCGCATGGGATATGGCAACCAGCCATACATGGTTTACAAGCATGAGGACATCGACCGTCATCACATGCACATCGTGACCATCCGAGTGGATGAAAACGGCAAGTGTTTGGATAGCCGATACAACTACCATAGGAGCAAGGCTATCACCCGTGACTTGGAGATGAAGTACAATCTCAACAAGGCAGACCGCAAGCAACGTCGATTCGACAATCCACTTCGTAAGGTGGATGCAAGCCAAGGCTATGTGAAGAAGCAGGTTGCCAACACCGTAAAATCTCTCTGCGCTACCTATAGGTTCCAGTCCTTAGGCGAATACCGTGCACTTCTTTCCTTATATAATATATCCTTGGAGGAGGTCAGAGGCGAAGTTGGCGGTCGTGAGTATCATGGTTTTGTCTATTCTGCCACGGACGGACAGGGCAATAAGGTTGGAAATCCTTTCAAGGCTTCAAAGATTGACAGGTCTGTCGGTGTGGAGGCGATAGAAAAGCGGTTCGCTTATTCTGCCAAGAAGTTCAAGGAGGACAAGAAACTCTCCGAGATGACCAAACATAGCGTAGAAGCAGTGTTGAAACAGACGTACCATAAGGATAAGTTCATAGAACTGCTGAAAGCAAAGGGCATTGATGTTGTTTTCCGACATACAGCTGACGGCCGTATCTACGGAGCAACATTCATTGACCACCGCACTCAAAACGTTTTCAATGGTTCAAGGCTTGGAACGAATCTTTCTGCCAATGCCCTGCAGGAGCACTTCACCTTGCCTTACGAGAATGAGCAGCCGATACCACTTACCATTCCAAAGGAAAATGGCACAATGCCGGAACAGGAATATCAAGGTTCTGGCTTGTTCGATGAGGACGGCAGCGGTCTTGGACTGATGGCAGGGAATGGTTCTTCCAACGAGGCAAAGGAGGCATCGTTCGATAGAGAGTTACGCAGAAAGAAAAAGAAGCGCAAAGGTCCGAAACTTTAATCATTGTCAAGGTTGGCTTTCTTATACAATGGAGAAAGCCATCCTTCGATCAAAAACAATTTGTATAACTTCAAAACTGAAAAACAATGGCACAAGAAGACGATTTGAGAGCATTGGGAAAAATAATGGATTTTCTCCGTGTCGTGAGTATTATACTCGCAATTATGAATGTATATTGGTATTGCTATGAGGCAATGCGCATGTGGGGAGTGACAATCGGGGTTGTTGACAGAATCCTAATCAACTTCAACCGTACAGGCGGTTTATTCCATTCCATTCTCTACACCAAGCTGTTTTCGCTTCTGCTCCTGGCACTCTCATGTCTGGGAACCAAGGGCGTGAAAGCGGAAAAGATGAGTTGGAACAGGATTTGGACGGTTCTTGCAGTTGGCTTCTTCTTGTTCTTCCTCAACTGGTGGATATTATTGTTGCCTATATCTTATTTGGGCAATGCCACGCTGTACATATTTACAATGACAGCGGGTTATATCTGCCTGTTGATGGGAGGACTTTGGATGAGCAGACTCTTGAAACACAACCTCATGGAGGATGTGTTCAATAATGAGAACGAGAGTTTCATGCAGGAGACTAAACTCATGGAGAACGAGTATTCCGTCAATCTGCCAACACGATTCTATTACAAGAAGAAATGGCAGAGAGGATGGATCAACGTGGTCAATCCGTTCCGAGCGACCATCGTGTTAGGTACACCGGGTAGTGGTAAATCCTTTGCTGTAGTGAACAACTACATCAAACAGCAGATAGAGAAGGGGTATTCAATGTATATCTATGATTTCAAGTTTCCCGACCTTTCGACGATTGCCTACAACCACATGATGAACCATCAGAATGGATATAAGGTCAAGCCCCAGTTCTATGTCATCAACTTTGACGATCCTCGCAGAAGTCATCGCTGCAATCCTATTCACCCGGATTTCATGAGTGATATCTCCGATGCTTATGAGAGTGCATACACCATCATGCTCAACCTCAACAAGACGTGGGTTCAGAAGCAGGGCGACTTCTTTGTGGAAAGTCCGATTATCCTCTTTGCAGCTATCATCTGGTATTTGCGCATCTATAAAAACGGAAAGTATTGTACCTTTCCCCATGCCATCGAATTGCTTAACCGCAGATACGAGGATGTCTTTCCGATACTGACGAGCTATCCCGAACTGGAGAACTACCTATCTCCGTTCATGGATGCCTGGCAAGGTGGGGCGATGGAGCAGTTGGCGGGTCAGATTGCAAGCGCAAAGATTCCGTTGTCACGAATGATTTCACCACAACTCTATTGGGTGATGTCCGCAAGCGAGTTTACACTCGACATCAACAATCCCGAAGAACCGAAGATTCTATGTGTCGGCAACAATCCCGACCGTCAGAACATTTATGGTGCTGCACTCGGCTTGTACAACAGCCGCATCGTGAAACTCATCAACAAGAAGGGACAACTCAAATCATCCGTTATCATCGATGAGTTGCCGACCATCTATTTCAAGGGTTTGGATAACTTGATAGCCACGGCACGAAGCAACAAGGTGGCGGTGTGTTTAGGCTTCCAAGACTTCTCGCAGTTGGTTCGTGATTATGGAGACAAGGAGGCAAAGGTGGTTATCAATACCGTTGGTAATATCTTCAGCGGACAGGTCGTTGGCGAGACCGCCAAGACTTTATCCGAGCGTTTTGGAAAAGTGCTCCAAAAGCGCCAGTCTATTTCCATCAACCGTCAGGATGTCTCTACGTCCATCAATACCCAGATGGACAGTCTCATCCCACCGAGCAAGATTAGCGGACTCACCCAAGGTATGTTTGTTGGATCTGTTTCCGACAACTTCACCGAGCGCATAGAGCAGAAGATCTTCCATGCCGAGATTGTCGTTGACACCGACAAGGTAAAGCGAGAGGAAAGCCATTATCAGCCTATCCCCATCATCAACGACTTCAAGGATGCCGATGGCAACGACTGCATGAAGCAAGCTATTCTGGACAATTACAACCAAATCAAGGAGGATGTCAAGCTGATTGTCAAGGATGAGTTAGAGCGTATCGCCAACGATGAGAACTTGAAGCACTTGATACAGAAATAGGAACGACAAAGGCAGTGGATATTTGCCACTGCCTTTGTCGTTCCTATTCATTCAATAAGGCTTTACCTTTTGAGGTAAGCATATATTTTTGCCCAGGGTGTTTAGGATTCTCTGGGTGTAACTGGCCAACATATCCTTGCTCAATTGCTGGATATAGATATTTATCAAGAAAATGGGTCTTATCTTTCAAGGACATTATCTCCATTATCTCTTTTGCAGACAAAGTCGCAGTACCTATTACAGATATAACCTTTTTGAGCTGTGGGGTAGCTGTGGGGTAGCTGTGGGGTAACTGTGGGGTGACTACCACACTGCTTCTATTATATTTAAAAACGACCCATACAAAATTACCATCCGTATTGATTTCCGGAGCAGGCAATCCGACACGCTTACATTCACCTACCATCGTGCTTATACCACGTCCCCAACTTTCCAAAATTTTACTCTTGTAGAGTACATTGGCAATTATTGGATTCTGTGGTTTGGAATCATGCTCCTCCATTAGACGCTCTATTGGCAGATCTACAGGAAATGTTCCCGTATTTCTTATTTCTACCCGGTCATCATAAATGGCAATGCTGACTGAACTCCCAGGGTGATGATAGGACCTATGACAGAAAGAGTTGATACAACTTTCTCTCAAAGCCTTGTAAGGGATGCTCAGTTCCTCTTCACGATACAGACCATTTATCTTTCCAGACAATGAGAGGTGTTTGAAGAAGAATGCCATTGCTGCATCAAGCAGTTCATATATGTTGCCTTCTGCACGTTGGTTGTCAATAAACTCTTCCTTTGTAGTTCCCTTGAAACGTGCCATACGAAGCAAACACTGTGGATAATCATACAACTCTTTGCCGAACAATACGGCAGCGGCATTATTCAGTTTCCCTTCATTGAGTAAACGGAACTTTTTCAGAATGACAGGTATCTCCTCACGTATTGTCGTTTCAGGAAGTCTTCCGTTTCTTATTCCCTCTCGAACAGCACCGAGAATAGCATTTTCGTCCAGATCCGCTATTTTCAAGTCAGGATTAATCATCGCTTCCCAACCATATTTGCCACCTCGTTCCATCAATAAGTGATTGTACCGTTCCTGTGGCATGACGGTTGTGGTGCTTTCAATTCGCTGATAAGCTCTTCCTTTGTATGTGAAAGGACGCATAAAACGTTGCTCCTCAACAAAAATGACAATGACATATTTTTCAGTGCCGGGAATAGCAACATAGGTGATTTCTAAATCCACAAAAGGCTCTATACGATTGACTGCTTCTGCAATAGAACGTTTTGTACTGTCAGATACCGTTTGTCCTATGATTTTTCCATCGTCCTTTACTCCATAAAGGATTGTGCCGCCCTCACCATTGAGAAATGCACATAGAGTCTCCATCGAACGATCTAATTGACCTGTCGATTCCTTAAACTCCAAGCTATTCCCCTCTTTCTTTATTGTTAGGGCTTCTATATCTTGATATGTCATGTTTGCAAGTTTTGTTACTATTAAAATTGCAAAAATACAGATAAATATCCAAAATTGGGTGTTTCTGTAAAAATCTTAATGATTATTATACAATTATCCAAATAATGGCGCATTTTCATCTCCTCATTCTCTCCAATTCATCATCCCTCCGCATTTTCTCATTCAACTTCTCCTGCATCTTGTCCAGAAAATAGGTGCGACTATAGTTCTTGCGTCTTCTGATGTCGGTGTAGAAACGATAGCAGTCCTTGGCTTTGATGCCGAAGAACTGGTACATGGCTTGCGCCAAGTCCTTGAACTTCACATCGCCATCGTTCACGCTTCCCATAACGCAGATGCCATATACCATTTCTACAAGGTCAACGGCATTGCCAGTCCATTTCACTAATGGTTTTGATTCTGATGATACTGGTGGGGAGACTTCTGGAGTGGATGTGGTCACATGAAGATGATATGTTGCTGCCACATGCTCTTGCATCCTTCGGACAAATGCAATTGCTTTGCGCACATACAAGCCTACGGTTCCCAAACAATCCTTTATATGGGGCATTGACAGATGAAAGTCAAGCTCGGTCTCTGCGTATGACAGTGCAAAGACCGCTTGCTTCACGTTGGTGCTGCATAAATCAACCACAACCTTGATAAACTCACGATATGAGTTCTCCAAAGCGTTACCACCTTTGTTCTTATGACCTGCATTCAGCAAGTTGAAAAAATCAGTCTCTATCAATATGTTGTATTCCATGTTTCTGTCTCTTTTATGGGTTTGTACTAATTTGATGTTTCTGTGCGCACATCATTTATTAGTCCAATACCTATGCCATTCCAAGACAATCTAAACAATTGGATGATGATATTTCCTGATAATCAGCAACTTTATCAAGAGAATAAGATTTTCACGAGGAAATTGCAAGCAGAAATAGTGTAAGGAAAACCGGACACTCGTCCAATCTTCCTTACACGGTTCTTATACCGTTACAACTTATTAGTAGGAATACCATACTCTTTCATACGGGCATAGAATGTAGTATGGCTCATTTCCAACATTTTTGCCGCATCACGCTTGATGCCATTGCATTGCTTCAAAGCCCACAAGATACGCTCTCGATTGATCTTGCGTTCTTGTTCATCAAAGTCCAAAGCCTCTTCTGTCAATACCGATTGTGACAACTGCAAGTCCTCGACATCTATTATCTCATTCTCGCATAACAGCATAGCTCGCATGATACATGATTTCAACTCACGCACATTGCCTGGCCATGTATGGCTTACAAGTGCCCTTTGCGCTTCCTTACTGATGCATTTTATTTCTTTGTCCGTATGCCTATCATATAGTTTCAGGAAGAAGTTAGCTAATGGCATAATATCTTCCTTGCAATCCCGCAACCGTGGAATCTCAATAACCGCTTCGTGAAGCCGATAATACAGGTCGCTTCTGAATCGTCCTTCCCGAACTGCCTCTTGCAGGTTTTCGTTGGTGGCGGCAATAATGCGCACATCAGCCACTTTATCTTTTGTAGCTCCCAATGGTCGGTAGCTCTTAGATTGCAACACACGCAGCAGCATCGCCTGTACGTCTTTCGGCAGGTTGCCTATCTCGTCCAAGAACAGCGTACCTCCAGCTGCCAATTCAAAGTAACCTTTTCTTGCTGCGTCCGCACTTGTGAATGCCCCTTTCTCATGCCCAAAGAGAGCGGAAACGGCAAGTTCCGCAGAAAGCGTACCGCAATCTACTACCTCAAAAGGTTTGTCGGCTCTTTTGCTTTGCAGATGTATTTTTTCCGCTATATGTTCTTTGCCAGTTCCGTTGTCTCCCAATATCATAACAGCCATGTCGCTTTTGGCAAACAATTCTGCCATTTTGTATATACAGCGAAACTTCTCACTTTTGCGGTAAACAATCTTGTTATTCAACTCTACGAGTCGTTTCTGCTTGTCTATGATTTCTTCCAAACGTTCATAAACTACATCAAGCAACAATTTCTTAGGTATATAGTCTTCCGCTCCCAACTTCATAGTCCTCACGACACTCATGCTTTCATCGTAAGATGTCATGATGATAAATGGATTCTGATAACCATTGCCACGCATCCATTCCAACAGGTCGATGCCGTTATCATTCCCCAAGCGCATATCCGAAATGACAACATCCCATTCAGAGGATTCCCTCACAGCTTTCAGACCATCTCTGTAATTGTAGCATAAGATTGTTTTCCAGCCCTTTGCCTCCAACTTCTTGCCCAACATATTGCAAAATGTCGGGCTGTCTTCAATGATTATTACTTTCTTCATGCTGTTACCTCCTCAATTTTCTTTTGTGCGGCTTTGATGATTGCCTCACCATGTGCGAAAACATCCTCAACCGCTTGGTTGATAACGTCGTCTGATGATGTAGAATCTTCTATCAGGTCAAAGAGATGGTTCAAAGACTCGTCAGATTGTACCATCATCCATGAGCTTCTTGCGTGGTGAATGGCATCGGACATTTTCTTGCGGTTCTCCTCTTTGGCTACATTACGGATACTGCCCAATGTATCAGTCATTTCCTTTACGAAATTCTCCAAAGTCTCTTTTTCATTACCGTAGGTCAGCAACATAGAGAAGTCTATTTGTTTTTCTGCTATCTTACCGTTCACACACTTTCTTGCAGTGTTTATCAAATCCTTGTCAGACATCGGCTTGAACAGACAAGCGACAAATCCTGCATCAAGCAGTTCTTGCTCACTCACATTTGGTGCTGCTGTCATAACAACAACTGGAATGGTCTTGGAGTTACGCACGTTCACCATACGCATCATTTCCAAAATCTCGATACCGTTCACTTCAGCCATCTTCAAATCCGTTATCAGCAAATCATAAGATTTTTTGCGTATCATATCCAATAAATCCGTGGCATTATTACAAGTGTCACATACGATGCCGTTCGATGCAAACGCCTCACGAATGGTACTCAGTTGCACATGGCTATCATCAATGGCAATGACAGTAAACGAATCTTGTCGTTTCGTTCTATACTGGATTGGTTCCACATTCTGCTTTTCGGCTGCAGCCATAGGAAGACTAATGGTAAAGATACTTCCCAGCCCTTGGTGACTGGACACATCGATTTTTCCTTTCATCAGTGAAACGAGGTTCTTGACAATGGAAAGCCCCAAGCCAAATCCCGGTTGGGTGACCGCATTTCCCAATCTTGCAAATTCCTTGAAGATTTGTTTTTGTTGTTTGTCATCCAATCCTGTTCCTGTATCCTTAACCTTTAGCATGAACACACCATTCTTATAGGTTGTGGACAATACTATCTCACCCTTTCCCGTATATTTGATGGCATTGGAAAGCAGATTGCGTCCTATTGTAAGCACCTTTTCCTTGTCTCCATTGACAACACCTTCAGCCTTATTGTTGACGCTCAATTCCAGTTGTTTCTTCGCAGCAAAGGGCTCATACTCCATCTTTAATTGCTCGGCAATGTCCATCATACGGAAAGGGCGTTCCTTGACGGTCGCCTTTCCATTCGCTAATTTGGAGTAAACCAGGAAACTGTCAATCATAGCAGTCAAGCCTTTCGATGTGTCAACAATCAAGTCGGCATACCGTTTGCTTTCATCCGTAGCATCATCAAGTCCGCTAATCTTGCGAGCATAATCCTTGATGGCAGACAAGGGACTGCGCATCTCATGCGTTACTGTCAGCATCACCTTTCTTGTTTCTTCCTTGCTCTTACGTGTCTTGAATGCGAATCGCCATACCAATAGAAATAATACGAAAAATACCAATATCAACAATCCTATCATCCCTATATAATAATAGGTATAATTGCCTTCCAAGTCTGCGATTTGTCGCTCACGAACTTTGATGCCTTTATCCACATTCTCATCAGCTATGCTGATTACTCTTTGCAACTGCTTATTGATACTTTCATTTCTGTTTCCAAGACTATCCAATATCTCCACTACCTTACGGCTTTGCTGGTGATGTTTAGCAACAACCGTTTGGTTTAGGTTGGTGAGCATCTTTTCAGTTTGGGTTAAACGGTTGCCTGTTGTTACTGCATTTTCGTTCTTGCCGAACAATCTGCTGAAGAAACCGCGCTTCTTTGGCTTTGCCTGCTGTGGCATAGCTGAAAGTCTTTTGCTTTCAGTCTTATTCTGCTCTACAATTCTTGGAACTTCTGCGGTCAGCTTTTCTTGAGTGGCATTCAGATCCTGCATGGCATCCTTTATATCCAGAAGGAGCTGTTCCTTTTCTGCAAGAAGACGGCAGATCGTATCAGAATCTTCTTTCGGACAAATACCTGCGATGCCTTCAAGCATACTGTCCACTTCCAATCGAAGCGAATGATACTCATTTACATCTGTTGAGTCCCAATCCGCAACCATTTCACCAAGCAGTGACAATTCCGCTATGTGCAAGTTTAAGTCATGCACATTCTTTCGCCACTGATGCAGTTCTGCATTTCTACACTCAATCTCCTTTCTGTCGCGCCATTCAAATAGGCCGATTACAATGGTACATCCTACGATGACGATGGCAGTCATGATGCCTAAAGCCATCCATCTACAGATATGCCCGGTCTGTTCTTTGCGTTCCATGTTGTTTACTTTTTACGTTTCTATTACTTCATTATTGCTTTGCACTAACATTTTAATCGGCAAAGATAATGGCAGGAAGTATCAAAGACGAATATTTATATATATTATAACAACTTTTATGTAAATTCTTGGTGAAAAACAGCATATCGTTAGAAAAAGAGACATTATTGAATAATAACCATTGGCAAGAAAGCCAAAAGATGACAAAGTGTAGATTATGGAACTTAATCGAAACTTCCAAAACATCGTGCAAGCGAGTGAAGAAGAAAAGTTCCTTTTCATTCTTCCGAGCGCAACCGATGTTCGAACCCTCAAAGACCTTGCCCTAATCGGGTGGTGTTCCTTTAAAGTCTGGCTTCCTTATTCCAATCTGCCGATACAGAATGTGCAAAAAGGCAGTGCCACTATGTGTGCCACTGCCTCCATATTTGTTATTTCATCAGAAATTATTAATCTTGTCTTTTGTGTAAACACACTTGACATCATCATGAATCAACCCTGCGCTGTACCAACTATCTCCTGCGGTTGTCCAGTTGAAACCGACTTCCGTACCTTTTGATACTGCCTTGATATTTTTCTTGACCTTTACACCAAAGCCCGTAACATACATTTTTTGGTCAGGATAGTTGTTGACGTTACGAAGTTTGATGGCAAGATACCTGTCTTTCAAGCATCCAGTAACACCCTCGTTAGAGTTGCAACCTCTCAACTTCCAGTCACCATCAGCATCACCCTTGCCACAGAACTTCATCTCGACAACGGCATTACCTGTTAAATGTCCAAGTGCATAGTAGAAGTACATCTTGCCTTTGGTTACCCCTTTCACATAATCGTACATGTTTTCTTCGAGACGATAGAACTTACGACGGATGCCATTGATGTCATCAGCGTACAAGAAGTCTTTCACTGCCCCAGAAGTGATGTGCATGGCAATGGCATCCACGATAACCATATTACGCTGTTCTACCTTCAAGCCATACTCATTCATGTATTCTTGCAAAGCATCAATCATTGCTTGGCGACGAGGGTCAGAAAAATCAAGAAGCTGATATAGTGGAATAAGTCCACTATCAGTGGCACTATCAATGCCCAAAGAATAGCCAAGAAGCGCACAATTGTTCTTCTCGCCCTTTACGCAACTATTCATCCATGCGTTCACATCTTTTACAGATGTGTCACCACCATAGCGGTGCTCCACTGTCTCGACATTGGAGTTCTCACGACACTCCTTATCCTTAGGCTCAAACGTGATATGTTTCTCACCATCAACAGTTGCACCTGTATCAGGAATAGGAACCTTTGCCGTAACATCCATCTTGAGAAGTTTCTCAATGGAAGTCTCCCAGTTGTTCTGTTCTCGACGCATGATATACTCATACATGCAACCGTAGAAAGTCTTCGTGGTAACGTGGGTACCATACTTCTTGTATAGTTCCTTGATGCGGTTCTTGTCCAAACGAGCTGCAGACGAAGGATTAGCATTGTCTGTTGCATTGATTTCATTCCATACTTCGGTAGGAATGTAGTCACGCAGTGTGTCCAACACAAATGGCTTGACATTGAGAGCATACATCTTGCGGATAATCATCTTCTCGGCATACTCATAGATGTCAACTTGCTTGGTGCTCTTGTTGAAAGAACGGCTAAGGTTGCTTCCAAAAGAAAGACCTTTCACACCAAGTGAGATTTTTCCTGCAAGGCAACTATTGATGGAGTTCGTCATTTCGGAATAATCCTTGCCAGAACGTTCTACGTCGTAAAGCATTTCTGCGTCATCAAGCTCAACAAGTGCTTTCTGTACCAACAGATTGTAATCGAGAATCTGTGTCTTTACCGACTCATTCGTACCTAGTACTCCTGTGATGTCAACACCACAACCGAGTCCAGTCTTTGAGACGAGGTTAACATCATTTGTGTTAACGGTCTTTAGTGTCATTGGTTTGTCATTCATAATTCTCAAAGTTTAATATGTTCTACAAAACAAACAGTGGATGTCTATTTGTGGCGCACCAGGATAATCGCGCATTATTTCGCCAACAATTGTACTCAAACGAATAGGATTAACTTCCGAAGTTCTTCTCATATCATTTTTCACAATGACAGGGGGATAAACAATCACACCATTTGAGTAATTTCCTGTTGGTGACAATCTAAAATGTCCACACCACAAGTTAAAATCGTGAATTCGGCAGCCATCAACTATTACTTGTTGATAATTATCACAAGTTTGTCCTGCAAGCAATCTGTCTAAAACACTATAAGCACGATCATTCTCCAATATATTTCCATTGGGGGCATAAAAATGCAGATTTACATTTTGAGGCAAATTATAATAGTCATTAGTTTTTGCCCCATGACACGAAATAATAGCATTCATAATTCATGTTGTCTTCTTTCCTTACTCTCTTTACTATTAGGCTTTTCAGGACCCGCCTCTCAACGTTGATGGTGCAAAGATATAGCGAAAGCCCGACTGATGCAACTATTTCCACCAGACGGGCTTTGTGTCCATCGAACAGGCTATACCAACCTGTTATATCATCAAAAACTTACTTGTTTCGGTTTCTCGAACCCCAAAAGTGAAACGAGGACTTCAAGGCATCACGGTACTTGTCACCAATGTGTACTTCCATACCATTCTCCAAAACAACATGCCCATAATAGTACATATCGATGTAGCGAATGTTGACGATGAAAGAACGGTGAATGCGCTTGAATATGTTCGGGTTCAACTCTGGCTCAATGTCACCCATAGGACAAGATTGAGTGTATCGTTTGCCGTCAACCATGTGGATAATACAGTTGTCCTTCATTGCCTCAATATAAGCAATGTCACTGACGGTAATTCGCTTGCATCCCATACCGCAACTAATCAAGAATACATCGGTAGGGTACAAACACTCGTTTGATGCTTTCATTTCTGTTTTCATAATAAAATTCTGTTTGAGCACCTCACGATTGACGCAAAGGTACTTCAAACCATGAAAACAGGTAGCACGAAACCACCACACAGCCATATCATCCACCCAACAGGTATCAAGACACGATGAAGGGTCTATACGCCCACCTCTCATCGTGGCATATAGACCCTTGTCGTTTCCCGTGAAGTGCGGGTGAATATATGTTTACTGGACACCTTATACTCCTGCCCAGCTTAGGAGTTTATTAATCGTCTGCACAAATGATTTTATTAAATGTATAGCCAAGAAACTGTTTGTTATCGTAGTCTTCTGTGCCCCAATAGCTTCCTCCAGCTGGAACCCATTCATACGTTGCTTCCTCTGTATAAAGAAGCTCCATCATAGATTGTCGTGAAGACAATGTCAGGTCAACAACTTCGGTGATACAATTATCAAATATACATCCTGTACCGTCATCATATGCTACTCCAACTGAACTAAGTGCACCGAAACGGACCCTATTTAAGTCGTAACATCCTTCAAATGCCCTGCTTCCTATCCTTGATGCCTTTTGCATATCTACATGTCTAAGATTAGTGCATAGGTAGAAAGCCCAATATTTAATCTCTTCGACTTTTGGAGCATATATTTCCGTCAATGTACTGCCTTGAAAAGCTTCATCTTCAATAATGGTAGCGTCTGGCAAGCGAACTACGTTAAACCATGGAGCAACGCCTTCTGGTAAATTACCAAAAGCTTTTTGAGGAATTCTCATAACACCTTTTAAGGTAATATTGACAGAACTTTCTGGAACACCTTTATCTTTTAAGGCATTCTTTATGGCATCAAAAAGATCTAACGACGCATTGGAAGGTAAAGTTAACTCCACATCATTGCCATTTTTCAATTGCTTAGCGACCGATTCTCTTACACTCTCTTCCGTTACCAAAGAAGCCTCGCCACCAGGTATTGCCGTTCCTTCTTTCCAATCTGTCACTGTAACATTATCTATTATGGCTTTATCCTTACCAATCTTTAATTTATAGGTATAGCTCATACCGCTTTCAAGATTTGGAATGCCTTTAATAGAGTATGCTTTAGGCGTTCCAGTACCGTTTTCCTGTACACTTATGCATATAAAATCTTTGTTCGCGTCTTCTGCATTTGGAGCAACCAGAGCCACCCAAGAACTCTTTGGGTTAGAGTCATCCACCTTATATGCTTTTATAGCAGAAACATCTGCGCCTTGAGTTGCCGGTAGCTGTAATTGAGAATATATATTTATCTCAGCTACATATGGTTGGTCAAACTCATTCATGAAAGTCGAATTTTCTATATCGATAACGACACGTGCCGTCTGGCGCTCGAAAGTCAAATCGAGCTGACGGTTTTCTGGTATGTTTTCATATGTCTTCCTAGCTTTCATGTAGTCAGAAAGAGCTAATCCTTCCTTTGTGTTCTGTCCTGTACCGATTTGTCCGTTGTCAAAACTATTGTTGACATTATTATAAGAATACGGATAAAACGCCTTGAAATCTGTAGCTTCGGATTCCCATTTAATTGGAACTTCGGATTCGGCTACTCCCCAAACTCCATTTTTCATTTCATACTTATGAGCGGCACCACCATTCACGCTAATTCCAATTTGGTCAAAATCTTGAAAAACACTCTGTTCTTCTGTACTGCCAATGGGATTACTTCTGGTAAAAACGCTCTCGCCACCAATGGTTGCATTTACTTTTACCTCATCTCCTGCAAAGCGAACCTGCTCATCTTCTGTAGAGCAAGCAGCAAGCATTGCGAGTAATGCAAAGGTTCCTAAATATTTTGAAATTTTCATATTCTTCGCTTTTTATTCTGTTACTTATTCTGTTACTTATTCTGTTTCTAAAGTTGCACCAGTCCCTTCTACCCAAGGGCTTGCCTGCATGCTGCCAGCTTTTACGAAATCCTTACCTACAGTAAGGGTCAGCAGATGTTTTTTACCAGCTTCTAATGTCGCAGTCACATTTTCAGGAGCCCTCCACACATAAATCTTGCCGTTTATTTCAAACTCTACCCTAAATCCTTCAGTAATAGTTTGCGGTATAAGGATAGCTGAATAATTTGCAATTGCATGGGCATCATTGTTGGCTGCTGCTGTGAATTCCCCAAGCTCAGGTCCTATCAAGACAGGAGCACAGGTTGCATCTACTGCCACAGTGATAGGATCTGCTGACAAATCTGCAAAACCCTGATTGATGCTTCCTCCGATATTTATATTATTTATCGGATTAGCTGCCAAAGGAGTCGTAGTATTGAAATCAGTGCCGAACTCAATTTTTATGTTCAGCAAACTGAGGGCATGAGTAAAAGTGATGTCAACTGCACCATTTGTCAAATCCTTTTCTGGCACAAACCCCGTTTTCTTATATACAAGGAAGTCAGACTCGTAAGTACCCGCCATCTGTTGCGTACCAACAGAAACTGGATATTTTTTTACTTTAATCATTGTTTCCGTATTTCCTCTTGAGTCGAATGGGGCATAAGCCATTATATCGACAGGCTGAGTTGAGTTCTGCCAAAGCATCTGAACAGAAGGATTCCAATTAGTTCCCTCTTTTGTCATCATGATGTTGTTATAGGAATACTTGATATTATTAGCATTGCGAATGCAAAAAGCGAATTCATCAAGAGTATTTGTGGTGTGAAATGCACGTGTAGTTATATCCTCTACGTTTGTTGTAACTCGTACCACATTATCCGCAGGATAACTGCTCTGTGCCAAATCCTCATCGTTGGAGCAGCTGGCAAAAACTGCCGTTGCCAAAGCTGCCATTGTGAATAATTTAATTGCTTTCATTCTGTATATGTATTTAATTGTTGTACTATGTTAGTTGAGAGCCTCGCCGCTGAATGTGCTGCCATCCTCCCAATTAGTAATTTTAACATCTCCAAGTTTTATCTCGTCACGTCCCACTTCCAGATTGACTGTAGTAATCTTACCGCTCTCTAACTTGAAAGGTGTGCCGTTATCATAAACGAAATTCTTGCCACCGATGACAATGGTGAGTTGCGTGACTTCTTCCTGTGGAATAATGACAGAAACATACTTGGTGTTTTCTGTAATCTCAGGAAGCGAGAAATCTTCCTTTGCTGTAGTGGAAGGAGTAACAACCCTTGTCAGATAATTGATGGTTGCCTCTTTTGCTGCATTGCCCACAACCACTTTCTCTACAGTTGGTATGCCACCCCATTGGTTCTTATAGGTAAGGTTTACAGCAAGTTTTGCCATTACATGGGTAAAGGTGAGAGGAACAGTTTGCTGTTCATCGACATTATAGGATAAGCCATCTTTGTTGACTGCCACCAAGAGGTCGCTTTCTGTTTGCTTGTTCACATCGAATGTATATTCTCCGGCAGAAAGGTCGGATATAGCTGAAATAGGGGATACACCGATAAAATAATGCTTGTCGCGGTTGTTCTTCCAAAGCATCTGTGGATTGGATACCCATGAGCCGTTTGTCAGCTTATTGATGGCGTTATTCACCACACGCTCTCTTGTCTCAGGAGCAACTGTTGCATCGCCAGTCCAGGCATACACACTGATTTCATCACCCTCCTCAAAGGTTTGTCCACCCTTCTCATCTGTGGCAACACGTGTCATATTGCCGATACTGGTAGAAACGGTGATATACTTGGAGGTCTCGCCTCCGATACCATTCTCGTTGTCAGAACAACTTCCCAATGTCAAGACCATTGCCATCAGGGCAAAGAGATAAGTCTTCTTTTTCATTGTCTTTTACTATTTTATGTTTATATTCTTGTTTTGATTCTTGCTTAAATGAGAGGGGCGCTTAATCTTCAGGATTCAGGATTTCACCACGATAAATCCATTCCTCAGTCCAATCATCTATCTTCGTGCTCGTAAGATACATGTAAGGTTTCATCTCCTCAAATTCCAAGTTAATCTTGTACTTGCCGCCAGATTTCATGACGGGTGCTTCGATGTCGTAGTTGCTAACTACTCCCCCAGGAGAAATCAGTTGGATAAACAACTTGGTGGTAAGAAAACCATTGGCGGTCGGCATCAAGCGTAATGTTTCCGTTTTTAAAGTTTCGCCAGGCACTGCGATTCTCAAAGGTATATCACACTCTTCCTTGGTATAGCTTGCCGTCCCAAATGTTCCATCCTCATTCTTTTGCAGGGGCAGGAGTCCGGTTGCCACATTCAGAACCTTGCCTATCATTGCAAAATTGTCAGGAACTCCTTCAATGAAGATGGTCAATTCTGCAAGTATATGGCGCATTTCATTTTTTGTTATGTAGTTGACATTTGATTTGTCTATACCGATGTCCGTGACACCATAATAGGCATGGTCGGGAGAGGCACTTGGATTGGACAATCCAAACATGAGTTGGTTCATATTGAGGGTTGCCCTTGTAGCCTCACCGATAAAAAACGGTTCTATAAGGTTGGTGGCAGCCAGAATCTGATAATGCCCTACAGGAAGAGCAAAGCGTTGGCTTGCTACCTCCTGCGCACTTCCATAATGTTTTTCCTCTACAAGCGAACCGTCATCGGCATTGAATATCCAGAGCTTCACGTCCTTCACATCCGTGCCTTGGTCGGCTTCATCCGCCCAAGTGAGCGATACTGACAAACCACCCTCATCCTCACCATCATGAACATCATGGTCGCAGCTTGCCAACAGGCATGGGACGCATAACAGCACCCATAACCAAAAATTAAATCTTCTTTTTGCTTTCATTTTCTATCTTGTTTTATGGGTTACTGATAAATATCTGTTGTCTCTACTCGGCGAGCTTTATCCGCATCTTGAGTGCCGTCGCTACCATTTCCTATTGCCGAAATGCGATTCGCCTCTATGCCATTCTTCACAAGCCAAGTTTTTACGGCTTCAGCACGCTGGCGAGATATACGTTTATTGACAGCCACGCTGCCTTTTGTGTCACACCAACCGGTTACTGTCACCTTCATGTTCGGATTCTCTTTCAATGTTTTGAGAATAGCATTCAATTTAGTCTCTTCATTTTGCAGGATGCCGATACTATTGAAGGCGAAATATATGACAGGGAAAGTCACCTTTGCAGATTCTTTTATGTCCTGTTCTACAACTTTTGTTTCTGCTTTATCCACAGTTTCTTTCAGATTGACCTCCTCCGAAGAAGTTGGTTCCTGTTGTAGAACCTCCTGTTGTAGAACCTCCTTTTGTGGAACTGATGGAGTTTCTGCTACCTTGTTCTTCTTTTTAGAGAGGTTAATCCCTAATCTTACTCCACTTTCCCAAACAAAGTTGTTCTTATGCAGATGTTCTGGCATTCCGTCCATACGTTCGCCAGTAAGACGAGTCAAACCGGAATAGATGCCCAATTTCAGGCATGAGGTAAGTTGATAACCAACCTGCAAGTCTGCGCCATAACCCAAATGCCAGTTGGTAGAACCTTTCATCACCTTGGCATCATCGGCTATAGTATGGATGTCAGCTTTGGTCGTTACTGCATATATATGAGGTGAAACAGCCAAATCCCATCGGCTGTCAGCTGTTTGAGGGAACAACCCAAGGAGATTGATATTTACTCTGGCTCCATATTGCCCTATACAGACATGGCTTTTCAGATTGGCATATTCCCAACTGTCCATGCCTAAGACACCTGCGTTGTAAAGCATACCGTCGCTACCCAACCAATAGTTACGTTCTACGCAACAGTCTTGTGCAGACAAGTTCATTTCTCCATACTTGGCAGATAACTCAGCCGAGAAGATGGAGTTGAAACGATAGCCCCCATATAAGCCAGCAGCCCAACCGAGGTGCGTCTTGTCATGTCCGAAACTTGAGAAAGTAGAGAAACCGAAAGGCATTCCACCCTCAATACCGACGTACCAGCCATGCAAAGTTGCCTTTCCATCTTCTTTTACTTCCGCTTTCGCAAAAGAAAATGGAAGAATAAATGCAAGTATTGCGACCAGCAACCGATTTTTTGTTGTCAAATAATTTATCATATCATTCATTTTTTTTACCGTAAAAATAAAGATCTATCTCCAATTACAGGACAAGTATCCACCATAAAGCTAATTCATCCATTCTATCCGAAACTCACTCCAGAAAATACAAGAGGTTTGTTAGGAAGATAAATAGGGATATTCAGTAAATGTCTCTAAAAAATAAGATGGCATATGAAGATGA
>ENA-OZKZ01000349-OZKZ01000349.1-human-gut-metagenome-genome-assembly--contig:-NODE-349-length-24681-cov-6.921181_pt1 | contig 24681 bp, 27 predicted proteins | sample MGYA00244828_ERZ653768 | MGnify/ENA primary metagenome ERZ653768 (study PRJEB26926, sample SAMN06165273) | human gut metagenome | biome: ENVO:00009003; feature: ENVO:2100002; material: ENVO:00002003...
TACGAGATGTAGCTCCGTCTCGTGGGCTCGGAGATGTGTATAAGAGACAGTGGCAATCACGCACGGCTCCGGGCTGGTGATCTGCACATCCGTCACATCACTGCGCCATTCCCGCACATGGTATTCGTAGGCGTCGCGCGGCCCGGCGCAGCTAAACCGGCTCGGTGCCAAATAGGCCCGCTCGGTCAAACTGTCATCGTCCTCCACATCAAGGCCGCCGGTGCTTTCGTCCACATTGCTCACACTGGCTATGTACGGGATTGGGTCAACAAGGATGTTGATTTCCCCGGCCAGTATGCCGCTGCTCTCCGCTCCGGCCTCCTCCGCCTGCACGATGGTGTCCACATAGGTTGCGCCGGGCGGTATCTCCGCATAGTCCAGCGTATTAAAATACCGCCCGCCCTGCGTTTTCACTCGCGTACCGGCGGGCACCGCCACGGTGTCGGCTCGTGCCTCTGCCAGCAAAAAGCGTTCCTTGGCCGTGGCCTTTTTGCTTTCCTGCCGTGTCAGCCCCAGCAGCGCAACCAGCGCGTCCAGTGCCTCGCCGGTGCTGGTTTTCAAAAGCTCTGCCTGTCCCTTAATGTCTGCGTACTGCATTGTTTGATATTCGATCAGGGCAAACGCTTTCAGCAGCAGGGTCTTGGCGTCAGCCTCCCCAAGCACCAGTTCCTTGCCGGTCTGCTCCCGGTAAATCCGGGCGTACTCGGCCTTTAACTGCTCCTCGGTTTCCTGCAGGGTCATGTTTTCAATAAAACTGATCTGTGGCACATTCGCCAGTTCACTGATATTAGACAAGATCAATCACCACCTTTGGGGTCATGTTGCCGTCGTGAGCTTTGCTGTCCGTCCATTCAACGCGCACCACCCGCGCCCTCGGCTCATACATCTTGGTTTTGCGCACATACTCCGCCGCAAGCAGCGCTTGGGCGCTCTCCTGCGGGTAGTCGGTTGTGCTTATGTCAATGCCAAAATCCCGGTCTAAAGCCTGTTCCCCGGTGTGGGTGCCATACAGCACTTGCAGGTTGCGGTAAACCTCCTGCGCCGTGCTGTCGTTCACCGTACCGGCGGCAATCTCAATAACCGGGCTGTCTGCCAAAATCACACCCAGCCCTCCTTACAGGTATTCTTCAATGGTCAGGCTCACTTTACATTCCACCAGCACACCGCCTTGCAGCACGGCGTCCCATGTTTCGCTTATGTCCGTGATCTTGAACGGGTAGGGCGAAAGCGGAACCCCGCCCACCACAAACCAGTCCACGGCGCTGCTCTCCGCCATACGCTGGAAATAATCAAGCGTACTGCGCGGGGGCACACCGTCCTGCGCCCGCAGTAAAAGGTCGAATGTATAGCTTTTCAGTTTCGGGCCTACCCACTCACTGCGGGCCTTGCCGCCCACGACTTCGTGTGTTGCCCAGTCGCTCCCCGTGCTGCCTTTCAGGTTGCTTGGGGTAAAAATCTTTGTGTGGCTCACGGTGAACACGCGGCCCATAAAACTGCCTATTGCCATCTGGCACCTCCTTACGGTAACGGCTGGCTGCTCTCGCTGCCCGGTGCGGCGCTGGTGTGCTTGTGCTGTACAAGGCTGATACTCTGCACTTTCACATCACCGCTGGCACCCTCGGCGTTCAAGATCGGCGCACTAACTTCAACCTTGGTCGGGCTGGTAATGCTTATGTCGCCGCCCGCGCTGATCGTAATGCTGGCCCCGTTTATGTTAAGGGTCACATCCCCGGTCACATTGCGGGTCACGGTGCCCGTTATGGTCTGCAATACATCCCCGGTCACTTCTTGCTCCAAGTTCCCCGTCAAGGTCTGCTTTACATCCCCGGTCACTTCCTGTTCCACATTGTCAAGGTATTCTTGCTTCGTGGTGCCCTTGCGCTTTTCCTCGCTATCGCCGCCAATATTAAACTTGAAATCGCCGCCCGCCGATATGCTCATAGCGCCGGTGGCCTCCAAGCTCATAAAGGTGCCCGCTTCAATGGCTACGGTGGTTCCGGCCACAATGCCCATGCCCGTTTTGGCCTGTATGCTGGCGCTGGCACCGCTGCTTTTTAGCTGCAACTGCCCGCCCGCAATCACGCTTACCGGGCCTTTTGCCTCGTCGAAAATTTCACCGTTGCAGGTGCGCCCGGTGCGCTTGTCCACATACTGCGTGTACACGCCTGTGTTCTCGTCGTACCGGCTGTACGCCTGCCCCTTGCGGCTGGTGCCGTATTCCTTGCGGTACAGGCCCTTGTATCCCTCCGCCGGTTTGTTGGTTTTGTTCCAAACCGTGCCGGTGGTGGTGCCCGCCGCCGTGCCGTTGCTGTTGTGGGCAACACTCACGACCTGCCCCACGCAGGGCATTTTGTATTCGCCGTTGCTCATGGCGTTTATCTGCCGGGTCACGCTCTTGCCCCGGTCAAAGTAGGTCACTTCGTAAGTTCCGGCCTCGTAGTCAATGGCACTCACGCGCCCGGTTCTGTTGGTGCTTGCCAATGCTGCGCCTCCTCACTTCGTCGTAATCCCGCCGCCGTTGCAATAGCTGGCTGGCACCCAGCCGGTAACATTCTTGCCCACGGGCAGCTTGCCGCACCTTGCGGCGGTGTTGGTAATGCGGTATCGGTTATTCACCAAAATACCGTCATAGAAATAGAATGTGCCGCTCTTGTAGCAGCTCGGCTTCGGGGCAACGCTGGTGTAATAGAACGGTGCCTTGGTCAGCGTCACCGCCGCGCCCGCCGTTGCGCCTGCCGCCGCGCTGGCCGCATTGGCCGCCGGGCTGGTGGTTTCGTAGGCGCTGTTGTAGCTTTCGCTGCTGCTTTCCTCGCTTTGGTGGTATTCGATATGTCCGCCCACATCCCAGTAATGGAACGGGTCAAAAATACCGCTGCACTCAAAGCTGGTCACAAAGCCGCCGCTCTTGGTGTACTTGTGCGTCACCTTGTCCACAAAGTATTTGCCGTTGATTCCTCCGTTCAGGCCATCCCCGTACCCGGTCAGGCGCAGGTTGTTTCCGGCGCTCACGCCCCAGTTGCCCATAACGGAAAATTTCAGCTTCACTCTGCCGTGGTTGGCATTGTTGATCTCGGCGCAAAGCTGTACGCTTGCGTCGTAAACGCTGGTGGCGCGGCGGTTCACATTCTTGGTGTGGTTGCCGCCGCCTACGCTGCACACAATGTCCAAATCCTTGTCGGCGTCGGTGTAGGTAAAATACCCGCCGGTATAGGTGCCGGACAGGGTCGTGTTGTAACTCAAGCTGCCGGGTATAATGTTCGTGCGGTCAAAGTCCTGCACGGCTCGTTTTCCCTTGTAGCGCTCCCGGTCATATACCCACAGCCGCTTTGCGTACACTTTTAAGATCAGACCGTAGTTTTTGCAAAGGGTGTTGTAGTAGCTGCTGTCTGTGCCGTCCTGTTCGTCGCACTCTATGTCGTAATCGTCTGCGTCATAGGTGAACCCCAGCCCGTACCGCCCGGCAATGCTTTCCCCAATTCGCTTTATGGAGGTGTTCTTCCAAATGGTTTCCCGCTCCAACTCGCTAAAATCGGTGTCGCTCGGCTTGCTCACACCGCCCACCTGTAAAGTGGTCGGCGCGTCTTGGTAAGCCACATCGTCAAGGATAAATAGCCCGCACTCCATCACATGGGTGTCACCGGGGCCGTTCCAATCCCGCCCGATAATGCGCGGGCGCAGGGTCGCGCCCTCCTCCGGCAGCCAGCCGTGCAGCCATTTACTGTCCTGTGCGTCCAGCGTAATGTCTATGCTGTCGCTGTCGTCGGCGGCATTGTCAACATAGGTCAGGCTCTCGATCTCCGCGCCTACCTGCCCGGCAAAGGGGGCATTGTTGTAGGTTACATCCAATTCAACCCGTCTGCCGTTATTCATAGCTTGCCTCGTACTTCCACGGTGGCAGCAGTCCGTCGCGCTCCTCCTCCAAAACCGGGGTGGCAAGCACCACCCCGGCCTCAAAAAGGAAAGTGTCGATCTGCTGCGGGTTGGCCGCCATCAGAATGTCCGCATGGTATTCACTGCCGTACACCTGCTTTGCAATCACATCCCAAGTGTCACCGCTCTTTGTTGTGTATGCCATATCGTTTCTCCTGTCAGTAGGCCGTCCGCGCCTTTCGGCGCATCATTTGTTCGTACCAAAGTTCAAACCGCTGTTGCGCGTCGTCCAAAACGCTTTCCAGTACAGCCCGGTCAGCGTTGCCCTGCACGGTGATCTGCGGTGCAAATACAACCTGCCCGCCGCCGTCCGGGGTTCCGCCGCCGTCCTGTTCCGGCTGCGGCTTGCCGGTGTCGATCTCTTGCAGCTCCACAGCGTTGTTACCCTGCGTTGCCTCAAGCGTCGCCAGCTCCACCGCACCGCCGCCGTCGGCATACGGTACACCTGCCGCCACGGCGGCCTGCTCTCCGCTTACCCCCAGCATACGGCCCGCCTGCGTCCAAGTGTTGATGTTGTCGCTGCGTACTCCGCGCTGGAAACTGATTACCGCCTCGGTTCCGGCTTCACCGGCGATAGAAACACCGTCCGTAAAGCCGCCCCTTGCCAGCATGGGCAGGGTGGGTATATTGACGGAAAAGCTCTTGCCGCCAAGTATGGGCACCCATTCCGGGATAGTCAGGTCCAAACCGTTAATGCCGGAAATTGCCTTGTTGATGATCGCAATAACGGCGTTCAGCGGCGCTTTGCACAGCGCCACCAGTCCGTCGAAAGCAGAACCGAAAATCTGCTTGATTCCCTCCCACGCTTGGCTCCAACTGCCGGAGAACACCCCGGTAATAAAAGTAATCAAGCCTTGGAAGATTCCCTGAATTGCACTCATAACTGCGCTGATTCCTGCGCTGAACGCTTCAAACCCGGCCAGCAGTGCGGGCACAACCACGCTGCCAATGGTCATAATCACGGTAATAATGCCCTGTATGATCGGCATTGCCGCTTGAATGGCGCTGCCAATGATCTGCATACCCGTCATAACCGCACTGCCAAGGTTTGTAATTATGCTGGCTATCGTCGGCGCTGCCGCCGTAAAGGTCTGCAAAATAATGGGCAGCACTGTACCCGTGATAAAGGCAAATACATCCTGTATGATCGGCTTGACCGTGCCCGTCGCAAAGGTCACGATCTGCCCAACCACACCCATGATGGATTGCAGGATAGTCACCACGCCGCCAAAGGCTGCGCCAGCGTTCTCACCAAACAGGTTTGTGATTGTGTTCTGCAGGGGGGCCAGCGCAGCGGCTACGCCGCCCTCGCTGAAAAGCCCTGTCACAAAGTCGGCCACGCCTTGCAGCTTGCCGGTGAACACATCAAATACCTGTCCGCCGGTTTCACCAAACACATTCACGACTATGCCGCGTATGTCCTCCAAGTGGTCGCCCAAAATGCTTACCACGGCAATAATGCCGCTGATCGCAGCAATTACCGGGGCCGCCCCGGCAAACAGGCTGCCAAAGCCTCCTGCTACCGGCCCCCAAACGCTGCCCAGCAGTCCGGCCCCGGCCCCGGCAAAGTTGCCCAGCGCACCCAAGGCGTTAGAGCCAACGCTCACCACGCCCTTTGCCACGCCGCCAACCTTGCCCGCCGCGCCGCCGACTGCCTGCCCCACGCCGCTGTTCGCTACGGTGGAGATCACATTCCCGGCTTTTCCGGCCACCCAGCCAGCACCGTTCTGTGCAAGCCCCTTGGCACCGCTCACAAGGTTGGTCAGACCCAAGCCCTCCGGCCCCGCAATGCCCGCAAGGATTTCTTTGCTCACACCAATGGTGCCCTTGCCGAAACCTACGATCTTGCTGCCGATGGTGGTATTCGCCACATTCCCGGCTGCCGCGCGGATTCCGCCAAAATACTGCCCTATGGGGCTGCTCGTCGCAGCGTTCTTTGCCATCCCCAGCAGTCCGCCGCCTTGCTTTGCGTCGGTGATCTGCCCGGCCACGCCCATAAGGCCCTGCATAAACTTGTAGTCGGTGCCCTTTTGGTTGGTCAGCGTTCCACGGTTTTTAATGCCAAAGTAAGCACCAATGGCGCTGTTCTCCAACCGCTGCATAAAGCTGCCGCTCCCGTTACTGGTAACGGCTCCCCACTGCGTCCGTGTCATGTTGGAGTTTGCCATTGTCGCGCCAACGCCTGCGGCCTCGGTCACATTGCTAATCGTGCCAACGGCATTGCCCGCAAACTTCTGTCCGCCGGTGAACAAACTGCCCACCGCGCCCAGCAGGCCGCCGCTTCTCTCGCTGCCGCCCGCCGCCACGCCAAGCCCGCCGCTCTCACCAAACAGCAGGCTCCCGGCTCCCTCCAAAAGATTCCCGGCCAGCGGCGCAAACTTCATGGCCGCAAAGGTTCCGGCCAACCCGCCAAGGATTCCGGCCACCTGCGGCCCGTTGTCTGCTACATAGTCCAGCGTCTTTTGCACATAGGGCAGGGCTGCTTGCAGCGCGTCGCCCAGCTTGGAAATACCGGCGCTCAACAGGTCGGCCAGCGTTCCGGCCAGCGTTTGCAGCTGCGGCATATCCTTACGCACACCGTTCATCAGGTCGATCACAGCCAGCGACAAGGTTTTCTTCACGGGCAAAAACTCCGTGCCAATGTCCTGCTTTAGCGCTGTCACGGAGTTTTTCACCATCGTGTCAATGCTTTCGCTGGTGCTGGCCTGAATAATAAACTCCCGCTCCATACTGCCGGTGTACAGGCTTGGGTCGCTCACCATTGCAAGCGCCTTTTCGTAAGCGCCTAAATTGTTTGTGATCTTTGCGCCGCCCTCAATGGCCCACTGCCCAAACAGGGTGCTAAGTGCAGCAACCTTGCGTTCGTCCGGCATATCCTGCAAAGCGGTAAAAACTTCTTTCAAGGTGCCCACGCCGTCGGTCTGCATACTCTTGGCTATGCCCTCGGCGGTAAAGCCCAGCTCCTCCCACATTTCCTTTTGGGCCTTGGTAGCGTTGCTGCCCTTGCTCAAATTGGTGTAAATGCGGGAAATGCTCGTGCCTACCCGGTCAGTGGCAACGCCGGTAGCCTGCATGGCCGTTGCCATAGCGGCAGTAGCCGCCGGGTCAACGCCTGCAATCTGGCCCATCGACGCCGCGCTGTTCACGCTCTGTGCAATTTCTCCTGCCGTGGTTGCGTTATGGGCACCAAGGTAGTTGATTTGGTCTAACAGGGTCATAACCTGTTTGTGGTCAAAGTTGAAGCTGGCCTCCCACTTTGCCACATAGTTGCCGGCGGTCTGGTCGTCCAAGTCCATAGCCGTTGCGGCCACAGCAGTATCACGCAGATACCCCGTTGTTAGCTGCTTGTCTACCCCAATTCCCGATTGGCCCAGCGCGGCGCTCATGGCCGTTAGCTGGTCGGTGGTTCGCGGTATGTCGGTACTAAGGTCTTGGATATAGGTTTTCAGTGCGCCGTAGTTCTGCTTAAAGGTCTTGCCGTTGTCGGCAGTCGCGTCACTCACCGCACCGCTGGCGTCCGCCAAGCCGTCCACATAGCGCACCACGGGGGCCATGGCGCTTTCAAGCGCCTGTGCCTCCTTGGTGCAGCCCGCAATGCCCACCGCTGCGGCGGTGGCAACCGTGCCCATAGTGGCAAGGCCGACGGTGCCAATGTTGCTTATGCTCTTGGTTAAACTGCCAATTTTGCTTTGTGTACCATTGATCGCCGCCGTCAGGCTTTTGTCCATCCGGCCCGCAATCTTGATACTAAGCTCTAATGTTTTGCTCGTCGCCATTCCTCCGCCACCTCGTCGTTCAGCTTGGCGAACTCACGGGTCGGCAAATTCAGGTAAAAATCAACGCCTGTCCGCGTCACAGCAGCAAGGCGTATGGCGGCCTTGCGTAATGCTTTCGCGCCGCCCTTTACTCGAAAAAACCCGCGTCGTTCACGGCGTTTTTAATTTTCAGCACTTCGTACAGCGGCAGCCCGGTAAAGAACTCCTCCGGCAAGCCCGTTGCCATTCCGGCAAGGATACAGGCGTACAGGTAGTTGTAGCTGGTGTCCGTCACCATAAAGCCCGCGCGGGTCAGGCGGTTTTCCGCCGCGCTCTCGTTCAGGCTGTTCAGGTCTGCAACGCCGTTCAGGTCAATCTCCGTGTACTGCTTGCCCTCAAAGTAGTAGGGCTTTTCCAGCCGCATAATGTGGTTCTCGGTGTTGCTGTCCACATTCATGTACCCCATCACCATGCCGTAGATTCTGCGGGAAACGCTGCGCGGTGCCAACTTGAAAAACTCAATCGGCAGGCCGGTGGCCTTGGCAGCCAAAATGCGCACAAAGGCGGTGGTGGTTTCGCACAGCAGCATGGCGGCAGGCTCCCGCTCGTTGAAAAGCTGCCGCTGCGCGTTGATCGCGTCCTGCACGGTCAGCTTGTCCAGCCCGGCAAGGTCGATCTCCGCATACTCCTTGCCCTCAAAAACATAAGGGCGGTTCAGCTTCAAAAGGTACTGGTTTTCGGTCTTGGGTGCCGTCGCCTCGGTTTTCTCCTCGGTCACAACGGTAATGTTCTTTTCTTCTGCCATAATGTACAGCTCCCTTTCAGTGTGTCAGTGCTTCTCAAAAATAAAAGCATACCCGCCTCCGGCTCATTCCGGGGGCGGGTTCATGCTCTTGGGGTTGTTTTGGTTAGATCAGGCTGCGCACCTTTGCCAGCATATCCACACCCTTGACCTTGTAAACGCCGTTCAGCTTGTCGATTTCGATAAGCTGCTCACCGTCAACCTCGATCATAATGTAGGTCAGCTCCAGCGTAACGGTGGCCTCCATGCCCTCGCTTTTCTCGATCTTGCCGGGCTTGAACTTCTTCACGCGGCCCATCTCGACCACGCGCAGGCCCTTAAAGTCATAGCCGCCGGTCTTGTCGTACACCTGCTGCGCCGCGCGGAAAGTCAGGTTCACCACGGTCAGGGGGTTCAGCATATCAACGGCGCTGGAATACAGCGTGTTAAACTGCACCTCCTGTTCAAAGCTCTCCCACTGTCCGATGGTGGGGGAATCGATCTCGCCGCCAACACCAAAGCCCTCCACGGTGCCGGTTTTCATGTTCACTTCCGGCAGGTCAACGCTGGCGGCAACGCCGATCATCCGCGTACCGTCAAGGTAGGCGTTCGCGTCATTGATCTTCTCCGGGATATAGTTGTTGCTAATCATAGCTCTGTACCTCCTTTATCAGCTCAAAGCCGTGGTCAGTGCGTCCGGGTCAAACTCGATAACATCCTCGATGTCCTCCGCCGGGGTGTAGGGGGTGATGTACTGGTGGAAAGTGATCTTGCCGTCCAGCAGGTCGGCGGTGGTGTTCTCCGCCTCGTCGTAGATCACCTCATAGCGGGCGCACACACCACGGGCCACAAAGCCGTTTCCGCGCACATTCTCGCTGTCCACAATGGCCTCGATCAGCCGCTTGTTGGCGGGGCTGTCCACCTTGGAAAAGTAGGTCAGGATAAAGCTGTTCGCCGCCCAAGAAAGGAAGCGCCGCACACTGAACCATCTGTCTTTCGGGTCGGTATTGCCGGGGTATGCGGCGGTGTTGTTGCCCCACAGGCGGAAACCGCTCATGTTCAGGAAAGTGGCAACGCCAAAGCCGTTCACGGTGTTGGCCTGCTCTTGGTCAAGCACAACCTCGGTGCCGTCAGCAAGGCAGGCGGCGCTGATCGCCAGCGTCTTGTTGGACGGGCTTACATTCGGGGTATCGGCGTTCACCGCGTCAGTGTAGGCAGTCAGGGCGGCGGCAAGGGCGCTGCCGCTGTAAACCACTTCGCCCACCTTGGCGCAGGGCCACACAGCGTAAGCGTTCGCGTCGCTCACAGCCTGCGCCTCCTTGCGCTGCTTCACATCGGTGTATTTGGTAGCACCGCTCTCGGTGCTGTCAATGTCCACAATGCACACAGCCTTAAACACGCCGTTGATCTCCTTGGTCTTGGCCTGCAGGGCGGCGGCCACGGTGGCGTCCATGCTAAAGCGCGGTGCCAGCAGAATACCCGGCGTCATGGACAGCTTGGGGTAAATCTGCCGCACCACTTCAAGGCCGGTTTCCTTTCCCGTGGCTGCGTCTACGCCGCCCACAATGTCGGCGGCCTTAACCTTGCTGGGGTCAAGTTTCTTGCCCGTCACGGTCAGGGTAGTGGCACTGGCTGCCTTTCCGCCCGCCAGCGGCACAATGTTCAGGGTGCCGTCGTTGTTAAAACTGGCCGTGTAGTCGGTGTCGCGGGTCAGGGCAGTGCTGCCGCTTTTCACGGTCAGCTTGTCCAGCAGCACACCCACCACATCCAGCACGGCCACGCCGCTGTTCACCTGCACGGTGGTTTCGGCAATGTCTGCCGTGTGCTTGGCTGGGTCAAGCACATTGATAAGCACCAGCGGGCCGGTGCCCACAACGCTGAACGCCGCGCTGATACTCTCGCACAGGGTATAGGCGGCAAAGTCGTCATGGTAGCCCACGGCGGCCACAGCCTCCTTGTAGTTGTACGCCAGCAGCGGGGTATTCACGGCCTGCTCCGGGTGTTCCAGCATATTCACGGGCGCGGTGCCCACAACCACCTGCAAACCGGCGGTGCCGGTCACGGGGGCGGTCATACTTGTGGCCTGTTCGCTGGTATATACGCCATGTTTGTATGTAGCCATATCGGTTGTTCCTCCTTACAGTTCGTTTTTGATCTTGTTGTACAAAATGCTTTCCGCCGTTCCTGCCGTTTCCAGTGCCTTGCGCGTCTGTGCAAAGCGTTCCACCGGCACAAGCAGGTTCTTGGCCGCCGGGTGCTGCTTCACAAACTCGTCCAGCGCCGCCGGGGTGTTGCCGCTGGCGTACACGGTGTACTGCCGTGCCACGCCGCGCACGCTCGGCCCGCAGTAAACGCACGGGGTCTTGTGTTCGATCTTTGCTTCGGTTTCCCCGGTGATCTCCGGGGTGGTGGCCGCCTCGGCGGCCTGCTCCTGTTTCTTGGTCATAGGTACTCCTTTAACTGTTCATCCTGCGTCATGGCAGGTGCCGTGCAGGTCAGGGTACACGCTCCAAAGTAATAGGGGTGCGTGTCGTCCTCCTGCAAGGCCCATGTAATCGGCTTCAAAACGGTAAACGCGCCGCCAAAGTAGGGGGCCTTGCAAACTCGCTGGATAATGTCCTCTTTGATGTTCGCCACATCCTGCCAGCCCTCACGGTCAAGGCCGGTGTCATAGGCGCACACGATCAGGCTAAAGTCCACGGTCTGCGGGCTGTCGTCGTCCTCGATCTGTCCGCCAGTCATCCGCACCACAATGTAGGGTGCCTCGGCCTTGTCGGTGTCCACATCGGCATCATCACTCTGCGGTATGGGCAAGTCCTGCTTGTAGATTTTCAGTGCCTTGCGCCCCTCTTGGCCGCAAAACAGCTTACCCGCAAACAGTTCTTTCAGCATTTCGATCAGCGCGTCTTGGCAAAGCTGCGGGGTGCGGCCAATGTCCGCCCTCGCTGCCGTCGTTTGGTGATTTCTCATGGTGGCTCACTTCTTTCCGGCTCTCGCCAATACTCGCTCAACCTGTGCCTGCAACCGTTCTTGCAGGTATTCTTCCACGCTCGGCTCAACCTCCGGCCAAATGGTGTGGTGCATGGCGGTGGCGCTGGGGCTTCCCATTGTCACCAGCTTTTCCACATTGCCCTTGGCGTTCGTCCAGCGCTTGTACCCCTTGGCGGTGCGCGTATGGCTCGACTTGGAACCAATGCGCCGCTGCACCATGCCCACATGGCCGCTGCTGAACTTCACCAAAAAGCCCTTGCTCATGCCGCCCGCGCCGGGCAGGGTTTTCATGCCGCTGGATTTTAATACCTTGGCTTTCCATACGCTCGGCCCGTCCTTAAAGTCCATTCCGGTAAAGTGCGTCGGCACCGCCGGGCTGGTCTTAAAATAGCCAAGGTCGTTGCGCATTTTAGCAATGTGCAGCTCCGCCATCAAGCTGCTGTTGCTGGCTTTCTTGCGCTGCACAAGGTCTTTCAGGTGCCGCCTGCCTGCGGCGTTCACGGCGTAACGGGTCTTTGCCTTGGCAACCATCAGTTTTCGCGCCTGCCGCGCCGTGGCGTTGATCGCCACTTTGGCCGCCGCCGGGGTCTTGCGTTTCAGGTCGCCAAGCGCCTGCTCTACCGTGTCCAGCCCCGCAACGGTAATGGTCAGGTTTCCGGCGCTGTAAGTAACATTGCTCACTGCCGTGTCCTCTCCATCGTCATACGGTACACGCCGCTTTCCTCTTGGCAAAGGTTGATCGTGTAGGTGCGCTGGCTCTTGGTGCCCTTGTCAAGCACCAACTGCTTGCCAATTTTCGGCTTCGGCCCGTAGTCCTCCACCCGGATATACAGGATGGTGTGCGCCGTGTATAGGCCGGTATCAAAGTTCTGCTTTGCCCCGGCCTCCCAATGCGCCGAATGTTCGCGCAAATCGTCGTCCTCTAAAACGATCAGCACATCTTTTCCGTCAACGGTGTGGCGGTCTGCGTGTTCGTTCTCCTCAAAAAAGGCCGCGTCAATATCCGCCGCCACACAGTCCTTGAATGTGGGCGGTGCCCACGGTGCTGCCGCCCCGCTCCCGGTGTCCTGCTTTAATTCAAACAGTGCCACGCTCTCACCTCCACAGTAAAAAGCCCCCGCCCGTCACCGGGCAGGGGGGTGCATATCAACAAACGGTGGCAACAAACCAACTGTCCACCTTGTCGGGGATGGGCAGCGGGCGGGCCTGCAATTCCAGCATACGGCGGTCAGGCTGGTGCTTCACAAAGCTGCGCAGCAGGCGGTCAGTCTGTGCCGTGACCCACTGCTTGGTGCTATCCTCAATGTAGGTGCAGGCACCATAGGCCATCATGTAGTCGGGGTGGCTGGCGATCAGCACCACTTTGTTCTCCGGCACAAGGGGCAGGGTCTTGGGGGCGGCGGGGTCAGTCCAATCGTCCAAGTACACCTCGGCGTAGGTGTAAATGTCGATGTTGGGGCTGTTCAGGTGGCCCACATACTTCACGCCGTTGGGCAGGTCGCGCGGGTGAATAAGGCCCATTTCCACGCGGCGGTTGTCCAGCATTTTGCTGATCTTCTCGTCCGCAAGGAAATTGCGCAGCGCGGTTTTGCCCATGATTGCCATGTCCACATTGGCAAAGCCGTTGGTCAGCACCTTGTCGGCCCAGTCCTCCAAGTTGTCGGTGATCTTGGCGGCGCTCTTGCCCCACTGGGCGGTGCCGGTCAGGGTTTCGGTGTTGGTAAAGCCAAAGTCGATGATCTCATTCACGCCCTCGCCAACAACGGGAACCTGCCCGGTCACAATGGCCTGCACGGCCATCCACTCCTCGCGGCGGGTGGTGGCGTCGTTCAGGCGGCTGTACTCCTCCATCAACTGCTTGGCACTGCGCTGGGCAGGGGTCTCACCGCTGTACAGATCTTCGCCGGGCATACGGGTCATGTAGCGGTCGGCGGTGGAAATGTCACAGGGATTCACCAGCGGGGGCTTGTAGCTCTCGGTCTTGTAGCCGCTGGCTTTCAGCACCTTGCCGCCAACACGCGGGTGGACAAAGGCCGCCATGCGGCGATCACCTTTCACAAGATCAATGTCCACGCGCTCGGTGGTAGACTTCTTCACATTGGTAAAGAAAGTGTCACGGAAAAAGGTATGCACAGGCGGTGCCTGTCTTACGACCTCCGCAAGATAGCGCGGGGTATAAATGTTTACTTCGTTTGCCATGTTGGTTGCTCCTCCTTACTTCAAAAAGATACCGATGTTGCGCAGGGCAACTTCAATGTCAGCGGCGGTAACGCCGTCAGGCAAAGCCAGTCCCTCCGCGAAAAACTCACCCGTCAGGTAAACCACCGCGTCCTCGCCGCTGGCGGCGTCCTCGGCGGCAATGCCGTACAGGCCGGTCACATTCAGTGCGTTGCTGCCATCCACGGCGGCAAGGGGCTTTACCTTGCCACCGTCCAGCAGCACAAGGTTATGCGCGGCAATCGCAGCGCTGGCCTCCTTGGCGGCGGTCACAATGCCCACCGTCGTGCCCGCAATAAAATAGTCAGGCGTGGTGGAATAGGTCTTTTTCGCCAAATCCATGCTCATAGTCTTATCCTCCCTTACTGCTTCTTGCCAAGGCCCTTGATTGCGTCCATGAACTCGTCGGGCTTCTCACCGCCGGTGGGGGCGGGGGCGCTGCCCACGCTGTTCACGCCGCTGGCGTTTGCGCCCTGCTGCATGGTGTTCAGCCAAGCCGCGCCCTGCTCCTTGGCGTTCTTCATGGCGACCTTGGCGTAGTCGCTGGCGCTCATGGGCTTATCGTACTTAGCCTCGTTGGTGATCTGCTCACTGCCGGGCAGGGCCATTTCCTCAATGTCGCGGATACGCTGCCGCTCCGCATTGGTAGCCCGCAGCGCCGCCGCCTGTTCGATCTGGTCAACCAGCGCGGGGTAAGCACCGCGCAGCTCGTCCACGGTCTTGATCTCGTTTGCCATGTTCGTGTCCTCCTTATGGCTGTTGTTTCCCGGCTTCTCCGCCGGGGTCGGTATATTTACAAAACCGCTGGCGGCGGGGGCTGCTGCCACGCTGTTCTGTACAAATTTGGGTGCCTTATCGAAAGGCAGATTCATGTTTACGCTGTTCACAAACAGCAGGCCGCCCCGGTTCTCCACAACGGTTTTCTCGCCGTCGTCCACCAGTTCGTCCACAAAGCCGTTGGTCTTGGCCTCCTCGCCCGTCCACCAGCTTGTAGCGTCCATCCACGCGGCCACTTCGTCCTTTTCCCGGCCCGTCTTTTTGGTGTACAGGTTCAGGATGTTTTCGCGTATGGTATTCAGCGCACCAATGTACTGCTGCAAGGTCACGGCGTCGGCAAAATCAAAAATGCCCATCCGTACCGGGTGTATCATGTAGGTGCTGTCATTGGCTGCCACCACCTTGTCGCAGTGGCAGGCAATGATCGTGGCGGCGCTGGCACACAGCCCGTCAATGCGGGCCGTTACCTGCGCGGTGTGCTGTTCCAGCAAATTGCCAATGGTCTGTGCAGCAAACACATCACCGCCGCCGGAATTGATACGCACCGTCAGGCTCGTCAGCGGCCCCAGCGCGTTCAGTTCGTCGGCAAAGGTCTTGGGGGTCACTTCGTCGCCCCACCAACTGCTGTCCGAAATATCGCCGTACAGCAGCAGTTCCGCGCTACCTGCCGCTTGGTTTCTAAACTGCCAAAACTTCTTAGGCATGGTCATTCCTCCTGTTGCCCGCCGGGCGGCTTGGCCTGCGGGTTCGTGATCTCGTCAACCTCCCGCTTGCGCTTGGCTTCGATCACGCGCTGGCGGATATTGCGGTTGTAGTCGCCGCCGGTCATGGTGGCGGTTTCCTCCTGCGCCGTGCTGAATCCGGCGTCCACACGCTTCACAGCGGCGTCCACCTCCTGCACGGGGTTCAGGTTGGTGCGGGCCGGGCCGTTCCACGCGCAGGCGGTGTACGCCTTGCGGATTGCCGGGTCAGCAAAAAAGCCCGGTGCCGCAATGCGGCCCCGCGCCACTGCCTCGGCAAACCATTCCTCGTAGATCGGCTGGCAAAAATCATCGGTGAACCAATCGCGTTGCATACTGCAAGTGCGCCAAAACTCGTTCAGCGCACCACGCGCCGCGCTGTAACTCGTCGTAAACTGTTTGAACAGTACCTCCGGCGGGATTTCCAGCGCCGCGCCGATCTGCCGTATCAGCGCATTGGTGAAGGCATCATACCCGGTGTTCGGATGCTTGGGGTCTGCAAACTGCACATCCTCGCCGGGGTTCAGGCTCAAAATAGCGCCGGGGCCAAGTTCAATGCTGCTTTGGTCTTGCGCGTCGATCAGCATATCCGGCGGCAGCATTTCGCCAAACGGGCGGGCGTCGCTTGCCACGCCCTGCTTCACAAACACGGTAAACATGGCACTAAGCACCGCCGCCGTGATTTCGGCGTCCGTGTAGCGGCCCAACTGTTTCAGGGCTTCCAGCACCGGGGCCAACATGGGCACACCGCGCCTCTGTCCGGCCCGCTCCCGGTTCATCACATGAAGTACATTCCGCCGCCCGGTGGTCTTGGTGTAGGCTTCAACCCGCGTCCAGTGTGGCCCGCCGCTGGTGTAGGCGTTGCTTGCCAGCGGGTGGCGGTCACATACCCAGTAGGCTACCACCATGCCGTCGGCGTCCGTTTCCACGCCCTGCACAAGGCAATGCACATCATGGCCCTGCACCGTGCAGGGCACCAGCCGGTCAAAGCCATCCGGGCTGCAAACCCGGTCAGCCTCCACCAACCTCACCCGCAGGCTGTACGGCTGCCCGGTCTGCTCCTTGGTGGGCAGCAGCACAATGGCGTCACCATTCATGGCATAACTCAAAAAAGTTAGCTGTTGCAGTTTGTAAAAGTTGTCCACCCGGTCAGCGTCGCACACCGGCGTGTCCGCCCAAAGGGCAAACTCTCGCACGATCTGCGCTTGCAGTTTTTCGGCGTCCTCCGGGGTCAGCCCCAAAAACTCCGCGTCGATCTGCGGCGCAGGCATAAGTCCGCCTGCAATCACATTCGTGCGCATGGTTTTCAGTGCGGCGCTGGCCGTGGGGATTCCCATGTAGGCGTCGCGGCTGCGCTGGCGCAGTATGTCGATATTGTCCTCAATATCTTCCTTGGCGCTGCCACCGTAAAACTCCCACCCGCGCAAGGATTTCTTGGTCAGGTTTGCCCCGTAGTTGCCGTACCCGCTGTCAATGATTTTCAGCGCGGCGCGGGCGGCTGCCCGCTTGGCGGCGTGTACCGGGGCCACGGCGGCCACGGCTCTGTCAAATACATTCACGGTGTCGCCCTCCCTCACACATCACGGGCAACAAAGTGGTACAGGCGGTTGCGTCCGCCGTTCTTTTCCTCGGCCTCCGCCTCGGATAATTTTTGTGCCCAATATTCCATTTCCTCGCGGATTTGTTTCAGGTCTGCCCGCGTCAACATTCTTGTGCCGATTTGATAGCTTTGCCCGGTGGCTACACTTTCCTCCGCCGCAAGCCATGTATTCAATTTCTGCCGGCACATTTCTTTTGAAAAAATAGCCATTAAATACCTCCTGTAATGCGGCGGCGGCCTGCCCGCCGGGGTCTTTGCGCCATGCCCGGCTCCGGCTTTGCCAGCACGGGGTTGGCAATCTCTAAAGCGGCGGTGGCATAGTTGCGCAGGTCAAGCGGTTCGTTGCGCTTGTACTTGCTGTCTTTCAGCTCCCACACGGTAACGCTGCGCCCCTTGCGGAACCGCACCACCATCTTCTCACTGGTCAGGCCCTTAAAGTAGGTTTCATCGTACCCGGCTTCTTCGTTCGCGGGGAAGTGGCAGTAGTTCGGCCCCTTGGTGTTGTGGCGCAACCGCTGGTATAACAGCGCCTTGCCCGCGTCCACGCCAATGATGAACAGCGGCGTTTTCACACGGTTGTTGGTGGTGGGGTTGCGGATGTATGGCACCTCGGCACCGCCCTTGCCCTTTATCGCCCACACACCGCGCTCGTACCGTTCCTTGGTAAAGCGGTACACTTGGTCGGTGTGGTGGCCGCCGCTGTCAATGCAGCAGCTTATAATGCGCAGCGCGGTTCCGTCCTTTTTGCACCACACGGTCTGCAAAAAAGCGTCCAAGTCCTCCCACACCTGTTCTTTCAGCATATCGCCGTAAATCTTTTGGTATCGGATTCCCCAGCTTTCCTTGCCAACGCCCCAACCCACGATCTCAACCTCAAAGCGGTCATCCTGCACATCCACACCGGCGGTAAGCACAAGCACTTCTTCGGGCACCACCGCGTCGTAAATCTCGCGGCGGTTGAACAGTTCGGTGTCCTCCACCTGTTCGCCCCGCTCCTCCCAAGTTTCACCCAGTTCGGTATTTACCCAAACCTTCATGCCCTCCGGGTTTCCTTGGTCAAGCTGTTCTTTCGCCACTATGAATTTCTGCACGATCTCTTTCCATCCGCAAAAGGTGGAGGCAAGCGTGTTCAGGTGGAACCCCCGCGTTTCTGCGCCGGGGTTTTCCGCCACAAAGCGGCCCTGCTGGCTCTGCTGTTTCCAGCGGTATTCGTTCGCCACGCACCCGCAGCGTTCGCATTTGTAAACGATCTCTTTTTGCAGGTCGTCCGGGTCAAAGATCAGGTTTGCCCACACAAAGGGCTGGTAATGCCCGCACTCCGGGCACGGCACATTCCATTCCTCGCGGGTGGATTGGTTGTACTCGGTTTCAATGCGGCTGTGCCCCTTGATAACCGGGGTCGATACCATAACCGTTTTCTTATCCCAAAATGTTGTTTGGCGCTTTTGGGCAAGGCTCAACGGGTCGCCCTCGGTTCCGGCGCTGCCGGGGTAGCGGTCTACCTCGTCGGCCAGCAGCACTTTAATAGGGCGGCTGGCAAGGCCGGTGGCGCTGTTCGCGCCCACTATGGTGATGTGCCCGCCGGGGAAATTCTTTTTCAAGATCGTGTTCCCGGCGTATCGGCTTTTCACATCCACCAGCCCGCGCAGTACCGGCGTGTCGCGTATCATCGGGGCCAAGCGGTCTTTGCTGAATGTCTGCCCCATGTCCAAGGTCGGCTGCATAACCAAGATGGGCGCGGGGGCATAGGCCATAAAATAGCCAAGGATGTTCAGCAGCAGTTCGGTCTTGCCCAACTGCGCCGCGCACATGATAACTACCCGCCGTATGTGCGCATCACCTATGGCGTCCATGATCTCCCGCTGGTACGGTGCCTTGTCGGTGTGCCATCGCCCCGGCTCGGCGCTGCTCTCTGCGCTCAACATACGGTAGCGGTCAGCCCATTGGGATAGTGTCAGCTCCGGGGGCGGTTTCAGCGTCGCCACACACCGCGCCAGCATTTCCATTGTCGCCTGCGGTATTTCCAGCAGCTTTTGCTTTTTTGCTACCCCACAGTCTGTCGTACTCCTTTCGCCTGCAATCCGGGAAAAAGCGCAGACCTCTTTCGTCGCCTGTCCAAATCCTCCACACGCACCCGCGCAGGGGTCTTTATTTTTCTTCTGTCCTTTCATCGGCGGTGTCCTCCACGGCAAAGGCCATGCGGTAGTCGCTCAATTCTTCCAGCGTTTCGTCGATGGCCTTTTTCATTTCGTCAAAAATAGCGGCTTGGTTTCCGTCCATAGCCGCCAGCGTAGGCGATAGCTTGGCAGGCATAGCCAAAAACCGGCTGCGGATATTCAGGCACATGGTCTGTATGCCCTTTTCAATATCCTGCGTACTGTGCAAATCGCCCCGGCGCAGGTCGTTGTCCATTTCCGCCGCTTTCCGCTTTTCGGCGGTCAGCTTCATGCGCTCGGTGTTCAGGCTCTCTTTTCCTGCTCCGCCCAAATACTTGATGTACCGGGCCACGGTGGGTTGCAGCTCATACAGCCCCGGCCTTGCCTCCACGATCACGCCCTCGTCGCGTAACTGCCGCACCCGGCGTTCGGTCAGGCATAACCACTGGGCAATAACCTTGCTGGTGTACAGTATCATTCCTCCGTGTCCTCCTCCAATGGCGCGTCAAGATCATCTGCTGCCGTCCCGTCTGGGTCGGGCACATCCACCGCGCCGGTGGCTCTCATGCGCAAAATTTCAAGCCGCTGCTTTTCCAGCTCCATGTGCCTGTCGCTCTCCTCCAAGGCCCGCAGGCTGTCCGCGATCTTGGCAATGCGGCCCTGCACCTTGTATAGCGCCTCCTGTAATTTCAGCACCCGGCTAAAGGCACTGTCTTTGCTGTACATACCCATGGTTTGGTTGGCACCGTCTTTTTTGTCCTTGCCCCGCCCGCCGGGGGTGCGCATATCCAAAAGGCTGCTCACAAACAGCGCGTCCTCCGGCTGGCTCTCATACTCGGCAATTTTTGCCAGTATCTTGTGTTCGCGGAACTTCAAAATCTTCATTTCATGTTCCAGCGCCTCACGCCCGCCCAGCGGCACACTCTCGGTGATCTTCAATTCTTCGGCAGAAAGCATATCAAAAAAGACGGTGCTGTACGCTCCGTCTTTCTCTGCGTTCTTATTGCCGGGCGGCGCACCGTCGTGGCTGCCTGCTGCATTGCGCTTGCCCTTGCTGTTTTGGTTGCCCGGCTGCCCGCCGCGCTTTTTCTTGGGTAACGCTTCTTCCCACTTGTCCGCCGCTTTCCAGTTGCGCAGGGTTTGGTAACTCACACCCAGCTCCCCGGCCAGCGCCCGCAGGCTTACTTCCTCGCCCTTTTTCTTCTTGGCGATATATTCAGCCTTGGCGGTGTCGCGCTTCTCGCTCCGCTTCGGCATTCTACACCTCCAAAAAGTAAAGCCCACCCCGCCGGGCAGGCCCAAAACAAAAGGCCCGCAGCGTCCCCGCCACGAGCCTTTATATTTTCACGCTATCAATATACCACAGAAAACCTGTCAAAGTTGCTAACTTTCAAAAAATATTTTTTCTGTGCCCGGTGCTTAGTAGATCACCGTCAAATCCTCCGCGTTGAAGAACCCCCGGCCATTTGCCCCAAGAACATCTACTTGGTTTGTTTCTCTGTCTATGCCACCCCAGTTTGTAGCGCCGAATATCATTACCACTTCACCGTCCGCCGCATTGTATTTTTTCCCGTCGCGGTCTACCGGGTAGTAGTCGCTGCGCTGGTGGTACACGGCAAGGCACGGGTTTCCAGCCCCTACATCGTTTGCGTTTGTAACCTCCCAATACGGTTCCGTTACAAAGTCCGTCACGGAAATATAAAATTGTTCTCCATTGTCCACCCGCTCCACCAAAAGAAATCCATGATAGCAACAAACCCCGCTTTGCCAGTCCGTCAACTCCTGCCCGATCACAGTGACCGGCGTTTTATGTTCCACCGTTCCAACCGGGTTAAAAAACTGCTTGTCTTTTTCGTAGGTAGTTGCATACCACGGTGCTGCAAGCCAGTTGTTTTCATAAGGGCTGTCTTTCGTCGAGTACGCATAGGAGTGTGTAACTGCAACATAGCCGCTCATGCCAACATACTGTTCCTTTGTCGGGTGCGCCTCCCACTTGCCGTTGTGCCCACGGTTAAACGCGCTTAGTTTCAGCGGCTCTCCCTGCTGTTCTCCGCACCGGGCGCAGGTATAGGGTGCCTCCAATGTCGGTGCAATCCAGTCATGCCCCAGAGGTTCCGTGTGGAAATTCACTCTGCCACAAAGCACACACTTTTCCCGCTCCGTGCAGGTAGCCTCACTCCACACATGATCTTCTGATTTCTTGCCCTCCGTTTTACCGCAAACCGTGCAGGTCTTTGGGGCAAGGCAGGTGGCCTCCTGCCAAGTATGGCCCAGCGGTTCGCCGTCCGTTTCACCGCAGGTCTTGCACACGCGCGGCGTTTCACAGGTCGCCGCCTCCCATTCGTGTTCGTGGTTGCTGGCTACACTCGCACTGCACCCGGCCACCGTCAGCCCCAGCGCCACCGCCAGCACCGCAACCAGCCATTGCCGCCCGCTTCTCCGTTCCTGCTGCTTTCTCATATTGCCCGGCCTCCGCTTCATCTGTAAATCATTTTTACTTTTTTCTATGCTTTTTTATGTTTTGTAAATCTTTATTACAAGATTAAGCGTAAAAAATGCTATTGTCAAGTAAAGCGAGGTGAAAAGGTTTGAAGATTTACACATACGAGGGCAAGGCCAATATCTCCGGCGATAGAATCCACCAAGCCCGCACCGCGCAAAGGTTGTCGCAAGACGCACTGGCCGCCAAGTTACAGCTTGCCGGTCTGTCCATCGGGCGCGAGGCCGTCAGCCGCATAGAAACCGGTCTGCGCTTTGTAACCGATTATGAACTTGTCATATTTGCCCGCGTTCTCGGCGTGACCATTGAATGGCTCACCGGCGATATGCAGGATTGAAAAAGGCTTGCACAAAAATGTGCTTGCCTTTATTTTTTTTGCCCTCCACCACGCCGCGCCGGGCAGCACCACCCCGGCTTTCCCGTTTCTGCACCGCTCCGGCTTTCCCTCTCCTGCGCCGCCTCCGGCTCTCCCGTGCCTGCCACCAAGCCCGCGCCCCGGCCCTCATTTCTGCCCAATTTTATTTTTTTGACCCCCCCTTTACTTTTTCCGCCCGGCCCAAGGGGAAGTGAAAAAACGCCCTCATACCTACCCAACTTTTGCGCTCTCGAACCCGCAAAGCTAAATGTACGCGCGCGCAGTACCTACCGCGCACGGGCGGGCGCGGGTGCGTACAGGCGCGTTTAGTAATTACCGCGCGGGCGGTATAGTGCGCGGGCGTTTAGTATCTGCGCAGGCGGCGCGGGCGGGCGTTCCGCTGGTGATCGTCGGCGCGGCGGTCTGCCGGGCGGCAGTGCCGGCCGCTGGTGTTCCGCCGGGTGTTGTGTGTTTGAGTGTGGGCGGTGTGCTGGCTGTCGGTGTTGGGGCTGGTGCTGGTGTTGCGGTGGTGTTGTGCTGGCTGGTGAGTTGCTGCCCGGTGCTGCTGGTGGTGGGCGGCCTGCTGGCTGGTGGGGTGGTGTGAATAGTGGGAAAAAGAAAAGCCCTTGCAGGCGGTGAGCTTGCAGGGGCTTTTGTGCTGATCTGTTTTATTTTTCTTCATCGGCGGCGGGCTGGTCGATGGGCAGGCCGTCGCGCTCCATGCGTTCCCGGATTGCCTGCAAAATATATCCTTGCAGACTTTGCCCGGCATTTTCGGCGGCGGCTCTGATCTTTGCCCCCTCCGGCTTTAGTGGGCGAATGTTTATATAATCGCATTTCGCCGTATAATTCGCGTTATTTCGTTTCTTTGCCTCTGATATTGGCATATAATACCCCCTTGTTGTTTTAATTATAAATAATATAGCACATTGCCGTCCGGCATTCAACTGTGCAATTTGCACAACATTCAACCGTGCCGAATTGTGCAAAACGCAGAAAGCACGGTTGAATGCTTGACAAGCGGCATTCAACCGTGCTACCATGCAGACACAGCAAGCGACACGGCACACAGCCGAACGCCGCAAGCTGAATACCCGGACAGGAGGAGAAAGGACACCATGAACGACACGACAGCAAAAGAGCTTGACCGGCTGGCCGATTGGCTCCGGGCGCAAGGCATGACACCGGCGCAGGTGCTTGACTGCCTGAAATGCATTGCAGGCACGACACCGCCCACGGCAAGCGCAGGGAAATAAAAAACGGGTTCAGCCCCGGCAAAAGCGCTGAACCCTTTTCACCCCTCGCAAGGGTGGCCGCTCCTGTCAGCGGCTACCCCCATTTTATCAAAACATCCGGCCCGCTGCAAGCCCGCCGGGCCGATCTAATAAAAAATATTTTGGAGGTTTTCACCATGACTAACAACGAAATCATCATCAATCAGGCAATCGCACACGGCATTTACACCAAGGCAGAGGCGCAGACCATCGTGGCCGCCAAGGGCTGCTTGCCCATTCACACCTTTGCAGAGTGGAAAAATGCGGGCTACTCCGTCAAGCGCGGCGAACACGCCGCCATTACCTGCGATCTGTGGAAGTACACCGAGCGCCCCGGCAAGGCCGCCAAGGCCGCCCGCGCAGAGGCCGCCAAAGCCGGGCAGAACGGCCCCGACGCCGACGCCCCCGACCCGCATTATTACATGGCCAAGGCGCACTTGTTCACCCGCGATCAGGTCAAGCCCGCCGGGCAGGACGACGCCCCCAAGGCCAAGACCCCGGAGGAGATCGCCGCCTATAACAAAAAGCTGGCCGACGAACGCAAGGCCCGCAAGGCAGCGCAGCAGGCCGCCGCAGCTCCCGCCCCTGCACAGCCCGCCGCCGAATGTGAGCAAATTTCCATGTTCTAACCCACACAACCCGCAAGGCCGACGCACAACGCGCCGCCGGTGCAAGCCCGGCCACCCTGCAAGGGGTGGGCGCTCATGGGTACACAAAACCGCCCACACAAAACGCAACACAAAACAGGAGGCCGCACACTATGACCACTTACACGCTTTTCCGTTTGTCTGACCGTCAAGCACAGAAAGAGCTTGCCACGCAGCGCCGCTATATGCAGCGCCACCGGGCAGAACTGGCCGACACCCGCAACCCCGACACCCTCCGCCGCCACATGGAGTTTAACCGGCTTTCGATCATCTGCGCCAAGCGCGGCTATATGCTTTGTATCTCCGACTGATTCACACAACCCGCAAGGCCGACGCATAACGCGCCGCTGGTGCAAGCCCAGCCGTCCCACATGGGGCGGGCGCTCATGGGTACGCAAAACCGCCCACACAAAACACAGCACAAAACAGGAGGCTTTCACAATGGCAGCAACAGAACGCAAAATCCCCGGCACCTTTGCCCCGGTTCCCGGTGGCTACTCCCAGCAGATCGGCACAAACACGGCGCTTTTCATCCCGGATTTTTCCGTTTCCCGCTACGACCCCAGCACCGGCGAGGTTTACGGCTACGCCCCCGATTATGACGCATTGGAGGCTGCCAAGGCCCCCGCCGTGCAGGCCACCGTCCCCGGCGAGTATTCCTACTGCTACGAAATGCAGCAGGCCCCCACGGGCTGCGACTACGCCGCCGATCTTGCCTACTATGGCAAGCACTACTTTCTGCGCCCCCTGCGTGACGGCCTGCCCCCGCTCCACGGGCGCGGCATTACCTACGACGCAGAACAGGGCACCTACATGGTCACGCTCCGCGCCTATGACAAAATCAAGGCGCAGTACAAAATCAAGCGCGAAACTTGCCTTGATTGACCCGCAAGGCCGACGCATAACGCGCCGCCGGTGCAAGCCCGGCCACCCTGCAAGGGGTGGGCGCTCATGGGTA
>ENA-OZKZ01000350-OZKZ01000350.1-human-gut-metagenome-genome-assembly--contig:-NODE-350-length-24598-cov-12.703500_pt1 | contig 24598 bp, 20 predicted proteins | sample MGYA00244828_ERZ653768 | MGnify/ENA primary metagenome ERZ653768 (study PRJEB26926, sample SAMN06165273) | human gut metagenome | biome: ENVO:00009003; feature: ENVO:2100002; material: ENVO:00002003...
ACGAGATGTAGCTCCGTCTCGTGGGCTCGGAGATGTGTATAAGAGACAGTCCATGCACTGCTCCGCCAACACCGACATGAACGGCGAGAACACCGCCATCTTCTTCGGCCTGTCCGGCACCGGCAAGACCACCCTGTCCACCGACCCGAAGCGTCTGCTCATCGGCGATGACGAGCACGGCTGGGACGACAACGGCGTCTTCAACTTCGAGGGCGGCTGCTACGCCAAGGTCATCAACCTTGACAAGGACTCCGAGCCTGACATCTACAATGCCATCAAGCGCAACGCGCTGCTGGAGAACGTCACGCTGGATGCCGAGGGCAAGATCGACTTCGCTGACAAGTCTGTCACCGAGAACACCCGTGTGTCCTACCCCATCGACCACATCCAGAACATCGTTCGCCCGATTTCCTCCGCACCTGCTGCCAAGAACGTCATCTTCCTGTCTGCTGATGCGTTCGGCGTTCTGCCCCCGGTTAGCATCCTGACCCCCGAGCAGACCCAGTACTACTTCCTGTCCGGCTTCACCGCGAAGCTGGCCGGCACCGAGCGCGGCATCACCGAGCCCACCCCCACCTTCTCCGCTTGCTTCGGTCAGGCTTTCCTGGAGCTGCACCCCACCAAGTACGCTGAGGAGCTGGTCAAGAAGATGAAGGCCAGCGGCGCAAAGGCTTATCTGGTCAACACCGGCTGGAACGGCACCGGCAAGCGCATCTCCATCAAGGATACCCGCGGCATCATCGACGCTATCCTGAGCGGTGCTATCAACGAGGCTCCCACCAAGAAGATCCCCTACTTCGACTTTGAGGTCCCCACCGCTCTGCCCGGTGTCGATCCCGCCATCCTCGATCCCCGCGACACCTACGCAGATGCCGCTCAGTGGGAAGAGAAGGCAAAGGATCTGGCCGGCCGCTTCGTGAAGAACTTCGCCAAGTACGAGGGCAACGAGCACGGCAAGGCTCTGGTCTCCGCAGGCCCCCAGCTGTAAGCTGAATCCCGCATTTTTCTTCTGAACTCCATATAAAATAAGCGCCCGCCCCGTGGTTCTGCTCGAACCATAGGGCGGGCGCTTTGTTGTAAAAAAAGATTGACCGCCTCTGTTCTTCCCCAACCGAGCGGTCAATCTTTTGACATAATCCCGGGAAGGAACTGACCACATCTACAGCCAGTGCCTTTCCTCTAGTTTTATTATAGTAGCATCGCCGCTTTTTGTCAAGGGCACCCTCAGGGTGTCCTTTTTTCTTGGGTAAACAAAGCGTCGATTGCGTTTTGCGCGGCCTTATGCTATGCTTTTTCCAAGGGAGTTGATAAAATGGATGCCAGAACCTTCGGAAATTATCTGAGCCGGATGCGCAAAGCGCAGGGGCTGACACAGGCAGAACTGGCGGAACAGCTGCACGTTACCGACAAGGCTGTCAGCCGCTGGGAGCGGGGCATCGGTCTGCCGGATATCAACACACTGGAACCGCTGGCAGATGCGCTGGGGCTGACCCTTGCCGACCTTATGCACTGCCGCGCTCCAGAAGAAGCCGATGCCGCACCGACCATCCCGCTGGAAGATTTCTTTACCATGCTGCGCCGACAGCACACCGTAGATTGGCATTCTGTGCGCACCGCCCTGCTTGGGCTGAGCATTGCGCTTGCCTTATGGGGTGTTTTGGCTTGCCCCGGCACCATTGCGGTGCACTGGTATGGTCTTGGCGATGGTTCTTTTCGGGCAGACGGCTGGATGCATTCTCTCGTCATTTTCCCGTTGTGCGCAGGCATTGAATTTTTATCGCTGGAGATCTGGAACAGCTTTGAACAGACAGGCTATTATCGCCGCTGGGGTGAGATCAATCTTTTTATCATTCATGCCATGTCCTTCGGTACACGTTCTGCCAGATGGATGAAAGTTGTGCTGGATCTTTTGTTTTTCTTTTGCTTTGGTTTTGTGATTCCATTTGTAGAAGCGTGGATGATTTTTTTGAATTGATGCCAACCATTTCCGTAAAAAAGAGACAGCGGAACGCCCGCAGGTGTTCCGCTGTACCCTTTTTCAAAACAATATTTTAGCCCAGCAGCTCCAGCACACCGGCCTTGGGGCGGGCGCCTACGGCCTGACGCACCAGCTTGCCCTGCTCGAACACCAGCAGGGTGGGGATGCTCATTACCCCGAACTGCGCCGCCAAGTCCGGCTGCTCGTCCACGTTCACCTTGCCCACCTTTACATCGGTGCGCTCTTCGGCTACTTCGTCCACCACGGGGCTCAGCATCCGGCAGGGACCGCACCAGCTGGCCCAGAAGTCCAGCAATACGGGCTTTTCGCTGTGGAGCACTTCCTGTGCAAAGTTTTCCTTGGTAATGTTGATGACTGCCATATTTTTTCCCTCCTGAATGGGTGTTGTGTTTTACTGACACCATCAGTATACCCCATACGCAGCCCGCTTTTCCGTGACCGGGTCACGCAGGCGCAAAAAACAGCCGCTCCGGGCGCACCCGGAGCGGCTGTTTTTGAAGGAGGTAACGAGGTAAATGAATAAGGATATCTCCCAACGCTTATCCCAAGGTGCAGGCCCCGGACAGGCGCTCAGGCAAAGAAGGAGATGATGAGGGCTACCAGGAAGCCCACGCCGCCGACCAGCGTTTCCATGATGGTCCAGGTCTTGAGGGTGGTCTTTTCGTCCATACCCACAAGGCTCTTCACCAGCCAGAAGCCGGAGTCGTTGAAGTGGGAGCAGACGGTGGAACCGCCTGCAATGGCAGCGGTGACACAGGCCAGGTACAGCGGGCTCAGCGCGCTGAGGCCGGGCATGGCGGAGATGATGCCTGCTGCCATGGTCATAGCCACGGTAGCGGAACCCACCGAGATACGCACCAGAGCAGCCACGATGAAGGCCACCAGCACCAGCGGCAGGCTGGCGTTTGCCACGGCGTTGCCGATGACATCGCCCAGACCGGAGTTCTGCAGCATATAGCGCAGCACGCCGCCGCAGGCAGTGACCAGCAGGATCATACCGGTGGGCTCCAGAGACTTGGTCATGATCTTTTCCAGCTGGGCGTTGGTGTAGCCGTGACGGGTGCCCAGCAGGTACATAGCAGCGATGGTAGCCAGCAGCAGCGCCATGAAGGGCTCGCCGAGGAAGGCCAGAACGGGCTGGATGCCTGCCAGTGCGGGCACTACCTTTGCCACGGAGTTTGCGATGATGAGCAGCAGCGGGATCATGATGATGCCCACGATGGTGCCAAACTTGGGCAGCTTGCTCTCGTCAATGTCTGCCTGCTGTGCAACGTGCTCGGGGACTTCAACCATGTACTTTTTGCCGCAGATGCTGCCCCAGATGGGACCGGCGGCAATCATGGCAAAGATGCCGCAGAAGATGCCGACGAGGATGACCCAGCCAAGGTCAACGCCCAGCATGGTAGCCACCAGAACGGGACCCGGCGTGGGCGGGATGAAGGCGTGGCCGACCGCCAGACCGGCCAGCAGGGGGATGACGTAGTACAGCACGGAGCGCTTGGTGCGCTTTGCCAGAGAGAAGGCCAGCGGGATGAGGATGATAAGTCCTGCATCAAAGAACACCGGCATGGCCACCACCAGACCTGTGATGCCCAGTGCCCACGCGGCCTTTTCGTCACCGAACTTCCGCACCATGGTCACAGCCAAGGTCTGTGCGCCGCCGGATTCTTCCAGAATGGCACCGAACATGGAACCCAGACCCACAAGAAGGGCGATGCCCTTTAAGGTGTTGCCGATGCCCTCGTTCACCGAGCCGATGATGTCGGACAGAGGCATACCGGCCATCAGGCCGATGCCCACCGCACCGATCAGGATGGAGATCATGGCGTGTACCTTGAACTTGATAATGAGAATGAGCAATAGGATCAGGCCTGCCACGGCAGCAAAAACCAGCCGTGCCGCATCGGGCGTTGCAACTGCTGTCATAGAAATTTCCTCCGTTTCGTGATTTTTGGTTGCACTTATCCAAGCCGTCCGGCAAAACCCGCCAGGCGGTTTACTGTTTGTTGTTTACGAGGGGTGTTTTACTCCATGTATGCGCCCTTCATGGGGCTGACGGCGTGCTGAGAGTAGAGTTTCAGCAGACCCTTGGTGTACTTGGGAGCCTTGGGCTTCCAATTGGCGCGGCGCTCGGCAAGGATGGCGTCCATCTCTTCGGGGGTCTTGGGCTCGCCCTTCACGCCCACGATGGCCAGCTTGCGGTTATGCACGTCGATCTGGATCAGGTCGTCCGGCTCTACCAGTGCGATGGGGCCGCCCACGGCAGCCTCCGGGCTGACATGGCCGATGACCGGGCCGCGGCTTGCGCCGGAGAAGCGTCCGTCGGTGATCAGCGCTACACTGGAAGCCAGCTTCGGGTCGGCGCAGATGGCCTCGCCGGTGTAGAACATCTCGGGCATACCGCTGCCGCGCGGGCCCTCGTACCGGATGAAGATGGCGTCGCCGGGCTTCACCTCGCCGTGCAGCACAGCGGAGATGCACGCCTCCTCACTGTCGTAGGGCTTGGCGCGCAGGGTGGCTTCGAACATATTCTTGGGGCAGGCGGTGTGCTTGATGACGCAGCCTTCCGGGGCAAGGTTGCCCTTCAGGATGGCAATGCTGCCGTCGGTGCCCTTGGCGTTATCAAAGCTGTGGATGATGTCCTCGCGGCTGACCGGGCGGGCAAAGCCTGCGGTCTTTTCTGCCAGAATGGCATCGCAGTGCTGGTAGAAGCCGTTCTTCTTCAGCTCTTCCAGATTCTCGCCCAGCGTCTTGCCGGTGACGGTCATCACGTCCAGATTCAGCATGGACTTGATCTCCTCCATCACGCGGGGCACGCCGCCTGCGTAGTAGAAGTACTGTGCGGGCCAGTCGCCGGAGGGACGGATGTTCAGCAGGTAGTGTGCGCCACGGTGCATCCGGTCAAAGGTGTCGGCGTCGATCTCAATGCCGAACTCGTGGGCGATGGCGGGCAGGTGCATGGTGGCGTTGGTGGAGCCGGAGATGGCGGCGTGCACCATGATGGCGTTCTCAAAGCTCTTCTTGGTCACGATGTCCTTGGCGGTGATGCCCTTCTTGACCAGCTCCATCAGCTGCTTGCCGGCATCGTAGGCGGCCTGCTTCAGCTCCGGGGCGGTGGCGGGCATCAGGGCGGTGCCCGGCAGCATCAGGCCCAGTGCCTCGGCCATGATCTGCATGGTGGAGGCGGTGCCCATAAAGGAGCAGGCACCGCAGCTGGGGCAGGCGTTGTGTTTGTAGTAATCCAGCTGGCTGTTGGGGATGACGCCGGTCTTTTCCCATGCATCGAACTTGCCGATCTGCTCCAGCGTCAGCAGCTCGTTGATGGCGCAGGCAGGGTCGTTGACCACATACTCCTTGGGCAGGGTGTGGGCTTCCATGACGCCGCCGGTGACCACGATGGCGCTCATGTCCTTCAAACGGCCGATGCTCATCAGCATGGCGGGCACGGACTTGTCGCAGCTGGCGATGAACACGCCGCCATCGTAGACGCTGGCGTTGGCCTGTGCCTCCACCAGATTGACGATGGCGTCACGGTGGGGCAGCGAGTAGTTGATGCCGTCATGACCCTGTGCGATGCCGTCGCACATATCGGTGGCAAAATAGCGGGCCGCCTTGCCGCCGTTGTCGTTGACCGCCTGCACGGCCTCCTTGACGAACTGATCCAGATGGGCGCTGCCGGGGTGGCTGTCGCCGAAGGTGCTCTCCACCATGATCTGGGGCTTGGAAAGATCCTCGACCTTCCAGCCCATACCCATTTTCAGGGGGTCGTTCTCGGGTGCTAAAGTGCGGACTTCCTGTGAACGCAACTCCATATTCATTACCTCCAAATACTGCTTGCTTTCGTCCTTTTTCTGCCGGACCTTTTTGTGACTTTATTGTAAATCCGCAGACGTCTCTTTGCAAGTTGTCACGGGTATGTCCTACTTTTTGTGCAAAAACTCTGGGATACATCATGCACACTGCCCAAATCCGGGCGAATTTTGCCCAAAATCGGCCGTCAAAGCGGCTTTTGGAAAAAACACGGGAAAGAAGTCATCTGACGATTTTGGAAAGAACCCTCTCAGTCAAAGCCTTTCCGGCAGCGCCGCGCTTTCGCAGAAAGCGGCGCTGCAGCTGCCGCTTCCCTTCACGACCCCACCCGTGAAAATGCAATGCCGGAGCGTCCGCAGACGCTCCGGCATTGCTCTATAAAAAATATTTTTCCGCTGACTATGCGCAGAGCAAAGCGGAGCGCATTTTTAATCAGTTTTGTGTATCAATTGACATACGCCGCCATGCCGATGGTGCCGTCATCCGGGTCCTCGCCATCGTAGACTTTTTTGATGTAGCTGCGGTTGAAGTTCAGGTGCATCACCATGGCAGCCTTTGCGCCGATGGGGTCGTGGTTGGCAATGGCTTCGGTGATCATGCGGTGGGTCATGATGGTCTCGTCGATGAGCTTTTTGTGGGTGACGTTCACGAACATCATCACCGCCGTGTCGATGACCGGGATCAGCTGCCCCACCACCAGATTCTTGCTGCTCTCGGCGATGCAGGTGTGAAAGGCGATGTCATCCTCGATGTAGCGGTCGCCCTCGTGGATCTTGGTCTCCACCCGCTCGCAGAGCCGCCGCAGCCGCTCGATATCCTCCGGGGTGGCGTTCTGCGCGGCCATTTCCGCAATGCCCGGCTCCAGCAGCAGACGGACGTTTACCAGATCAAAAGCCAGCGCGTTCTTGTCCTGCACGCTGCGCAGGTTCAGCGGGTCGGAAAGCCCCTTGACCGTGGTCACCACATAGGTGCCGGAGCCCTGCCGCACCTCTACGATGCCCTTGCTGGACAGCAGCTTGACCGCCTCGCGGATGGTGCTGCGCCCCACCCGAAACTTTTCGCCCAGTGCGAACTCGTTGGGCAGCTTTGCGCCCGGCTCCAGCGCTTCGTCCAGAATATAATGGTAGATCTGGTCCTCCACCTGCTCGGCCAGCAGCTTGTTTTTCAGGTGTGAAAATTCGCTCATGGAAGCTTCCTCCGCGCCCTGCGCATCTGATGGTTTGGTTACCCGCACACGCTGCCGTCCGGGGCAAAGAACTGAACGTGCTTTTGCCACTGGGTGGGGCTGATGGTGCGGCGGTAGCAGTCGGTCAGCGCCTCCACTGCGGCCTCCGGAGCAAGGGAAGAGCAATCCGGGCAGTCCAGCACCAGAATGCGGAACCATGCGTCAAAAAGATGCTCGGTGTAGTGGGTGTCCCATGCGCCGCAGCGGGCGTAGAAGCCCAGACGCCGCACGGCCATGGCGGCGTCCTCGGCCTTTTCCGGCATCTCGGCCTCGATGAGAATCGCTTCGGCATCGCCCTCCTGGGCAGGCAGCTGTGCCAGCAGCTGTGCCCCGATGCCGTGGGCGCGGTAGGCAGGCACTACGGCAAAATAATCCAGCTGGCTCACCCGGCAGCCCTCCGGCCGCACCATCAAAAGATAAGCTGCCAGCGTGTCGCCGTCAAACACGCCCCATGTGTGGGCGGTGCCCTCCGCTTCGCTGGTCAGGATCATGCTCAGGGGCTTCAGCTCCCCGGCGGGGAAATCCCGGCGCATCTCGTTCAGATACACCTCGGTCAGCTCGGGGCCGGTGAGCAGCCGCCATGTGAAGGTTTTGGTACACATACGATAAAGATCCCTTTCCGATGCCGCTTTGCGCAGCATCATATTTTTTCCTGTCCAGTATAGCATACCGGATGTTTTACCGAAAGTCAATCTGTGCAAACATTGTACCAGCGCCGCCGGTTTTGCCAAGGGGCTTGCATCCGGGCGCAGAATCGGGTACTATACAGGTAACAGAATTTTTCCCTCCGGCGCTGCCGGAAGGGCAAGGATAAAAAGGAGACTTGTACTATGGAATGGACCGATATCCGCCTGACCGTGGCCAAGGCTGATGCCGAAAACGCCGAAGCCGTTGCCACCCTGATCGCCGAGGGCGGCATCTACATCGAGGATTACAGCGACATCGAGCAGCAGGTGGCCGAGATCGCCCATGTGGACCTGATCGAGCAGGAGCTGCTGGACAAGCCCCGGGATACCGTGATCATCCATCTGTATCTGGAGCCGGGCGCTTCTCAGGTGGAGACGCTGGCGCTCATCGCCGCCCGCATGGAAGCCGCCGGCATCCCCTACACCGTGGAGACCGAGGGCGTGGAGCAGGAGGACTGGCAGAACGGCTGGCGCAAATACTACCACCCCATGGAGATCGGCAGCCGTCTGGCTGTGGTGCCCTCGTGGCAGCAGTACGATACCGACCGGGTAAAGCTGATCCTTGACCCCGGCCTTGCCTTCGGCACCGGCGGTCACGAGACCACCAGCCTTTGCCTTGAGGCGCTGGACGAGCAGGTGCGCGGCGGTGAGCGGGTGCTGGATATCGGCACCGGCAGCGGCATCCTTGCCATTGCCGCCCTCAAGCTGGGCGCTGCCAGCGCCGAGGGTGTGGACATCGACCCCGTGGCGGTGCGTACCGCCGGGGAGAACGCAGCCCTGAACGGCGTGCAGGATAAGCTGACCGTGCTGGTGGGCGACCTGTCCGACAAGGCCAGCGGCACCTATGATATCATCACTGCCAACATCGTGGCAAACGCCATCCTCAGCCTTGCGCCCGCCGTGCCCGGCCTGATGGCCGAGGGTGCCACCTTTATTGCCAGCGGCATTATCGACAGCCGCAAGGACGAGGTAATCGCTGGGCTGGAAAAAGCCGGTCTCGCCGTGGTGGAAGTCAAGGAAAAGCGCGGCTGGGAGTGCATCGTCTGCAAAAAGGCCTGAGATTCAAATATTATAAGAAGGAGCGCACAGTATGCCGCACCGCTACTTTACCACTGAGATCTCTGACGGCACCGCCACCCTGCGGGGTGCGGACGCCCATCACCTTGCCCGGGTGATGCGGGCAAAGCCGGGGGATACCGTCATTCTCTGCGACGGCAACGCCGTAGAGTACACCGCCACCATCACCGGCTTTGGGGAGGACAGGGTGGATTTTGCCGTAGAGCCGGGCTACCCCAGCGCCGCCGAGCCCACCGTGGAGGTGACGTTGCTGGCGGGCTATCCCAAGCAGGACAAGCTGGAACAGATCATCAAGCACGGGGTGGAGCTGGGCGCTGCCCACATCGTACCCTTCTTCAGCCGCTACTGCGTGGCTGCACCCAAAAAGGAGGAGCAGAAGAACGAGCGCTACAACCGCATTGCGCTGGAAGCCGCCAAGCAGTGCGGCCGGGGCGTTCTGCCAAACGTAGCCCTGCCGCTGCCGAACTTTGGGGCGGTGTGCCGCAGCTTTGACCAGTACGACCTTGTGCTGTTCTGCTACGAGTGCGGCGGCGCACCCCTGCGTCAGCTGCTGGCCGAGGCAAAGCCCGCCGATGGGCAAAAGCTGCGCCTTGCCATCGTGACCGGCGCCGAGGGCGGCTTTGCCGCCGAGGAGGCCGAAATGGCCGCCAAGGCCGGGGCAAAAACGGTGGGCCTTGGCCCCCGCATCCTCCGCTGCGAGACCGCCCCGCTGGCGGTGCTCTCCGCTGTCATGACCCTGACGGGGAATCTGGAGTAAGACGCTTGACGATTTAAATGGTCTCCGCTTTGCTCTGACCATCTTCAGCGGAATAATTATTTAAAATTGGCACCCCGGGAAAATCTGCGGATTTTCCCGGGGTGCTTTTTCACGGAAGGGGGTCGTAAAGAAAAACGACAGCTATAACAAAAAAGAGCGAAAGAGGCTGCTGCACAGGGGTTTGTGCAACAGCCTCTTATTATTTTACGTTATATTACGTTTTGTAAAAGCATTTTCAGCCGTTTTCCCCTGCATCCGGGTGGGCATCGGTGTCCAGCAGGGCTCGCTTTACCTTGAGCAGGTTCTGGGGGCTTACCGAGAAGCTGCGCAGACCGAGGTGCAGGTACTGCGCCGTGTTGGCGGGGTTGCCCACGGCAAGGCCGCAGATGGTCACCGGGACGTGGTGCGCGCTGGCGGCATCCATCACCATGGTGATCAACTTTTTCATGGCCGGGCTGGCGGGGCGGTAGTAGTGCTCCGCGCTGGCAAGCTCCCGGTCGGCGGCGTGGGTGTACTGGGTCAGGTCGTTGGTGCCGATGACCAGAAAATCACAGCCGTGGGCTACAAAGTCCTCCACGGTCAGGCAGGCGGCGGGGATGCTCAGCATCACGCCGAACTGGGTGTTCTCGTTAAAGGGCACGCCCCGCTCCCGCAGGCTCTGGCGGCAGTGCTCCACGATGCTCATGGCGGCGTCCCAGTCCTCTACATCGGTCACCATGGGGAACATCACCCGCAGCGGCCCCCGGGCAGCGGCGCGCAGCAAGGCGCAGATCTGGGTCTGGAACTGCTGGGGCTGGCGCAGGCTGTTGCGGATGCCGCGCAGGCCAAGCTTGGAGGACTGCGGCCCCTGATTGGCATCGGCCACGGTGCGGTCGGAGCCAAAGTCGAAGGTACGCACGGTCACCGGGCAGCCGTTTGCCGCCGCCAGACAGGAGCAATAGAAGAAATACTGCTCCTGCTCGTCCAGAATGCGCCCGGGCAGCATCATATAGCCGCTGCGCAGCAGCCCCACGCCCTTGGCGCCGGACTGCATGGCGGTGTCGATATCCTCCGGGCCGAAGCAGTTGGCCAGCAGCTCAAAGGGTTCGCCGTCCCGCGTTTCATCCGGCAGGCTGTGCAGCTGCTTCATCTCCGCGTCCTCGCGCTGGAGCTGGCAGATGCTGGCCTCTGCCTGCTGGCGGGCGGCGGCGTCCGGGTCAAGGATGCAGTTGCCGTTGGTTGCGTCCAGAATGACGGTGCGGCCGTCGCAGTCGTCCAGAAAATCCTTGCCCACCTGCACGATGCCCGGGATGTTCATTGCCCGGGCAATGATGGCGGCATGGCTCTGGCCGCTGCCCTCGGCGGTGATGACGCCCAAGATCATGCCGGAGGGCACGCTGAACAGGTCGGTGGGCATCAGCCGGTCGGCGGCAAGGATCACCGGATGATCCAGCGCCAGCCACACCCGGGGGCGGTTGGTCAGGATGTTGATCACCCGGCGGGTGGCGTCCAGAATATCCACGCTGCGCAGCTGCATATAGGGGTTATCCTTCATGTTGGCAAGCTGGTCGGCGTAGCGCTGCCCCACCTGATGCATCGCCGCCGAGGCGCTGATGCCCGCATTGATGCAAAAGCGCACCTCGTTCATCATGCCCTCGTCGTCCAGCATCATGCTCTGGAACAAAAAGATGGCCTGCTCGGTGGGGGCGGCGCGCTCCGCCATGGAGTCCAGTTCATTCTGCGCCGTGTGCACGGCATTTGCCAGCAGCCGCAGTTCCCGCTCCGGGTTGAAAGGGCCGTGGCTGAAGGTCTCCACATGGTGTTCCAGACGGCTCACCTGTCCCAGCACCAGTCCCGGGGATGCGGATACGCCTTTATAAACCTTCATCTTCTGTCACCTCCGGCAAAGCCGGTGCGGTCAAAGTGCGCCACACCAGCGCCTGTAAGAATGTATTGGGCAGCAAAGCGGCCAGCGCCGCCTGCCCGGCGGTGCTGCTGCCCGTGAACAGCGGGGCAAAGCTTTCCATACGCTCTTTGTCGCACGCCGCCAGAAACGCCTCGGCCAGCGTCCGGGTGGTGTAGAAATGGGTGGGGTCTACCCCGGCGTCCTCAGCGGCGGCTTCCAGCGGGGCAAGCTGGGCGTCCTTCATCCGTGCCAGCAGTAAAGCGGCATCGGCGGTCAGGGTGACGGGGTACTTCTCCCGCACCTCCTTCTGCACGGCGTCAAAGGCTGCACGGAAGGCTTCGGCATCGGCGCTGCTGTCCGCACCGCTGTCCACCGCGTAGGCACAGCCCCGGATGCGGCCAAAGGCGCGCAGGGTGTCGTAGTAGCCCAGCTCCATGTTGCGCTTGGCGGTGTCGGGGTCGAAGTGCAGGATATCGCCCAGCTCCCAGTAACTGCGGATCATGGTGGTGGGCAGGCCGGTCAGGTTCGGGCGGGTGATGCCCACGCCCTCAAGATCCACACAGACCAGTTCCTCTGCGCCCATGGTCTTGGCAAGGCCGGTGGGCATATTATCGCTGTACCCGCCGTCCAGAAACTTTACCCCGTCGATCTGCCGCGCCCGCAGGGCGGGGAAGCAGGCCGCCGAAGCCATCAGGTAGTCCCGCACCTGCCCGGCAGGGATATCCTCCAGCGTCAGCTCCCGGGGGCGCAGCCCGCGCTGCTCCACCGTCACGATGCCGAACCGGATGGGCGCTGCCCGCAGCGCGTCCTCGTCCAGCACCCGCTCCACGATCTCCTCCAGCGGGGTCACATCCATGCCGCCTTCCTTTACCACCCGGCGCAGAAACTGGTGCAGGGCAGAAAGGTCGGCGTTTTCCTCCGGCAGCTCCATCACATCCCGGCTGCGGATGGTCAGCCACATATCCCGGGCAGTCTCGTACAGGTCCAGCACGAACATGGCACCGTTCAGCCCGCCCACGCTGGTGCCGGTGATGATCTGCGGGTGCCAGTCCAGCTCCATCAAAGCCCGCCAGACGCCTACCTGATAGCTGCCGCGCGCACCGCCGCCTGCCAGCACCAGCGCCTTTTGCGTGGGTTCTCTGCGTTCCATATCCAGCCCTCCCGTGCACGTTCCCGGTATTTTCTAAAATTGTTATAATTATACCATACTTTCAGGTAAAATTCTCCCGATTTTTCGGAGATCATGCCTTTTTCCTGTGAAAGTTTCGTGCTATACTAGCCGGAGATGAGTATAAAGGCGGCCCGGAGGGCGCACAACAGGAGGAACGTATGCACTGCAAACAATGGATCTTTGATATGGACGGCACCCTGACCGACAGCATGGTGGTGGTATGGGAGGGCGCCCCGGAGGCGCTGCTGGCGCGCTTTGGCCGCACCCCGAAGGCAGACCTGCACGAGACCCTGCTGACCATGGGCATGGAGGACGGCGCACAGTACCTCATCCGGGAGTATGCGCTGCCGCTGGACAGGAACGGCTATCTGGACGTGATGCGCGAGGTGATCGCCCAATTGTACGAGAAGGTAGAACTGAAGCCCGGCGTGCGGGACACCCTTGCCCGGCTGCGGGCCGAGGGCGCACGGATGTGCGTGTGCTCCAACACATGGAGCAGCCAGTGCCGCACCGTGCTGACCCGCCTTGGCATCGACGAATACTTTGATTTCTACATCGAGGCGCGGGGTGCTATGAGCAAGAGCAGCCCCGCCCCCTTTATGGAGGCGCTGCACCGCCTTGGCGGCACGGAGACCGCCGGGTGCGCCGTGTGTGAGGACGCGCTCTACGCTGCCCAGACCGCCCATGACGCCGGCTTCTATCTGGTGGGCATTCAGGACACTACCAGCGCCGCCGACGCCCCCGCTTTGCGCCGCATCTGCGACCAGTTCCTGCCGGACTGGACTGCACTGGACTGGGCGCAGGCGTAAGGTTTCACAAAACTGCCACAGTGCGGCGCTCTTGTAATCCGGGCGCCGCAGGAGTATGATAATAATACTCAAATTCTGTCGTCAAAAAAGGAGGCCCTGCCATGACGAACCCTCTCGTCAGCATCATTGTGCCCGTGTACAACGCCCAGAAGGGGCTTTCCCGCTGTCTGGAAAGCATTTGCAGCCAGACCTATCAGGAGTTGGAGATCATCGTGCTGAATGATGGCTCTACGGATGACAGCCTTGCCATCTGTGAGCAGTTCCGGGGCAAGGACCCCCGCATCGTGGTGGTGGATAAGGAGAACGAGGGTGTTTCCCGCACGCGGAATGCCGGGCTTACCCTTGCGCAGGGCGACTATATCCAGTTTGCGGACAGTGATGACGCACTGGACCCTGATTACACCCAGAACCTTGTACAGGCCGCCTTGGAGCACAACGCCGACCTTGTGATCGCCCCGTACTGGATGGTGATCCCTTCCAACTCCAGCAAGACCGGGCACGCGCTGGAAACGCTGCAGACCTCCCTTGGCATCGAGCCGGAAGCCCCCAAGACCGAGGTGCACAAGTACGGCTTTCTGCCGCAGGGCGTTTACAGCCGGGAGGACTACGCCCGCCGCCTGATGCAGCAGCCAGCCTCCTTTTACTACGGCGTGCTGTGGAACAAGCTCTACCGCCGGGAGATCATTGCGCAAAATCAGCTTGCCTTTGCGCCCGATGTGCACTGGGCCGAGGATCTGATCTTCAACATGGGGTATCTAGAGCACGCGGAGGTGTTCGTTTCCATCCCCGAGGCCGGATATCATTATATCCAGAACCCCAAAAGCCTCTGTCATACCCAGATCGACCTGCGCGGCATCGTAGAGAACAAGACACAGATTTTTCAGCTGTTCAAGGAGGTGTACACCCGCCTTGGGCTGTACGAGGAGCTGCAGCCCCAGATCTACAAATTCCTGTTCGCCTTTTCGGAGAGCGGGGTACCCTCGGACAGCCTGCAGGGCGCTTTGCTGGATGCGATGTCCCGCCTGAACGATGCCTCTGTCCAGCCCGAGCCCTCCCGCAAAAAGCCCCGCCGCAAGCCCCAAAAGCACGCCCGCCGCAAAAAGCCCCGGCATAAGGAAGAATAAATCGTTAAACAAAAAAGTCGCTGCACGAATGTGCAGCGGCTTTTTACTTTTTACCCTACCCGGGCGCAGAAGGCTTCCCGGACGGCGGTTTCCCGTCCGCGGGGGATGGGAATGCGTGCCCCGCTGCGCATCCGTACCTCGCCGGGGGAAAGCAGCTGCACTGCTTCCAGATTGACCACATAGGAGCGGTGCGGCTGCACAAAGCGTCCGTCTGCCAATAGCGGCTGCGCCACGGCGGAAAAGGGCACCCGCAGCGAGAGGGAAGCCACATCCTCCCCGGTGGTCAGGTGGAAGTGCACGATGTGGTGGGTGCACTCCAGATATTCAAGCTCGGCATAGGCCAGCGCCCGCACGCCGTCTGCGGTGGTCACGGTAAGGGTGGGGCCGTATTCCGGCTCCACCGCCCGCTTGAGCAGGGCAGAGATCTCCGTCTGGTGCACCGGCTGCAGCAGATACTGCATGGCGTCCACCCGGTAGGCGCTGTATGCGTGGGCCGGGGTGCGCGCCACAAAGGCCAGTGGGGTGCGGCGGCCCCGGCGGCGCAGCTCTGCCGCCGCTGTAAGCCCTTCGGGCCGGGCTACCGCCGCAAGCTCGATAAGGTACAGTTCGTACCGCAGCCCGGCGGCATCCTGCTGCAAAAGCGCATCCGGGCCTTGCAGCTGCTCCACGATGCAGGCGTCCTCCCGTCGGGCAAAAAACTCCATGCACTGGTGCTCCAGCCTGCTGCGCAGCGCCCCGTCCGGGCTGCATATCGCAATGTGAAAGATCATGGTTTGGTTTCCTTTGCGGAAAAATCATCTTAAATCAAGCAATTCCGGGCAGACCGCGGTCTGCCCGGAATTGCATTTTTACGGCAAGAGTCAGGACGGCAAGCGGCAGCTGACTTTTGTTCTTTTTAGCATTAGCAGCCGATGGCGGCGCACTTCTCAGCCAGCCATGCGCGCTCGTCCTCGGTCAGGCGGGGTGCCAGCTGCTCGAACACCTTGCGGTGGTAATCGTTCAGCCAAGCGATCTGCTCCTTGTCCAGCACGCCGGGCACGATGGGAGAGGTGGCAATGGGCACAAAGGTGAGGGGACGGAAGGCAAGGAAGGTGCCGTACTGGTTGTCGGCCTTGTGGTAGCACTCGATCTCGTTTTCAATGCGGATGCCCACCTCTCCGGCCTCGTACACGCCGGGCTCGTCGGTGACGATCATGCCCGGGCGCATCAGGGTGGTGTTGCGGCCGTTCAAAGCGTGGGGGCCCTCATGGACGTTGCCCACAAAGCTGACGCTGTGGCCGGTGCCGCAGCGGTAGTTGATGAGGTGACGCCACAGCGGCTCGCGGGCGATGGTGTCCAGCATATGGCAGTCGCAGTAATCCAGCCAGACGGCCTTGGCGATGTCGATGTGGCACTGCAGCGTCCAAGTATAGAACAGCCGCTCGTCCTCGGTCAGCTCGCCCAGCGGGTAAGTGCGGGTGATGTCGGTGGTGCCGTCCATGTAGGTAGCGCCGCTGTCCACCAGCAAAAAGCCCTTGCGCTGCAAGACGGCGTGATCCTCCGGGGTGGCGTGGTAGTGCATCATGGCTGCGTTGCCGCCGTAGGCTGCAATGGTACCAAAGCTTTCTACAAGGAACTTGTCGTCCGCGCTGCGGTACTTGTGCAAGATCTCGTCCACGGTCAGCTCGGTCAGCTGTTCGCCGGAAGCCAGACGGTTCTCCAGCTCGATCTGGAACCGCACCATGGCCACGGCGTCCCGCAGATGGGACTCGCGCAGGTGTGCCAGCTCCACCTCGTTCTTCACACCCTTCATGGCAAGCAGGGGGTCGGCGGCGTCCTTCACGGTCAGGGCGGGGTTGTTTTCCAACACCTGATACACGGCGTAGTTCACGGTGGCGCTCTCGGCCAGCACAGTCTGCGGCTCGGTCTCGGCGGCCATCACGTCCAGAATGCTGTCGTAGTCGGCCAGCGTCACGCCGTTGGCTTCCAGCTCTGCCTTTGCCTCCGGGGTGACCCGCGCCTGATTGATGAACAGCACGGCGCGGCTGGGGGTAACATAGCAGTAGGCCATGGCGTAGGGGGTGCACTCGATATCCATGGCGCGCAGGTTCAAAAGCCAAGCCAGATTATCCAGCTTGCCAACCAGCTGGGCGGTGCAGCCCTGCTCCTTCAACTTGCCGCGCAGCTGCTCCAGCTTTTCTGCCGGGGAGAAGCCTGCGTACTCCTTGGGCAGGATCCATGCCGGAGTAGCCGGGCGGGCAGGGCGTCCCTCCACCCACAGCTCGTCCTCCAGGAACAGGGTCTTGATGCTGCCGTGCTTGGGTTCCAACTCCTTTTTCAGGTTGTTGACCAGCGCACAGTTGGCGGTCAGACCGCACAGACCCAGCGTGCCGCCCTCGGGCAGCACCTTGCCGCAGTATTCCTCGGCGGTGGGCACGCCCGGCTCGCCCATGCGCATCAGCTGGATCTCGGTGCCGGCGATCTCTTTCTCTGCCTGCACAAAGTACCGGCCGTCTGCCCAGACGGCGCTCTCGGTCATGGTGACCACAAAGTTGGAGTTCTCACCGTGGAAGCCGGAAAAGTAGGTCAGGGAGGTGTAGTGGTCGGGCAGATACTCGCTGGAATGCGGGTCGCCCACCGGGATCAGATAGACGTCCACGCCGTTTGCCTTCATAGCGGCACGCAGCGCGGCCAGACGCTCGGGAACTGTGTTCATACTCATAACAAAAGCCCTCTTTCTGTCATTTGCCGGAAAAACGTCCGGCGGCGATGGTTTGCTGCTGCTATTGTATCATTCTGCGGGGAAGAATGCAATGCGGGGGCAAAACTCCCCCCAAAACGCCGTCAATTTGCAAAAAAAGTTACAATTTTTTCTTGAAAAAGGCCGGTTTTCCATTGACAGGGTTGTTATAATAGAGGTGTAGTATTTTTGGGTCAGCACTCTGCGGCCCTTTGCGCTAACAATTGCGAATATTGCGATAAAAAGAAAGAGGCATTTGGATCATGACTAAAATTGATATCTTCTCCGGCTTCCTTGGCGCCGGCAAAACCACTCTGATCAAAAAGCTGATCACCGAGGCCTTTGCAGGCCAGCAGGTGGTGCTGATCGAAAACGAGTTCGGCGAGATCGGCATTGACGGCGGTTTCCTGAAGGAAAGCGGCATTCAGATCAACGAGCTGAACGCAGGCTGCATCTGCTGCTCTCTGGTGGGCGATTTCCGCACCGCTCTGCAGCAGGTGGTGGAGCAGTACCACCCCGACCGCATCGTCATCGAGCCCTCGGGCGTGGGCAAGCTGAGCGATGTGACCCGCGCCGTGGAGGGCGTGGCGGAGCATCTGGACGTGCAGCTGAACAGCTTTGTCACCGTGGCCGATGTGAACAAGGTCAAGATGTATATGAAGAACTTCGGCGAGTTCTACGATGACCAGATCAGCCATGCAAGCTGCATCCTGCTCAGCCGCACCCAGACCGCCAGCGAGGAAAAGATCGCCGCCGCCGTGGCAATGCTGCGGGAAAAGAACCCCACCGCCACTATCGTGACCACCGCATGGGATCACCTGACCGGTGAGCAGATCCTGAAGGCCATGTCCACCAAGGACGACTTCAAGGCCGAGCTGATCGCCATGGCTGCCAAGGCAAACGAGGAGCACGCCCACGAGGACGAGGAAGAGGAGCACGAGCATCACCATCATCACTACGATGAGAACGGTGTGTGCAGCTGCGGCCATCATCATGACCACGATGACGATGATGACGATGACGAGGATGAGCACGAGCATCATCACCACGACCACGACGAGCACGATCATGATGACCATTGCTGCTGCGGCCACCACCACGATCATGACGATGATGATGACGAGCACGAGCATGAGCATCACCATGACCATGACGAGCATGACCACGAGGAGCACGAGCATCACCATGACCATGACGGTCATTGCTGCTGCGGCCATCATCATCACGACCACCACGCCGATGAAGTGTTCACCAGCTGGGGCGTGGAGACGGCCCGCAAGTTCACCAAGGCTGAGGTGGAGCACGCCCTCACCGAGCTGGATACCGGCAATTACGGCATGATCCTGCGCAGCAAGGGCATCGTGGACGGCGGCGCAGACGGCTGGCTGGAGTTCGACTATGTGCCCGGCGAGTGGGAAGTACGCAGCCGCAGCGCAGACGTGGGCGGCAAGCTGGTGGTCATCGGCTCCAAGCTGAACGAGACCGCTATCGCCCAGCTGTTCGGCTGCTGACCCCTTCAGTCAATGCCTGACGGCATTGCCAGCTCCCCCAAGGGGGGCGCCTATCATTGATAAAAGGAGCAACCATTTATTATGGCAAAAGAGATCCCGGTCTACCTGTTTGTGGGCTTTCTGGAAAGCGGCAAGACCAAGTTTATTCAGGAGACCTTTGAAGACCCCAATTTCGACTCCGGCGACAAGACCCTGCTGCTGATCTGCGAGGAGGGCGAAGAGGAGTACAACGAGAAAAAGTTCGCCTTCCCCGGCGTGACCGTGAAGGTGCTGGAGGATAAGTCTGAACTGAACCCCCAGAACCTTGCAAAGCTGGGCAAGGAAGCGGACGCAGGCCGCGTGGTCATCGAGTACAACGGCATGTGGCTGCTGCAGGACTTGGCCGATGCCCTGCCCGAGAACTGGCTGGTGTACCAGTGCATTGCCACTGCCGACGGCACCACCGCCCTGACCTACGCCCGCGATAACTCCATGCGCAGCCTGATGCTGGACAAGATCGCCCGCAGCGAGCTGATCGTGTTCAACCGCGCCGAGGCCGTGAACAACGATGACGCCCGGCAGGAGCTGCACAAGCTGGTGCGGCAGGCCTCCCGTAAGTGCGATATCGCCTACGAGTTCAAGGACGGCAGCGTAGCCTACGACGATATCCCCGACCCGCTGCCCTTTGATATCAACGCCGACCCCATCGACATCCCGGATGACGATTTCGGCATCTGGTACATGGATTGTCAGGACGAGCCCCAGAAGTACACCGGCAAGACGGTGCGCTTTCTGGCACAGGTCTGCCAGACCAACCGCGCCGGCAAAAACAGCTTTGTGCCCGGCCGCTTTGCCATGACCTGTTGCGTGCAGGACATCCAGTTCGTGGGCTTCCCTTGCAGCTACGATGGCTACAAGGCGCTGGAACAGCGCGCTTGGGTGCGGGTGACCGCCAAGGTGGGCTACAAGTTCCACAACATCTACCGGGGCAAAGGCCCGGTGCTGACCGCCGTGTCGGTAGAGCCTGCCGAAAAGCCCCTGGAAGAGGTCGCAACGTTCTCTTAACGTTTCTTTATAACAAGGAGGTTCTGGTATGAAAACTCTGTTCCGTATTCTTGGCACGGCTGCTGCCGTGGCCGTCACCGGCGCTGCCATCGTGGTGCTGGACAAGATCCTGAACCAGAAAGATCCGCTCCATGTGGAGGAGGTCGAATTCCCGGAGGACGCCGAGCAGGACGCCGAGGAGGCCGAAAAGACCGCCGAAGCCTACGAAGAGGCCGAGGCCAAGGAAGAGGCAAAGGCTGCCGATGCCGCCGCAGAAGCTGCCGAGGAAGCCGCACCGGAGGCTCCCGCCCCTGCTGAGGATGCACCCCAGACCCAGCCGGAGACCGCCGAAGAGCGCCCTGTGTACGACCCTGAAGCTCCGAACGCCAACCCCGTAGAGGCCGGTCCCGCCGTTGCCCCCAAGGATGAGAACGGCAAGATCGACGTCACCAAGATCGCCGATGCCAACGATTTCGGCGACTGGGAAGAGCAGGGCTGCAAGGGTTGAGAAAACAGCATGATCCCTGCATAGACGCGGATATCAGCTCCCCCGAAAGGGGGAGCTTTTTTGTGCTTGCAAAATGCCGCGCAGTTCACTATACTGGAAGAAAAAACACCGATGGAGGGCAGCACCATGGCATACACCGATGATTGGGAAAGCTTGATGAACGGCGTGTTCGGCGCGGGCGGCAAACTGAAGTTCGGCGGCGCGCAGCCGCAGCCGGAAAAGCCGCAGCCCGAAAAACCGGCGGGCAGCGGCCTGCCGGACCTGAACGCGGCGCTGCTGGAACAACAAAAGCAGCTGGACGAATTGCTGAAGCAGCAGAACGCCCGGCTGAAGGCGCAGGATGCCGGGGTGCAGACGGCGCTGGAGGACAGCCGCCGGATGCTGCGGGACATGGAAGCGGACGGCCTGCTGGCCAAGGGCACGGCAGACACAAAACCGGAGCAGCTGGGCAGCTTTGAAGGCCTTGCCGCCGAGGTGAAAAAGACCGTCCTCGGGCAGGACGCCTTTGTGGACAGTGTGGTGCGGGCAATGCGCCGCCCCTTTGTGCTGGGCACCGAGGGCGCAGCCGCCCGCAACGTGATCCTGCTGTGGGGCGCCCCGGGCACAGGACGGCACTTTGCACTGGCCGAGACTGCCCGCATCATGGCGGCGCGGGGGCTTTTGCAGAGCGACCGGATGGCGGTGGTGGATCTTGCGCTTTACCCCGACCCCGGCACGGAAAAGCTGTTTTTGCAGGACCTATACGCCGCCCTGCACGCCCCGGGCGAGATCGTGGTGTTTGAGCACTACGAGAGCTGCCACCCCGGCTTTCTGCGCATCCTCTCTGACCTTGCGGTCAAGGGCAGTGCGCCCTTGTCCAGCCGGTATCTGGTGAACAAGGAGGGCATTTTGGTGGAAGCTGGTACAGCGCTTGCCCCCGGCGCAGTGAGCCGCATCGACCCCTGCGGCAAGTACCTGATCTTCTTCTCCCGCAAGGGACGGGAGGCGCTGGCGGATAAGTTTGGCGCGTCCTTTGTGGCGGCGGTAGGGGATGTGTGCCAGACCGCCCCCTTTACCCCGGAAGCGCTGGCGGCTCTGGCGGCGCAGCAGCTGAACGCGCTGGCGCAGCGGGTGCACAGCCGCCTTGGCCTGACCCTCGCCGCCGGGGCAGAGGTGCGGGACTATGTGGCGGCGCAGTGCTCTAAAGAAAAGGGCGCAGAGGGGCTGGCAGACTGCTGCGAGCGGATCTTCCGGGCTTTGAGTGAGTACTGCTTACAGACCGATGCAAAACTGTCCGGCACGGTGGCGCTGACCGCCGCGCCCGAGGGGCTGCAATTTGCGCTGAACGGTGCCGCCCCGGCAGACCTGTTCAGCCTGCTGCCGGCGGCCTACACCGGCGCGGTGGAGCAGATCCGCGCCGAGCTGGATGCGCTGGTGGGGCTTGCCCCGGTCAAGGAGTATGTGTTCGGTCTGGCAGACAATTTACAGGTGCAGCAGCGCCGCGCAGCGGCGGGCTTCAAGACCGCAAGCCTGTCCATGCACATGATCTTTACCGGCAACCCCGGCACCGGCAAGACCACCATTGCCCGGCTGGTGGCAAAGTACCTCAAGGCCATCGGCGCGCTGGGGGGCGGGCAGCTGGTGGAGGTGACCCGCGCCGACCTTGTGGGGCGCTACACCGGTCACACCGCCCCGCTGACCAACAGCGTCATCGAGAGCGCACTGGGGGGCGTGCTGTTCATTGACGAGGCCTACAGCCTGTACCGCGGCCAGCAGGACAGCTTTGGGCTGGAAGCCATCGACACTCTTGTAAAGGGCATGGAGGATCACCGGGACGAGCTGGTGGTCATCCTTGCGGGCTACACCAAGGAGATGGAAGTGTTCCTCACCGCCAACAGCGGCCTTGCCAGCCGCTTCCCCAACAAGATCGAGTTCCCGGACTACACCGCAGACGAGCTGCTGGACATCACCACCGTGCTGGCAAAGGGCAAGGGCTACCGCCTTGCCGAGGGCTGCACCTTCCCGCTGCTGGGCTACTACAAGCGCCGTCAGGCGCTGGACAGCCGCACCGCCGGCAACGGCCGTCTGGCGCGCAACACGCTGGAAAAGGCCATTTTCAATCAGAGCCGCCGCCTCATCGCCGAGCCCGCCGCTCCTCTTGACCTCATCCAGTCCAGCGATCTGGAATTTGAGGAATAAGGAAAAATTGATAGAAAAAAGGGTTCCGGAAACGCCCGCAGGCGTTTCTGGAACCCTTTCTGTTTATTCATGCTGCTCCGCCAGCCCCTGCACCATCTCGTGCAGCTGGGCGCGGACGGCGGCGGGGGCGGTGACCTCTACCTTGCCGCCAAAGCCGCACACCCAGCCGAAAAACTGCTGGCTGACACAGATGGGCACGTCAAAGTGGAAGTGCTCTGCGTCCTCCGGGCAGAACACCGGCTCGCGGCCAAAGCGCTCCCGCATGACCGGCTCAAGGTCGGCAGCGCACCGCAGGGTGACCCGGTACTCGGCGCCGCCGAACATGTTGAAGTGCTTGCGCAGGTAGGCGGGCAAATCGAAGGTGCGGAAGAACTCTTTGCCCCGGCGCGGCTCGTCCAGCACCAGCACCCCGGCCATCCGGTCCACCCGGTAGTGGCGCACCGGGGGTGCTTTTTCGTCCTGATAGGCAATGAGGTAATAGCAGCCGTTTTCCCATGCCAGCTGCCACGGGCTTACGGTGCGCACGGCGCTGCTGCCCTTGTAGCGGAACTGCACCAGACACCCCCGGTTGATGGCGGTGTGCAGCGCGTCGATGCTGTACAAAAGGGTCTGGCTGTCGGTCTTGGGGCGTCCGTCCACATACACCTGACGCTGCAATTGGGTGCCCTCGTAGTCGGAGCAGAGGGCTTCCAGCTTGTGGATGATGCGCTTGCTGGTGCGCGCCGAGATGACGCTGCTGGACTGTACCGCATCCACCAGCAGCTTCAGCTCCGAAAGCTCGAACGCACGGCTGGCCATCCAGTACCCGCCGCCGCGCCCCCGTTGCAGCTGGATGTCGTAGCCCAGACTGCGCAGGGTGTCGATGTCGCTGTAAATGCTCTTGCGCTCGGCCAGAATGCCCTGATTTTCCAGCAGCTGCACCAGCTGGGGCACGTTCAGGCGGTGGTTCTCGTCGGTGCGCTGCTCAAGGATGCGCAGCAGTGTTACCAGCTTGGATTTCTGTCCTTCCTGCTTGGGCATGGGGCAATACCTCCGTCACGGTTTATTCCGGCAGCTTTTTGTCAAAGGCGGCGCGGCGCTGGGTGGAAAGGCGGAACATCTGTTCCAGCTTGTCCCGGTCGTCTGCCACAAGGGCGGCGCGCATCTCCTGCAAAGCGGAATCGAACTGGTCGATCTCGCTGATCAGGTTCTGCTTGTTCCACAAAAACAGCTCTGCCCACATTTTGTCGTTGATGCGTGCAATGCGGGTCAGGTCCCGGAAGGAGTCGCCGGTGTATTCGCACAGCGAGGAGTTGTCGTTGGCGCACATCAGGCTTACGGCAATGGCGTGGCACAGCTGGCTGACATAGCCGATCATCCGGTCGTGCTCCTGCACGGTCAGGGTGCAGATGTGCTTGAAGCCCAGCACCTCGGCAAGCTCCCTTGCCCACTGGATGCCCGCCGGGGTGTTTTTCTCGGTGGGGGTGATGATGAAGTTGGCCGGGGCAAAATTCACCTCGGCGGCGTGCTCCACGCTGGAAGTCTCGCGGCCGGCCATGGGGTGGCTGGCAATGAACTCCACCCCCGCCGGGCACAGTGCCTGCACCGGCTCCACAAGGCCGGTCTTGACGCCGGAAACATCCGTAAAGATGCACCCGGGCTTGAGCAGGGAACCGTAGGTACGGAACCAGTCCAGCAGCGCGGTGGGGTACAGGCCAAAGATGATATGGTCGGCCTGCCGGACAAGATCCTCAAAATCGTGGGTCTTGCCGCCGGCGATATAGCCGTGCTCCAGCGCGTACTGCAAGTGTCCCTCGCTGCGGTTGATGCCGTCCACATGGAAGCCTGCGCGGGTCAGCTCCAGCGCGTACTTGCCGCCCAGCAGACCCAGACCCACTACGAGATAACGTTTTGTTTTATCAAGCATCTTCTACCTCCACGCATGGAAATCGTGATTTTGTTTATAGCTGCTGCGCAGGACTTTGTGCGGCGGCTTTTTGGGTGGACGATTTGGAATGGCAGCTGCTTTTACTTCAACGAGCTCGCCGCAAGCATCCTCGCCCTCTCCGTCACGGCTTACGCCGTGCCACCTCTCCCAAAGCTGTCTCTTATACACATCTCCGAGCCCACGAGACGG
>ENA-OZKZ01000386-OZKZ01000386.1-human-gut-metagenome-genome-assembly--contig:-NODE-386-length-23448-cov-13.358569_pt1 | contig 23448 bp, 20 predicted proteins | sample MGYA00244828_ERZ653768 | MGnify/ENA primary metagenome ERZ653768 (study PRJEB26926, sample SAMN06165273) | human gut metagenome | biome: ENVO:00009003; feature: ENVO:2100002; material: ENVO:00002003...
TCCAGCTTGCCTTCCAGCCACACACAGCCGGCCATCAACAGGCCAAAGCAGAAGAATGCACCGGGAGCCTGCGTCATGATGGACACCTTGGCAACGCTTTCCGGAATGATCTGGAAGCCCAGCCAGGTGCCGCTGCCCAGGATCTCTCGGATGGAGGCCATCAGAGTAGCGGTGAGGGTGTAGCCGAGGCCCATGCCCACGCCGTCCAGTGCGGAATCCACCACATTGTTCTTGCAGGCGAACATCTCGGCACGGCCCAGAATGATACAGTTGACAACGATCAGGGGCAGGAACACGCCCAGAGCGTTGTACAGGCTTTCCATGTAGGCCTGCATGAACATCTGCACGATGGTCACAAAGCCTGCAATGATGACGATGTAGCAGGGCAGATGCACCTTGCCGGGGATGACTTTCCGCAGCAGGGAGATCATGATATTGGAGCACACCAGCACGAAGGTGAAGGCGGCGCCCATGCCCAGTGCGCTGGAAACTGCCGTGGTAACGGCCAGAATGGAGCAGGTGCCCAGAACCAGACGCAGAACAGGGTTTTCTTTGATGATGCCGTTGGTAAGGATGCTTACCTTGGACTTATTTTCTTGTGCCATTTCTTACCAACCTCCTTTTATGCCAGCTCGTTGAAGCAGTTGATACAATCATTGATGGCAGCAAACAGAGCGGTGGACGAAATGGTTGCGCCACTGTACGCATCGAAATCCTGATTCATCACAATGTTCTTGGTGCCGTCCATGCCGTTGAACTGTGCCAGGAAGTCATCGGTGGACACATTGGAGCCGATGCCCTTGGTCTGGGTAGAAGCGTCCACCCAGATGCCGGTCTCGGCGCCGTTGGCGTCAAAGCCCATGATGACGGTCAGAATGCCGCCGTCAAAGCCCTTTTCTTCGGCCTTGATGGCAATGCCGCCATCGGGAGCCTTTACCACGCCGGTAACATTGGCGGTGGTGTAGTCGGTCACTTCCTCCAGCGTAGCTGCGTCCGAAACAGAGGGCATCACGCTGACATAAGCAGCCAGCGTGGTGCGGCGGGTGTTCTCCTTGATAACGGGAGCGGTCATGCCGTTCACCAGAGCCAGCAGCAGGCTGACGATCAGAGAGATGACGGTCAGCACAACGATCGGCTTACCGGTGGTTTCCCAGCTGGAATTTGCAGTCTTACTCATTTGCCAGCACCCTCCTTCGCTTTCTTTGCAGGCTTCACATAGCCATACGGGGTCTGACGGGTCAGATCATTGATGTACGGGACCCACAGGTTCATGAACAGCAGCGCGAAGGACACGCCCTCGGTGTAGCTGCCCCAGTAGCGGATAGCAAAGGTAACGATGCCAAGGCACACGCCGTACACCAGCTTACCCTTCAGGGTAAAGGGGCTGGTAACGTAGTCGGTAGCCATGAACACAGCGCCGAACAGCAGGCCACCGCTCAGCACGGCAACCAGTGCGCTGTGCAGATCCTTGGTAGCGATCAGGTAGAACACGAACACGCTGCCAACGTAGGAAGCCGGGATGGCGATGCTGATGGTCTTGGTAGCCACCAGATAGACAAGACCCAGCACGATAGCCAGTGCGCAGGTCTCGCCCAGCACACCGCCGTGGATGCCCATGAACAGATCCAGCAGGCTCAGCTTGGAGGGATCTGCCACAGCCAGCGGGGTAGCCTTGGACAGCTGGTCCACCGCTGCATCCGGGAACACCCACTTATTCATGGAACCGGCAAAGCTGATAAACAGCACGATACGGCCCACCAGAGCGGGGTTTGCAAAGTTCATGCCAATGCCGCCGAACAGCTGCTTGACAACGATGATAGCCACCAGATCGCCGATGATCAGCTGACCGATGGGCATACCCACGGGCACGTTCATGGCCAGAATGATACCGGTGACCACAGCGGACAAGTCGCTGATGGGGTTTGCACGCTTCAGCAGCTTGCAGTACAGCCACTCAAAAGCCACACAGGCCACCACGGAAACGGCGGTGACCAGCAGGGCGCGCACGCCGAAAATGATCGCAGAGGCAACCACGCAGGGGCACAGTGCAACGATCACGTTAGCCATCAGGCTTTGGGTGGTCTCGTCACTGCGGACGTGCGGGGAAGCCGAAACAATAAGCTTCGTATCCATTACTTATTGCCTCCTTTTTTGATTTCGCCAAGATAGAAGGCCTTGGCCAGACTCATCATCTGGGTAACAGGGCGCTTTGCCGGGCAGACGAAGGAGCAGCTGCCGCAGTTGAAGCAGTAGTCAGCGTGCAGCTTGCCCAGCTCCTGCACATCGCGGGCGGCGTAGGCCTGATTGACCTCCACGGGCTCCAGACCCATGGGGCAGTACTCCACGCAGCGGCCGCAGCGGATGCAGGGGTTGACCTGTGCGGGCTGTGCAGCTGCCTTGCTCAGCAGGATCAGACCGGAAGTGGTCTTGGTGGTGGGGTAGGAAAGGTTCTCCACAGCGGGGCCCATCATGGCACCGCCGGCAACCACCTTGCCCAGCTCGCCCTTGACGCCCACATAGTCCAGAATGTCCTGATAAGCGGTGCCCACGGGCACAACAACGTTCTGGGGCTTTGCGCAGGCATCGCCGTCCACGGTGATGGTACGCTGGACCACCGGCATACCGGTAGCCAGATACTTGCCCAGCGTGGAAACGCTGGTCACGTTCATCACGATGGCGCCTGCATCGGCGGGCAGACCGCCGTGGGGCACCTCGCGGCCGAGGCACTTTTCAATGAGGATCAGCTCTGCGCCGGTGCCGTAGACACTGGGCAGGGGCTTGACCTCAATAGCGCTGTCGTCCTTGGTCTTTTTGCACAGCAGGTCGATGCACTCGGGCTTGTTGTTCTCAATACCAATGATGCACTTCGGAATGCCGGTATACTGCAGCACAGCTTTGATGCCGCGGATGATATCATCGCTGCACTCCAGCATCTCCTGCGTGTCGCTGGTCAGCCACACCTCGCACTCGGAGGCGTTGATCAGTAAAGTATCCACCGACTGCTTGGGCTGCAGCTTCACATCGGTGGGGAAGCCTGCGCCGCCCAGACCTACCAGACCGCACTCGCGCACGGCGGCAAGGAAGCTGGCCTTATCGGTGACTTCCGGTGCCTTGACAGCCGGGTCTACGGTCTGCTTGCCATCGGTTTTGATGACAACAGAATCGCACATACGGCCATTGGACAGACGGAAAGGTTCCACTGCAGCTACCGTACCGGAAACGCTGGAGTGGATGTTTGCGGAGACAAAGCCGCCCGCCTCACCGATCTTGGTGCCGACGAACACTTCATCGCCTTTTTTCACCAGTGCCTTGGCGGGTGCGCCAATGTGCTGGCTCATAAGGATGCGTACCTGCGCGGGCAGAGGCATCGGGATAGGTTTGCTTGCAGCAGTTGCCTTGTCATGCGGCGTATGCGCGCCAAGCGCCGCACGTTTCAGCTTGTTCAACATGGATTTCAAATCCCCCATTCTGCTTGAATTGCCATCCCCACGCCCATGCAGGCGCACTGGTACAGGGACAGCAGCTGCTTAACACACTTATTGTATCATTTTGGCGCGGGAAGTCAACGACATCACGGCTCAAATGATGAATTTTCCTGAACTTTCTTATTCGTTTTCGCAGATTAGTTTTAACTAACTGCCGTATTTTTCTTTTTGTTCTCCCTCTTCTGCCGTTTGCCTTTACTGTGGGAATATGCTATACTATACCTAACATGACAGGCGGAACGTCCCCCGCTCCGCTCCCGAACTTCACAAGGAGGCACCAAACCATGAAAGTTCTCAAAGCTCTGCTCGCCGTCCTCACCACACTGGCTGTCGCCCTGACCGCCATTCTGCTGCTCTGGCAGGATAAAAGCGCCCCGCGCTATATCAAGATCTACGAAAACGAGCAGTAATATTTTTCTTGCAAAACAGCACCCCGGCCAAGCGGTAAAACCGCCCGGCCGGGGTGTTTTTGCGTTATCCGGCAGACCACACAAAAACGCCGCCGACTTTTTGTCAGCGGCGTTTGCTCGTATCAGTAGGTCATCACGACCACCATAATGGGGTATTCATCCCTCGTTTTGGGGTCGGTGTTATGCACAACGCCCACGCCCACAAGGGTAGCTTCCGTGCTCGTGACCAGTGCCGGTTTCCATTTGCCGGTGTCCTTTACCCAGCCGCGGATCACGCTCTCTGTGGGATACGCAGCGTAGCCGCCTACGCCCACCAGCTTTTTACCCTTTACCGGCAGCTGGCTGATGTCGTTCCAGTCCTTCGTATACCGCTTGCCATTCGGGTCGGTGCCGTACTTGCCAAGCAGCCAGTCCAGCTGCAATTTTGCCATTTTTTCAGCCATGGCGCAGACCTCGGCGTCCATGGTCAGCGGGGTGTTATTGCCGTAGTCCTTGCGCACCGCATTCAGTGTGTCCACCACCGCAGCCACCTTCTGCGCCTCGGTCTTTTTGTCGGTGGGGTCTTTGCCGGTCTCGCTGCTGCCCGGCTTATCCGGCGCATCCGGCGCGGAAGGGCCGGAGGGCCCGCAGGCTGCTAAAAGCAGCAGCGCCATTGCAGCTGCAAGAGCCGCTGCCGTCCATCGTTTCCAAAGCTTCATCTGTGGTCCCCCCGCTTTCTTCTTATGGGAGTGCGTTGCTCCCCGGTTTCATCTTATCCCCTGCTGCGGCGCGCTGTCAATGGGCAGATGCGCCAAACTTTGGCAGAAAGTTTCGGCAAAGCGTGCAAAAGCAGGAACATTTTGAATGCGCGCCGCGCCTTCCGGGTTGCGGCACCCAGCATCCGCATCGTGCCTTGGGCGGCACTCGCATCTTGCTGGCCGCTGCCCCAACAACTCCTCCCTGTTTCCGCCACTGGCGGCGGTCGTCGTCGTTGCAGTGGAAAAATTATTTTTTATTCGCAATTCCGGAAAATCTGCCGATTTTCCGGAATTGCTTTTTCACAGGCGCGTCTGCACGCGGGCTTTTCTGCACGCAAAAAAGGCTGCCGCACAGTCTGTGCAGCAGCCTTTCGGGCTTAGTAATCCTTTTCGCAGCCAAGCAGGAATTTCATGTAGGCAAAGGTGCGCTCCCGCCCGAGGTCCCGCACCATGCACAGCAGCTTTTCCAGCAGTGCCCGGGTCTCCGGGTGCATCAGGTAGTGATCCTTGCTGCGCTGGTAGTACTCCCACGCAGAGGCATCAGTGTACTTATCGCCCAGATAGATCTGGCTTGCCGCCACCCGGTCGCACACCATCTCGCAGACGTACCGCAGGGGGATCTTCATGCCGGTCAGGCCGGTCTTGGTGGTGCTATAATCGATCCAGTATTCCAGATGATGCTTGTTGCGCCCCTTGTGGTGCAGCCACGCCGAGGTGTAGCCCTTGGCTGCGCGCTCGGCCTCGTTGGGGCTGTGGTCACCCTGATAATAGATGCACCCGGGGATGAACTCGGTGGGGCTATACTTGCTCAGGTCGTGGGCAAGACCCTGCTCATACAACCCGCATTCAAAGCAGTATTTCATCACCAGCAGCTTGTGCCGGGTGATGGTCTCGAAATGACCCTTGATGTTCATGCTGTTATTCCCTCCACTGCACCGTGATGCGGCCCTCTTTCAGCCCGCGCAGATCATCGCTTTCGGAAAAATCCTCCCGGTCCATGGTCAGGTTGGGGTTGTAGTAGGGGTCATGCAGGATGTTCTCCTTGCCGTGCACCTCGTACAGACGCTGCTGCTCGGCGGCAAAGCGCCGTGCCTTTACCGGGTCTTTCTCGTCCCCGCCGCGGCTCTTGCTCTCGTAGTGGGTCAGCTGGGCGTAGGGCGTCCACGCAATGCGGTAGCCCGCATCCCGCACCCGCAGGCAGAAGTCCACATCGTTGAAGGCCACCGCAAAGGCTTCGTCCAACCCCTTTACCTCGTCCCACACGCTGGTCTTTACCAGCAGGCAGGCACCGGTCACAGCGGAAAAGTCCTGCACCGTGGCGGTGCGGAACAGATACCCGCTGCCGCCTGCCTTTTTGTACTTGTGGCTGTGCCCCGCGTAGCCCCCCAGCCCGGTAATGACGCCCGCGTGCTGGATGGTCTCGTCCGGGTAAAAGAGCATTGCACCGCACACTGCCGCCCCGCCGGGGTGAGCGCATTGGCGCAGAAGTTCAGTGAGCCATTCGCCGCTGCGCACCTCCACGTCGTTATTCAGCAGCAGCAGATATTCGCCGGTGGCGTATTTGCGGCCAAAGTTGTTGATGCCGGAAAAGTTGAAGCCCTTTTTCGGGTAGGTGACCACCCGCAGGCCGTCGTAGCGCTGCTGCGCCTTTTTATAGTAGGCAAAGGTGGCGGGGTCGGTGGAGTTGTTCTCCACCACGATCACCTCAAAGTGCTCCCATTCAGTCTTTGTCCAGATGCTGTGCAGGCACTTTTCCAGATCCTCGGTGTGGTCCTTGTTGGGGATGAGGATGCTCACCTTCGGCTCGCCCACGATGTCCCACTTCACCCGGTAGGTGCTGGGGAACAGGCCGTCCTCCACCGTGCCGGTGCGCCCGGTGCGGGTCAGGTGGTCTGCCAGCGCCTTTTTGGCCGCTGCCGCCACATAGGGCTTTGCGTCTGCACCGCCGGAGGTAGACCCCGCGTGCACCCGCCAGTAGTAGAGCACCTGCGGCACATGGGCGGCACCGCCGGTCTTTTCCAGCAGACGCAGGAACAGATCATGATCCTGACTGCCGTCGCATTCCGGGCGTTCGCCGCCCAGCTGCTCCCACAGCGCTTTTTGGAACACCGCCAGATGGCAGATGTAGTTGCAGCACAGCAGGTAATCCGGGGCGTAGTCCGGCTTGAAGTGCGCCACCATGGGGCGGCGGATGCTTTTGGTGAACAGTGCCTCGTCGCTGTACAGAAATCCGTCCGGTTCGCCGCGCTGCCGCAGCTGCAGGATGGCCTTGCCCATGGTGTACAGGGCATGGGGTGCCAGAATGTCGTCGTGGTCAGCCAGCGCCAGATACTCCCCTGTCGCCAGCTGCGCGGCGGCGTTGGTGTTGGCCGCAATGCCCTTATTTTCGATCTTTTTGTATACGATCTGTTGATTTTTTTGCTGATATTCCTTTACGATCCGCTCCACGTCCCCGTGGGCAGCGTCCGAAGCATCGGCAAGGCAGAGCTGTCCGTTGGGCGCGGTCTGCCCCACAAAGGAATCCAGAAATTCCCGCAGGTATTTTTCCGGGGTGTTATACAGCGGGGTCAGCACCGAAATGGTGGGCAGACCGCAGTCTGCCGCCGTTTTGCCTGCCATCTCTGCGCGCTGGGCTTCCAGCACCTTTTTGGCGGGCAGGTAGCGCGCACGTTTGCCAAAGCAGCGGCGCTTCACAAAGCCCGCGCCGCGCCTGACCATGGTGGGCAAGCCCTCGTCCTTTGTCAGCTGCACGGCATAGCCGGCAAGCTCCTTGGCGCGTTTCAACCGTACATTCATATCAGACCTCGCCGCGCTGGGTCGCCTTGTAGGCGGCGCAGACTGTCTGGGTATCCCCGTTCATTTTCAGGTGGCCGTGGCTCAGCCATGCCACCTTGGTGCACATCCGCTCGATCTGCTCGATGGAGTGGGACACCAGAATGACCGTGGTGCCGCCCGCCATCAGCTCCTGCATCCGCTTTTCGCACTTCTGCTGGAACAGGAAATCGCCCACCGACAGCACCTCGTCCGCAATAAGAATATCGGGCTTTGTGATGGTGGCAATGGCAAAGCCGATGCGTGCCACCATGCCGGAGGAGTAGTTTTTCAGCGGCACATCCAGAAAGTTTTCCAGTTCGCTGAATTCTACGATCTCGTCAAATTTTTCGTCCAGATACTTGGGCGAGAAGCCCAGCACCGTGCCGTTGAGGTAGATGTTCTCGCGGGCGGTCAGATCCATATCAAAGCCCGCGCCCAGCTCGATGAGCGGGGCGATGGTGCCGTTCACGGTCACCTTGCCCTTGCTGGGCTTGTACACCCCGGCAATGGTCTTGAGCAGGGTGGATTTGCCCGAGCCGTTCAATCCCACAAGGCCGTAAAAATCGCCGGGCATGATGTCCAGACTGACGTCCTTTAAAGCGTAGAACTCGTCGTATTGCAGCCGCCCCTGCACCATGGCCAGAAAGTACTCCTTCAGGCTCTCATGCTTTTCCTTGGAAAGGTTGAAGCACATGGAAACATTGTCCACTTTGATGATCGGTTCCATTGTTCACCCTCCTTAAATGTGCAGCACAAAGTGGTCCTGCGTTTTGCGGAACACCTGCAGCCCCACTACCATGGACACTACGGCGCAGATGCCGCAGACAAGGAACATATTCCAATCCAGCGGGATGCCCCACATCACCGTGCGGCGGAAGCCCGTGATATACCAGTACATGGGGTTCAGTTTGATGATCTGCTGCATATTGAACCCGCCGATGGAAAAGGTCATCTGGGTGGGGTCGTAGAAGATGGCGGAGAAATACAGCAGCGCGGTGACGAACACGCTCCAGATGTGCATGATATCCCGGAAGAACACGGTAGCCGCCGCTAAGAACATACTGACCCCGAGGCTGAAGAAGAACAAGGTCACCAGCGGGTACAGCGCCTCAAAAATGGTCAGGTGGAAAGGCGCGCCGGTAAAGATCATGACCAGCAGCAGCGCCACAAAGCTGAAGATGCAGTTCACCATGGCAAAGCAGCACTTTTCCAGCGGGAAGATATACTTGGGGATATACACCTTTTTCAGCAGCGGGGCGGCGCTGAGCACGCTGCTCATGCTGGTGGAGGTAGCCTCGTTGAAGAAGTTGAACAGCAGCTGACCGCACATCAGAAAGACGGCAAAGTTGTCGATGCCGCTGCCCCGCATATCCATCAGGCTGCTGAACACCGCCCAGTACACAAGGCACATCAGCAGCGGGTTCAAAACGCTCCACACCACGCCCAGCACGCTGCGGCGGTATTTCAGCTTGAAATCACGGCTTACAAGGTTCCACAGCAGATAGCGGTAGCGCCAGAAGCCATTCCACATTGCTTTGAGTTTTGCCACGGGCGATCACCACTTTTCAAAATACTCGAACTTCTGGGCGGCAAAGGGCTCGTGCAGCTTGTCCTTTGCGCTGGTCTTGTGCTCACAGCCGCAGTCCGGCCACTGCACGTTGACGGTGGGGTCATCGTAGGGGATGCCGCCCTCGCTGGTGGGGTCGTAGACATCGGTGCACTTATAGCAGAACTCTGCCACATCGCTCAGCACCAGAAAACCATGGGCAAAGCCCTCCGGGATATAGAACATCTTCTTGTTGTCCTCGGAAAGGGTCACGCCCACCCACTTGCCAAAGGTGGCGCTGTGGGGGCGGCAGTCCACGGCCACATCGTACACCTCGCCCTTGGTCACGCGCACCAGCTTGCCCTGGGTGTGGTTCTTCTGGAAGTGCAGCCCGCGCAGCACGCCCCGGGTGGAGCGGCTCTGGTTGTCCTGCACAAATTCCTTGTCGATACCGGCCTCTGCGAACTGGTCCTTCTGGTAGGTCTCCATAAAATAGCCACGGTCGTCGCCGAACACCTGCGGCTCAATGACCACCACGCCGGGGATCTCGGTCTGCGTAAAAATAAACTTACCCATGATATTGTACCTCTCTTTTTTTCTGAAAGCTTTTTCTTTATCTGGAAAAGTCTGGTTTTGAACAGGCTTTTACGCTTTTTTATGGTGCCTTGCCGTTTTGCGGCGCTTTTTCAGGCGGGAATGTACCCGCAGCACCAGTACGGTAACCACGGCTGCACCTATGGTGCACCCCACCGAGATGCCCGCCAGCACCCATGCGCTGCTGCCCGGTTCCACGTCCCTGGCGGCTTCCAGCTTTGTGCCGACGCTCTGCTCCAGCAATTCCGCCAGACCTGTGATCTCCGCCTTTACCCGCACGCTGGTGCTCTCCTGCTGCGCGCCGCCGTTCAGGGTGTACACCGCATACACGGCGGGCTCTGCGCCCAGCAGATACTGCTCCGGCAGCTCCAGGTCCACGGTCACATCCTGCGCGGATAAGCCCTCGGCCAGCAGCAGCTTCACCCCGGGGTCGGCTACGGTAACGGTGCCAAGGCTCTGCCCGCCGCCCGCCACAGCCAGCTGTGCGGTGACCGTGCCGCCGGGCAGCTGGGTGTAGCTTTTATAGGTGGAAAAGGCGTAGTCCAGCAGGGTGCGCATATCGTTATATTTATCGGTGCTCAGCTGGCTTTGCATGGTCGCGCAGATCAGCCGCACCCCGTCCTGCTCCACCAGACAGACATAGCTGTACCGGGCGGTGTTGGTATAGCCCAGCTTGGAGCCCAGCACACTGTCGATATGGTAGCGGCTGGAGCCGATGCGGATCTTATCCTGCTGGGAGAAGTAGCGGGTCACCGGCTGGATGTTGGTGGGCTGCATGGTGTACATCTCGTTGCGGGTGAACAAGTCCTCAAACCCCGGCTGCTGCAGCGCCCAGCGCAAAATCTGTGCCATATCGTAGCAGCTGGTGTAGTGGTCGTTGTCGCTGATGCCGTGGGGGTTTGAAAAGTGGGTGTGGGCAAGGCCAAGCTCCTCCACCTGTGCATTCATGGCCGCCACGCCGTCCGCGATGGTGCCGCCGCCGAAATACTCCGCCAGCAGGTTGGCACCGTCGTTGGCGCTGGCCATCTGGGTGGCGTACAGTGCATCCACCAAGGGGACTTCTTCCCCTTCCCGCAGGGCAATATGGCTGGAATCCGTGCCCGCCAGCGAGTAGACATCCTCATGGGTCACGGTCAGCTTTACGTCATCCCAGTCTCCCTGCGCCTTCTCGCAGGCAAGACCAAGGGTCATTACTTTGGTAATGGAGGCCGGGTGCAGCTCCTCGTCCATATTCTGCTGCGCCAGCACAAGGCCGGTGTCTGCATCCATGATGCAGTATGCCCGGGTATTGGCCAGCGCCGGGCCGGCTGCTGCTGCGCCGGGCACCAGCACAGCGCCTATCAAAAGCAGCACAGTGCACAGTGCTGCGGTAAATTTTTTCATCTGGTATTCTCCGCTTATCCGTTTTATGCCGACAAGACATCATTTGAAGTATACCACATTTTTTCCCCGCTGAAAAGAGATTTACACATTCCTTTGTCCCAGCAGCACCGGTTGCAGCTGCTCACCCCGCAAAGCGGCGTCCACGGCGGCGGGCAGCAGGGCAAGGTCGGCCTTCAGGCTCTGGGGCTTGGCAAAGGGGTCGTCCTGCCCGTAGGGCACAAAGTAATAGTGCTTGCGCTGGCACAACCGCGCCATATTTTCGCCGGAGGCGCCAAGGCCGTCGTTGGTAGAGACTGCCAGCACCACCGGGCTGCCCACCCGCAGCAGGCTTTTGGCGGCAAGGGTCACCGGCGTATCCGAAAGTCCCGCCGCCAGCCGCGCCAGCGTTGCGCCGGTGCAGGGGGCAACCACCAGCGCCTGCGCCAGCCGCCGGGGGCCCAGCGGCTCCACCGCCTGCAGGGTGTCCAGCACCGGCTGCCCGGTAACGGCCTGTAAGCGCTGCCGCCAGCTTTCCCCGGTGCCGAACCGGGTATCCTGCTGCGCGGCAAAGCTCATGACGGGCAGCAGCGTCCAGCCCTGTGCCGTCAGCGCCTGCGCCGCGCCCAAGGCGTCCTCCAACGTGCAAAAGCTGCCGCACACCGCAAAGGCAAGACAGCCCTTTTTCTCTATGATCATATCTTCTCCTCCCGCTCCTGCAAAATGGTCTGCACCGTGCGCGCCAGCGCCTCCCCTGCCGTTTCCGGTGCCCAGACCGTCGGCAGGCTCAGCGCGTGCAGCGCTGTGTGCCCCAGCCGCCGGGCGGCGGCAAAGTCCGTGCCGCCGGGCTTTGAGGCCAGATCCACGATCAGACACCCCTTCGGCAGCGCTGCCAGCACTGCCGCCGTCAGCACCGGCGCGGGGATGGTGTTCACCACCGTATCAAAGGCGGCAGCTGCGGCGGCAAGGTCTGTCAGCGGCACCGCCCGCAGACCCTGCTCCTCTGCCATGGCCCGCTGCACCGGGCGGCGTGCCGCCACGGTCACCCGCGCGCCCAGTGCTGCCAGACGCACCGCAAGCGCCCGCCCTACCGGGCCAAATCCCAGCACCAGCACCGCCGCGCCCCACAGGGTACGGCTGCGCCGTTCCAGCAGAATGCCGATGCAGCCCTCGGCGGTGGGAATGGCGTTATACACGGTCAGCTCCGGGCGGGCAAAGTAGTCCACCAGTTCCACCCCCGCCGCCCGGGCGACGGTCCTTGCACTCTCCGTCACCTTGCCGCCCAGTGCCAGTGCCCCGGGCTTTGCCTCACCCAGCAGCTGCGCCAGCGGCAGACCGGACTGTTCCAGCGGGAGCGGCAGCAGGATGCAGTCTGCCTGCGGCAGCTGCTGCACGCCGCCCACCGTATACCCCGCCCGCGCCAGTGCACGCCCTGCCGCCGCCTGCCGGGCATCGCTGCCCACCACCGCAAACCGCTTTGTCTGCCTCATGTCGTCATCTCCCCTTTTCCGCTGTGCACCATCCTATGCAGGAAGAGGAAACCGCGTGAGCGGAAAGATGCTGACCGGCAGAAACAAAAAAGCTCCCCCTTTTGGGGGAGCCGATAAAACCGCAAGGCTTTACCTGAGCGGGTTCTTATTTCAGCGCTTCTTCCAGCACCTTCAGCAGGTGCGGGATATCCAGCGGCTTTGCGATGTGGCCGTTCATGCCCGCATTCACGGCGTTCTGCTTGTCCTCCTCAAAGGCGTTGGCGGTCATGGCAAAAATGGGGATGCCTGCCTTGCGGGGGTCGGGCAGAGCGCGGATACGCCGGGTGGCTTCGTAGCCGTCCATCCGGGGCATCTGGATGTCCATCAAAATCAGGTCGTACTGCCCGGGCACGGACTGCTCCATCTTTTCCACTGCTTCAACGCCGTCTCCGGCGGTATCCACAAGGAAGCCCGCTTCCTTTAAGATCTCCATGGCGATCTCCCGGTTCAGGGCGTTATCCTCTACCAGCAGCAGGTGCTTACCGCTGAAGTCCGCCTTGGGCGGCAGGACGGACTTCTGCGCCGGTTGTACCCGGAAGGGCTCTGCCAGCACCTTGCGCAGCTCCGAGAGGAAGAGCGGCTTTTCGCAGAAAGCGGTCACACCGGCGGCGCGCGCTTCCTCCTCGATATCCGCCCAGTCGTAGGCGGTCAGGATGATGATGGGGCAGCTGTCCCCGATGACCTTGCGGATCTGCCGCACGATCTCGATGCCGTTCATATCCGGGATGAGCCAGTCGATGATATACACGCTGAAGGCATCGCCCTGCTCCACGGCGTACTTCGTGCGGATGACTGCTTCCTTGCCGGAGATGGTCCACTCCGGCCGCATGCCGATCTTGGAAAGCATGGTGCTGACGCTCAGGCAGGTGTTGGTGTCGTCGTCCGCCACCAGTGCCCGCAGCCCTTCCAGTTGGGGCAGCTGTTTGATCTCCGCCTTCTGCCCGCTGAGGGTAAAGCAGAGGTTCACGATAAACTCGCTGCCCTTGCCCGGCTCGCTTTCAAGGGCGATGGTGCCGCCCATCAGGTCTACAATGTTCTTGGTGATGGAAAGGCCGAGACCCGTGCCCTGGATGCCGCTGACGGTGGAGCTTTCCTCCCGGGTGAACTCCTCAAAGATGTGCTTCTGGAACTCCTTGTTGATGCCGATGCCGTTATCCTTGATGCGGAACTCGTAATTGCCGCAGCCCTTGGGCGCACCGGGCTTTTGGGCAATGCGGATGCTCACCATGCCGCCGGTGGGGGTGAACTTGATGGCATTGGAAAGGATGTTCAGCAGCACCTGATTCAGCCGCAGCGGGTCGGTGATGATGTCCTCGTCCACCACGTCCATGGTGTCGATGAACAGCGCCAGGCGCTTGGAGCTGATGTTGGGCTGGATGATGGAGCGTATATCGTGCACGAGATCCGGCAGATGCACCGCTTTTTCCTCGATCTTCACTTTTCCGCTCTCGATACGGCTCATGTCCAGCACATCGTTGATGAGGGAGAGCAGGTGCTGGCTGGAGGTGGAGATCTTTTTCAGGTAGTCCAGCACTTGTTCCTTATTATCAACATGGGTCGCCGCCAGCGAGGTGAAGCCGATAATGGCGTTCATCGGGGTGCGGATGTCGTGGCTCATGTTGAACAAGAACTCCCGCTTGGCGCGGTTTGCCGCTGCCTCGTGCCGGACGGCAAGCTCCAGCTTGCGGTTCTGTTCCTCCAGCTGGGCGTGGTACTTCTGCTCCTGCTCCCTTTTTTGCTGCTCCGCAAGCTTCATGGAGCGGCGGCGCAGCGTTTGCAGCACTGCCACACAGATCAGATAGAAGATCAGTGCCGTCAGCAGTGCGCTGCTGAAATTGCGGAACACCGATTTTTCGTCGATATAGAGATACAGATCAAAATTCTGTCCGTTGCTGTACATCCCGAAATAGCAGCCGGAATTTGCCCAGTCGCGGGTGTGGGTCAGAATGTCGGGCGCACCGGCCTTGCGGATGCCCTGCACCAGCGGGCTGTTCGTGGTGTACAGTCCGATGAGGCTCGGGTCGTTTGCGGCGATCACCTTGTTGTCCTGCACGATAAAGATGGTGCCGCTGATGTTCTTCGGGTAGCCGTCCAGCACGCTCTGGATGGACAGGGCTGTCCCCTCCACAAACTCCGGCGGGGTCACCCGGTACGCCAGCAGTGCGGCGTCCCCTGCTGCGGCGCGGCGGGTGGCAACATCCACCGCCGTGCCATCCTGTAACAGAATGCGCTTGAGATAGGTCTTTTGCGGGTTTTGCAGCACGTTCAGCGCGGCTTGCTCTCGCAGCGATTCCGCAAACTGCGCATAATCGATATTACCATCCGTATATTCGCACAGTGATTCTCCATTTTCGTCCAGTACGGCAATGCCGGTAAGCCAGAGGGACTCCGTTTCTGCCCGGAGGCTTTCGGGGTCGTAGAGATCCAAGGTATCATTTTCGGCCAGCTGCCGCACCGACACCGCCATCCGGCGCAGCGACTTTGCGGTGATGGTATCGTTATATTTTTCGTAGCTGGTGGACTGCACTTTTACAAAGTTGATGGTGCGGTCAAAGTATTCCTCGGTAGCGCGTATGGACTCCCGCCCGGAGAAGAGGGTCACTGCCAGCAAAAGCAGCACGCCCATCAGCAGGTAGAGCGCCGCCACCCGCATATTGGGCGTGAACGTTTTCTTGTTACGGTTCAAGGGCGTCCACCTCCAGATATTTTTCCGGGTCCGGCAGATACTTGCCTACGATCTGCTTCATCGTGCCGTCGGCGCGCATGGCGGCAAAGGTCTCGGTCAGCTTTTCGTCCAGCCCGCGGGTGTCGTTCAGCGCAAAGGCCACGCCGATGCCGGTGACCAGCAGCGGCTCCTCCAGAATGCGGAAATTGGCATTGCAATCCTGCATATACTGCAAAATGTCGGCCTCGTGGGCGGCAATGGCGTCCACATAGCCGCAGTTCAGCATGGCGTACTGCACGCTGCGGTCCTCGGCGCTCAGCAGTTCACCAAACTGCGGGATGCGGGGGTCGGTGCCGCCGAGGAAGATTTCCTCCGGCTTGGTGGTGCTTTGCACCATCATGGTCTTGCCCGCAAGGTCGGCAAGCGTTTCAATGCCGCTATCGGCATTGACCGCCACCACCTGACGGCTGACCATATACGGCCCTACCCAGCGGTATAGCTGCTCCCGCCCATCCATGGAAAAGCAGCCCCAGATGCAGTCGATGGCACCACTTTCCACCAGATTGGTTTTCTGCTCCCAGTCAATGATTTCAAACCGCACCGCATACCCCATGCGGGCAAAGGCCTCGGTGGCAATGTCCACATCAATGCCGGTGGGCGTGCTGTCATTGTTCAGGTAGATAAAAGGCGGGTAGTTATCGCTGCCCACCGTAAGCTCGGGCAGTGCTGCCGCCGCCTGCGTTTTGCTGCAGGCGGTCAGCCCGGCTGCCGCTGCCGCCGCGCACACCTTTAAAAAGGTACGGCGGGGTATTTTATGGTTGAATCGCTGTTCTGTCACGCGTAGTTGCCCTCACATTACCATTGTAAAATTTCCTGCTTCAGTTCCCCCTGCACGTCCAACAGACACTGCAGCAGCAGCGGGTTGAAGGCGCCGCACTCGCCGTTCGTGATCATCTGGACAGCCGTTTCGTGCGGGAAAGCCTTTTTATAGCACCGTTCGCTGGTCAGCGCGTCATACACATCCGCCATGGAGACCAGCTGTGCGCTGATGGGGATATCGTCCCCCTTCAGCCCGTCCGGGTAGCCTTTGCCGTCCCAGCGCTCGTGGTGCCAGCGGGCGATCTCGTAGGCGGTCTGCAACAGCGGCTGGTCTGCAAAGCTTTCAGTCTTTTGCAGCATCTCTGCGCCCAGCATACTGTGGGTCTTGATCACCGCAAATTCCTCTGCGGTCAGCCTGCCGGGCTTGTTCAGGATGGCTTCGTCAATGCCGATCTTGCCGATATCGTGCAGCGCCGACGCCAGCGGGATGTTATCCTGCTGCTCGGGAGTCAGGTCGTAGCGGCTGGTCAGCTCCATCAGCCGGTGCAGCAGCGTCTCGGTGATGATACGGATGTGCCGCACATGAGAGCCGGACTCGCCGTTGCGGAACTCCACGATCTGGCTCAGCACGCCCACCAGCACATCGGTGTTCTTTTCCCGTGCGCGGATCTGGTCAGACACCATCTGCACCAGCCGCCGCTGCTTGGCGTACAGCTTGATGGTGTTGGACACCCGGCGGTAGACGATCTTGGCGTCAAAAGGGCGGTTGACATAGTCGCTGGCACCCAGCTCGTAGGCCTTGCGGATGGCTTCCTCCGAGTCGTCACTGGAGATCATGATCACCGGCACGTCCTCGATGGTGTGGTTGGTGTTCATGGTGCGCAGCACCTCAAAGCCGTCCATGACCGGCATATTGATATCCAGCAGCACCAGCGAGATCTGCCCGGCGTTTGCCCGCAGCAGCTCCAGACACTGCTTGCCGTTCTCGGCTTCCAGAATGCGGTAGTCATCGCCCAGAATGCCGGCAAGCATCATGCGGTTCATCATGGAATCGTCCACCAGCAGGATCACGGGCTTTTCCCCTAAGACATCCTTCTGTGCAGCCAACCGGCTGTCCTGTGTGTCCACCGCCACGGCGTCCTTGTGGTTTTTGGCCTGATACATTATAAAATCTGCCCGGCGCACCACGTTTTCCATAGGGTCGGCAAGGGTCTGCAGCGCGCCGCCGATGCTCAGCGACAGCCGGAAGTGGGGGTAGCCCGGCACCACCGTTTGCTGCACGGCGGTGCGGATCTGCTCCAGCTTTACCTTGAAATAATCCGCCGAGATGCCGGGCAGCACCAGCAAAAACTCGTCGCCGCCGTAGCGGATCAGCAGATCTGTTTCCCGGATGCAGCTGCGGATGGCCTTTGCAACGGTTTCCAGCGCCAGATCTCCGGCGTGGTGGCCGTAGGTATCGTTGCAGATCTTGAAATCGTCGATATCCATCAGAGCGATGCCCGCCGGCCCGAGGTTATTGCGCACCACTTCCTCGTAAAAGCGGCGGTTGTAGGTGCCGGTCAGGGCGTCGTGGTTCAGCCGCTGCCGGTAGCTCTGTTCTTTTTCCATGTTCCGGGCAGTAGTCTTGGCAAACTGCGCCTTCTGCTCCTCCATCTGCTGCATCATCCGCAGCAGATTATGGTTGGCGGTTTCCAGCGCCTCCCGCTGGGTACGGTTCTGCTGTTCCAGCTTTTCCCGCAGTTCCATATAGGGGGTGATATCCGTGATAGTGCCCACGATATAGCCTTTGCCGTACCATTCCACCTGATTGGCAGCGTTGGTGACCCAGCGGTAGCCGTTTTTGCCCAGAATCCGGAAGATGCTGTCACCATTCTTGGCGTAAGTCGCGCTGTTTTCCGCATTCCGGTAGCGCAGCCCGGCCGCCAGATCATCCGGGTGTATCAGCGCTGTATAGCGGTTATCGAACCTTGCCGCAAATTCTTCCCGCTCCCAGCCCAGTATCTCCAGAAAACGGTCACTGACATAAGCAAACGGATAGCCGTTTTCAGGGTCCTCTGCGCAGCAGTGAAAGCCGCCCGGTATATTCTGTGCATAGCGTTCCAGCCGCAGAAATCCTTTTTTATTGTCTCGTCTGTTTCCATTTTACCTTTCCTGCCTTTTTCTCCGCGCATTGCAGCACGCAGTACCCCCTGTTACCGCAATTTCAAACTTTACCTTCCTGTACGCCCCGCTTTTGGGCATACTGTAACATTTTGATTCTATCATCAAAACTGCCTAGATGCAAGCATTTTTTGCCAATGGAAAGGCAGGTAAGGCAACGCAAAAAAGCCGCCGCACAAAAAGTGCAGCGGCTTTGCGGGGTGTCACATCACAGCCAGCGCTCAGAGATGATCCACCACATACCGGGCAGGTTGATCCGACCCAGCAGATGCTCCAATACGATCAGCATGGTATTCTCCTTTCAGACCGTCCGTTTCAGCCGAACAGCCCCTTCAGTAAAAACAGAAGCAGCTTAGTAAAGCTGCCGCCGCCCAAAAGGCTGAGCAGCGGCCCAAGGCCTTGAAACATGGGAGGTTTGCTCCTTTCGTTTCATTCCGTCCCGACTGCTGCCGGGTGCCGGTCTGCTTTATATACGAACCAGTCCGCTGCAGGATTGCAAATGCCGTGGTGGTAAATGATGGAAAGCTCAGAATGCTTCCATGCCGGGGTAGACGGCGCTTTCGCCCAGCTGCTCCTCAATGCGCAGCAGCTGATTGTACTTTGCCACACGCTCGGTGCGGCTGGGCGCGCCGGTCTTGATCTGGCAGGTGTTCAGCGCCACAGCCAAGTCCGCAATGGTGGTGTCCTCGGTCTCTCCGGAGCGGTGAGAGCTGATGGCGTTGTAACCGGCCTTGTGTGCCATTTTGATGGCTTCCAAGGTCTCGGAGACAGAGCCGATCTGGTTCAGTTTGATCAGGATAGCGTTGCCCGCACCCAGCTGGATGCCCTTTGCCAGACGCTCGGTGTTGGTTACAAACAGGTCGTCGCCCACCAGCTGCACCTTGCCGCCCAGCTCGCGGGTCATCTGCTGCCAACCCTCCCAGTCCTCTTCATCCAGACCGTCCTCGATGGAGATGATGGGGTACTTTTCCACAAGGCTCTTCCAGTGCGCGATCAGCTCGGCAGAGGTGAACTCGGTGCCCGCCTTGGGCAGCTTGTAAAAGCCCTTGCCCTTGGGGCTCTTCCACTCGGAGGCAGCGGCGTCCATTGCCAGCATAAAGTCCCTGCCCGGCAGATAGCCCGCCTTTTCGATGGCAGCCAGAATGGTCTCGATGGTCTCCTCATCGCTGGAAAGGTTGGGTGCAAAGCCGCCCTCATCGCCCACGGAGGTAGCCAGACCCTTGGACTTCAGGATGGCAGCCAGCGCATGGAACACCTCGGCGCACCAGCGCAGTGCTTCCTTAAAAGAGGGTGCGCCCACCGGCATGATCATAAACTCCTGTGTATCCACAGTATTCGTTGCGTGTGCGCCGCCGTTCAGAATGTTCATCATGGGCACAGGCAGGCGGTTGCCGTTTACGCCGCCCAGAAAACGGTACAGCGGCATCTCCAGCGAAGCGGCTGCTGCGCGGCAGGCTGCAATGGACACCGCCAGAATGGCGTTTGCGCCCAGATTGGATTTATCCTTGGTGCCGTCGGCTTTGATCATGGCGGCGTCCACGGCGTAGATGTCGGAAGCATCCATGCCCACCACAGCGTCCGCAATGACCGTGTTGATGTTCTCCACCGCCTTGGTCACGCCCTTGCCCAGATAGCGGCTCTTGTCGCCGTCCCGCAGCTCCAGCGCCTCAAACTCGCCGGTGGATGCACCGGAAGGGGCGCAGCCGCGTGCCACAGTGCCGTCCGCCAGCGTGATCTCGGCTTCTACGGTGGGGTTGCCGCGGGAGTCTAAAATCTCGCGGCCTACAACAGATTCAATTTCCAGATAATTCATCTTGAAACCCTCCTGAATATCATTTTCTCTCCCGTACTGCCCGGGCGGACAGACGGGGGACTGCTCTATTTAGATAGTTATACATAACTAACCATCAATATCCTACCACGCTTTGCGCCCCGGCGCAAGAGCCGGTGCGTATGTTTGCAGACCTAAATTTTTAACGGGAACGCAAACCGCCGTGGAAAACCTGTTTACAGTCTGCCCCCTTGCGGCAGCAGGGATACGTTATGCTTACCATGTGTTTTTTATATGGCAGATATGCCAAAAATTTTCTTTACTTTTTGGTGATTCGGTTCTATACTGGTTGCGGCGTTTTCGCTGTTTTCCCATTTATAGTCGTTATAGAGGAGGATTTTTGCAATGAATAAGGATCTGACGGTGGGCAAGCCGTCACAGGTATTGTGGCAATTCTGTCTGCCCATGTTCGGCAGCATCATTTTCCAGCAGTTGTACAACATCGCGGATAGTCTGGTAGCAGGCAAGTTCATCGGTGAGAACGCACTGGCTGCGGTGGGCAACAGCTACGAGATCACCCTGATCTTCATCGCCTTTGCCTTTGGCTGCAACATTGGCTGCTCGGTCATCGTGTCCCGCTACTTTGGCGCAAAGGAATACCGCGAGATGAAGACCTCGGTCTACACCTCCCTCATCGGCTCTGCCGTGCTGTGCGCCGTGCTGATGGGCATTGGTCTGCTGGGCTGCGACGCCCTGCTGGAGCTCATCAACACCCCGGAGGAGATCCTTGCGGACTCTGCGCTGTATCTGGATATCTACGTTCTGGGCCTGCCCTTCATGTTCTTCTACAACATTGCCACCGGCATCTTCTCTGCCCTTGGCGACAGCAAGACCCCCTTCTACTTCCTTGCAGTCTCTTCTTTGTCCAACATCGGCGTGGACATCCTGTTTGTGGCAGGTTTCAAGATGGGCATCGCCGGTGTGGCATGGGCTACCTTCCTGTGTCAGGGTGTCAGCTGCGTGCTGGCCATGGTGGTGGTGTTCCGCCGCATCCGCGCCTTCCGCACCGAGGGTCATGTGCAGCTGTTCTCGTGGAATATGCTGGGCAAGGTGGCCGTGGTGGCTGTGCCCAGCATCCTGCAGCAGAGCTTTGTCTCGGTGGGCAACATCATCCTGCAGAGCATCATCAACACCTTTGGCGCCAGCGTCATTGCAGGCTATTCTGCCGCCGTCAAGCTGAACAACATGGTCATCACCTCCTTTACCACCTTGGGCAACGGCATCTCCAACTACACCTCCCAGAACATGGGTGCCGGCAAGATGGACCGCGTCAAGGAAGGCTTTGGCGCAGGCCGCAATCTGGTGTGGCTGCTGTGCGTGCCGCTGGTGGTGCTGTACTTCTTCTTTGGCCGCTTTTTGCTGCTGCTGTTCATGAACGACCCGCAGGGCCCTGCCATTGACACCGGTATGCTGTTTTTGCGCATCCTCTCTCCCTTCTACTTTGTGGTGTCGGTCAAGCTGGTGGCAGACGGCATCCTGCGCGGCTGCGGCCTGATGGTGCGGTTTATGATCGCCACCTTCACCGACCTGATTTTGCGCGTGGGCATTGCCGCCGTGCTCAGCGCCACCGCGCTGGGCTCCACCGGCATCTGGATGGCATGGCCTGTGGGCTGGTGCATCGGTACGGCGCTTTCCATGGTGTTCTACGTCACCGCCATCCGCAAGGCACTGGCAGAGCCGTTGGCTGTTGCCGAGGCCGAGGGACAGGCCGCCGAAGTCCGCGCCGAGGCCGAATTTGCCGCCGACGCCGAGATGGAGACCCTGTAACCATTTTGCAACTTGTGAATTTGTTTCATGTCACAGATAAACAAAATGAACAATTTGAAATAGTGCACAAAATCACGCTTTAATTTTTGTATAAAGTATCAACAAAGCCGAGAAAATGCGCCCAAAAGTATGGACGGTTTGTGAATTGCGGATTTGAACCCAGATAGCTATAATAACAGACAAGAACAGAAGCAAGGCCGCTTTAGAGGGGAAGGGCCTTGCTTCCGTTTTTATCAATTTACTTTATAGAACACTCCGGAGGAGGAGATTTTTATGAAAAAGATGATCACTCGTCGTCAGTTCATGGCTGCTGCCGGTGTTGTTGCCGCAGCAAGCGCTCTGACTGCCTGCGGCGGTTCTTCCGCAAGCACGGCCGCTTCTTCTGCAGCCGGTTCCGCTGCTGCTTCCGGCAGCACTATCAAGGTGGGTGTGATGGGCCCCCTGACCGGTGACGCTTCCGTTTACGGTCAGGCTGTTGTAAACGGTGCCAGCCTGTACATGAAGCAGGTCAATGCCGATGGCGGTGTCAACGGCAAGCAGCTGGAGATCATCACCATGGACGAGCAGGGCGATGAAACGCAGGCTGTGACCTGCTTTACCAAGATGGTGGATCAGGGCATCACCGCTCTGGTGGGCGATGTAACCACCGCTCCCACGCTGGCTGTAGCCGCCGAGAGCGCCGATTACAATATGCCTATGGTCACCGCTTCCGCTACTGCCGAGGCTGTTACCTACGATGCCGAGACCGACACCGTGAACGGGAATGTGTTCCGTGCCTGCTTCACCGACCCCTTCCAGGGCGTGAAGATGGCAGATTACGCTTACGAGAAGCTGGGCTACACCAAGGCAGCCGTCATCTTCCTGAAGGGCAAGGACTACAACGAGGGTCTGGCCGAGAACTTTGCCAAGGAGTTTGAGGCAAAGGGCGGCACCGTCGTGGATCAGGAGAGCTACTCTAAGGGCGACGTGGACTTCAAGACCCAGCTGACCAGCATCCTTGGCAAGAACCCCGAGATGGTGTTCTGCCCCAACTACTATCAGGAAGTGGGTCAGATCCTGGCTCAGGCTGAGAGCATCGGCCTGACCGTTCCCTTCCTGGGCGGCGACGGCTGGGATGGTCTGGAGGGCTACGCCACCGCTGACCAGCTGAAGGACTCCTACTTCTGCGCCTGCTACGCTAAGGGCTCCAGCACCGCGTTTGAGGATGCCTACAAGGCCGAGTACGGCGAGGCCTACCCCAACGGCTTTGCACCCTTGGGCTACGATGCTGCCATGACCGTCGTGTACGGCATCAAGGCTGCCGAGGAGCAGGGCCTCGAGGCCGGCTCTGACGAGTACAAGCAGGCCGTCATCGATGCCATTGCCGGCGGCACCATCGAGGGCATCACCGGCACCTTTACCTTCGACGAGCACCACAACCCCGTCAAGAGCACTGCCATCCTGACCTACGTGGACGGCAAGCCCGAGCTGAAGGAAATGTTCTGATCCGCGCTGTTCCATCCACCGGTGATGGAGCCGCCCGCACAGAGCAAACCCCATGATTTTTTTGGAGAACGCCGGAACAGCTTTTTTCTGGTCAGGCGTTCTCCGTTTTTTATATCAAAAAGTGTAAACGCCGCAAAGAAAGGAAGTATCCAACCATGACAGTGTTCTTTAGCCAGCTGATCAACGGCTTGTCCCTTGGCAGCATCTATGCACTGATCGCACTGGGCTACAGCATGGTGTACGGCAT